>Ga0209613_1000060_pt1 | contig 150875 bp, 100 predicted proteins | sample BioC13SIPDNA_2_FD_185747 | JGI IMG/M metagenome (GOLD analysis project Ga0209613, IMG submission 185747) | Anaerobic biogas reactor microbial communites from Washington, USA - Biogas_R2_A C13 SIP DNA (SPAdes) (version 2) | ecosystem: Engineered > Bioreactor > Anaerobic > Unclassified | place...
GTTCGTTGCGAGCCGCTCTGCTATTCCGCGCGGTCCCACGCTACTCGCGATTCCTCGATCGCATCTAATACCCGCAACCCGTCCCGTTCGGGCGGTACTATTTCAAGGATTACATCGCATTCGGCTCCCTTATCTTACGCTGAAGGCGCGTCGCCTTAAAGCACCTTGCAACTCCATTTATTGGATTCAGCCCGCGGCGCCGCAAGGGAGCAGTAGTCTCCGCGGAGAGCCCGCGGTGCAGGCCGTTGAAAAAGCGGGACCGGGTCAAGCTTCACCGCTCCTGGACAACGAGCGGCAAACGCGATAGAAAACCAACGCCTCGACGAACGCCGACGGCGGCGAACAGCTCTTTGACCTGGGACCAGAACGGAGAATCCATGAATACGACGGCCGCGCAGCCTGCCACCGAGGCGATCGCTGCGTTAGAACGGGAATTACAGACCAGCCTGCGAGGTGACGTCTATGTGGACCGCATGAGCCGCGGATTGCACGCGACGGACGCCAGCCACTACCAGATGATGCCGGCTTGCGTGGCGGTGCCGCGGGACGAGGCCGACTGTATCGCGGCGGTCGCGGCGGCAGGCCGATTGGGCGTGCCGATCACGCCCCGCGGCGGGGCGACGTCGCTGTCGGGGCAGACCTTTGGACACGGGCTGGTGCTGGACGTTTCCAAGTACATGGACCAGGTGCTGGAGGTGAACGCCGAGGAGCGTTGGGCGCGAGTCCAGCCCGGCGTGATCCGCGATCTGCTGAACGCGCAACTCACCCCGTCACAGCTGCACTTCGCCCCCGATCCGGCGACCGGCAATCGGGCCACGGTCGGCGGGATGATCGGCAACAACGCCTCGGGGACGCGGTCGATCGTCTACGGCAAGACGATCGACCACGTGATTTCGTGCAAGGTCGTGCTGGCCGACGGGACCGTGATGGAATTGGAACCCGTCAGCGACGAGCACTGGCAGCGGCGCAGCGCGGGCAGTTCACGCGAGGCGAAAATTTACCGCGGGGTCGGCGAAATCATCGCTCGCAACCGGGACGAGATTCTGGCCCGGTATCCCAAGGTCATGCGGCGAGTGTCGGGTTACAACCTGGACGAATTCGTCGACGGGGCTGGCTACACGGGGCCGATCGGCGGGCGAAATCTGGACGGGCATCGCATGTGGAACCTGTCGAATCTGATCGTCGGCAGCGAGGGCACGCTGGCGTGCGTGCTGGAAGCCAAACTGCGGCTGACGCAGCTGCCGGGCGCGACGGCGCTGGCGATCGTGCATTTCGACGAGGAACTGGCGGCGCTGCGGAACGTGCCGGAGATTCTCACGTATCAGCCCAGCACGGTCGAATTGCTGGATGAACTGGTCATCCGCGAATCGCTCACCAACGCGGCGACGCGGCAGCTGGCGACGTTCTTCGAGGGGCATCCCAAGGCGGTGCTGATCGTCGAAATGTTCGGCGACGACGCGGCCGCTGCCCGGCGGCGGGTCGAAGACATGGTGGCCAGCCTGAAGCGCAAGCGGATCGGCTACGCCTGGACCGTCCGCGCCGACAAGCCGGACCAGGCCAGCGTGTGGGCCGTGCGCAAAGCCGGCTTGGGCTTGATCAGCAACGTGCCGGGCCCGGTGAAAGGCCAGGCGTTCATTGAAGATGCGTGCGTGCCGGTCGAAATGCTGGCGGAATACGTCCAGCGGCTGCAGGCCGTCTGCCGCGAGTTCGACGTCCCGACCACGATGTACGCGCACGCCAGTGTCGGCGTGATCCACTTCCGACCGCAGCTGGATCTGCACTTGCCGGAGCACCGCCAGAAGATGGTGGCCATCGCCAACCGGGCCTTCGAGCTGGTCTGCCAGTACGGCGGCTCGTTTGCCGGCGAGCACGGCGACGGGTTGGTGCGCGGCGAGTTCGTCCCGCGGTACTTCGGGCCGCAGTTGACCGAGGCGTTCCGGCAAATCAAAGGCCTGTTCGATCCGGGCAACGTGATGAATCCCGGCAAGATCATCGACACGCCGTCGATGATCAGCCACCTGCGGTACGGCGACGCATATCGTCCGGCCGCCGTGCCGACGCTGTTCCACTATCGCGAACAGGGCGGGTTTCAACTGGCCGTCGAACAGTGCAACGGCGTCGGCGCGTGCCGGAAACAGGACGCCGGCTCGATGTGCCCCAGCTTCATGGCCACGAAGGACGAGGAGGCGTCCACGCGCGGCCGGGCGAACGCGCTGCGGCTGGCCATGTCGGGCCAGTTGGGCGACGACGCGCTGGCGTCCGAACGGATGAAGGAGGTGCTGGATCTGTGCCTGGCGTGCAAAGCGTGCAAGAGTGAATGCCCCAACGCGGTCGATATGGCCCGGCTGAAGAGCGAAGTCCTGCAGATGCACCACGATCGGCACGGCGTGCCGCTGGGGTATCGGATGATCGGCGACATGCCGCGGATGGCCCGCTGGCTGGCCGGCCCGCTGGCTCATGTCGTCAATTTCGCAGCCCGTCTGCCGGGTTATGGCTGGTTGCTGGAAAAGATCGGCGGCATCGACCGGCGGCGGCCCATGCCGCCGTTTGCCACGCGGACCCTGGGCCAGTTGCTGCGGGCAAAAAAAGTAGGACGGGTCCCCAGACCCGTCCGGGACGGATCTGGAGATCCATCCTACTCCGCGCGGCCCAAGGTCGTGCTGTTCGACGACACGTACGTGAACTACATGGAGCCGCACGTCGGGATTTCGGCCGTCGAGTTGCTGGAGGGCTGCGGCTACGAAGTGATTCTCGCCCGGGCCGGCTGCTGCCAGCGGCCGCGATTGTCCAAGGGGCTGGTGCGCCAGGCCAAGCGCGACGGCACGAAGACCATGCAGAAGCTGGACGTGTACGCCCGCCAAGGGCTGCCGATTGTGTGCCTGGAGCCGTCCTGCGCCTCGGCGCTGGCCGACGATCTGCCGGATTTGATCGACGACGCCGAGCTGGGCCGGCGGGTGGCGGCCTGTGTCACGATGATCGACGTGTTTCTGGATCGCGAGGTGGCGGCGGGCCGAATTCCGCCGCTGGCGGCCAAGGCCAGCACGTTCCTGTTGCACGGCCATTGTCATCAGAAGTCCGAATTCGGCACGGCGGCGATCCACCGGCACTTTGCGCGGATGCCGGGTGTCGCGTGCGAGGAAGTCGACTCCGGCTGCTGCGGGATGGCCGGCTCGTTTGGCTACGAGCATTACGAGCTTTCGCTGCAGGTGGGCGAACGGCGGCTGTTCCCGGCCGTGCGGCAAGCCGTGGCCGACGACAAGACCGTGATCGCCTGCGGCATCAGCTGCCGGCATCAGCTGCGCGACGCGCTGGGCGTCGAGGCCAAGCACTGGGTGGAAGTGGTGCGGCCTGGCTGACCCCTGACTTTGACTGGCTGACCCCGCAACCGCGGCGTGCTACACTGGTTGCCTCAGAACGGGCTACGACATCTGATCCTCCGCCGTCGAAAGGAGACCACCGCATGATCCGGCAGCCAAGTCAACCATCGCAAGGATCTGGGCAGATCAAGTTCGCGTTGCTGCTCTGGGCCGGCCTTGCCGTGGCCGCGTCGCCGGCGCCAGCCGCGGACTACCAGGTGACGGAGAACGACCAGGAGATCAAGATCGTCACGCCGCAGTTGGAAGCGGCGATCCGCAAGCAAGGCTACGTCTCCGGCGTGGCCGCCCGCTCGCTGCTGGACAAGAAGACCGGCTTCCGCGACGCGGGGTTCGGGCTGGACATCGTCGACTGGATCATGGAGCCCGGCAGCGACGAGGCGTACCGCGAGCAGCTGGAACCGGAATTGCTCTACCAGGCCCACAACCTGTGGCACGGCAAGCGGCTGAAACGGTCGATCGAAGGCCCGCAGATCTGCACGCAGGCCAAGAAGCTGACGCCGGAAGTGATCCGCGGCGACGACTTCGTCGCGGTGCGGCAGGGCTTTCACTATCGCACGGCGGCGCCCGGCAAGAAGACCGGTTCGCGGTGGACGCAGCTGATCGTGTTCCCCGCCGGCCAGCGGTACTTCATTTCGATGGACCGCATCGACGCGGTCAACAGCAGCGAGGCCATGTTCCTGCGGATCGACATGCCCGGACATCTGAAGCACAAGCAGGGCGACACGTTCCAGGAGATCTACCTCAGCTATCTGGGCGGACCCGAGGGGCAGCGGCTCCCGGCCAGCGAGTTCTTCCAGAATTTTGCCCCGGACGAAAGATTTCATTACGCGCGGGAATCCCACCCCGCGCCTGAACGGTTCATCCGCGCCTATCGGCTGCGCGATCCGGCGACCGGCCGCACCGGTCCCTGGCTGGCGGGCATGACGCTAGATCCCGGCGTGGTGTACGAAGCCTGGTGCCACCAGCGCGGGTATGTCTGCATGATCCAGGAGTTCGGCGGCCGGCCGGTCCGGGCGGGCGGTTCGTTCAGCGCGGCGTTCGTCGTCGGCTACTTCGATACGATGGAAGAAATGCACGCGGTCTACGATCGCTATCGCGGCGCAACGGCGCTGAACGTCAGCCCGGCCGGATGGCAACTCGCGCCGGCATCCGCTGACAAGTAGGCCGGGTGTGCTCACTCGGCGTCGCTTCGCAAGCCTCGCCGTTCGTTCGTGGTTCCCGAATCAGGAAACGCCTTCATGGTTCTTCTACATCGCGTTACGAACGCCTTCCAGCGTTTGGGGCAAGCGTGGCCCTGCCGGGCCGTATGGATTGGCTTGGCAGGCTTGTGGTGTTGCGACGTCGCTCAGGCGGATCGCCCGCCGGCCGCGGTCTCGCAACCGGACGCGGGGCGGGAGCGGGTCGTCTTCGACGTGGAACTGGCCGATCCCGTATCCCCGTCGACACCGCCACGCGTTCATCGGGTGGTTCAGTTTCGGGATCAAAACGGCTTTCCGGTGGGGTACGCCCTGCGCATCGCGACGCCCATTTGCTTTGAAAACGAGCGCAAGGTCCTGGACGTGACCATGCATTGGAATGCGGTGGGCTGTTACGAGCGGCTCGAATGGCCGCGGGAAAAGCCGTTGACCAAGAAGAACCTTGTCCCGTTTACGGCGGAGGATTACGCCAAGCTGGATTCGATTCTCAAGGACCAGGACTCGATTCTCGCCACACACTCGCTCGCCTTTCTGGCCAAACCGGTCAAGGACGCCCAGGGCATCGATGGCTTGTCGGGCGCCACTCCGTTGACGGTTCAGGAGTCAGTGATCCAAGACGCGGCCTACGAGACTTGGGTCATGTGGCGCTGGGCCAATGGAAAAATCGTCCCGAAACTGTGCCACCTGACCGAGCAGAGCTGCACTCCCGCCTATCTGAAGCAGCTCTTGTATTCCCAGGATCGGCGATATGTCGATTTCGCCCTGAACTACGCCATTGCTCATCATCCGGCCGATGCCCAATTCCTGGAGGATGTCTTCTGCGTCCTGGAGCGTGGCGACAGGGAGCACGTCGTCCTTTCGCTCCGATTCTTGAAAGGTTTTATGAAAGACAAGGAGCCGTTGCACGCCCGCCTGATCGAGTCCTACGGTCGAATGAAGAGCATGAGCAGTCCGCTCATTTTGGACTTTCTTGCGGCGGAACGGGACCTGCCTCGGACCACGCTGGAAGGACTCACCGGGCACCTGGACCGGCTGCCGTACTTTCAGGTCAACCAGATTCTCCGCTTGCTGGAACAGCGGAATTTCTTTACCAAGAAGACGGAATCCGATGTCGTGCGACTGCTGGACGGCAACGACTTCTTCGTCGCCCGCCGGGCGTGCGAGCATTTGCAGAAACAGAACCTGGGCAGCGAGACGCAAGAGAAGATCAACGCTTTCCGCCAGCGGTATCGCGACCGGTTGTAGGCGCTGGGGAGCACCGTGGGGATCATCTGCCTGCGCGCGTCGCAGGCACACGGGGAGAGGGGCCCATGAAATCGATCGCGCTTGTTTCCGCAGCTTTGTTGTTGGCCGTCGCGTCGTCGAGCCGCCAGCCGCTGGTTGCCGGGGAATCCGATCCGGTTCCCTCGGCGGCCGCTCCGCGCCCCTATCCCGACCGCCTGCAGTGGTGGGCGGAGGCGCGGTTTGGGATGTTCATCCACTGGGGGCCGGTGAGCCTGAAGGGCACGGAGATCAGCTGGTCGCGGGCGAACACCAATCCCCGGTGCCCGAACAAGGGCGCCATTCCCGCGGACGTGTATGACAATCTGTACCAGGAATTCAACCCGACCAGGTTCGACGCGGCCCAGTGGGTCGCCATCGCCAAGGCCGCGGGGATGAAGTACCTGGTGCTGACCGCCAAACATTGCGACGGCTTCCTGCTCTGGCATTCGCAGGCCAGCGACTACAACGTCTCCCGGACGCCGTTCCGGCGGGACCTCTGCGCAGAACTGGCCCAGACGGCGCGGGCCCAGGGCCTGCGGATCGGCTGGTATTTCTCGCCGATGGACTGGCGCGATCCCGATTTCCGCACCGAGCGCAATGCGGCGTTCCTCGGCCGGATGCAAGCGGAACTGCGTGAGCTGTTGACCAACTACGGCCCGATTGACGTGCTGTGGTTCGACTGGGACGGGCGCGAGCCGCTGTACGACCAGGCACGGACCTACGAAATCGTCAAGACCCTCCAGCCGGACGCCGTCATCAACAACCGCCTGGACCTGGGCCCCGGCAACAACAACCGCCAACTCCTCTCGCCTTTCGCCGAATACTGCACCCCGGAGCAGCAAGTCGGCGCCTATGACGATCAGCGTCCGTGGGAGTCCTGCATGACGACCTCGCGCAAGAACCAGTGGGCCTGGGGCGGCGCAGACGACGGCGTGAAGTCGCTGGAAGTCTGCCTGGGCATGTTGATCCGTTGCGCCGGCGGCGACGGCAACCTGCTGTTGAACGTGGGCCCGATGCCGACCGGCGAAATCGCGCCGGAGCAGGCGAACCTGCTGCGCGAAATGGGCGCGTGGCTGGCGCGCCACGGCGAGAGCATCTACGGCACGCGCGGCGGGCCGTTCTTGCCGGGCGATTACGGCGTCTCGACGCGGAAGGGGAACAGGATCTACCTGCACGTGCTGGAATGGCCCGACGAAACGCTGAAGCTCCCGGCGATTCCTGCGACGATCGTGGGCAGCCGCGTGTGGGACGGCGGCAAGGCGGAGGTGCGGCAAACGGCGGCCGGCCTGGAAGTCTTCGTTGCGGAGGCCGAACGCCGGCCGCTGGACACCGTCGTCGTGCTGGAACTGGACCGGTCCGCGCTCGAATTCGCTGCGCTGGCCGTCCCCGGCGCGGTCTCGCTGGCCGCCCAAGCCAAGGCGACCGCCTCGAACGTGTACCAGCGGCTGGCGCAATTCGGCCCCGACAAAGCCGTGGACGGCAATCGCGAGACGCGATGGGCCACCGACTCGGGCACGACGTCCGCCTGGCTGGAAGTGGACCTCGGCCAGCCGACGCGTTTCAGCCGTGCCTCAGTCCGGCAAGCGTATCCGGAACTGAACCGCGTCCGCAAGTTCGCGATCGAGGTTTGGCACAAGGACGGCTGGACGCCGTGTTACCGTGGTGAGGATCTCGGCGCAAAGCTCTCCGCCCGCTTCGACCCGGTGACCGCACAACGGGTGCGGCTGAACATCACCGAAGCCACCGACGGGCCGACGATCTGGGAGTTCCAGCTGTTCAAGTAGTCGCTTGTGCAGCGGGAAGCCTGACGATGCCACGGGCAAGCCGTGGGCGTTGGGGGGCGAAGTCAAGTCGGGACGGATGGGGCGATGGCGGCGCGCCCGCGGTGGTCGGTTTTACGGCCGACGGATTGCCAATCACTGCGGCACGCTGAACTTGTGCACCGTCGTGTGGTGATAAGTCTCGCCCGGCCGCAGCACCGGCGACGGGAACTGAGGCTGATTCGGCGCGTCGGGGAAGTGCTGCGTTTCCAGACAGAAGCCGTCGTACGGCGCGTACGGACGTCCGCCGGCTTGCCAACGGTTGTCCAGGATCCGGGCCGTAAAGAACTGGACGCCGGGCTTGGTGGTCCAGACGTCCATCATGCGGCCGCTGTGCGGGTCCGCCACGTGGGCGACCAGCGGCAACGATTCGCCGGGCCGTCGTTTCAGGACGTAACAGTGGTCGTAGTTCTCGCCCTCGACCTGCTTGATGCGAGCCCCCATCGCGTGCGGGCTGGTAAAGTCCATGACCGTATCCTGAACCCGGCGGATCTCGCCGGTGGGCAGTTTCTGGTCGTTCACCGGCAGATAAGCGTCCGCGTGCAGGGTCAGGATGTGCCTTAGGATGTCGCCGGAGCCTGCGCCGGACAGATTCCAGTAAGTGTGGTTTGTCAAGTTGACGATGGTCGGCTTGTCCGTGGTGGCCGTGTAGTCCATCTTCAGTTCATTCTCGTCGGTCAGCGAGTACACCAGCCGGACCTGCAGCGTGCCCGGATAGCCTTCGTCGCCGTCGGGGCTGGTCAGCGTCAATTCGACGGCCGCGGCGCCGTCCTGCGGCCGCAGCGCCGCCTGCCAGACCTTCTTCTGAAAACCGTGGCGTCCGCCGTGGATGTGAAACTTGCCGGCGTTGGGCGTCAAGCGATACTCTACGCCGTCGATCGTCACCTTGGCCCCCGCGATGCGATTGGCGTAGCGGCCGACGACGGAGCCGAACAGCGGATGGCCGCGCAGATAGTCGTCGAAGGTGTCCATGCACAGCGTGATGTTGGCCCACTTGCCGTCCCGGTCCGGCGTCCTGACCGAGGTGATCGTGGCCCCGTAGGTCATGACCTTCACCTCCAGGCCGTGGGCGTTGGTCAGCGTGACCAGATCGACTTGCGTGCCGTCGGGCAGGCGGCCGTACGGGGACTTGGTGACGGACGGGGCGCGCACGGCGTCGGCGGCGACGAGGAAAGACGCCGGGACGAACAGCGACAGAAGAACTGCCGTTGGGACGGCGGCGGAAAAGACGCGACGATGCGAGAGCAAGGGCAGGGGCATGATTCAACACCGTTTGGGCGAAGATGCGGCCGGTGAAGGATGGGGACCGTGGTCCGGTGGGCCGCGAAGACTTGGCCCACCCTGCGTTGTCTGACCTGACCCCGCGTTACGCGGTCGCTTGTTCGATCATGGCCAGCGTTTCGTCGATTTGTGCGGTGCTCACAAAGCCGATCGTAAAGGCGTCGACCGTGCCCAGGCCCAGGACGTACTTCAGCGACTGCAGGCGTTTCTCCGCCGAATCGAACCCCGTCTCGCCAAAGATCTTCATGCCCAGCACCCCGTGGCCGCGGTCGTGCATCTTCTTGATCTCCGCCGCCACTTTCTCCGGCGTGTCGTCCATTTTGTCGCCGAACGGATTGATCCGCACCAGGTGGACGTCGATCCAGTCGCACTCGGACGATGTGACCAGCGGCGGATATCCGTGGCAGGACACGCCGACCGCCCGGACGCGGCCCTTTTCCTTGGCCTCGTACAACACGTCCATCACGGGCCGCATGTCGGCGTCCCAGCCGCCCTTGGTCATGCAGTGCATCAGCAGCGTGTCCAGCGTCTGCAGGCCCAGTTCCCGGCGGAAGCGTTCGATGTCTGCCTTGGCCACCTCCGGATGCTTGGCCGTGGTCTTGGTCTGGATGAAGTACTTGTCGCGGGGCACGTCCTTCAGGGCGACGGAAACCAGGTAGTGCATGCGGTAGCTATCGGCGGTGTCGATGTAGTGGAGGCCGCAGTCCAACGCGTGCCGCACCAGCTTGGTGAAGCCCGCTTCGCCCAGCGCCCGCTGTTGGCTGCCGCCTACCGTCCCCGTGCCGATGCCCAGGACCGAGGTCCGGATGCCGCTCTTGCCCAGCGTGACGATGTCCGAGCCTTTCTTCTTCGCCGGCGCGCCTTCCGCCGCCCGGCCCAACCGGTTCGTCAGCGACGCCGCTCCGGCAGCCGCCGTTCCCAACACAAACTGACGACGTGAGATGGTGGCCATGATTGGTTCCTTTTCCTTTTTGCAAGCAGAAAGATCAGGGTGATTGGGTGATACAGGAACGATGGTCAGTGTACCAAATCAGCGCAGAAATACAGCGCGGATGGGCAAAATGGATGGGCAAAATGGATGGGCAAAATGGATGGGCAAAATGGATGGGCAAAATGGATGGGCAAAATGGATGGGCAGAATGTGAAGGCGACGCCTTGCGACGCGGTTCCGCGCACGAAGCGGCCGGTCTGCGTGGGAAGGCTTTCGCCCTGTACCCGGCGGTTCGGTCTGCTGGTAGAATCCGCGTCAATCGTGGCTCTTCGCAGGGACGGCTGCTGCCCTGCCGGGAGCCGGTGCGAAACCGCTTGACGTCTCTTGTTCGGGGAGTGGTGCCATGCGTTGCTTGTTGCTGAATCTGGCGGCGGTCGTTCTGGCTCTGTTGTTTTGCCCGTTCCGCGCGGAGGGGGCCGCGGCGGAGGCGGCGGCGAAAGCCTGCCGACTGATCCCCGCCGGCGGGCAGGCCGAATCGCTGGACGGCTGGAAGTCGTTTCACCAGGACCACGCCAAGACGTCGGACGTCTGGTCGTTGGACGCTCAGGGCGTGCTGCACTGCCAGGGCAGTCCGCTGGGCTACCTGTACACGGAAAAGGACTACGACAACTTCGTGCTCGAACTCGACTGGCGCTGGCCGGCCGGCAAGCAGCCGGGCAAGGGCGGCGTGCTGATCCGCACCACGGGTCCGGACAAGATCTGGCCGAAGAGCCTGGAAGCCCAAATCAACGCCGGCGACGCCGGCGATTTCTGGGGACTGGATGGCTACGTCCTGGACGGCCCCGCCGACCGCAAGAAGACGCTGGAGCATCCCCAGTTCGGCAAACTGACCAACGTCCAGAAGTCGGCCGCGGCCGAAAAGCCGGCGGGCCAATGGAACCGCTACAAGATCGTCGCCGACGGCGCCGTGGTGACGCTGGAGATCAACGGCCAAACGGTCAACCGGGCGACCGGCTGCGAAACCGCGCCGGGCAAGATCCTGATCACCTGCGAAGGCTCGCCGATAGAATTCCGCAACGTGCAACTGCGTCCGGTGGTCAAGCCGTCAACAGCCCCGCGGGACTGATAGGCGTCAGCGCCGTCACTCCGCGCCAGCGCCGGCCGGCTGCCACCAGAAGGAACGCCAGTAGGCCTGATCGGTGGCGTAATAGTCGATCGGCGCGTCGGGCGGCAGATCCTTGGGCAGAAACCCAAATCGCTTCATCTCGCGGAGGTAGTAGCGGTTGGGCCGGAAGCCGGGCATGTCGAACCGTTTTTCCTGGGCCAACTGCCGCCCGCCCGCCTGGATCGCCGCGAGCAGTTTCCGGTAGTCGGCGTCGCCGGCGTCGGCAAACACGGCCGGCTGGCAGATCCCCAAGCCGCCGGCAGCCTTTGCCAGCGGCGCCCGGAGCAGCAGCGATTTCTCCGGCCGGTCCAGATTGCACACGGTGCTGACGCGGTGCCCGTTCAACTCCAAACCGTTCTTGCCTTGGGCGTGACAACCGGCGCAGCGCGCCGCCAGCGCCTGACCCGGCAGCGGCACGCCGTAGACGCCACAGCCCAGACTGGCGTACGTGCCGGCATAGGGCGCACTGGCGTCGATCCACAGCCGCACGGTTCTTCGCTCCTCGTCGGACAGCTTCGCCTCGTAATGGCTGCCGTCGATCAACCGCATCAGCCGGCTGGCCGAGCTGCCGATCGAGCGCGGCGGCCGGTTCCCGACCGGTTCGTTGCGTCCGTCGGCGACGAGGTTAAAGCGACGCAGGTTGTAGTAGCTGACCGACCATTGCGGCTGGTGGTCGCCGGTCAGATCGACGCGGCCCTCGTAACGGTCCGGATTGTGGCAGCGGACGCAGTGCCGGTCCAGGATGGGCTGGATGTCCCGCGGATAATCCGGCGGCGACAGCAATCCGGCGATGGGCGTGATGGGCGCGGGCCGGCGGCGCTTGTCTGCCAGCAACGCGGCGGCGCCGGCCTGCGGAAAGGTCTGCGTCCGCTGCTCGTGGCAACCCACACAGCCGTTGGTCTCGCCCGGCTGGACCGTCACGAAACTCTGCATCCGCTTGACCGACAAGTCGTTCTCGTCCAAGGCGACGAAGAACAGCGACCGCATGGCCGGCACCTCGAAAAACGCCGAACCATCCGCTTCGACCGGCACCGTGCCCAGCACGCGGGCCAGCGTGAACGTGCCGCCCAGGCTGATCGATTCCATGCCGCCGGAAAAGTGGACGGGCATGGGCAGCTGTTCCAGGACCAGCAGCTTCTTGATCTCGCCCCGCTGTACGCCGGCCATGTTGCGGCCGAAGTAGATGTCGGCCAGGAACAGGCGGCCCGTCGCTTGCGCTACGTCCACGCGCGGCGCCAGCACGCGTTCCCGATCGCGCGCCAGCAGCGGCCGCGGCTCGTGGCACTGCAGATGGCCTTCCGACTTCGGCAGCTGGTACACCAGTTCCGTCTTGCCCTGGCCGTCCATCACGAAAATGCCCTGGCGGCTGGAAACCAGGAAGCACTGCTCGGACAGCGCGTAGGGATCTCGCCAAACGGCCGGGCCTTGGCTGATCCGCCGCTCCGCCCGGCGGTCGTCCGGCCCCAACGTGGGATCGACCAGGGCGACGTGCCCCGTGTGCTCCGGCATGCCGTGTCCAGGCGAAAACGAGACCACCACCTTCTTGCTGCCGGGAACGGGTTTGGCGTCCAGCATGGCAATGCCGCCGAACGAGTTCCCATAGAACGTCATCTGCCCCGTGCCGTCCTGGTTGACGGTCCACAAATGATGGTAATGGACCTGCGAACGGTCCACGTACTCCCAGCGCATGTACAGGATGCGGCCGTCCGGCAGCACCCAGGGCGTATTGTCGTGATCGTTGTTGCTGGACACCATGCGGACATGGCTCCCGTCGGCGTCGCACCGGTACAGCGTCGCCACGCGGCTGTACCAGCAATTGACGAACCGGCGGCAGCGGCTGGAGCAGAACACGATCCCGCCGTCCGGCAAGTAGGCCGGCTCGATGTCGTCGTCCGGGCCGTCGGTGAGCTGCTTCAACCCCGTCCCGTCGCGATGGATTTCGTACAGGTGATACGTGCCCGTGCCGCCGCGGCGATAGGAAAACAGGATCTTCTGGCCGTCGTAGTGCACTTGCGGATCGCGCACGCCGCCCTGCGGATCGTCCAGCAGTACGGTCAGCCGGCCGGTCCGCAGGTTCAGCCGGCACAAGCGGCCACCGTCGCCGTAGCCGCGCAGCGACTCGCCGTCGACGTACGTGCCATAGGTTTTTTCCGCTGGCGGTCCGTAATCGCAGCTGTAGTACCCAAAGTTCACGTACCAGTGGTCCCGCCCCGACACGCGCACGGCAAACACGATCTCGTCCACGCCGCGCAAGTCGCCCTCCAACATCGACCGCAGCAGCGGGCCGGGCCGATAGGCCGGGGATTGGCCAGCCGCTGCGGGAAGGACCACGGCGGCGCAGCCCCCAACGCTGGCCATCCAGAACAGCATGCCGCCCAGAGCACGGATCGAATCGCGCATCGCCGGAGCCTCCTGCGCATCGTTCGAGAAATGCCTGTCGCCTCGGGGCACAGCAGCCATCCCACTCCGTAGGACGAGCGGCAATGCACGCGGGACACTTGTTTCTCGCACGATGCTTACGGGTTGGTTGCTTTCCAGCCGGCGTCCGCCGGCCGGGACTGACGGAATCGTGAGGCGTCGTCGTCAGGGTCTTCCGCGGTTGCCAAACCGCCGTTGAACTCTGTGTCGCCGCATGACTTGGCGACGCCAAACGCCGGCATTCTAGTTTCGCACGGCGCCCGCCGCAATTGCGCCCAGGGGGTCTCGCTGCCATTCAGACGCAAGCGGCCGGCCGGGCGGCCGATGTGGCGGCGTCGGATTAGCACCGTTCGAGAAATCACTGTCCGGTGACCAACAGGCGGCAAGGCGCTAGCCGCCGGTCTTGCGGCCAATCCGCGCGACCGGGAACCGGTGGCTAGCGCCAGTCCGCTCACTTGTTTCTCGAACGATGTTTAGCGGGCCCTGTTCTTGCCGTCTGGACCACACTTGGTAAAGTGTTCCTGGGAACCCTCGGAAATCGCGCAAGCGGAGGTTTTGTCGGAGAACACGGAAATGCCTATCCGTTGACTCCCCGACGCGCCTTTGATCCCGTGGAGTGCGAGAAGATGTTTGGGCAGGCGACAGTCGCCGACGCAAAGCTAGAAGCTTGGCTGGATCTGCTGCGCCAAGCCGAACCAACCACCCGCCGTGGCGCATTGATCGAACGCAACCTGCGGGACGACGCCAACGTATGCCCCGCCCTCCAACAAGACCTGCGCGATTTCGTGGCCGCCCAGTCGCCGGCCGCCACGCCCGATGATGCAGCCGAGCAGTACGAGCGATTTCTGCAGGATTTGCACCAGGACGGCCCACCCTGTCAGCACCCGGACAACATTGTCAATCAAATCCCAACGGCGCCGCCCCCAAGGCTCGCCCGCTCGGTCGATGGGGACGCCTTCCTGAAGTACAACTATCTGCCTGCCAACAATCGGAAGGTGCCCAGGTATCACCGGGCAAGTCCATCGGTAAAGACCAAGATTCGGCTTCGAGAACTTCAGAGGCGGGGAGTTCAAACCGCCGCCTTGCGCGGTTCGATCGGCAGATCCGTTGTTTTCGCTACATCGGATAGCGTCGCTACGCGGTATCAGGCCGGCACGTTGGCCGCTGACGGCGTCAGGGACCGATTGGGTTTGGACGATCCGGTCCCCTACGGCCGAGACCAGTTTATGGTAATCTATGTCTATGAGGTTGCTCGAGTCGCCGATGGTGCGTTCTACCGTCCGACCGTGCTGGACGCGGGCTGGAAAGGCTCGGCAATCGCCTTCCTGCCCTCGCCTCCGGGCCCCGCGCGACCCGGGCAGACCCAGGACTTGGCGACGGGACTGCCGGCAGAGCCGGAAGTCCTGCACGCCGTTTTTCCGGCCGCCCAGGTCCAGGAGATTGTGGTCGCAGGTCCTCTGACGCAGGACCCGTCGAATCATTACAAAACCGTCCGCTTGGCGGCCGTTGCGGCCGCATCACCATGAACATCGAGCGCCTTCAATCCATCATCCGCACCAGCAACAAGACGGAACTCGTTCGCCGTTTGGCGGCCGACTTGGACCGCCCCAGTCCGCTGATCGGCGCCGAAGGGCCACCGGACCAGCCGGGGCCGGAGGAGCCGTACATCCGGGCGCTGGCAGACCCGGAGGGGTCTGGGCTCGCGCAGCGGTTGGCCGACGCCCTGCAGGTCCTGCTCCTGGAAGAAGCCGGGCAAATCGCCAAGACGGGCCACGTCCCGCGGCCGCTGTTGTTGTACAACGTTCTTTCCCTGTTGGAGGCCGTGCGGTTGCCGGGACTGGAGGAGTTGTTACAGATCCTCCGCCGGTACGAACAGCCGCTGGCCGCGGCGCTGGCCGATCAGCATGACGATTTGTACGCCCAGCTGCTGCTGGCCCACGCTGTCAACCAGCATGGGTCTGTGGAGGATCTTCGATTCTGGCTGAGTCTGCTGGATCACGACAACGTGCATTATGTCAACGCAGGAGTGGTCGGACTGCGCGAATCCGGTGCCCGCAACGCCCTGCGCTACCTGGAACAGGTGAAGGCGGCTCATCAGCGACACCCGGAAGTGGGCTCCTTTGACGATGAGGTGATGTTGTTGTTGGACACGTACCCGGATTTCAACTGGGCCTCGACGGCTGGCGAGTACGTGCTGGACGAAGAGACGAAGGCCCTGATTCAGTCGCACGACCGCGACCGCTACCGGCCAGACGTAGACGAGTTGACGGGACCTGCCGCCGAAGCGATCCGGCGCGCCGGCAAAGTGGACCAGGTCCGCAAGTCGCGTGAAAATTGGCGTGGCCCGCCGCCAGCGCTGGCGCTGCTGGGAAGGGCCAACGGCGCCGGTCTTGTGGGCGCGTGACCAGGGGAACGGCAGTCAAGCATGCTAACCACCACTTTCTATTCGTTTCGCGGCGGCGTGGGCCGCACGATGGCGCTGGCCAACGTGGCCGCGTATCTGGCCCGCAGCGGGCTGAACGTGCTGCTGGTCGATTTCGACCTGGAAGCGCCCGGATTGTCGCTGATGCCGGAGTTCCGGCCGGAGGCGCCGCCGGAGTCGGAGGAGGGCTTGGTCGGCTTTCTCCGCGCCGGGCTGGAAGATCGCCAACTGCCGGCGCTGCAGTCGTTGTGCTACGAGCCGGTCTTGGCTGCCCAACTCCGCGCCGAACAGCCCAAGATCGGCGCACTTCACGTCTTGCCGGCCGACGCTCGCGCCGGCACGGATCGGCAGTACGACCTGGCTCGCCTGCACCTCGAACGGCTTTACGAGACTCAGAGCCGATCGCTCGTGATCGACGTCCTGAAGGTCCAGATCGAGCAGCAGTTCCGGCCCGACTACGTGCTGGTCGACTCGCGGACCGGGCTGACCGACGTGGGCGGCATCTGCACCGTACACTTGGCCGATCTGCTGGTCATCGTTTCGGGGCTGAACGAGCAGAACATCGAAGGGACACGACTGGCGGTCGAGCGGCTCCAGCGGGCCCGCAAGGACTTTGCGGACAACGTGCTGTTTGTAATCTCGCCAGTCCCGGTCGGCGAAGAGGAATTGAAGGCCAAACGCCTGGCCGTCGCGGCGAAACGATTCGCGCAGGCCATGCAGACTTCCCGCGATTTGACACGCGACCTGTTGATGGTCCCCTATCATCCGCAACTCGCGCTGAGCGAAGGCAGCTTCGTCTTCCACCACCCCCAGTCGCCCCTAGCCGGCGCATTCCGACGGATCGCCGAAGCCATCCGCGATCGCAATCCGGCGGACTTGCCCAAACGGTTTGACCGCTTGATGCGGCGGATCGAGCGGGGCGACCAGCGGGCGTTTCCGGAGTTGTTCGAGTTGGCCGAGACCGAGTCCGCGCCGCGCGACGCCCGCATGATGGCCGCCTCCGTGCGTTTCGGAGCGCAGGAATACGAACCCGCGGCCCGCCTGCTCGAAGCCGTCGTGGCGGACAACGCGGAGGACCAAGAGGCGTTGGATTTCTTGGGCACCGTGCTTTCCGACCAGGCGAAGACGAAGACGGGTGCGGAAGCGGACGGGCTGTTTGCCCAGGCGGGCGAGAAATACGCCGCCGCGGTGCGGATCAAGCCGGACATGCACGAGGCGCTTTACAACTGGGGGACTGCCCTTTCGGCCCAGGCGAAGACGAAGACGGGTGCGGAAGCGGACGGGCTGTTTGCCCAGGCGGGCGAGAAATACGCCGCCGCGGTGCGGATCAAGCCGGACATGCACGAGGCGCTTTACAACTGGGGGACTGCCCTTTTAGCCCAGGCGAAGACGAAGACGGGTGCGGAAGCGGACGGGCTGTTTGCCCAGGCAGAGGAAAAGTTGTTGGCTGCCGAGCAGCTACGCGCTGGTGCCGGAGCGTACAATCTCGCCTGCGTGGCTGCCCTGCGTGGCGATCATGAGAAGTGCCGCGAATGGCTCGAACGTGCGCTTGCGGCCGGCACGCTGCCGTCCCGCGAACATCTAATGACCGACACCGATCTGAAATCTGTTCGCAACGACGCGTGGTTCGCAGAACTACTTGCGTCCGCCCAAGCCGGGGCGGACTGAACGACCCCGGCCGCGGCCCGGACGGCAGCGCAAGAGCAAAGGTGCGCTGCCCCGAATTCACGGCGTCCTATCAACCGCGGAGTGAAATCATGAAGAAGGCGATCTTCTCGCTGTTTTGCGTCCTGTTCTTGGCAGTGTCCGTCCACGCGAGCGAGCCGTGCCAGGCCCCGTTCGATGTCGTCCCGCCTCGCGTGGCGGACCAGCTCTGCCGCGTGACGCTCAACCGTCAGGAACTGGGCGGCGAGATCGATCGCCGCATTCAAAATCTCATTGATCAAAACTATTTGGTGGTCGATCTGGACGGCAAGTGGCTGAATCACTTCCGCAACCGGACGGATCGGGGCGACCGCTCGCACGTGTACTACGGGATTGGCAAGGTGTTCGACGCCGGCAGCCTGTTCTCGGCTTACACGGGCGACCCGCAGGTGGCCGCACGGACACAGTACATCATCGACGAACTGGTCAAGTCGCGCGACGCGGACGGGTACCTCGGATTCTGGAACGTCGAGCCGGAGAACCGGCAAAACCACATCAACTGGATTCTGCACGAGCAGGAATACATCAACCTGGCATTCGTGCGGAACTATCGCTGCACGGGCAATCCCCAATCGCTGGCCCATGCGAAGGTCATGGCGGACTACATCCTGAAGACGTTTCCTACGCCGCAGAACCCGTGCTGCGACGCGGGCCTGATCTGCACCGCGGGCCTGCCGGAAGGGATGCTGGAACTGTACCGCGTGACGGGCGACAAACGCTATTTCGACTTCGCCGCCGACGTGCCGCACGGGAACCAGCACGGCGAGGTCCAACTGGCGTCGCTGCGGACTTGGGAGCAGGATTTCAGCCGCCGCCCGCGCCACGTGTACGTGATGCTCGCCCGCTGCTACGCCCAGACGGAACTGTACCGCCTGACGGGCGAGGAACGCCTCCTGCACATGAGCCAGTTGATGCGCAACGAGTTGCTCAAGCAGAACGAGGGCGGCCTGCTGGTCACCGGCTCGTGCTCCGACGGCGAACAATTCACCTACAACCAGAACGGCCGCGGAGCCATCGGCGAATCGTGCGTCACCGCCTACATGCTGCGGTGGATCGACAGCCTGCTGCGGCTGGAAGGCGACCTGCGCTACGGCGATCTGCTCGAACGCACGATCTACAACGCGCTGTTCGCCGCCAATTCGCCCGACGGACGCTGGATCCGCTACTTCACGCCGTTCAGCGGCGACCGCAAGTACGATACGCGCGACTATTTCTGCTGCTGCGGGAATTATCGCCGGGCCGTGGCGGAGTTGCCGCAGAAAGTGTATTACCGCACGCCGCAGGGTGGAATCGCGCTGAACCTGTTCAGCAACTCGAAGAAGGCGTTCGACGTGAACGGGCAAACGGTCACGATTGTGCAGGAAACCGCGTACCCGAACGACGGCGAAGTGAAGCTGACGTTCTCCACCGGAGACAAGAAGCCGGCGGCGTTCGACTTTCAATTCCGCACGCCGCGCTGGTGCGAGAAGATCACGCTGCGAGTGAACGACGAAACGCCGCTCACGATCGATCCGCGGAAACAGAAGCTCGGGTGTTACGCGCTGAATCGGATCTGGCGGAACGGCGACGCGGTGAGGATCTCGATGCCGATGGCATGGCGATTCCTGCGCGGCCGGGCGCTCCAGGACGGCCGGGTGGCGCTGTTGCGCGGGCCCGTGGTGTATTGCCTGGGCAAAGACCAGAACGCCGAAGTGCTGAAGAAGTGCCCCGATCCGCGGAATCTGGTCATCGACCCGGCGTCTGTCGGGGAACCGGTGAAAGACGATTCGATTCGGCCTGGCGGTTTGAAAGCCGTCGCCCGAGCGTGGCTGAATCCGGACGGCGCCGGCGAGCAGGTCGAGGTGACGCTGACCGAGTTCATCGACCCCAGCGGCCAGGAGGTGTACTTCCACGTTCCGAACGTGGCGGACACGTCGCCGGTGCGCATCGCGGACGATGAGATCGTGTCGTGGCCGAACGAGTTTGTCAACGCGCACGTGCTGAAGGCATTGTACGGGCCGAAGGCGACGGGCGACCTGGAAGCGGTGTTCGAGATTCGCGGCGACGTCGTCGCGGACCTGGCGGCGGACTACGTTAACCCCGGCGGCAAGACCGGCGTCGCGGCGGAATTCCCCGCCGCCGCCGGCGGACGCTGGGCGTGTTACAGCTGCAAGAATAACGGGCTGCTGTCCACCGCGGCGGCCGGCGACGTGAAACCGTTGAACTCGCAATTCAAGGCCTTCGGCACGCCGCGGGGCTATGCCTATGGGCTGGAAAACCAGGGCGATCAACTCGGCTTCGTGTCGGACTACGCCCCCAGCGAGTCTCAGGAGTCTGCCTGGCGGCAGCACTACACCGAGCAGATGTTCGACCAGGTGCTGTCCGCCGCCCAACGCAAGGAGTTTCTGTACACGCACCCGATTGCCGATGCGGCGAGTTACAACGTCTTCCGCTGGACGCCCGCGGACGACGTGCAGAAGCAGCACGTCGCGCTGTGCGGCACGCTGTTCTCGAATCTGGGCAACGGCGTCGAACTCCGCGTCCTTCGTTGGCACGACGACACCCGGCACGACGTCCTCGGCACGTTCAACACCAAGAATCTCGCGGTGGGCAGATGCGGCACCGCTGAGTTCGTCCTGCAACTGCCGTCCGGCGAGGTCGGCAAGCACCTGGACTTCGTCCTGCACAACGCCGGCAGCCACACCTGCGACGCGACGGCCATCCGAATCCGGGCCTACACCAACGTCCAACAGGCCGCTGCCCAGACCGACGTGACGGAAAAGGTCCAGGCGAAATTCCACAACCGTCTGATCACCCCGCTGGGCTCGTACGCCGAACTGTTCGACGAGGCGGCGTCCGGCGGCCAGAAGACGCTGAAGGTCAAATTCAACTTCTGGCGCGACGGCGTGGTGAAGTACCTCGAATTCCCGCAAGACGCGCCCCTGGATCTCAGCGGCAAGTGATCCTGCAGCAACATCCTACCCAAGGAGCAAGCAACGATGGTGACAACGGCCCTCCAAAAAGTATGCTTCTGTGCCCTGCTCAGCGTGGGCGCCATGCGGGCGGCGGAGGCAGCCGAGTTCTATCAGATCCACGGCGGCATTCCCAACAGCCTGCACTATTTCCGGGCCAACATTGTCGGCAACCAGTACCTGTTCTTCCTCGGCAACAGCGTGCTGGCCGGCACGGGTCTGAAGGACGCGAATCTGCGCTACTCGGCCCAGATGGTCCAGGGCTTCAAGAGGCACTTTCCGGAGGCCGCGGTCATCGAGACGCGGCACATGCAGCCGGGCGGCAGCTGGTTCGGACTGTTCCGCTGCAGCCGGGGGCAAGCGGTGTTCGGCGAGGTGATCTGCAGCGGCCACCTGGCGATCCTCGATTTTGCCGCCGACGACCGCGGCGCGGATCTCGAGCGGGTCAAGACGTCGCTGGAAGGCCTGGTCCGCCAGGTCATCCTGTATCGCGCCACCCACAGCCAGATCCTGGTCTACACCCTGACTCCGGAAATGCTCCAGGCGTATCGGGCGGGCCAAGCGCCGGAGTACATCCGCATCAGCGAGCAGATCGCCGAACACTATGGCATCCCCAGCCTGAACCTGGCCCGGTACGCGGCGGAGAAGATTCTGGCCGGAGAGATCACCTTCGAGGCGTTCTCCGCCGACGGCGTCAACCCCACGGATGCCGGAGCCAAAATCTACGCCGCCGCGGTCGCGGAGTTCATCGATGCGCTGCTGGCCGCCACGCCCATTCCAGAACAGCCCCAACGGCGCACCCTGCCCCCGCCGTTGTTCCCGGACACGGATGACAACGGCCGGATCGTCGCTTACGAGGACGCAGCGGTCCAACGGTCCGGCAACTGGAAGCCGGGACAGGCCAGCCCGATCGGCCCCTTTCGCCATTTGCTCGTCTCGAACGAAGTCGGCGCGACGCTGACGCTGCGATTCCAAGGCTCGGAGATCGGCCTCATCGACGTGGTGGACAAGGGCGGCGCGGACTACGAATACGCCGTGGACGCTGCGGCGTTCCGCAAGCTCCCCGCGCCGCAGGACGTCACCGCCCCCACGATGCGCACGGTATCGCTGGCCAACGGGTTGGATCGGCAGGCGGAGCATGAACTGGTCCTGAAGGTCGCCTCGCCCGGCACGGTGCGGCTGGGCGGGTTCCTGCTCAACGGCCGCGTCGCCGACGCCTTTGCCGGGCTGAGCACCCTGGAGCGGATCGACGCGATCTACGCGGCGATGGACCCGCTCGCGTATCAGCCCCCGGCCGGCCGCCACGCGAACCTTCCCCGCACGATGAGCAAACTCCGGGACGGCGGCGAACTGCGCATGGTGCTCCTGGGCGACAGCATCATGGGCAACACGTCGGGCTCGTCCTTCGAACTGCTGCTGATGCGCAACTATCCGAAGTGCAAGATCGTCAAAATCGCCTCGCTGCGAAGCTCCACCGGGTGCACCTACTATCGGGAAGACAACCGCGTCCAGGAGTACGTGTTGAAACACAATCCGGATCTGCTGGTCATCGGCGGCATCTCCAACCGGGGCGACGCGGAGGCCGTGCGGTCGGTGGTCCAACAGGTCCGCGCCCAGAAGCCGGATACCGAAGTCCTGCTGCTGACCCCGGTTTTCGGCGCGGTGCGCGACGAGCACATCCGGACTTTTACCCGCGAGATCGACACGACGACCAGCAACTTCCGCTTCAATCTGCAAAAGGTGGCGGCGGAAGAAAAGTGCGCTTTCTTCGACATGACGGGCCCCTGGTGGGCGTACATCCAGGACAGCGGCAAGACCTACGGCTGGTTCATGGGCGACGCCGTCCACGCCAATGCCCGCGGTTGCCAGATCATCGGCCGCTTGCTGGAAGCCTGGTTCAAGGAGTAGTCGCGCAGGCCGGATTCTGCGCCGCCGGCACGGGCTGGCAGGAAGATCGGGCGCGGGCCAGCCGTGAAACCGCTGCCGCTGCGCACGAAGCGCCCGCGGGCTTTACGGGCCCGGCCCGACTGTTCGCAGTTCGATCTCGCCCACGCCCATGCGGTCGTTGTAGGCGGAGCGGGTGATTTCCAGGCGCACGGCGTTCGTGACGACCGGCTCGAAGGCGTGGACCACCCAGCCCGGATCTTGGTTGTCCTTGACGGCGACGACGGGCTTCCAAGCGCCGTCCGTCCGCACGGAGACCGTGTAGTCCAAGGTCCGGTAGTGGCCGGGGTTGAGTTGGTGGAAGAGGGTCACCCGGTCGATCTTGGTTGGTTCGGCCAGCGTCAGTTCGAGCCACGCTTGCTTGGGGGCGGTTCGCTGGGTGAGCCAGTAGCCCTGCGGCTCCTGGACGTTGCCGTCGACGGCGTTGGCGGCCGACCAGCCGCGGCTGGGGTCTTCGTCGCTGGCGGTGACTTTGGCGATCTCGATCTTCCGGCCACGGCGGGCCTCCGCCTCGCGGCGGCGGAATTCTTCCTGCTTCAGCCGCTCGGCCTGCTCGTGGCGGTCGAGATAGGCGATCATCCGGTCCCAGCGCGCATGGCCTGCGGGCGCAGAAGCCTGGCGAGCGGATTCCGCAAGCCAACGAGCCTGGACCATGTTTTCGACGTTCTCGCGATCCTTGGCGGTGCGGACCAGCGGGAGGATCTCCAGGAGTTTGCCAGCCGGCTCGGCGCCGCCGTACAGCCGGGCCAGTCGCTGGTCGGCGAATTCTTCGATGGTCATCTCCGGATTCCAGAGAAACGCTTCCCAGGCCAGATAGAACAGCTCCGCATTGGGCCGCTGGGCGGACAGTTCTCCATACGTGTCCAGGCCCTCGAAACCGGCCGCGGCGGCGTCGCGGCAGATGTCCCGGACGGATTCCAGATAGAAATCGTCTGGCGTGTGAGTCGAGCTGTTGCACCAGTGCAGATAGCCGATATTGTGCCGGGCCAGCGGGCGGACGTCGGCCGGCCAGCGCCGCGCCATGCCGGTGAGCGTCCATTGGCACAGGGCGTCCTCCGGGATCAGGGACAGGAACTTGGGCGGAGCGGTCATCATCTGGGCCGTGTAGCCGGTGTACGTGGCGTAGCTCAGCCAGGCCTCGGGGGCCAGGCCGCGCATCGTCTTGAGCGTGACCATGTGCGAGATGGCCATGTCCTTGTAGTAGTCGGGCTCGTCCGACGGGATCGCCGCGCGGGCCTTCCGGCAGTCGTCGCAGTAGCAGACGAAGAAATCGCCCATCTCCAGGTTGACGCCGCCGATGGGGAACGTCCGGAAGAGCCACCGGGCGCCTTCATCGAGCCAATCCTGGTTGGCTTTCTTGGACGGGCAAGGCGCGTTGTGCGGGCGGCCGTTCTTGTCCACGGCCCGCAGTTCCGGATGCGCAGCGACCCAGGCGTCGGCGTTGTAGGGATGATCGCCCTCAAAGTAGTACCCCGCGTAGCCGCTGGTGCCCACGCCCGGCAGAATCCGCACGCCGCGATGCTCTGCGTAGCGGCACAACTCCTGCGACGCCTCGACGCCGCCGTGCGTATCCCGCAAAAAGCCCCAGATGATCAGGCCGTTGAACTTGTGGTCGGCCATGTAGTCGATGCAGTTCTTGAAGTCGATGAGGAACGCTTCGGGCTGCTTGCGATACGTGCCGCCGCCGCCCATCACGTTGCCGACGCGGCCGGGCCCGCCCCACTCCATGCGATGGTCCCAGTTCCAGAACCAGCGGTACCGGTAGCGCGGGATCTGCCGCTGGTCGAGCTGCGGCACGCAAACGCTGTGGCCCTGTCGTTGGAGTCGCCAGTTGACCAGATCGGCCACGGCATGGATCGCCCCGTCGCGGCCGCCGCCGGCCAGGATCAGCCAGTCGCGGCCGTCGTACTGCAACGTGCGGGCGACGTATCCCTGGGCGGTCAGAGGGCCGGGAGCAATGTCCAGCTGCGCCCCAGCGGCAACCCCGCGCAGGACCGGATTCGATTTGGAACTGCCGACAAGGATCAAGACGCCGCGCTCCGGCACGGGGTCCTTCTCCGCTGCGATCACGGCGACCGGGGCGCGGCCCTCTTCGGCGAACCACCGCGCCAGCCGCTCGGCGGCAAAGTCATCCGTTTCGCCGCGGACGATCGTACAGTCCGGCCGGCCGTCGCGGATCAGGACCAGCGGAGCCTGGGCAGAACAAAACCCAACGCTGCCCAAAAACGTCGCCAGGCACGTCAGCAGGACTCGTGATTTCGGCATGAACGTACTCCCCGTCTCGATGTTCGCGATGGACTCACCTCACCTGCGCGCTGGTTGACACGGTGAACCCCAACTGCTCGATCATGGCGTAGTCGGCCGGCGGCGCTTGGCCCTTGGTCGTCAGGTAGTCGCCGACGAAGATCGAATTGGCCGCGTACAGGCCCAACGCCTGCAGGCTCCCCAAGTGCAACTCGCGTCCTCCGGCGATGCGGATCTCCCGGCTCGGGTTGGCAAAGCGGAACAGGCACAGGACCTTGAGGCAGTACCGCGGATTCAGCGCATCCAGGCCCTCCAGCGGCGTGCCCTCCACCGCGTGGAAAAAGTTGACGGGGATCGCGTCCGCTTCGACCTCGCGCAGTTCCAACGCCATGCGCACGACGTCGGTGTCCGCTTCGCCCATCCCGACAATGCCGCCGGAACAGATTTCCAAGCCGGCCTGGCGCACGGTCCGCAGGGTCGCAATCCGATCCTGGTAGGTGTGCGTCGAGCAGATCTGGCCGTAGTACTCGGGGCTGGTGTTCAGGTTGTGATTGATCCGGTCCACGCCGCAGGCCTTCAGCCGCTGGGCTTGCTCCGGCGTCAGCAGTCCCAGGGAGGCGCAGACCTTCAAGTCGTACTGCCGCTTGATTTCCGGCACCAGTTCCTCGACGGCCTGCAACTCATGTTCGCTGGGGCCGCGGGCGGAGATCACGATGCAATAGGTCTTGGCCTTCCGCTCGTGGGCGATCCGGGCGCCGTCCAGCAGCCGCTGGCGGTCCAGGATGTTGTACTTCGGAATGGCCGCCTTCGAGACCCGCGATTGGGAACAGTAATGGCAATCCTCCGGACACAGCCCGCTTTTGGCGTTGATCAGGAAGTTCAGCCGCATCGTCTTGCCAAAGAACCGGCGGCGAATCCGGAACGCGGCGGACAGCAGGTCCAGCAGGTCGTCGTCGGGACAGCGGAGGATCGCCAGACCTTCCTCGGCGGTCAGTGCGCGACCGCTCAGCACCTGCTCGGCGAGTTGGTGCCAATCGTCCACGCCCGGCGATCGCGGGGTTGTGGCTGCCTGCAATGTTTGGCTCATAGACGCTCCGTGCGGGGGTCTTGGGCGAAGGGCCGGGGCGGTCAGCGTCCCGGCACGACGACGCCTTTCTTCAGGATCAGGTTGGCGTACAGGGCCGTCTCGCTGGTGGCGACCACGGCGTAGGCCTGTTTCGCTTGCTCGTAGAACGCAAACCGCTCGACCAACTTCAATTCGACGCTCTTTCCTTCGCTGGCATCCAGCAGCGGCTTGAACTTCTTCCAGATGGGCGGCTGGGGCGGGTCGCCCGGCACGGGCTGCATCACGAACGCCGCGGCGTCGACGTAAGGGTCCAGCGGGAAGAACTGCAGGATGGCTTCCAGCACCTCGGGGACGCTCAGCCCGTCGGCCCGCACGATCCGCCGGGCAATGGAGTCCGCCGGAAAATTGCCGTCCGCCAGGACCAGTTCGTCTCCATGACCCATCTTCATCAATGCGTACATCAGCTCGGGAGAAATCCGAGCGGGAATGCCCTTCAACATGACGTGAGACCTCCTGAAGGAACGAGACCACGGATCAGGCCTCCGACTTCTGCGTCAGAGCCGGCCTGCTGCCTTCTGCTTCACAGCCGTATCGTAACATGTCGCGTCCCGCCGTTGTACGGGCCGACTGTCGAAACCCGAAGCGCTCAACCCGAAACCCGGCAACCCGAAACCCGGCAACCCGAAACCCGGCAACCCGAAACCCGGCAACCCGCAGCCGGCAACCCGCAACGGATTCAAACCGCCCGCATTCACGGGCTCGCCAACTCCCGCCAGAACTCGAAGGCCGTCGCGGGCCGGGTATGGACATGGCGGCGCAGGGCGCGGCCGATCGCTCGGCCGAACGGGGACGGCAACTGCTCGGCCGTCTCCCGCGGGACGCCGCGGAGGATCTCATCGGCGGTGAACGTCGGCTCGATGCCCATCGCGACTGCCAGCAGAACCAGTCCCGCATGGTAGATGTCCGTCGGCTTGCCGACCTGGCCAAATTCGCTCGGGTTCAACACTTCGGGAGCCACCATCCAAGGCACGGTCGGATTGTCGCTCTGCACCTCGTGCTCGAACCGGCTGACGCCCAGGTCGCCGATCTTGAACGTCACCGATTGAGTCGGGCTGGTCATCAACTCGTCCCGCACATAGGCCCAAAACACGTTCCGCAGATGGATGTCTTTGTGGACGTACCCGTGTTCGTGCATAAAGGCGACGGCCTGCAACAGGCAGCGGGCAATCGGCGGAACCCAAGCGTAGCCGTCGTAATCGGCGATGGAAAACAGCGTCGAGAGGCTGCCGCCGCAACGCTCGACCACGATGTGGAACGTCTTGTCGCGCTCGAAGGCGTCGTACACGTAGGTGATGTTCGGATGCCGCAGGGTGAACAGCGAGGCGATCTCCCGCTGCCAATTCACCCGCACCTGCTCGTACGTCTGCCGATGCGGGATCAGCACTTTGACGACCAGACTGTTGGCCCACTGGTCGGTACAAGCAAACGTCGCCCCGTAAGTCCCGCGCCCCAAGGCCTCGCCGACCGCATACGCATTCTTGCCGTGCGTGATAATCTCGCCGGGAACCGGCCAGCGAATCGACGGCGGCGGCAGCGACGGCTTGTTCATGATCGTGTGCGGATACCAAGGATCAAGCCCGGCGGACACCATGCCGGTCACGGCGGATGATTATACCGCGGGCGGTTAAGGATGGCACCACGTCAGTCCTTGTTCGTGCCCCGGACGCTGTGAAAACCGTGCGCGAAACACGGAAAAACGCGGGCGGGACGTGGTGGGTCGGTTGCAAGCGGGAACCGTTCTCGGCATACTTCAGCGGCATTGGCGACGAATTCGATGCGGAGAACGGGCAGAACGGAAAGCCGAGACCAGGACGATGAACGACATTTTCGCTGATTTGGCGTGGCGGGGCCTGATTCAACAGACGACCGACGATCAACACTTGCCGCAGTGGCTGAACTCCGGTTCCCGCACCCTGTACATCGGCTTCGACCCGACCGCCCCCAGTCTGCACGTCGGCAGCCTGTTGCCGCTGCTCACGCTCCGCCGGTTCCAGCGGGCCGGCCATCGCCCGATCCCCTTGGTGGGCGGAGCTACGGGCATGATCGGCGACCCCAGCGGCAAGAGCGAAGAACGGAATCTGATGTCCGTCGAGACGTTGCGGGCCAATGTCGAGGGTCTGCAGCAGCAGATGCGGCAGTTCCTGGATTTCGATTGCGGCCAACGGTCGGCCCTGCTGGTGAACAACTTCGACTGGATGCGCAACTTCAGCTTCCTGGACTTCCTGCGCGACGTCGGCAAGAACTTCCCGGTGAACGTCATGCTGACCAAGGACTCGGTCAAGAGCCGCCTGGACCGATCGGACGGCGGACTGAGCTACACCGAATTCAGCTACATGCTGCTGCAAGCCTATGATTTCGTCCACCTGTACGATCATTACGGCTGCCAACTGCAGGCCGGCGGCAGCGACCAGTGGGGAAACATCACGGCCGGCATCGACCTGGGGCGGCGAATGCGGGGCGTGCAACTGTACGGACTCACCTGTCCCCTGCTGACCAAATCGGACGGCACGAAGATGGGCAAGACGGAGAAAGGCACCATCTGGCTGACGGCCGACCGCACCAGCCCGTACGCCTTCTACCAGTACTGGATCAACGTGGCCGACGCGGACGCGGGAAAGTGCTTGCGGATGCTGACGGAACTGCCCCGCGAGGAAATCGAATCGCTGGACCGGTCTCGCGAGACGGAGCCGCACCTGCGGCAGAGCCAGAAGCGACTGGCCGAGGAGCTGACCGGGTTGGTCCACGGCGACGCAGGACTGGCGACCGCGCGCCGGGCTACCGAGATGTTCTTCGGCGCCGAAATCGCCGATTTGAACGACGCCCAATTGGTCGAGATCTTCGCCGACGTGCCCAGCCAACAACTGTCCAAAGAACGCCTGTCCGGCGACGGCCTGCCGCTGATCGACGCCCTGACCGAAGCCGGACTGGCCAAGAGCAAAGGCGAAGCCCGTCGCACGATCCAGCAGGGCGGAGCCTACGTCAACAACCGCCGCATCACGGAGTTGGACACGCGTCTGACCGGGAGCCATTTGGCCAGCGAGACCGTCATGGTGCTCCGCAGCGGCAAGAAAAACTACGCCCTGCTGCGGTTTGCAGAGTGAACGGCCCAGCACGGTCTGGCGACGTCGAATTGGCAGCCACACACCCTTGTCTGTCCGAACGTTGCTGCCCCAGAACACACGGGTCAGTCGAGATCGGCTGGCAGAAGGACAAAGTGAGCGAATGCAGAGGACTTGACGATCCGAAAATGACGCTGATCGAGAGTGAGGATGCGTTTCAGCCGCAGGCGTTCCGCAGTGGCGATCACGGACGCATCGGCGAGCCCCAGCGGCAGGTCTCGGTATCGTTGGACCAGTTCGCCGCAGCGAAGCAAATCCTCAGAGGTTGGGTCCACCAGCGTGAAGGCACCCGATTCGACACTCGCCAAGAAATCCAAAGTCGCGTCCACTCCCAGCCGTTCGTTCAGCAGATAGTCGATCTCCGCGAGCAGGATCGTCGGCAGATAGAGCGTTCCTGGTTCAGCCTCAACCACGGCCTTCACGGCGTCGTGGTGGCCATCGTCGGCGTCGTACAGAGCGTAAATGCCGCCGGTGTCACAGATTAGGGCCATCGCCCACCCTTGACAGCTTCCCGCAGGATCGGCCTTGCGTTCTCCGAGGTATCAGTCTTGCCGCTATGGTACTTCCCAACACCTTGGGGAGCCGGCCTTTTGTCTTCCGTGTAGATCTCCAGCGCCTCACTCACGATCTCGCTTTCGCTGCGTTCTTGGGCCGCAGCCAGAGTGCGGATTACATCAGCCAGCCGGTCGTCGAGTTGAATTGCCAAGGTAACCATGCCACATCCCTCTCGAACCGCACAACGTCGAAGTGCAAAGGAACATTGTATCCCGCCAGAGCATTGGCAACAAGCGAGTCGGACTGCTGGTGCTGGTTCGAATCGACTGCGGGACGTCACATAGCGGGCAGAGCAAGGAAAACAGGTCAGCGGGCCAATCGCAGCAACCGTCCGCCACCGGGCGGCAGTTTCAGTTCCGCTCGCGCGCCGGCGGCGGGCTGCCAGGCGGAACTTATCGCGTCGAACAGTTCCAGCCGGCCGGGGCCGATGACCGTGGTCGTGGCTTCGGCCTTATAGTCCAGGTTGACGACCACCACGTGCGTCGGTTCGTTCGCCTGGCCGAAGTAGCCCAGCACGAATCCGCGGACGCGTTCGGGAACCCGGTATTCCATGTCCGGCACGGCGGGTTCCAAGCGGAACGGTGCGTCCGGCGGCAGCGGCACGGTTCCGTCCGGCTTCATGCCCAGATGGTAGACCGCCAGCGATCGCAAAGGCTGCAACTGGCCGGCGATGGCCGTGAATTCGCGGTTCAGGGATTTCAAGGCGTGGTAGATCAGCGTCGGCGTCCCGTCGGGCAGCGCGATGGCGCCCGTGTGGCCGGGATGACAGTAGACATAATAGGAAATGCCCTGGGCTCCGTACGCCAGCGTGGTGTAGACCAGGTACGTCATTTCGTCGCCCGTGGGCACGCGCATCGACGGCGTCCACGTGCAGGCTTGGACGATGTTCAGGAACGGCAGTCTCGCGTCCAGCGACGCCTGCCGGATCATCGCCAGATTCAGGAAGTACTGTCCGTTGTCGCCGTTCTTGGCGAACTGGTAGTGGTCGTAACTGATCAGCGCCGGGCGGACGATGTCCACGTACTGCCGCAGGTGTTCGCGATACGCGGTGACCGTGTCGCCCGAAGTGCCCAGTTGCTGGTTATTGGCGTAGGTGGGAAACAGGTTGATGTACGCCATGTGTGCCGGATCGCGCTGGCGAAGGTAGGCGACCAGCTTGCCCAAGGGCGGAAAGGCTCCCGCGCTGGGCTCGTCGGTGATGAAGTAGCTGTACATCGCCGGGTGATTTCGGACACGGGCGATCAAGGCATCGAGTTTCTCGCGGGCGGCCGGGTCGTCCAGCGTCGCCGGTCTCAATAGCCCGTCGCTCAACTGGGCCCGCAGACCGTGCCGCTGCGCCGTGTCGAGTTGCTGTTCCGAACACCACACGACATTGAAGCCGCCCTCGGCCATCTGCTGGGCGACCGCATCCGTCAGTGCCGGCCCGGCCCAATAGGTGACCATCGGCGTGCCGACGCGCCAGGCGTCGACGCCGCTGGGCGCCAGATCAGCGCCCCACGCCGACTGGACGATGGCCTGGACAACGATCAATAACGAGAAAAAGGATGCGGTTTTCATGCTCTCTCCTCAAACGGTTTCGGCTAACTCCAACACCAAACGTTCCGTGCTGGCCCAATCGATACAGGCATCGGTGATCGACTGGCCGTAGACCAACGCATCCCGCGGTTGCGGAAACGGCTGGCTGCCGCCCAGCAGATTACTTTCCAGCATGGCCCCGAACACGGAGGCGCGCCCCTGGGCCCGCAGGCCGGCGACATACCGCAAGACCTCGGGTTGCCGTGCGGCATCTTTGCCGCTGTTGCCGTGGCTGCAGTCGATCAGAATCGCCTGTTCCAAGCCGGCCTGTGCCAGTTCCCGTTCCGCGTCCGCGACGTGCTCCGCCGAGTAATTGGGTCCGCTGTCGCCGCCGCGAAGGACGATGTGGCAGTTGGGATTGCCGGTCGTCGAGACGGCCGAGGCCACGCCATCGCCGCTGATGCCCAGGAACGTCTGCGGCTCGCGCGCCGCTTTGATCGCATTCACCGCAGATCCGACGGTACCGAGCGTGGCGTTCTTGAAGCCCAGCGGCATGGACAGGCCGGACGCCAGTTGCCGGTGCGTCTGGGATTCCGTCGTGCGGGCCCCGATGGCCGACCAGCAAATCAGATCGGCAATGTACTGCGGCGTCATGGGGTCCAGCAGTTCGGTGGCCGTGGGTACGCCCAGATCGATCACTTCGAGCAGGAACCGGCGCGCCATCCGCAGGCCGTTGGGAATGTCGTGCGAACCGTCCAGGTGCGGGTCCATGATCAGCCCCTTCCAGCCGACCGAGGTGCGCGGTTTCTCGAAATAACAGCGCATCACCAGAAACACCTTACCCTGGACGCGCTCGCTCAACCCGCGCAGCCGAACCGCGTAATCCCGGCCCGCTCGCGTGTCGTGAATCGAACAGGGCCCGACAATCAGCAGGAACCGCGAATCCTGCCGATGAATGATGTTGCGGATCGCCTGCCGGGCGTCCGCCACGAACTCTTCCTGAGCCTCCGAACGCGGAATCTCGTGCAGCATCAAGGCCGGCGCGGGCAGAGGGATATTGGAGGCGATATTCAGATCGGAGACTTTTCGCATGGCAGGCTCTCCAAGACGAGTGCGACCGGGCACGGCAAGCTCATACGGGAGATTGTTCGCGATGGCCGGGCGATCTGCAAGGCCACGGCAGGCAGACCATTCTGGAGTGCGGCGACTTGTCGCCGCTTTGAACAGCGGCGGGTAGTGTCACGGAGGTTGGGGTTCTGGCGACGCAGCAAGGCATCGGAACCCAGCGTCGCGGTCGCGGCGCAACGGCCGGACCAAAGCAACTTGCACGCCCTTGCTTACGGCACTCTCAACAGGCGGCTGCCTCGTGCGGCCAGTTCAGAACCGATCGCGGCGGTTGCTCAAGTACTCCAGCAGCGCCTTGTCGAACTGCATGCTGGTGTCCAATTCGACGTAATCCACGCCGATCTGAAAGCATTCCTGGCGGTAGGATGCGCGGAACGCTTCGATCTCCTGGAGGTATTCTCGCCGATAGTTGCTGGCATCCACGCACACGCGTTCCTCCGTCTCCGGCTCCTCGAATTCGATCACGCCGTCGAACGGAAACTTGACTTCCGCCTCGTCCAGCACATGGAACAGGATCACGTCGTGGCCCCCGTGTCTGAGCAACCGCAGGCTCTGGAGCACCGGCTCCGTGTCGCACAGCAGATCCGAGAAGATCATGACCAGGCTGCGGTGCCGCAGCATGGCGGCGATTTGCCGCACGCTGTTGGCGATGTCCGTCGGTCCTGTCGGCTGCAGCCGCGCCAGGTGCGAGAGCACATTGGCCAACTGGGTGCGTTTGGATCGCGGGGCCAGGCTGTTCCGGATTCGCTGGTCGAAGGTGATCAAGCCCACCGGGTCCTGCTGGTGGATCATCAGGTAGCACAGCGACGCGGCGAGGCAAATCGCATAGTCGAACTTGGTCAGCTCCTGGCGGTAGGTGTAGCCCATGGACCGGCTCAAGTCCATCGCCAGATAGCCGGTGATGTTGGTCTCGGCCTCGAACTTCTTGACGTAATACTTGTCCGTTTTGGCGTACACCAGCCAGTCGATGTCGTTGGGATCGTCGCCCGGCGTATAGCGGCGGTGCTCGCTGAACTCGACAGAAAAGCCGTGGTACGGGCTGGCGTGCAGGCCTTGCAGGAATCCCTTGACCACGAATTTGGCGCGAAGGTCCAGCCGCTTGATCTGGTTGATGACCTCCGGCTTCAGGTACTTTTCGACAGACATAGCAGTCGGGCGGCAAGGGAACAGCGGGGCGCGGATGCCAATCGGGGCGCGCGGTTCCCCGCAGCGCCGCGCCTGCGCCGGTGTCATCTGAGCCGTCGCGTCGGTCCGTGTCAAGCCGGCCAGGCGGCGAGGCGGCGATCAGGCCCGGGCTGCGGCGGTCTGTGCCGTCTCGGATTGGCTCGGAGTTCCCGCCGCGCACTGTTCCAGACGGGCTGTTCCAGACGGGGCTTCCCGTGTCCCGTCGCGGCGACTATCCTGGAACCGTTCCCTGATTCACCACCGTTGTTTTCTTGATGGAAGAGGAGAAATGAAGCTGTGACCAGAACCACCCTCGTTGCAAGCCTGACGGTTGTCGGGTTGTTGTGCCTTGCTGCGGACGCGAGTCTTTTCGGCGCCGAGTACCTGAGCGGCATTCAATGGTCCGAGCCGGCCGTGATCGATCCAGGGCCGCCGGGAGGCCCGCCCTCCGACGCCGTCGTGCTGTTCGACGGCAAGGACATGTCGAAGTGGGACAAGGCCGAAAAGTGGATCGTCAAAGACGGGTTTGTTGAAGCCGGCCCGGGGGCTCCTGTCAGCAAAGACGTGTTCGGCGACTGCCAGGTGCATGTGGAATGGGCCTCGGCCGAGGAGATCAAAGGCGAGGGGCAAGGCCGCAGCAACAGCGGCGTGTTTCTGATGGGCATCTACGAAGTCCAGGTGCTCGATTCCTTCGGCAACAAGACGTACTTCGACGGCCAGTGCGGAGCGATCTACAAACAGCACCCGCCGCTGGTCAACGCCTGCCGCAAGCCCGGCGAGTGGCAGACGTACGATATTATTTGGAAAGGCCCCAAGTTCGATGCCGAGGGCAAGCTGGTCAGCCCGGCCTTCATCACCGTGCTGCACAACGGCGTGGTGATCCAGAACCACTTCCAGCTGGAAGGCGACACGCCGTACCACCGCGCCCCGGAATATAAGCCCCATCCCGACAAGGGCCCCATCAGCCTGCAGTACCACGGCAACCCCGTCCGCTTCCGCAACATCTGGGTCCGCGAGCTCCAGGACGTCGCGCACGAGCGCGTGGCGGAACCCTCGATCAGAAAGTGATTCACGAGCAGTCCCGTTGGCGAGTCGGGAAGTTGCGCCGGCCACCGCTGCTTGCCGGGCAAGGAGAAGCCAGACGCGGCAGAGAATCCGGCAACCGGCGGGCATCCGCCCGCCGGTTTTGTCGGCGTTGCCCGGCGTTCTGCCGCTGCCCCGTGTGCTTCACGTCGCGCGCGATCCGCGGGACAGCGGCCGATCCGGGCGGAGGGCCGCAGGATCGGCGAGCTGACAGCCTGTAGAAAAAAGGGAACAGGCATCTCGCGGCAGTCGTTTTTCGTTTAGTCTTTCCAAGGCAACTCGTTGGCAGCTCGCCGCCATGCTTCGGGCGACGAGGCCCGGTTCAGGCTAACCAAGCGGCGCGCGGAATTCCAGTAGCGCCGGTTTTCGCGCAGCAAGACCGCTTGTCCAAGGCTCCGACGCTCTTGACGCGGCGAGGAACTTGGCGCGGCCCTCGGCGCGCCGGGGGCCGCTCAATCCGCTTCGATCTTGTACAGATGGCGCTGGCCTCGGAGGAACAATTCGCGGCCGACCACGACCGGCGACGCGTCGAGTCCTTCCGCCAGCCTGTTGGCGGCCAGCACGTCCCACGCGGGCTGGTTCTTGATGACCAGTGTGACGCCTTCGCGGCTGGGCAGGTACACGCGGTCGGCGGCCCCGACGGGCGAGGCATAGACGCTCTTCAGTTCCGGCAGCCGGACGCTGTCCCGCAGCGCGGCTCCCGACGCAGGATCGAGAATCTTGAGGATCGGCGAATTGGACTTGGTGACGAACAGGTGCCGGCCGTAGACCAGCGGCGACGGCACGTACGGCGCGTGGCTGTGCGATTGCCACACTACCTGCTGAGGATTGTCCGTTACATCTCCGCGGGAATCCAGTCGGATCGCCCGCACTTCGTTCTTTCCATGCCCGCTCATACAGATGACCAGATCGCCGTACGTCACGGGACAGGGAATCACGTTCGTGCTCAGGCCGCCGCACTCCCAGATGACCTCTCCGGTGGCCAGGTCGTAACTCATGATTCGGCGCGTGGCAGGCACAATCACTTGGGTTCGCCCGCCGTGCTCGATCACGCGCGGCGTGGACCAACTCGTGACCTCCCGGCGGTCGACGCGCCACTTCGTTTCGCCCGTCGCCGCGTCCAGGACCGCCAGGAACGATTGGCCCTCGTGGTCCCAGTTGACAATCAGCCGGTCGCCGTACAGCACCGGCGACGCGCCTTCGCCCCAGCCGAAGCGGGTCACCATCTCGCCCAGGTCGCGGTCCCAGATCGGCTGACCGTCCACATCGTAACAGAAGATCCCGTGGGAGCCGAACGAGACGTACAGTCGGCGGCCGTCGGTGGTCGGCGAAGCCGAAGCGTAGGTGTTGGTCGAGTGCCGTCCTTCGTGCGGCAGGACTTCACAGGCCACTCGCTGCCAGCGCGTTTGCCCCGTCGCACGATCGAGGCAGAGCACGACGAACTGGTAGTACGCCATGGGCCGGGGCGTCTTATAGCCGCCGGGCGGTTCGGCTTTCGGCGGTTCGAGCGTGGCGACTTCGCGATCCGTCTTCACGGCGGACAGCACGAAGATCCGGTCGCCCCAAAGGATCGGCGTGGCGTGGCCCTCGCCGGGGATTGCCGTCTTCCAGCGGACGTTCTGTTCCTCGTCCCAGTGGACCGGCGGATCGCCGAGGGGCGACAGACCGTCCGCGCGAGGACCGCGCCACTGGTGCCAATGCTTCAAGCACTCCGCTTGAAAACTGTCGCCCAGACAGGCCGACACGGCAAGCCAACAGACGACGGCCGGCAGGAGGCATTTAATCATGGTCGGTTCCCGTCTTGCGTGAACGGTGGGGTCTTCGAGGCCTCTTGGACACCGGTCCTTCAGAGGCCGCCTTGGGTCGCGCACGGCGGATTCTCAGTCCGACGGACGTTCGTCTGGCCGCTCCGGCACGAGGCTGGCCAGGTACCGATCCGTGTAATCCGCGACTTCCTGGTTCCCAGGTTGATAGATGAACAGCCGATCGTCCAGATCCTCTCGCTGTTGGAACTCGGTTATTTCCAGCACGACCAGGGGACGTGCGGCGGCATTCTGGTCCCCCGCCGACTCGGCCGGTTGCCGCCGATACTCGATGCGATACGGCAACAAGTCGCTCTGTCCGAGCACGAGCCGCACCTCCGTCGGCAAGTGGGCCGGCAACTGGCGCGGGTCGGCGGGGTTGACCTTCGCCGTTTGGGGCTTCCACTCGGGCGGAAGGCTGGCGAGTTTGTCTGCTTTCCAGCGTCCCTCCAGGACCCACATGGCCGCTTGGTCCGAGCGCACGGCCTGAGGCGGAGAGAACTGAAAGTGCTCGGCCAGCGCGGCGATCAGCCCTGGCAGGCCCCCCCTCGCCAACCAGTCGGTCGTGACCTCCGGCCGGGCCGGCTGGCCACGCTGCGGCAGGGCCGCCCGGAGCCGTTCCAGGTCGACCCGTCCCAACGACGTGCCGCCGGGCAGATCGCGGCGGATCCAGAGAAAGCGGCCGTCCGCGACCTGCTGCAGCGACGACAGCTGGCTGCCCACCTGCAGCTTCAGTTCCAGCCGCAGCAGCAGACCTTGCGGCGACCGCTTCTGCAGATACGAGCCCGCCCCGGACAACTCCTGGCCGAACAGCTGGACCCGCTGGCGAAATCGGGCTTCTAGCGACGGCGTCCCGGCCAGTTGAGCGGCGGCGCGGTTCAGCAGCGTCTGGCTGTCTGCCGCCGGTTCGTCGGCGCTGGCGGCGGCCGAAACCGGGCCGAGTGGGCCCAGTGTTGCCAGCAGCGCCAGCAAGCTCGTCCGGGTGAAGTTGTGCCGACTAAGTCCAGATGTTGGGATTGTACGGGTTTTTCCAAAGAAACGTGTTGTACGGAGCCGAACATTAACCCACGTAGACATATTCCACCGTAGACCGTTCCAAAACGCCGCCCCAGGGGCGAGGCAGACGGCGGCGATTGTAAGACCGCTGGGCGGTAAGGTCTACGCCAATCGGAAAGGGTCCCGGGGGGAGGTCGTCACCCGGCGGGAACTGCTGGAAACCGTAGCGGACTGCGGGTTTGGTCCGGAGGGGGAACGCGATGAAGATTCGACTTTGCATGTGGGTCTCATGTTGGGCCGCCATGTTGACGGCCCTGGGTTGTGTGACGCCCATCGAGCACAACCTGCCGCCCGCGGAGCAATTGATGCATCCCGGACCGGGCGTCGATGGTCCTGGACCGGGAGTCATGCGCCCGCCGGCCACGCCCTTTCCGGTGATGACGGGGATGCTGGGGATGACGCCTGCGGCGTCGCCGAACGTGCAGATTTTGTTCGCCAAACCGGAAGGCATGCAGGTGCGTTGGGACGTCGCCAGCGAAGGCGGCTTTGATTCGACGCCGCTGGTGGCTCCCGGCCGGCAGAACTTCCCCCAGGGCGCGATCTATCGCTTGAAACTCACCAATATCATGGGACGCGAAGGCGTCGAGCTGTATCCCACGCTGGAGATCGGCCCCACGACGCCCCGCACCGAGGCCTACCTGGCGCACAACGCGATCCCCGTCCAGTTCACGGAAGAGGATTTCGATCAGGTGCTGACGGGCAATTTCGTCACCAAGGTGATCTATCTGCCCGACCCGGAATTCCAGGAACTGGCCCTGGCGGGCGTCGAGACGCTGGTCAGCACGCGACTGGACCCGGGCACCGACCCGATCACCGAGGCGGACCGGCGGGGAGCGATCCTGGCGGTCGTTCGCCTGGGCAACAAGGACGTGGAGCTGCCGGGAGCCGACGGCAATGCGACGCCGTCGATCCCGGGCGTGCAGCCTAACGGCGGCGTCATGCCGACCTCCTACACGAGCACCTGCCCTGGCCCCTACGGAGCGATGCCGATGGCCGGCGGCATGGCCGGCTATCCCGCCGCGATGGGCCCGACCGGACTGCTGCCGCAGAACGTGGCCGGCATCACGGCTCCGGAGTGGGGCATGCCGTCCAGCGGCACGCCGATCGGCTTGCCCGGACCGCCGCACATCCCGTACGGCGGCCCGGCGGGCTTGCGGCAGCACACCATGAAAAACTACACGCATACCCAGATTCCGGAGCCGACCAAGCACGTCACGATCGGCGTGCGCCAGATGCCGGGCTACAGCTATCCGATGCCTCCGAACCGAGTCCACATCACGGAGCAGTCGGTGTATCCGTCGCAGCCCTACAGCCAGCCGCGCGTGTTGCGGCACGAACTGCTGCCCAGCGAGCAGAGTTGCCAGTGAAGAAGGAGTTCGACCTGGGATCTTGCAACGCGGCAAGATTCCAGGTCTCAGGCCGAGAGCCGAGGTCCGACACGCCCAGCCGACAATCTTGAGTTTCCAATTCTGCCATGTCCGTTCACGGGTTCACAAAACCGGGTCCCAACCACAGTGCGGCCGCCCGTCGGACTTGGGTCTGGCGAGCGGCGTGCTGCTTGTTGCTGTCGGCCGGCGCGGCCAGCGTTGCGTTCGGACAACGTGAACCCAACCACTACTTCCATTCCAGCCGCCTGCCGCCAGGCACGATCGGCCCGAGCCAACTGTTGCGTGGCGGAGCCCTGGCCGGCTATTTCCAGCCGGTCGAGATCCGCGGGCCCGAAGGCCTGGAAGTCTCCGTCGCCGTCGAAGGCCAGTTTGATTCGCCGCAGCCCGCACCTGCGACGTTCGGGATGCTGATCGGCCCCGTGTACCGTCTGAAGATCACCCGCATTCCGCGGAACGAAGGGTTCGAGGTGTACCCGACGATCGAGGTCATCAACCGCCTGTATCCGCCACCGGGGCTGGAAAATCACTTCCCGATCCCCGTGCATTTCACGCTGGAAGAACTGGAACTGGCCCTGTCGGGACGCCTGGTGACCCGCGTCATCTACTTGGAAGATCCCCAGTCGGCGCTGCCGGTCCCCGACACGCTGGAGGAACAGCGTTATTACGAGGTCCGCTGCGACGCAGATCCGCTGAAAGCCGCCGACCGTTTGGGGCGGCCCGTCGCGATTATGCGGATGGGTTCGAGGACGCCCGAAGTCGACAGCCAATCGCAGCGGTTCTTGTTCCATTGTCCGCCGCTGGCAAAGTTGGACCGGCCGGCGCCGCTGCCGGCGCTGCGTTCCGGCATCGAAGAAGTACAGCCGCCTGTGCCCAGGTTGGATCGCTCGAGGTAGCCTTGAACAGAACCGGACATCCCACGCACGCGGAACTGCTGCCCGAAGCCCTGCTTCGGCGATTTCGGCCCCGGCGACTGCTGGCCGCCGCGCTGCTGATCACCTGCTGTTCCTGCCAGGCCGTGCCGCCCGCCGGCCACCAACCGCGTCAGCCCTTGGGAACCGCCGCGGCAACCCCGCCGGCCGGAAGAATGCCCGGCGGCAACCTGGCGGCGGCGGACTACGGCGTGCAACTCGCCGCGTACGCTCCGGCCGACCTGCCTGCCAGCGCCTGGACCGGAGCGCGCGAGTTCGGTTCCGCGCCCGGCATGGGGGCCGGAACCTGCCCGCCCTGTCCGGCCTGTGAACCGCCCGCCGGATTCGCGGCTCCACCGAACCCTTGGCGGCCGCCCGGCATTTCCGGTCACTGGCCCGGCAACGAGTACCTGTGCGACGGAGGAGACCAGGGCGCCCAGGTCGAGGTCATGCGGGATCGGACCATCCTGGGGCTCGACCGGGAGGACACCGTGGCTCAATACGACACGGTGGACGGGCGGACGGAGGTCAAAGCCTCCAACCCCGTGTGCCTGTACGCTCCCCGGTTCGCCGCCGTGCGACAGGTGTCCGGGTTGCTCGCGCACGAGGGTCACGACCGCTTGGCCGGCGTGGCGCTGCCCTTGCTGCCCGGCTCGCAGGAACAACGCGGCGTGCCGACCACGGTGCTGCAGCCGGTCGAACCGGAACGCTATGTGGGCACCGATTCGCCGCACGCTTTCCGGGAACGCGTCCGTGGAGAATCCGTGGACGGATCGCAACCGTTGGCCAAGCTGGTCAATCGCTTCCGCGCGTACGAGGACTTCCGCATCATCCGCACGGGCGCTTTCGACAACGCGGAGAAAGCCCGCCTGGCCCAGCAGCTCGACGCGGCCCTGGTCTGGAGCGAGAATCAAGCGGTCCAAGTGACGATCGAAAAGGTCACGGCTGTCCTGGCCGCCAACGACGTCGGGCTGCAATCCGTCTACCGCTATGAACTGCCGCCGGGCAAGCCGCGGCTGCGGGTCGTCAAGGTGGCCTCGAAGAAGTCGGCCCAGCCCGGCGAAGAAGTGGAATTCACCATCCGCTTCGACAACGTAGGCGATCAGACCGTCGGCAACGTCACGCTGGTGGACAGCCTGACGACGCGGCTCCAGTACGTCCCCGACACCGCCCAGTGCAGCCTGGAGGCGAGATTCCACACCCAGGAAAACGAGGCCGAATCGCTTGTCCTGCGGTGGGAGATCAGAAGCCCGCTGAAAGTGGGCGAGGGCGGCGTCATCCGCTTCACCTGCCGCGTCCGATAGCCGGCCTGTCCGATAGCCGGCGCCGTCGAATGGCCGGCCCGATTGCCGCCCGCATCGCCCAATCGCTTGCCGTCGGCCTTGCCCCCTAGTTGCCCCAAGACTTGGCCTAGATTACCCTATAACCTGCCCCAGGTTCTCAGGGCACCGCCTTGTCCATCGGGGTTCCACACGCTTTTCTGCCAAGGAGTACGCACAGATGGCCGTTGTATCGACCACGGAAACCGGCGGCAAACTCATTCCGCCACCCGAAAACTTTGCCGGCAAAGCTCACTGTCCCTCGTTCGAGGCCTATCAGGACATGTACCAGCGGTCCATTCAGGACCCAGAGGGCTTTTGGGGCGACATTGCGGAGGACTTTGTCTGGAATAAGAAATGGGAAAAAGTCCGCGACTACACGTTCGAGGGCAACGTCAACATCAAATGGTTCATCGGCGGCAAGACCAACATCAGCGTCAATGCCCTGGATCGGCATCTGGAAGAACGCGGGGACCAACCGGCGATCATCTGGGAAGGCAACGAACCGACGGAACAGTGCATCATGACCTACCGGCAGATGCACAGCGACGTCTGCAAGTTCGCCAACGTGCTCAAATCGCTGGGAGTCAAGAAAGGCGATCGCGTCTGCCTGTACTTGCAGATGATCCCGCAGTTGCCCATCGCCATGCTCGCCTGTGCCCGGATCGGCGCGATCCATTCGGTCGTGTTCGGCGCGTTCAGTGAAGATTCGCTCCGCGACCGCATCCAGGATTCGGCGTGCAAACTCCTGGTGACGCAGGACACGGCTTACCGGGGCAAGAAGCATGATATCCCGATGAAGACCAAAGCCGACGCGGCCTTGGCCGAGTGCCCCAGCATCGAGAAGGTCGTGGTGGTCAAACGCACGGGCGTGGAAGTGCCCATGCAGTCCGGGCGGGACTACTGGTGGGACGAGGCCCTGGCCGCAGCCGACCCGCATTGCGAACCCGAATGGATGGACGCCGAAGATCCGCTGTTCATTCTGTACACCTCCGGTTCGACCGGCAAGCCGAAGGGCGTGTTGCACACCACGGGCGGTTACATGGTCTACACCGCCACGACGTTCAAGTACATCTTCGATTACCAGGAAGGCGACATCTGGTGGTGTACCGCCGACATCGGCTGGGTCACGGGCCACTCTTACATTGTCTATGGCCCGCTGTGTACGGGCGCCATCAGCGTGATGTTCGAAGGCATCCCCACCTATCCCGACGCGGGACGCTTCTGGGACGTGATCGACAAGTATAAGATCACCCAGTTCTACACGGCCCCGACGGCGATCCGGGCCCTGATGCGCGAGGGCGAGGCGCACATCACGAAACGGGATCTGTCCAGCCTGAAACTGCTGGGCTCCGTCGGCGAACCCATCAATCCCGAAGTCTGGCTGTGGTACTGGCGGTTGGTCGGCAAGGAACGGTGCCCGGTGGTCGACACCTGGTGGCAGACCGAGACGGGCGGCATCCTGATCACGCCGCTGCCCGGCGCGCATACGCTCAAGCCCGGCAGCGCCAGTCGCCCCTTCTTCGGCGTCGAGCCAATCGTCCTGGACGATCAGGGCAATCCGGTTCCGGACGGCACCTCCGGCAAGTTGTGCATCTCCAAGCCCTGGCCCGGCATCATGCGGACCACGTACGGAGACCATGACCGGTTCATCCAGACGTATTTCAGCGCCTACAAGGGAATGTACTTCACGGGCGATGGGGCCCGCCGCGACGCCGACGGCGATTACTGGCTGTTGGGCCGCGTGGACGACGTGATCAACGTCTCCGGCCACCGCCTGGGGACGGCCGAGGTGGAAAGCGCGTTGGTCAGCCATCCTGCGGTTGCCGAAGCCGCCGTCGTCGGTTATCCGCACGACATCAAGGGGCAAGGCATCTACGCCTATGTCACGCTCAAGACGGGCATCGAACCGACGGAAGAGTTGCGGACCAAGTTGATCAAGCACGTCCGCGAGGAGATCGGGCCGATCGCGACGCCGGACGTGCTTCAATGGGCGCCGGGGCTGCCCAAGACTCGCAGCGGCAAGATCATGCGTCGCATCCTGCGGAAGATCGCCGAGAACGAGGTGGACAAGGTGGGCGACATCACCACGCTGGCCGATCCGTCCGTCGTGGAGCACTTGGTGGCCAACCGGCCGAAAGCTTAGACGCAGACGAGAGACGTGGCGAGAAGCCCGGCTGCTGGACACGGGCCGGGCTTCCTCGCCCCCTTCTCGAGCGATGACTTTCCAAGCGTTTGGCAAGGTGTTTCTTTAGACCAGGGGCAATCTGTCCGACGTGACCGCGGACCACTTTTTTGAACGGAGAATCCATGTCTGCCGCCTCAAGTCTCGCGTCCCTCAAGCTGCCTCCGGCTCGTGACCTGCGACCGCTGTTTTTTCCCAAGTCGATTGCCGTCGTCGGCGCGTCCCGCAAAGTCGGTTCGGTGGGACATGCGGTGATTCGCAATTTGATTTACGGCCATTACACGGGGGTCATTTACCCCATCAACCCCCAGGCCAAAGGCATTCTGGGCGTGCCCTGCTTCCCGGACCTGAAGGCCATCAACGAAATTCCCGACCTGGTCGTGGTGGTCGTTCCTTCGCAGCACGTGGAACGCGTCGTCGTGCAAGCGGCGGAACTGGGAACCAAGCACTTGGTCGTCATCTCCGCGGGGTTCAAGGAAGTGGGCGAAGAAGGGGCGGCCCGTGAGGCGCGGATCCGCGACATCGCCCGCGAACGCGGCCTGGCGATTTTGGGCCCCAACTGCCTGGGCGTGATCAATACCGACCCCGACGTGCAGATGAACGCGTCGTTCGGGCGCGACATTCCGCCCCACGGCTGCCTGGGCCTGATTTCCCAAAGCGGGGCCTTGTGCGCCGCCCTGCTGGACTATGCCAAAGGCCGCGGCATGGGCTTTTCCCAGTTCGTCAGTTTCGGCAACAAGTGCGATATCGACGAGGTGGACCTGATCCGCGCGCTGGCCGCGGACGAGAAGACGCAGGCCATCATGATGTACGTCGAGGAGATCAGCGACGGTCAGCGGTTTCTGGCCGCCGCGCACGACATTACCCACGGGGCCAATCCCAAGCCGATCCTGGTGATCAAGAGCGGACGGACGGCCGAGGGGGCCGCAGCCGCCGCGTCGCACACGGGTTCGCTGGCCGGCTCCGATGAATTGTACAACGCCCTGATGACCCAGGCCGGCGCGTTCCGCGTGGAGACGGTCGCCCAACTGTTCGACCTGGCCGAGGTGTTCACCGATCCGTGCCTGCCCGCCGGGCGCAAGACGGCCATCGTCACCAACGCCGGCGGACCGGGCATCATGGCCACCGACGCGGCCATCCGTCACGGTCTGGAACTGGCCAAGTTCCGGGACTACACCAAGAAATCGCTGCAGTTCCAAATGCCCACCGTGGGCAGCATCAAGAATCCCGTCGACGTGATCGGGGACGCCCGCAGCGACCGCTACCGCGCGGCCCTGGACGCCGTCACCGCCGACGAAACCGTGGATCAAGTCCTGGTGATCGTCACGCCGCAGACCATGACCGACGTCGTGGAGATTTCCGAGGTGATCGGCGGCACGCGGGAATTCTGCAACAAGCCGATCGCCGCCTGCCTGATGGGCTTGGAAGACGTCTCGGCGGGCGTCGAGATCCTGCAGAAAAAGTACCACGTGCCGACGTTCGCGTTCCCGGAAAACGCCATGCGGGCGCTGGCTGCCAAGAGCCGGTTCGGCGAGTGGGTGCGGTCCAAGATCCGCGGCTACCGGCAGTTCGACGCGGACAAGGGCGCCGTCGACAAACTGTTCCAGGAAGAAGTCGCCGCCGGCCGGCCGCAGTTGATCGAAATCCGCGCCCTGGAAGCGCTGAAAGCCTATGGTTTTCCCACGGTTCCGTACAAGCTGGCCCCGACGGCCGACGAGGCCGTAGCGGCCGCCGACGAAATCGGCTACCCCGTGGTCATGAAAATCGTCGGGCCCAAGATTCTGCACAAGACCGACGTGGGGGGAGTCAAATTGGACCTGCGCGACGGTCCGGCAGTGCGCGCGGCCTACGAAACCATGGTCGAATCCGTGCGCAGCCGGCTGGGCAAGGACGTGGAAATCTGGGGCGTGCTGATCCAAAAAATGATGGAGCAAGGCAAGGAGGTGATCCTGGGCGTGACGCGGGACAAACGCTTCGGTCCGGTGCTGATGGTGGGCCTGGGCGGCATCTATACCGAGATCTTGAAGGATGTGTCCTTCCGCCTGGCCCCGCTCCGCGAAAACGAAGCCGAGGAGATGATCCGCGAAATCCGGAGCATCAAGCTGCTGCAGGGCGCCCGCGGGGAACCGCCGTCCGATCTGGGCGCCGTGGCGGAATGCCTGCTGCGCTTGAGTGCGTTTGTGACCGACCATCCAAATATCCACGAACTGGACATCAACCCGTTGTTGGTCTACGCACGCGGCAAAGGCGCGGTGGTCGCCGATGCGAGAATCATTCTTTCCACCTAGCAACTCGTCGCGCCGGTGGAAGCCGGCGCTGGCCGTTCGTGGTCGCCGACGTGAAGATTATTCTTAGGGAGTAGAGGAACAACCATGTCTGTTGATTGGCGTGAAACCTGGAAAAAGAAGTTGGTCTCGGCCCAGGCTGCGATCAAGCACATCAAGCCCGGCAACCGCGTCTTTATCGGTTCCGCGTGCGGCGAGCCGCAAGAACTGGTCCGGGCCCTGGTGGAAACCGGCGACGAGGCGGAAGACACCGAAGTCATGAACGTGCTGACGATGGGCGTCGCGCCGTACACCGACCCCAAGTACTCCAGCCGCTTCCGGGCCAACGCCTTTTTCATCGGCAACAGCGTCCGCGACGCCGTGGGCCAGGCCCGCGCCGATTACACGCCGATTTTCTTCTCCCAGATCCCCGGCATGTTCAAATCCGGCCGGATTCCGATCGACGTGGCGTTGATCATGGTCAGCCCGCCGGACGAGCACGGATTCGTCAGCCTGGGAGTCTCCGTCGACATGACCCGCTCCGCCGCGCTGGCCGCCAAGCTGCTGATCGCGCAGGTCAATAGCTACATGCCCCGCACGCTGGGCAACAGCTTCATCCATGTCCGCGACATTGAGTACCTGGTCGAGCACAACGAGCCGCTGCTGGAGTGGCCGGTGATCAGCGAACCCGACGACGTCACGGCGCGGATCGCAGAAAACGTGGCCAGCCTGATCGCCGACGGCGATACCCTGCAACTGGGCATCGGCCGCTTGCCCGACACGGTGCTGCTGTCGCTGATGGGCCGCAACGACTTGGGCATCCACACCGAGATGTTCTCCGACGGCGTCATGCGGCTGACCGAAGCCGGCGTCATCACCGGCCACCGCAAGACCGTCCACCAAGGGAAAATCGTGGGCAGCTTCGCCGCCGGAACCCAGGAACTGTTCTGCTTCCTGCACAACAATCCCCAGATCGAAATGCACCCCTCGGAGTATACCAACGACCCGCGGGTGATCGCCCAGCACGACAACATCGTGGCCATCAACGCCGCCATCGAGGTCGACTTGACCGGACAGGCCGTGGCGGATTCGATCGGCGAGCGGCTGTACAGCGGTATCGGCGGCCACGCCGATTTCATGCGCGGAGCGGCGATGGCCCGCGGCGGCAAGCCGGTGCTGGCGTTGCCCAGTACGTACACGGACAAGGACGGCCGTGTCCGCAGCCGCATCGTGCCGTTCCTGCAACAGGGCGCCGGAGTGGTCACCACGCGAGGCGATACGCATTACGTCGTCACCGAATACGGCATCGCGTACCTGCACGGCCGGACCATGCGCGAACGGGCCATGGCCTTGATCCATATCGCCCACCCGGACTTCCGCGGCGAATTGCTGCACGCCTCCAAACGCCGCCGCCTGGTGTACGCCGACCAGATCCTCCCGTCGGCCGTGCCGTACCCGGAGGAACTCGAAGCAACGCTGACCCTGCCCGACGAGACGACGGTGATGGTGCGTCCGATCCGGCCGTCCGACGAGGACTATATCAAGGCCATGTTCTATGCGTTTAGCGAACAGACCAAGTACCTCCGCTACCACGGTACGCTCAAAGCGCTGCCGCACAACAAGCTGCAGGTCTTCTGCAACGTGGACTACGAGACGGAAATGGCGTTGGTCGTGATCCGCGGCCAGGCTGGCCACGAGGAGATCGTGGCCGTGGGCCGCTATATGACCAATCCTGGAAAACGGTCCGCGGAAATGGCCTTCGTGGTCCGCGACGACTGGCAACGCCGCGGCATCGGCTCGCATCTGTTCCGCCGCTTGATCGAAATCGGACTCCAGGCCGGAATCACCGAATTCAACGCCGACGTGCTGCCGGAAAACAGCGGCATGTTGAAGATCTTCCACCGCTCCGGCCTGAACACGGAAACCGCGACCGAAGAAGGCGTCGTCCGAGTCACCATGCGGGTAACGGCACCGAAGGGAGCGTGAGTGCGGCAGGCGGGAACGCGGCACGGCCAGCCAGCCAGGCCGTGCCACACAAATCCGCGCCACACAAACCTGCGGCCAACCGGGCAGAAGCACAACGCGCCTTCGCGCCGCGATTGGCGATCAGCGATCACGGCTCCGACTCCCCGACCGACTCCACCCCGTACTGTTCCAGTTTCTTCTTCAACGTCGTGCGGTGCAGGCCGAGCATTCGGGCGGCCCCCGCGAACTGGCCGTGGTGCCGCTCCAGGACGGCGGCCAGCAGCGGCGGCTCGACCACGCGCAGCAGGTCCTCGTGCAACTGCCCTTCCTCGGCGGCTTGAGCCAGCCGCGTTTCGGCCCACTGGCGGACAAGACCCGCAAGGCGGTCGTCGAGCGAGCGGTCAGTGTCCGGCGCCGCAGGCCAGACGGGCGGCGTGGGCGGGGGCAGGTGCTCCGGCTCGATGCTGCCGCTGCGGGCCACGATCACCGCGTGCTCGACGGCGTTCTTTAGCTCGCGCACGTTTCCGTACCACGGCCGCCGCTGCAGTTCCTCGAGCGTGTCGGCGGAGAATCCGGGCGGCGACTCGCGACGCTGTTCGGCCAACGACAGAAAGTACTCGGCCAACTCGCGGATGTCGTCCGGACGCTGGCGGAGCGGCGGCAGGTCGATGCGAAATGCGGCCAGCCGGAAGTACAGGTCGTGGCGGAACTGCCCGTCGCGGATCTTGGCCAGCAGTTCCTGATGCGTTGCGGAGACCACGCGGAAATCGCTCTTCACGGGCTGATGAGCGCCGACGGGCACAAACTCGCCGTGTTCCAGTGCCCGCAGCAGCTTGACCTGCGCAGGCAGCGGAATATCGGCGACTTCATCCAGAAACAGCGTGCCGCCGTGGGCTTGCAGCAGCAACCCGGTGTGCTCCCGCTCCGCGCCCGTAAACGCGCCGCGGGCATGGCCGAACAGTTCGCTTTCGGCCAGCGAGGAACTGAGCGAAGCCAGATTCACGGCCACGAAAGGCCCCTCGGCGCGGCGGCTGTAGCGGTGAATCGCGCGGGCCGTCAGTTCCTTGCCGGAGCCGCTCTCGCCGCACAGCAGCACGCTGGCTTCCGAGGAGGCCGCCAACGCGATGCGTTTGAACACCTCTTGCATCACCGGCGATCGGCCCACCAGGCCTGCCACCTTTTCCCCGCGAGCGGCCGGCAACGGCGGCGTTTCGCGGGTCAAGGCTCGCCGCACCGCCCGCTCCGCCGCGTCCAGGTCGAACGGTTTGATCAGGTATTCAAACGCGCCTTGGCGGACGGCTTCGACGGCCGTGTTCAAGTCGCCATAGGCCGTGATGATGATGATCGGCACGTCGCCGCAAAGCTCGCGCAGCTGCGGCATCGCCGTCAAGCCGTCCATGCCGGGCAGGCGGACGTCCAGCACCACGACATCCGGCGGCTGCCGGGCGGCCAATTCCAGCGCCTGTTCGGCGGACGAGGCCGTCGCCACTTCATGGCCGAGGCTTTGCCCCAGGCGGCTCAAGGCCCAGCAGATACTCGGCTCGTCATCCACGACCAACAGTCTCGGCATGGCCGTCCTCCACCTTCCATCTTGGCAGTTCGATGACAAAACACGTCAGGTTGTCGCGGCGGCGCCAAGCCAGCGTGCCGCCGTGCTGTTCGATCACCTCCTGGGCCAGGGATAGCCCCAGCCCGACACCGTCCGGCTTGGCGGACACGAGCGGCTCGCACAACCGATCGCACACGTGCTCCGCGGGGCCAAGGCCGGTGTCCAGGACCTCCAACCGGACAACGCCGGGACGCTCGGCGGGAGCAAGCCGGATGCAGACGCGGGGCGCCGTCCGCTCCGCCGCCTGCGCTGCGCCGGCCTCGGCCGCCGCCTCGACGGCGTTCAGCACCACGTTGACGACGACTTGGGCCAGATCGTCTGCGTCGCCGGCCACCCGCAGCAAATCCGCCGGAGCGGACCAGTGCAACTCGACACCCAAATGCCGCGCCTTGGGACGCACCAACGCAAGCGCACGCTCGACGACGTCGGCCAGGTTCAGCCGGGTCAGGGGCCGCGTCTCTTGTTTGCCCAACGACAGGAAACGCTGCAGGTACTCTTCCATCAGGTCCAGTTGCTGCCGAGCGACGGCCAACCCCTCGTCGTCCGGCAACGCACATTCCCGTCCATGCAGCTCGATCGCCAGCCGGCAGCCGGTCACGGCGTTGCGCAACTGGTGGGCGATCCCGCCGCCGAGGCGGCCGAGCGTGCGCAGCTTCTCATTGCGACGTACCTGCTGCTCGTAACGCATCAACATCTCCGCCATCCGATTGACGGCCAGGGCCAAGTCCCGCAGTTCGTCGTCCCGCTGTGGGATGGGCAGCGGCGCAAAATCCCCTTCCGCAATCCGGTCCACCTGGCCGGACAGCCGGTGCAGCGGCCGGGTCACGCGGGCCGCGATCATGCCGCTGACGGCCACGACGATCACCAGCGCGGCCATGCCGGCCAGGGCCGGCGGCAGGACCGCAGCCCGCCAGGCGTGGCGATAACGGCCTTCCGGGTACAGCACGTGCAAGACGTCGGGTTCCCGGCCTCGAAAGGGCCGTGAGAGGCTGAGTTGCGAATGCAGATAGGTTTCGCCAGCCACCAGCACGCGCCGCTGGAAGGTCATCGGTTCCTGGCCGGCCGTCGGTGCCGGCAATTGCTCCGCTACCGCTTCCTTGAAGCTGGAAGCGACGATCGCTCCCCCTCGGTTCACGACGACGAACTCGGCTCCCGAAAGTCCCCGCATCTGCTGCAGGACGTTGTCCGTCAGCGGAAAGGACGCCCCGGCCAGCGTGCCGCCGATCTCCCGCAATTGCTTCTCGATCTGCTCCTGGGCTCGCCGGCCCGCCAGCCAAGCGTCCACGCTGCTGACCGCGACTACGGTGGCAAGCATGACGCAGCCCATCGGCAGCAGAATCTGAGATCTCAACGGCCAACGCACGGGCAAGCTCCAGACAGGGAATCGACGAAAACGCTGACGACTATCTTAAGCGAACTGCCGCGTCTTTTCGCCGAGGGTCGCAGTCTGAAGACCCGGCTTTTCCGAAAAAGCCAGACTCCTTCCAGACCGCTTTTCTTTCCGTCTGCCTGTCGATGCGTTCGACACGGGTGTCGAAAACTTCGCGGCGTCCCGGACGACTCCGGCCGCCTCGCGAACGGCACGCGGCGCAATCGTCTGCGCCGTAGCCAGTTCGGACGACGGAGCGAATGACCGGATTCAGCCCGTTCCACGGCTTGGTTTTTGCACATCGATCCAGTTGCCGTGTGACCGAGAAGGAAGTAAGTGACGAGGAGAAATCTATGGGCGGTTGCCGCAAGCGTCTTGGTTCGGGATTCACACTCGTGGAATTGCTGGTCGTGATTGCGATCATTGGCATCCTGGTCGGCCTGTTGCTGCCCGCGATTCAGGCTGCGCGCGAGGCCGCCCGGCGCACCCAGTGCTCGAACAACTTGCGGCAAGTCGCGCTGGGCGTGCTGAACTACGAGAGCACCTACCGCTGCCTGCCGGCGAGCACTATCCTCAATCTGAACACCACCTCGACGGCCAATAATCTGGCCTGGGGCGTGCACGGCCGCATCCTGCAGTTTCTGGAGCAGGGCGATTTGTACAACCAGGTCGATCTGAATCAGGCCTGGGATTTTCAGTCTGCCATCGACGCCTTGCGGGTCCCCGTTTACGCCTGTCCCAGCGATCCGCAAGCCGACCAACTCCGCGATCCGGGCGGCGGCAAGGTGAAACTGTATCCGACCACCTACGGGTTCAACTTCGGAACCTGGTTCGTGTTCGATCCGGCGACAAGCCGTGGCGGCGACGGAGCCTTCTATCCCAACAGCCATGTTCATCTGGCCGCTTTCCTGGACGGCACCAGCCAGACCCTGTTGGCAGCGGAAGTGAAGGCTTGGCAGCCCTACACTCGCAACGGCGGACCGTCCGGCACGGCGATCCCGAACGACGTCGCGGCGGCGGGGGCAGTCGTGGCCTCCGGAACGCAGTTCAAGGACACCGGGCACACGGAATGGCCGGACGGCAGAGTCCACCACACCGGGTTCACCGCCGTCCTGACGCCGAACACAGCCGTGCCCTATGCCTCCGGCAGCCAAACGGTCGATGCGGATTACAACTCCTGGCAAGAGGGCCTCAACGGCAGCGCCGGCGTCGCGACGTACGCCGTCATCACCTCGCGGAGCTACCATCCGGGCACGGTCCAAGCTGCGCTGGTCGATGGCTCAGTGCGGTCCATCGCGCAGACGATCGGCCTGGGCGTCTGGCGGGCACTGGCGACACGCGCCGGCGGCGAAGTGATGCCGGTCTTCTAGCGCTAAACGGAATCTCGGCACTTTCTCAAGGGCGTTCACGAACTCACGCCCCAGTGTAGCACGGCCTACTCGTTGGCCGTGCCGCCGCAGACACGGCCAACAAGTAGGCCGTGCCACGAGGAGAATTGGGCTACGCTTGGGGGGCGCCGTAAGGGGGACTGGTATCCGTCCCACAAACGTCCGGATCCGCGAGCTTCACCGTCGGCAACTCGGGCGGGGGCGGGGTGTCTGCTCGGAGCGTGTTCTCCGGCGCGGCATCCCATCTCTGGACCCACGCCTCCCAGGTCAGGCGGGAGCGGCTGAAGAAGATCTCGTCCAGCGTCGCCGGCGGCACCTCGGTCACGTGGTACGGAGTGGGCATCCAGGGAGCATTGGCCGCCGTGTCGCGGAAGCGGTACAGTTCCGCCGCGGCGTGCCGCCCGTCGCGCCACACCAAGAGCCCCTCCACGGTGACATCGTACCAGTTCACGTTCGGCCCGAATCGGGCGGCGACTTGCTCCCAAACCAGATCGACGCCGGCCAGATGGTACAAACCGCGAACGGCCTGCAGAAACGCCTCACGCTGTTCGGCACAGACGGCGTCCAGCCAACCGCGCTGGGCCAGCGATGCGATGATCCAGCCGGCCCGTTCCTGAAAGGCCAATTGCAGCGTCCCCGGCCCCACGCTCGGACACCCGATCTCCACCAGGATTTGATTTGTGGCCAGGCGAATTTGGGCCAAGGCCAACGGCGTTTCACACCATTCCCGGCCTTCCGCCAACAACGCCAGCAGTTCCCGCTCTACGAAAAACCGCACCGCCTCTTCGACGTTTCGCAGACGTTCCAGCGGCTTGTGAACCAAGTGCCCCTTTCGCGTCCGCTGCACGCAGCGGCCAGCGTGGCGGAGCCGGCCGAACAGTTTCGGAAGCGTTCCCGAGTGGATCCCCGGACGCAGCAGCCGCAACAGGGTCTCGCCCTGCCGGCCGATCGGGACCGGCTTCAGATGCCGTTGCCGGTTGGAAGCGTACAAGCGCCAATTCTCTTTCAGCTCCCACACCAAGAAGCCGAAGACTCCGGGGATCAGCCAAATCGTGGACCAAACCAGGGTATTGGCCCGCGCAACGCCCAGGTACGGACTCAACTGGGCCACGATCATCGGCCCCGCCGGGATCAGCAGCTTGTGAGACACCGTGACGACGGGAAAGTGCTTGATCGGGTTGATCTGCGGCTCCAGCAGCAGCGTGAATACAAACGCAGTCACGTAGGACACGAAAAACCAGATGCCGCCGCCGATCAGTTTGACCAAGACCGACAACCGGTTGTCGCCGGACCGGAACCGTAACCACTCGTCCACCGTATACAACACCCGCTCCAGTCCGTTCAGCAGGTAATGGAACGAGTCCATGACCCAGTGAAAGGCCGCCGCAAAGACGCGGATCTGCAACTCGCGCCAGCCGCGCATCAATTGCTCGGTGATCAGCTGATCCAGATAGCGGCCCAGCGGCGAGTTGAGCGCCAAATTGACCGACAGGAACGTGATCGTCCATGTGCTCCAGGTGAGCCAGCCGAAGAGCAAACGAAACGGCAGGACCAGGCAAATCGTGAACATCAACGGCTTGACCGCATAGCCGATCAGCACCGCGTAGAAGACGCTGTCGAAAAACCGCCGCACCCAAGGCAACTGCCACAGCGAGACCGGCAGATCGTAAAGTCCCCGGCGGGCCATCTGGCCCAGCTTGCGGAGCAGGGACAGGCACCCGCGGCGAAATCCCTCGCGATCGATCAGCAACAGCAGGAAGGTGCCCAGCACGAGCACGGGTACGAGCGACAACAAGTTAGGGGCCGGAGCAGCCACCTCCGCCGGCGACAGTTCGGCCGCGACCTGTTCCAGCGTCTGGATTCCCGGACTGCCGTGCGGGTCGTAGAACATGTGCGCGACATGCCGCCCAAACTCCACCAACAGGAAGGCCCCGCCATACGGCAAAGCCAGATACCGCGTGAGCAGACGCCCGAACCCCGTGCCGAAGGCGATCGCACTCAACTGATGGGACCAGCGCAGATAAACGGGGCCTCGGTAGTGGACGCCCGACAAAACGGCGGCCAGGCGGCGGTCGATGCGCAGCAACAAATCGCCGCTCACCAACTCCCAGGGGCTCGTCAAATCCGACAGCTTCAGGTTGTTCTGGGAGAATGCATCCCGCAGATGGCCCAAGCTCAGATAGCCTTGCCGCACGATCCGGTCCAGCAATTCTTCCACGATCTTGCGAAAGGCAACCCGTTCCGGCACGTTCTGCGGCCGCAAACCTTCGGCGGCTAACGCCTCGGCAATCAACGGCCGGATGCGGCTCCGCAACCGCCGCTGCGCCTGGCCGACCGCAACCTCGATCAACAGCGACAGCCGCGCTCGCGTTTCACCGGTCAGTCGCGAGGCTGCGAGTTTGGCGGCGGCGCTCCGCAGATGCTTGACCGCCATCACCTCCGACAGCAACGGCAACGGCCGCCGGAGCGGTTCGCGCCCCAGGGAGCGGCACCAGCGCAGCACGTCAAATTTGAAGAACCCGCGTTCGTGCTCCAGGCAGACTTTCTGCAAGTCGTGCAGCACCCGCGATTCCGCCGTGCGGAAACCTTGATCGGCATGTGCCAGCAAGGGGCTCAACGCCTCCGCCCAGTCACGGGCCTCATCGTCGCGCAGATCGAGCGCCGCCTGCAACCGGCGGGCCAGCCGCTCCAACTCGGCCTGGGCCAAGCCGAGCGATTCCTGCGCGCGGTCGGGCAGGGCCAAGCGGACCACCTTTCGCCGCAGGATGGCCGCCTTGGCCACATTGCCCAGGCGGCTGGCCTTCTCGGCGCGGGCGATCAGCCGCCAGTAGGCCGGCGGTGAGGGACGCAGCGGATCCGTCTCCTCCACCGACTCCGGCACTCCCGAAAAATCCCAGAGTCCGGCCTCGCCACACTCCCGCGCGACACGTTCGTCGGCCCCAGGCAAACGCGTCGCTTCGTACAACGCCCGATGATCTACGTCGCGGCCAAGCAAGTCCGCAATCCGATCCGTCTCCAACAACGCGGGAAACGTCCAGGGCAACTGTTCGGGAACGAAATACAGCAGCTCTAAAAACACCGCCGCGAATTCTTCATAGGTCGCCGCGTCCGACCGGGGCGGCAACAGCATGTCGTCACGCTGCAGCACCGCCCGGATCTCGGCGTATTCCGTCGAGCCGATGTGGCGGAGCCGCGACAACACGTCGTCGTCCGTCAACCGCCCCTCGCCGGATCGCCGCTCCAGTTCCCGATGCACTCGGATGTGAAACAGAAGCCGCCAGTATTCGCGCAGGATTTCCCCCGCCGGCCGTTTCTCGAATTCTTCCTCATCCGGACGCTCGATCAGCAGGACCACCTCGGGCAACCGGCGCGAAGGCTCCAACTCCAACTCAAACCGGCTCACACAATCAAACAACCGGTCTTGCGGCAAGAGATAGGTCCTGCCGTGAGGAACATTGAATCCCAAGGTTCCGATTCGCCGGTCCAGCCGGATGACACGGCGCAGCAATCGCGAGGAAACCAGCAAAACTGCCGGGTCCACGCGCACCAGAGTCGCCTCAAGTTCCTCCAGCGTCAGATATTGCGGCGAAGTCAACGCACTCATTCTTTATCCTGTCCGCCACGGCAAATCCGGCTTGCGGTCGCCTCCCTTAACTCTAAGACGCGATCCAGGCTCGCTCGAAGCCGCTGCTCGTTCGATCCACTAATGGCCCTGCTGGCGGTGACGATCCTGTCGCTGACACCGAAGATTCCAGCCGCCGGTCCCACGGATTTTGCACTATTATAGCGGCGGCAAGGATTCTGGGGCGGGGGTAGCGAAAGGTCGTTGAGCCGGCGCGTTGTGCTCCGCTATACTGTTGGCGGGGGCAGATCCCCGTCTGGACGCCTCTTGCACTGGCCGAGCCACCCAGATTCTCGAAAGGAGTGCCGCTCATGACTACGGACGTGCCGACAACCGTTTCCTGCCTGGAGCAGATTGGGCAAACCGCCGGGCTCGTCTGGCGGACGCTGGACGAACAAGGCCCCCAATCCCTGGCCAAACTGACCAAGTCCGTCGAATCGCCCCGCGATCTGGTGATGCAGGCGGTCGGCTGGCTGGCACGCGAAGACAAAGTCTGGATCGAAGACACGAAACGCGGAAGGACGATCGGCCTGCGGTGACGCGACCCGACGGGGTTGGAACGGATTCCGCCCGGTTCAAACGCCTTCGCCCCCTGCCGCCAAGCAACCCGTTTTCCGCTACGCACCGTTCGAGAAATGACTGGCGCCTCGTCCAAGCAACCAGCGCACTCCGTGGGATAATCAGCAATCAACACTGGACAGTTGTTTCTCGAACGATACGAAGGCTTCTTCGGCTTCCCGTAGACAGGCTACCACCTGTCGTTCACACGGCCCCACACCCCACGAGCGCGAGTACACCATGAACGAAACCCTTGCCCCTGTGCCGGAACAACCGCAACCCCGCTGGCGTCCCCTGAACTCGCGGCAGCGCCGCGTCCTCGGCGTGTTGATCGAAAAGGCCAAGACAACGCCGGACGCCTACCCCATGACGCTGAACGCCCTCGTGACGGGCTGTAATCAAAAAAGCAACCGTTCGCCCCAGATGAACTTGAGTGCCGACGACGTCCAGCAGGTCGTCGATGAACTGCGCGAGCTGGGGGCGATTGTCGAAGTGCAAGGCAGCGGACGGGTTCCCAAGTATCGGCATCAAATGTACGAGTGGCTCGGCGTCGATAAGGTCGAGTTGGCGGTGATGGGCGAACTGCTGTTGCGCGGCGAGCAGACGGTGGGCGAGTTGCGATCGCGCGCGTCGCGGATGGAACCGATTCCCGGCCTGCCGGAGTTGAAACCCATCCTGCAGTCCCTGACGGCCAAGAACCTTGTGCTCGCGCTCACGCCGGAAGGCCGCGGGCAGATGGTGAGCCACAACCTGTACAAGGACCGCGAGCTGCCAGAACTGAAAGCCCGGATGGCGACCTACACGCCGCCGTCCGACGACGAAGCGGACGCCCGGCCCCGACCCAGTGGCCCGGCTCCGGCCGGAGCCTCCGTCCCGCAAGACCAGTTCGACGAACTCCGCCACGAAGTGGCCCAACTGCGGGAAGAAGTGGCCGCCCTCCGCGACGTCGTCGCCAAGGTCGAACAACTGATGCAGTAGTTCGCCGCAGACGGCTCGCGCGGCGAGCGGATTTGCGTCGCGTCCCCAAGCCGCGCGCCTCCGCTCGCCGGCCCTCCCAGGACGGGCCGCGTGAAGCCCTCGCAGACCCTCTTGAACGATCGGATTGACCCGATGCCAGAACGATACCGGGTCCGGCTGAACAAAGAACATCACGTTTTCTCCGCCGGCCATTTCATCACGTTCGGCGGCGACGTCTGCGAGCGGCTGCACGGCCACAACTACCGCGTGCAAGTCGAAGTCGACGGGCCGCTGGACAAAAACCACTACGTCATCGACTTCATCGCGCTCCGCGACGCCCTGAAAACCGTCACCGATGAACTGGACCACCGCATGATGCTGCCCACCCAGCACCGTGCGATTCGCGTCCAGGCCGACGAGCGCGAAGTGGCGGTGACCTTCGAGGATCGCCGCTGGGTGTTCCCCCGTTGCGACTGCGTGCTGCTGCCGCTGCCCAACACCACCGCCGAACTGCTGGCCCACTATATCGGCCGGCGCCTGCTGGAATCCCTGCAAACCCAAACGGGCTTCCAACCCGAACGGATTCAGGTGGCCGTCGACGAGGACAACGGGCAGTGGGGGATCTGGGAAAGGACAAAGGACGAAGGATGAACGATAAAGGCTGAAGGGAGAAGGGATGAGGGGAGAAGAGATGAGGGATCAACGATTGGGCTGGTGGATGACGTTTTTACGTAGGACAGGCGGCGTTGCGGTCGTTGCCGCGTTGGTGGTGCCTCTCGGCGCGGGCCCGGTTCCGGCCGCCGATTCCACCGCCCCGCAGACGTACCAGGCCCGCGACACGCTGGCCGAACCGGCGGACCCGGTGCCCGACGCGGCGTCTTGCCTGCGCGAGTTGGCCTGGAAACCGGTTTCGTTTTCCGTCGCCTGCTGCCGCGAAGACGGCGCGGCGTATGACTTCCTCGTTCAGTTTCCTTCGCCCATCGCCAGCGGCGATGCGGTGAACGACCGCGTCGCGATGGAGTGGTACCAGCCGCGCGACGGCCAAGGAACCGTCCGCACTGCGCCCGCCGTCCTGGTCGTCCATGAATCCGGCCGCTCGATGCCGGTCGGAAAACTGTTCGCCCGCGCCTTTCAAGCGGCCGGACTGCACAGCTTCCTGATCCACCTGCCCTACTACGGCAAACGCAACGCAGACCGCCGCGACCCAAAGGCGGATCAGCTGGTCACGCTGATCCGCCAGGCCATTGCCGACGCCCGCCGCGCCCGCGACGCCATCGCGGTCCTGCCGCACGTGGACAGCCGGAACATTGCCGTGCAAGGCACCAGCCTGGGCGGCTTCGTCGTCGCCACCTCCGCCAGCCTGGACCAGGCCTTCCAGTCGGTGTTCATCATGTTGGCCGGCGGCAACCTGTACGACATGTTCCAGCGCGGCCAGCGCGAAGTGGCTGAGGCCCGCCGCAAATTGGCAGAATCCGGAATCAGCGACGATCAACTCCAGCAGCTTCTCTGGCAAATCGAACCTACGCGGGTCGTTCACCGCCTGGATCCGCAACGCACGTGGCTCTTTTCGGCCGAGCAAGACCAGGTCGTGCCCATCGAAAACGCCCAAGCCCTGGCCCGGACCGCCGGCCTGCCCGACCGCCACCACGTCCGCGTGCCCGGCAACCACTATACCGTGATCGTCTACTTCCCCATCATCCTGCAACAAGTGACGGAGCAGATCCGAGGTCCACGCATGGAACCCGATCGTGGGCGCCAGCCCCGCAGCCCCCACGCCGCGACGCCCTGAGAACGCCTCTCCTTGGCCATCGATCCGCCCAAGGTTCGCGAAACGGGGACAGGCCCTTTTTGCCGGAACGGCCCGCAGGGGGCTTCGCCCAAAAAGGTCCTGTCCCCGTTTCGCGAACTCCTTTTTTTGAAACGCCCTTTGCGAAAGGGAGACCGGACATGCTTCGCTGCAGCCTCCTGCTGGCCGTTTTTTTGTGTTGGAGCGCCGCCCAGGCTCAGACGCCCGCCGAGGTCAAGGGCCTGATCTTCTACCAGGACTTCGACCACGGTTCGACGACCCTGTGCGGTCCCGGCTGGGCCGTCACCCTGCCCGTGCAGGCAGACCGCTTTGTGTCCGGACGCTTTGGCCAGGGCTACCGGATGGAGCGAAGCCGCACCAATCATCTGTCGCCGAACCAAGCGTCGGTCGAAGGCGGTATCGAGGGCTTTGCCGCCGGCGCCGGGGTCCAATTGGCCAGCGTTGCCGTGCCGACAAGCTACGGCGAAAAGGCGCTGCGCGCCGCCGTCCCGCAACCCGGCCCGATGTGGAACCTGGAGCCGTTGACGCTTCAGGTAAAGGCCCCGCACCGACCCGGCAAGCTGTTCGTGTTGTCCGTCTACCTGCGCGCGGAACGGCCCGGCGCGAAGGTGCGGCTGACGCTGTGCGACGGCCTGGAACAGGGCGGCTGGCGGCAGAAGATCGAGGCCGACAACAAGGCGACTCTGGAGAAGGATGCCAAGGCGAAAATCTCGCCGCCGCGGGAAACCGTCAGCGAGCCGGGCGAGACGGTCCTGGACACCTCCTGGCAGCGGGTCATGGCGCTGCTGGAGGTCGATGCCCGGCGGCCGGAGCAGCAGTTGCAGGGCCGCTTGGAATTGGTCGAGGGCTCGCCGGTGGTCGTCTTTGCCGACGGGTTGCAGCTGGAGCAAACGGCCGTCTATCCGACGACCAATACCGCGCCCACCACCTGGCTTCCCGGCGGCACGTCGCGCGGCCACGGCTGGCTGGACGTGTTTGCCGCCGATACGGGCTTCACGGGCCAATCCGGGACCATCGCCTGCTGGGTGCGGCCGGTGCCGGATGAATGCGGCGGGACTCGGCCGGTGAATGCCGTCGTCGCCATCGGCACGGGCTGGTTCAATCCGATCTGGCAACTCGGCGGCGGCACATGGTACGCCGGCGACGGGCACGCGTCCGGGTTCCGGAAAGGCCGTTTGCCGGGTACTGCCGCGGAGCGGGGACTGGGCGAACCGGGAGACCATGACGGCTGGCATCACTGGTCGCTGGCCTGGGACGACCGGAAAGCAGTGGGCTACCTGGATGGCAAACCGTTCGGCCGGTGCGAAGTCGAGTCGGGCCAACTCGCCCCCGGCACGGCGATCCGGCTTGGCGGCAGCTTCCTGGAGGGAACGCCGATGAACGGTGATCTCGATGAGGTGGCCGTCTACCGGCAGCGTCTGTCGGACAGCGAGTTGGCCGCGCTGGCGGGACGCGAGCGCCCGTTGGCTGCCGAGCTGCCGCGCGTCCTGGTGCGCCGGCCCGCCCGCATGGCCTTCCTCCGCTCCGAGCCGCAGGCGGAGATTGAGCTGGAGCCGGTGGCGTACGCCGCGCCGGAAGACAAAGCGAACGGCGGCGGTCTTCCCGCCGACCGGGCTCGCCGCCAGGAAAGGCCTGCCGCCCAAAACATGGAATTGGCGAGCCAGTCCTCGGCGCGTGCAAGCGTGCAGGCCGACATCCCGGCGGTCCAAGCCACGCTGAGCGGGCCGACGCCTGCCAGCCCGTCCGCACGGCTGAACCTGCGACCGTGGCTGGCGTCAGCAGGCAAGCATCCGATCCGGGTGCGCGTCGAGGCGGCGGCGGACCGGGCCACGATCGACGATTTCATTGAGGTCTTTGAGGAGCCCGCGGGTCGAGAGTTCATCATTTATGCCTGGGGCGGCGGCGATGATCTCCATCAACGCGGCTTCAACTCGGCGGTCGCCGCCGGGCGCGGCGCACATCGCCAGTTGCTTGAACGCGGCCTGTGGGCCCAAGCCCGCATCGACGTCCGGGACGGCGTGCCGCATCCGTGGTCGCCCCAGACCCGCGCCGCGGCTCGGCCGATTGCCCAGTCGGTGGCCCGCGCCGCGATGGCCAATCCCAACGTGGTCGCCCTGCTGGTGAATTCCGAGGTCGGCGATCCGCCCTTTCCGGCGACGGATCAAACCTGGTTTTACGAATGGATGAAGCAGGAAACGGGCCTGGCGGAAATCCCCGCCGAAGTGGCCCGCCCGCCCCTGCACGTCGCATCGACTCAGGACAACGCGCCGCCCGCCGTGGTGCCGGAGACGCATCCGGCGTTCCGCTTTCTGCGCTGGTGGAAGGAGCGGGGGCAGGGCTACTGGCTGCTGAATGGACAATTGGCGCGATGGATGCGCGAGGCGGGTCTGACGGAGGTCAAGTACTATTCGGACCAGCCCGTCGCGCTGACCCAGTTCGAGCAAATGGACCTGGTCGACTTCTGGGGCTATCCGCGGGCGCCGGAGGGTCTGGTTGCCGAATTCGCGCACGCCGAAAACATCGCACGGCTGTTGGGCAAGCCCTTCCAAGCCATGCCCGGCACCGTGTACTGGGACGACGGCAACGGCCTGTGGGTGACCGACGACGATGGCAAACGCAAGGTGTTGTGCTTGAGCCCGGACTGCCTGCGTGAGAACCTCTGGCTGTCCGTCGCCTGCCCGTCCAGCAGCATCGGCCTGTACGGCTTGGGCGAACGCAAGACCGAGGTGTATGACCGGGCCTGCGACGACGTGCTGACCGAAACGTACGGCCTGATCAGTCCGGTCGGGACGCTGGTGGGCGGGCTGCCCATGGAGCAACCGAAAGTGGCCCTGCTGGAGACGGACGGGCTGTACTTCATCCAGCCAGGCGCGGGCAACAACTGGGTGCGGCACTGGCTGGTGCGGACCGCCAGTCGCACCCTCGCCCGCGCCCGCTTGCCCTTTGATTTCCTTACCGACGACCACGTCGCGGCCGGCTGGCTGGACCGCTACCAGGCGGTCGTGGTGCCCGGAGCGTGGTGCCTGCCGCAGCAGACCCACGAAGCGCTGGTGGCCTATGCCAACCAGGGCGGCAAGGTGCTTGCCGACCAGGTGCTGCGAGCCGAGATTCCCGGCGTCCAGCGATTGGCGATCCCCAACCAGGCGTATGCCCGCGACGTTGCGGAACGGGAATTGGGCGGCTGGGCACGGGCCTTCCGCGACGCCCGCCGCGGTTGGGCCCAGGTCAGCCCCAGCGACCGCGTCTTCAGCTACACGCGCGAGGCCGGCGCCGCACGCTATGTGTTCGTGATCAACGACCACCGCGAGCCGGGGCCGCAGTTCGAGCGTTGGAAGGTCACGCTGCCCAACGACGGCGGCGGCCCCCTGCGCGATCGGGGCTTGCCCCAGGAGGTCACGCTCAGCGTGCCGGCCGGCTTCGCGCTGTACGACGTTTTGGCGCATCGCCGACTGGACGCCCAACTCCACCAAGGCCGACAGACCTGCCAGTTGACGCTCGCCCCCGGCGCCGCCGCCGTGGTGGCGGCGCTGCCCGCCGCGGTGGCCAGCTTGGATCTCCCGGTGCCCGGAAGGATCGCGCCCGGCAGCGAGACGAACCTGCTGCTGACACTGCGGGATGAGTCGGATCGTCCGCCGGCTGGAAGGCAACTGGCCGAGGTGACTGTCACCTCGCCGTCGGGGCCGTGGTGCGGCACGCAGCGCTATCAACGCATTCAAGACGGCCAGCGGATCATTCCCCTGCGTTTGCCCCTGACGGCGACTCCCGGCCAATGGCGGATACGCGTCCAGGAGTGGGTCTCCGGCCTGGAAGTGGAGAAGGTGTTTGAGGTCAGGTGAGCATCGTTCGAGAAATAACGGTCCCGCGTTGATTGCGGATCCTCCCGTGGAATGTGATGGCTGTTTTGACGAGGCGACCGCTGTCTCTCGAACGGTGCCAAGCCCCCGCCGAGTCCCGTGGCAACGGACGTGGAAACAACTTCCCAACACCAGAGACGTCCGCGAAGAATTCGGCTGCCTCGCCACCACGCTGCTTGCCAGCGTGGAGCGGTGTTCAAGACCAGAGATGTCCACGAAATCGGCTGCGTCGCCACCACGCTGCTTGCCAGCGTGGAGCGGTGTTCAAGACCAGAGATGTCGCGAAATCGGCTGCCTCGCCACCACGCTGCTTGCCAGCGTGGAGCGGTGTTCAAGACCAGAGATGTCCACGAAATCGGCTGCCTCGCCACCACGCTGCTTGCCAGCGTGGAGCGGTGTTCAAGACCAGAGATGTCGCGAAATCGGCTGCTTCGCCGCCACGCTGCTTGCCAGCGTGGAGCGGTGTTCAAGACCAGAGATGTCGCGAAATCGGCTGCCTCGCCACCACGCTGCTTGCCAGCGTGGAGCGGTGTTCAAGCTGCTGGATGCAGTACGCGATAGGAAGGCTGGTTGTGAACATGGCTCCACGCTGGCAAGCAGCGTGGTGGCCAAAGAAGTCGCGCGGCGGGGCGATGGCTGGTTGTGAACATGGCTCCACGCTGGCAAGCAGCGTGGTGGCCGAAGAAGTCGCGCGGTGGGGCGATGGCTGGTTGTGAACATGGCTCCACGCTGGCAAGCAGCGTGGTGGCCGGAGAGGTCGCGCGGCGGGGCGATGGCTGGTTGTGAACATGGCTCCACGCTGGCAAGCAGCGTGGTGGCCGAAGAAGTCACCTGGGCCAGGTGAGTTTTCGCGGCAGCTTTGCAATGGTGTGGGAATGCTCGCCGGGCCAGCGTCCCGGTGTTTCCGGACGCCGTTTCTTGCGTCCGGAACCAGGCACGCCGGCCTCAGGTCAAGCTGCCGCGCTCACAACGTCCAGCCGTTGTACAGGGGGCGTTTCAGCATCGCGTTGGCTTCGTCGTTGCCGACGAACTGCTCTTGCTTGGGATCCCACTTCAGCTTCTTTTTCAGGCGGCCCGAGATATCGGCCAGCAGACCGAGGGTCGTGGCGACGTAGGCGGCGTCGACGTCGGACACCGGGTCCTTGCGGCTGCGGACGCAGGCCAGGAAGTTGTCCTGGTGGTGGTCCGAGTCGGTGATCGGCGCCTGATCGGGCTTGAGTTTGACCTTCAGCAGCGATTCGGGCTCGGCCCAGATGCCAGCGCGGTCGATGTGGACCCAGCCCTCGTCACCGACGAACCGCGTGCCGGTCTTCATTTGCGAGTCGTCCTTGTAGATCAACTTCAAGCCGCTGGCATAGTTGAACACTCCGCTCCATGTGTCCGCATTGTCCGTGAAGCCTTCGTTGCGGTACACGACCTGGCATTCGACCTCAAACGGCTCGGTTCCCAGTTGCGGGCAGCCCCAGTTGGCGATGTCCAGATGGTGGACGCCCCAGTTGGTGATGAAACCGGCGCAGTAGTCCGAGATCAGGTACCAATCGGGCCAGGCAACGCGGCCCGAATTGTAAGGTTTCGTGGGCGCCGGTCCGCGCCACATCTCCCAATCGAAACCGGCAGGGACAGGTTGTGCGTCCAGCGAACCCTTGTATTTGGGACGGTACTTAGCGCATGGCGAGCTGACCTCGACCGTGTGGATCTTGCCCAGGTAGCCGTGGCGGACCAATTCGACAGCCTGCTTGAACTTGCCTTGGGACCGTTGCCAGGTGCCGGTCTGAAACACCCGCTTGGCCCCTCGAACCGCGTCGCGAATCTGCCGCCCGTCGTCGACGCAGACGCCCAGCGGCTTTTCGCAGTACATGTCCTTGCCCGCCTTGACCGCCGCCGTGGCCACGATGGCGTGCCAGTGATCCTGTGGGGCGATCATCACGGCGTCGATGTCCTTGCGCGCCAGCAACTCGCGGAAGTCGGCGTACATCTTGCAGTCCTGATTGCCGTAGTTGTCGTCCACGATCGACTTGGCCCGCTTGCGGCGGTCTTCGTACGCGTCGCACACGGCCACCACGCGGCAGCCGGGCAAGTTGACAAAGACTTTCATATTCCCCGTGCCCATCCCGCCGACGCCGATGCAGCCCATCGCAATCGTGTCGCTGGGCGCGGGGGAATCGGCCCCGCGTGCCGCGGAAATGATGGGCAGGGAAATGCCGGCGGCGCCCGCCGCGACAGCGCTCTGCCTTAAAAACTGCCGACGATTCAGAGCCTGACTCTTCACGGAAACTCCTCCACAAGATGACGGTTGTTTGGATTCCAGGCACTTCGAGCTGCGAACTCACAAATCCAGTTTACGACGATAAACACGGACACGCAACCGCCGCGAACGCCAGAGCCGAATTTCGCCCCGGTGCCGGTTTTGGAGACGCCCCGTTCCCGCGCGAGGCGGATGCTCCGGCGATATCGGCGACGAGAGCAATCTCTCCGACCTCTACACCACTTGGGGCGCCGGCCCGTCGTCTACGGCCTCCAGCGTCTGCCGCCCCGAGTGGCTCCTGCTCCATCAGGGCGAGAGTAACCCGAAGTTTCTGCGAGAGCGCCGGCCTGCGTCGTCGGCGAATCGGATTCATCCACCCGACTCGCACGCCGCCGCCGATTTCCGAGGCTTGCCCTGCCGTTGCTCCGGAGGTTTGACGTTGTCGGACTTCTCGCCGCGCGCGCCGAGATATGATAGGCTGTTCCCATGACTGAGCAAAAGCCTTCGGGGACTCAGCGGTACATGCGGTTGGGCTGCTTCTGCCACGCTTTACCAAGGACGTGGCCGGCGCAGTTCTGACACGACGACCAGTCTTGGCAGGGGAGGATGCCGCGAAAACCGGCCTCGGTGAGGAATGAAAACGACAATCGTACAAGCCGTCCTGTGGTTGGTTTTGTGCGCCTGCCCGCTGCTGGCGGCGGAGTTTCGGCCGGTGGGCGTGTGGACCGATGCGGAGTGCTATCCGGAACCGCCCGGGAGGTATGCGGCGGGGCGGATGATCGACGGCGACTTGGGCAGCTACGCGTGTCTGCTGGACGACACGCGGACGGGCAAGGACGCGAGCGTCTATCCGCCGAACGCGGCGCCGCCGGTCACCGCGACCTTGGTGCTCGATTGGGGCGCGGAACGGACCGTGTCCGGGATGCGGTTTGTGGCCCGCAACGCCTGGGTGTACGTGCTGGCCAAGAACGTAAGTGTTTTTGCCTGTGCCGACGCGGAGGGGCGGGAGCAAGTCCGGATGCTTGCGGAGAACCAGGAGTTGCCCGCAACGTCGAACTCTAACTCGGCGTTTGTGGAGTGGTCCCCGGTCACGACGCGGTACCTGAAGGTCCGCGTGAATGACTCGTACCAGAAACGCTATCCGGGGCCGTGGATGCCCCAGGCGCAGATCCCCTGGAGCCGCAAGGTGGGCCTGCCGACGGCGGGCGACGGGCGGAACCTGAACATCCAGATCGCCGAGGTCACCTGCTATGACGCTCGTCCGGCCGATTATCCCGTCAAGAATCCGCCCCACGTCGCCTTCCCGCGTCATCGACTCGAACGCGACTGGCTCTATCAAGACGTCGGACTCGACATCTCCCGCGTGTTTACGTCGGGCACCGACGGTGAGAAAGAACGCGCGCTGGTGAGGAGTGTCTTGAGTCAGATCCCCGCTGAAAAACCCGAACTGAACGTACTGCGGCAGCGGCTGGAAACGCTCTTCCAGGCGCGAGTCGCCGCAAGCGATCCGCGCTGGCCGGCGCTGTATTTCGACGCTTGCGCCGCGAGGCGCCGGGCGCGCCTGCAGACGCTCCGCGCCAAGGCAACTCAGTTCGTCTATGCCAAGCACGGCATCTTCGGCTGCATGCAAGGGCTGGTCGGGAAATACGACATTCCCGACGAGCAGATTCGCGACTACACCTACGGTTTCAAGCAGGGCGGGCAGCTGTGCCTGGGAACGCTGCTGGAGGACGGCACGGTCAAGCACGAGGTGCTGCTGGAAAAGCCCGCCGGCGCCGTCTGCTATCCGAACCTGTCCTGGGACGCGAGGACGCTTGTGTTCTCCATGCGCGACGATTTCGAGACCGACTCGTATTACCTGTACACCATGGACCTGGCGACGCGGCGGGTGACGCAAATCACGTTCCCCATTGTGAAAGACGGCCGCGCCCTGCCGGTGGCCGACTGCGAGCCGGCGTTCCTGCCGGAAGGAAGGATCGTCTTTACGTCCACCCGCGACGTGCATATCAGCGACTGCTGGTATCGCGCGGGAGGGAATATCTACTGCTGCGACGCCGACGGCGGTAACCTCTGCCGGTTGACGGTTGACCAGCTGATGACGAGCAACCCGCAAGTCCTGGAGGACGGCCGGATCGTGTTCACACGCTGGGAGTACAACGACCGCAGTGCGTTGTTCAACCATCCGCTGATCGCGATGAACCCGGACGGCACGGCCCAGGCGGAGTACTACGGGAACAACAGCATGTTCCCGGCGGCGATCATCCACGCGCGGGGCATTCCGGGGTCGCCGAAAGCGATTGCCGTGATCGCCGGGCACCACTCGATCTACAAGGGCAAGCTGGGCCTGATCGACCGCGCGCAGGGTCTGCAGGCGGGCCGCGGCATCGAGTTCGTCAACACCCGGCTGAACGGCACTCCCGGCCGCGAGGCGGCTGACTTCATCCGGCCCGAACCGCCGGATCCGTCCAAGCCCTACCTGGACTTCAAGATCGACGTCTTCGGGCAGTTCGGCCCGCAGTACTCGCATCCCTACGCGTTTGACGAGGAGCACTATCTGGGTTCGTTCTGCCCGGAGGGATATCTGCCGCCCTTCGGCCCGTTCAATCCTCCCCTGGGCGTCTACTATCTGACCGCGGACGGCCAGCGCGAGCTGCTGGCGTTCGACGACTGGCAAAGCACGGGGCAGGTCATTCCCGTCATGGCCCGGACGCCGCCGCCCGCGCGGGCCTCGCTGGTGCGTCCGCGCGACAACCACGGCGTGTACACCGTGCAGGACGTCTACCACGGTCCGGGGCTGGCCGGAATCCCGCGCGGCACCGCGAAAAAGATCCGCGTCGTCGCGCTCGAATACCGCGTCGCCCGCATGGGCTACGGGCAGAACGGAGGCGAGTGCGAGACGGGGCTCTGCCAGACGCCCATCTCGCTGAACAGCGGCAGTTGGGACGTCAAGCACGTGCTGGGCGAAGTGGACATCGAGGCGGACGGCAGCTGCAGCTTTGAGGTGCCCGCGCGCACGCCGGTCTACTTCCAGGTGCTCGACGCCAAGGGCTACACGATCCAGTCCATGCGCAGCTGGTCGACGCTTCAGAGCGGCGAGCGATTTTCCTGTCTCGGCTGCCACGAGCACAAGCAGGAAGCGGGACCCCAGGCGGCGACCGCGCCGAACACGACGCGGGCGCTCTCCAAACCGGTCCAGAAGCTCCAGCCGTTTGCCGGCAAGGAGCACCCGCTGATCCGGCGACTCGCGTCCCAGTCGTGGCTGGACAGCGTGGAGAACTACCTGGGCGTCAACGCCCCCCGCTCGCTGGACCCCGACGCGCCGGTGGACGGTTTCAGTTACGTCCAGGAGATCCAGCCCATCTTCGATCGGCACTGCGTCAGCTGCCACAACGCCTCCGCAATCGCCAAGAGCAAGATCAGCCTGACCGGCGAAACGGCCAAGCCGGAGAGTGTGAAGCTGATCGGCGCCGGGCAGGTGGATCCCAAACGCGATTACACGCAGTCCTATGTCACCATCACCACCTCCGGCAATCCGGACAACAACCCGTGGATGACGTGGCTCAAGCCCCGCAGCCGCGCCGTGATGCTCCCGCCGTACCACACGGGGGCGTGCCGGAGCCGAATCATGGATTACTTGGAGCCGGCCCACTACGAGGTGCAGGTCAGTGAGAACGAAAAGCGGACGTTCGCCTGCTGGCTGGACCTGCTCATCCCCTTCTGCGGTTCCTACACGCAGCACAATACGTGGACCGACGCGGAAAAGACCGAATTCAGCTACTTCCAGGAAAAACGCCGGGCCTATGCGGCCGTGGAGTTGGAAGCGCTGCGGCTCCTGGCCAGCGGTGGGCGTTAGTCGCCGGTTGAAAGAGGCGGACTGGCTCCGAGTTGCGTTGGCAGGACCCAAGGGAGAACGACCACCGCCAAGGGCCTCTGGACGGCGCCGCCTGGACGCTCGACAATGGCGGCGGTGACATCGAGACCTTGAGGAGACTGCGTCTGTGAAAATCACCGCTATCAAGACCTGGCTTTGCGACGTTTACCGGGCGAATCTGGCGTTCGTCAAGATCGAGACCGACGCCGGCGTGTACGGCTACGGCGAGGCGACGATCGAGTTTCACGACCGGGCCGTGATGGGCTGTATCGAGGACCTGACGCCGGAGTTGCTGGGCCGCGATCCGCTGGACATCGAAGCCTTGTGGCACGACGCCTATCGCGACGCATATTGGCGCGGCGGGCCGGTGCTGACCAGCGCGTTGGCCGGACTGGAGATGGCTTGCTGGGACATCAAGGGCAAGGTGCTGCAGCAGCCCGTGTGGCAATTGTTGGGCGGCAAGTGTCGCGACCGGGTGCGGTGCTACGCCAACGCCTGGTTCGTGCCGGCCAAGACGCCCGCCGAGTTCGCGACGAAAGCGGTGGAGGCGGTCGCCCACGGCTGGAAGGCGTTGAAGTGGGACCCGTTCGGCAGTTCGTACCGCGACATTTCGCGCGGCGAATTGCGCGACGCGGTGCGCTGCGTGGCGGCCGTCCGCGAGGCGGTGGGCGACACGGCGGATCTGCTGATCGAAGGCCACGGGCGGTTCAACGTCCCCAGCGCGTTGCGGATCGGCCAGGCACTGGCCGACTTCGGGATCCTGTGGTTCGAAGAACCGCTGTTTCCGGAGTTAAACGCCGCTCTGCCCGAACTCAAACAACGCGTGCCAGTGCCGATCGCGGCTGGCGAGCGGATCTTTACCCGCTACCAAGCGCGGGAGTTTCTCGACAAACGCGGTGGGGATTTCATTCAACCGGACATCAGCCACGTGGGGATCAAGGAAATGCGGCTGATCGGCGGCATGGCCGACGCCGCGGGCGTGGGCTTTTGCCCGCACAACCCGGCCGGACCGATCACCAACCTGGCGACGCTGCACGTCGCCGCCTGTACGCCCAACTTCTTCCTGCTGGAAACCATGGCGACCGACGTCTCGTGGCGCAGCGAACTGAGCGACGAGGCGATCCGCGTCGAGGACGGCCAGATGCTGATCCCCACGCGTCCCGGCCTGGGCGTCGAACTGAACGAGGCCGCGCTCGCAAAATACCCCCCAAAACATCATCATCTCCGGCACTACCGCGGCGATCTCACGGCCATCCGGCCCAGCGGGGCGCAGGAGTGGTTTCATCGGCAACCTGCGACGGAAAGGCAATCATGAGGCGTTTCCGAGCCCTGGCGGCGGGTCTGTGGCTGGTGTCGGCCTCTGCCGCCTGCGAGGTCGACAAGACGCTGGACGCTTCTTGGCAGGTCCAGGCCTTTCCCACGTTCCAAGGGTTCTATCCGTTTTCGGACGCCGTTTTGGGAACCGTCGCCATCCTGCTCCGCCGAAACCAGCCCGACAAGGCGCTTGCCGAACTGCGAAAACTGGATCTGGCGAAATCCACGAGGAAACTGGAAGTTCCTGGCGTTGCAGGCCTACGGCGACATCGCCTTGGCGCAGGGCAAGACGCAATAGGCGCTGGACCACTGCCGCGAGGCGTTGAACGTCCCCAATGCCGCGCGGCTACGTGGACCGGTTGCAGAAGAAAGTAAGTGCTTGGCCGGATAATCCCTGACACCGTAGCAACGGTGGCCGAAATAACTTTCCGGATTTCGGCCCCCACGCTGCTCGCCAGCGTGGAGCCCGTGTTCAGCCCCAGCCATCGCTCCCAGACCCAGCCGTCGCCCAGCCACTGCGTCCAGCATCTTGAACACCGCTCCACGCTGGCGAGCAGCGTGGTGGCGAAACAACCGACGTCTGCGCGGGTTTCTCTGGTCTTGAACACCGCTCCACGCTGGCGAGCAGCGTGGTGGCGAAGGACTTTTATTTCGGCGTCCGTTGCTAGGCCCGTCTTCTACAGTTGGGCGAGACCCAGAGTGGGTCAGATCGCAACAACGACGGGGTTTTGGGGGTACAGGACGCTGTCGCCGGCAGATTATGGTGCTGACTGAATGCGAACGGCCCGTGCTATCGGCGTCAAGCGGCGCTTTCTAAAACGGTCTTTTCAGGAGCCGACCTTGGCGCGGCTCGCTTGCGGCTTGACGCCCCGGAGCACGACGAAAGAACCCTCGCCGTAACCGGGGCGGACCGGATCAGAAGTCCGCCTTGGCAGGCCGTCCTGAAACAGTGTTTGGACGCTGGACAGTTCGCGAAACCCTGCCGTCTGCATCAGCCCGATCACCTCGCCGACGCCGTAGAAGCGTGCCTCGCGGTAGAACCGACTCTCACCTTTGCGGCTCTGATACCGGCGTCCCAGGGGGCTTTCTCGGTCAATGAATCCCACGATCAGCGAGCCGCCTGCCTTCAGGACGCGATGCGCCTCGCACAACGCGAGCGAGGCGTCGGCCAGAAAGCACAACGTCACGACCATCAGGGCAAAGTCGCATGTCGCGTCGGCCAACGGCAGCGCTTCCGCGACGCCCTGGAGGACCTCGATTCCGCGTCGGCGCGCAAGTTCGGCCATCGGCTCCGACGGTTCCACCCCCAGACGAATGCCCAACGGCGCAGCGAAGCGGCCGCTGCCAACGCCGATCTCGATTCCCACTCCGTCAGCGGGCAGGAGGCTGGCCACGGCGCGAAGTTCCGATTCGTAAACGAGAGGATTCCTTTCAAACCACTGCTCGTACAGATCGACATGTTGTCCGAACGGATCGATCGTCATGCCTCCCTGCCTCTAGCCAGCCAACTGGACCAGGCCCCCGACGGAAGCCGGGGCGCTGCGGTCAAGCTGCTTCTGAGTCTCCACCCAGAGGCTGCGAATCGCCTGGGCCGCGGGGCCGCTGGACGCTTCCACCACGGTCTTGCGAGCGATTTGTGCCTGAGTCACCGCGCGGTCGTACGGGATTCTCCCCACGACGGGGATTCCCCGCTGCCCGGCCAACTCCTCCAGGTTTCGCGTTACCTCTTCATTCAAATCCGCCTTGTTGACTGCCATGACGCCAGGCACGCCCAACTGCGTCGTCAACTGGACGACGCGCAGGAAGTCGTGCTGCCCGGAGGCTGTTGGTTCCACGATGAACAGGGCCAGGCTGGCGCCGGTCAGCGAGGCGATCACGGGGCAGCCGATTCCCGGCGATCCGTCGCACAGGATAAAGTCCCGTTGTTGCTCGGCGGCCACCTGCTGAGCCGTACGGCGCAACTGGGTGACGAGTTTGCCGGAGTTCTCCGCCGCCACATTCAGCCGGGCGTGGACGAGCGGCCCTGACCGAGTCTCCGACACAAACCACTGCCCGCAAACGGCCGGCTCGAATTCAATCGCATTTTCTGCGCAGAAATCGAAGCATACGCCGCAGCCTTCGCAGGCGATCGTATCCACGCGAAAGGTCTTGGGGACCTTGCCGTTGCCCGGCCCGTCGAAGTAGATGGCGTCGAAGCGGCACAACTCCTCGCACTTGCCGCACGCCGTGCAGTGCCCCGGTTTGATCCGCGCCTTGCTGCCGGCCGTGAAATCCTCGCGCCGCACGATTCGCGGCTGAAGGACCAGATGCAAGTCGGCCGCGTCCACGTCGCAATCGACGACCACAGCGCGCTGGGCAAGCGTGGCGAACGAGGCGACGATCGAGGTCTTGCCCGTGCCGCCCTTGCCGCTGATGACTACCAGTTCCTTCCTTCCATTCATCGCAATCGACTCCCCCGCTGCCAAGCAGTTTGTTCGTCCACTTCGTCTTGCCAGCCGTTGCGCGTGGTCTCGAAGCAATCGAACTTGGCGGTGTACGGCTTGATGTCCAACAGTGGCGTGCCGTCCAGCACATCGACCGCGTCGAGATACAAAATGTTCCCCTCGCGGCGCACGAGTTTGACGATACTCAGGCCGATGGCGTTCGGCCGACAGGGCGCACGCGTGGCAAACACGCCCCGCTCGACGTCCTGCAGGAACGGCTTCACGGTCAGCCGCGGACGTCCCGTCTTGTGCATGTGGTACACGAGATAGATGTGCGAGAAGCCATCCACATCGCTCAGTCCCGCTGCGAACTCCGCAAACACCTCGGCGCGCCCCTCGCATCCTTTCGCATACACGGGCTGGATCGGGGTCTTCTCGGGTTCCGTGTGTCCGCTGCGGATGACACCGATCGGTTCATAGCTGATCGTCATGGTGTCAAACCCAGTGCCCCTCGACGTTCGCTTGTGCGGCGGGTTGCAGACGGCCGCTGCGCAATTCCTCCAGGGCTTGCCGCACCGTGCCTGCCGCCCCCGGATAGACCGCCACCTGGCCGGCCTGCAACGTCGCAAACGCCTTGGGTCCGACATTGCCGCTCAGCAATGCCTGGGCCCCCAACCGCACGACCGTCTGGGCGGACTGAATTCCGGCTCCTTGGGCCGCGTTCAGGTTCTGCATGTTGTCGTGGGCAGTGAACTCGCCCGTGTCGGTATCCACCAGCAGAAAATACCGGGCCCGACCAAAGCGTGGATCGACCGGACTGTCCAGGCTGGAATCCTGAGCGGTAACAACGACTTTCATAAACTGTCCTTTGGGGTTAGGCCGCCACCCCGGTGGCGGCGGCGGCGGCGGGCTTGCTGCCTCTTGCCACAACAACCTGGCATCATAAACCGTTCATTCTCGAGCGTGCCGTCGCGGAACGCTCGCACCACTTCTTCCACCTCGCCGCAGATCAGCGGGACGACACGAATCCCGGCGGCAGCCAGGAGGGCCTCCAGCGGCCACGAAATCGCACCACAGACAAGCACCTGGACGCCCAATTCGGCAAGCCTTCTGGCACGTTCATGGGGCAGCGCCGTCCCCAGCGTCTCCCAACGCCGATTGCCGTTGTCCGGATGGCCGAGGTCGACCAGCAGAACTTGCTTGGCGACGTCAAACACCGGAGAAACCCGGCCTTCCCAATCTGGTACCGCGACTCTCATGCGTGCCTGTCCGTCTTCCGTAGGGCGCTAAATCGCTCAGTCGAATAAACAGTATAGCCGACACCCGCCGGCTGTGGCTACGCTCTGCGCAATGAGATTGCCGCTTGCGGGCAATCGGCAACGCATTGTCCGCAGCCGGTGCATCTGGCGACATCAATTTGGGCCGCCCCCTGCACGGTAATTGCGCCCGCAGGGCAAACCTCAACGCACAGCCCGCAGCCCATGCACTGGCCGGCATCCACGACGGCGATGAGACGAACGACGTTCGGATCCTGCCCGATCTGGCTGATTCGCTGCTGGAGGGCGGCCAACTGCTCCTGAACCTCTTGGGCCTGAGCCTTCAGAGCGGCTAATTCTGGATTCGAATCCGATGGCGACGGCGGGATTGGCTGAGGTTGGAGATCGGGGATCGAACTGCCAAGCCCACCGCCCGTCCTCATCTCTGGGCCCATCCCGCGACCGCCTCCTTGTCCCAGGCCTGCCCCCCGGCCCATGCCCCGTCCCGTGCCCATGCCGCCACCGCCACCCCGGCCCATGCCCCGTCCCGTGCCCATGCCGCCACCGCCACCCCGGCCCATGCCGCGTCCCATGCCCATGCCGCCACCGCCACGTGCCATGCCTCTACCCATACCTCCACCCCGCCCCATTTCTTGTGCTGCTCCCAAACCGCCCCCGGCCCGGCCCGGCCCCTGGCTTGCGGCGGGCACAAAGCCGGACTTGGCCGAAGGGCTCACGTAGGAGTCGGCAGCGGAATCGACCGCTGCCCCAACGCCAAAGTGACTTGCGACATTGGGTTGTCCAGCGGCCATGTAGCGATCCGCTTTGAACTGTTCGACCACGTCACGAACGGTCCCAGAGCAACCCACGATGACGCCAACCCCGGCCGCCGAGAGCGTCTGGTAGGCGTTGGGACCGCAGTTGCCCGTGACGACGAACCGCACGCCCTTGTCGGCCACCAATTGTGCTGCCTGAATCCCGGCCCCGCTGTCTCGCGACACGTTGGGGTTCGCTACCGCCTCGAACTGCAAATCATCGGTCTCAACGAGCAGAAAATACGGGCAGCGTCCAAAACGCGGGTCCAGGGGCGACTCGAGCGTCGCCCCCGTAGCAGTTACCGCAATTCTCATTTCTCGACCTCGCCTCCCGTCTTTGCACCGTGCCGTCCCTGCGGACGTCAAGCCTTCTCTGCTTTCGACTCCAACTCTTCGATCCGCCGCCGCAGACCGTCCAGGATGTCCTCGAAGTACTCGGCTTGCCCCTTCAACGCCTCGACTTCCTGCTCACGCGTTCCTGCGGGAACATAGGGCTGTGCGTAGGCCCCAGCAGTCCAGGGCGCAGCGGAAACCACGGGTCCCCGGACGGCGCCTAAGGGCCAGCCGGCGTAGGCGGGCGCGGACGACCATCCCCGCCGACCTCGACCGCCGCCACGTCCTCGTCCCCATCCCCAAAAACCGCCCCCATAGCCTCTACCCAGTACAGGGTTCGCGGTTCCCGGCACACCAAAACCGGCACAGTAACCAGCAGCACGCCCCGTCATTGGGCCCAATCCCATCGGACCCGTCCTGTCTCCACCTGGCATCGTCTAGCTCCTTTTGAAAAAAGGTGTTTAACCTCGAATCATCGCTGCCCCGCATTTGGGGCAGGTTCTCTCGTTGCAGGGTTGGCCGGCAACATGAGGCTCCTTGTAACCACACTTCGGACATACGCAAACGCCGCCCGGACCGGCCGCAGACGGCCCACCCATTCTGCCTTGTCCAGAACCCGACTGCGGGCCCGTTCCATCGCCTCGTGGCATCGTCGTGCTCCCTTCTTCCAAACTTTCGGCAACAAAGACCCAGCCGAAGACTTCAGCCTTTTGGCACCCTGTCATCGGCAACAAAATGGATTGCACAGCGCGTACCATTTGCTTGTTTTGCCATAAATTCGGATGTAAGTTATTTTGTAAATTCGATTTATGGTTCATCGACGGGGTTCGTCTTTCGACTTATAGTCGTGCAAAATAAGGTTTTGTAGTGTGAAGCGAAATTGCAAAACGATCTATTACGAGTGCCGCGGCCGCGTGAATCCGTTTCTGGAACAGCGGTGGGCTGACGTCCACCGTTCGCCAAACTGTAGGGTGAGTCCAAGGAGATTGGACCAGCCAACCGGGCGAAAAAACTCGGAGACCATCGGCGCTGGAACGTCCCGCCGGATAGAATTGGCGTTCTTTGGCAAGTGTCTTCCTGCGGCCAGCAGCCTGTGGAACGAAGCTGGCTCAAGCCGCTCAGGAGAAATGCAACGGAAAGCGACCACCGCGAGGTGCCCGTTCCCTTGCTTCCACAGGTTGCTAAACCAGGCGGTCTCCGCCGCTGCGCAAAGTTGACTGACGATGAACGATGGATTTCCGATCGTCTTGACCGCCGATCGAACGTTGACCGCGGATTATCGGCTGTTGTTCGACGGGATGCTGGCGGCCAGCCAGACGACCAGCGCGCCGCCAGCGCTGTTGGAATGGCTGCTGATGCCGCGCGGCAGGCGTGCGGGCGGGCGGACGAAGGTGGCCCCTCTGGGGCTGCGCCGCATCGAAGCTGCGCTGCTCGCAGGCGGGTTTTCGCCCGAGGAGGTGGCGGTCGTCAGCGAGGAACAACTTGCTGCGGCGATTGGACGCAGGACGCGGGTCATTGGCGTGTCTTCCGGCGAGCCGGCTGGATTGGGCATGAACAGTTCCACGATGACGACCATCGGTGGTGGACGGAGCTATCCGGAGGCGATGTTCGGCCGCTTAATGAGATGCATCCACCGTCTCAATCGCGATGTTTCGGCCAAGGTTGTCTTGGGCGGTCCGGGCGCTTGGCAGATTGCCGACGATCCCCGAAAGTGCCAAGAGTTGGGGATCGACCACGTCGTCAGCGGCTATGCGGAGGAGAACGCGGCTGCCGTCTTTCGCAGCTTGTTGCGGGAAGAGCCGGTGCCGCGGGTGGTGACCGGCGGATGGAACCCCGCGGTCACGATTCCGCCGATCCGTGGAGCCAGCACCATGGGCGTGGTGGAGATCAGTCGCGGATGCGGTTTGGGGTGCTCGTTCTGTACCATCGGTCGCGTGCCGATGACCCACCTGCCGCTGCAGACCATTGCGGCGGACGTCGAGACCAATCTGGCCTCCGGCATCTCGCATGTTGCCCTGTTGAGCGAGGATTTTTTCCGCTATGGGGGAATTGGCGGGAAGGCCAACCCGGACAGCCTGCTTGCGCTGGTGCGTCAGATTCGCCAGATTCCGCAGGTCGGTTTCATCCAGATCGATCACGCCAGCATGGCCAGTGTTGCGCAGTACGAGGATTCCCAGCTCCTGGCGATTCACGACCTGTTGGCGGGCGAGAACACTCAGCGTTACGTGTGGGTGAACATCGGCGTAGAAACGGCCTCCGACCGACTGCTCGAACAGATCGGGGCTGCGGCAAAGTGCAAGCGGTCCGGTTCGGAACCCTGGGGCGATTTCTGCCGGCGACAACTCAGACGGCTCTGTCAGGCACGATACTTTCCGCTGGCCAGTCTCATCGTCGGCGTGCCTGGCGAGCGCGACGAGGACTTGCAGGAGACCCTGAGGTGGGTCGAGTCGTTGGCCGACCAGCGGCTTGCCGTGTTTCCCGTTTTGTACGCGCCGGTGGACGGTGGCCCGCCGCTTGATGCAAGCCGCCTGCGGCCGTTGCATTGGGCGTTGATTCGCGCTTGCTATCGCCTGAACTTCCGCTGGGTGCCCTGGTTGTATCGCGACCAGCAGACGGCAGCGGGCGTGCCCCGGCTCCGGCGTCTGACGCTGCAACTGCTGGGTTACGGTCAGGTGCTTCAATGGAAGAGCCTTTTGGCTTGGCACCACTGGAGGGCGCGCCGCCGACCGTAGGTCCCGGTTTCGGTGTTGGGGTCAGGCTTACAGAATTCAATTCTGGCCGATCGTGGCGCCAGCCATCGGGTAGGACTCTGCTCGGCCAGAATTGAATTCTGTAAGCCTGACCCCATTTTCGCTCGACCTTCCCATCCTGGACGGCGTTTCTCCGTTTCTGTTTTCCGTTTGGTGTTAGCGTCGTCGCCCCCGGCCGTCGCGTTCCGGCGATTCAATCTGAAGATCCTTGATCTTCCGGTACAGCGTGCTGACATTGATGCCAAGGTCCGCGGCGGCGTCCTTCCGGTTTCCTTTACGGCGGCGGAGCGTTTCGGAGATCAAAAACTTTTCCATCGCCTGCAGGCTCATCGGCCGCGATTCGTCGCGACTGGCCGCGAGGGACGGGCGCAGTTCCGGCGGCAGATGATTTAATTCGATGAAGCCGCCTCGGCACAGGACAAATGCCTGTTCGATGATGTTCTCCAGTTCGCGGATGTTTCCCGGGTAGTCGTGTTCCATCAGCCGGGCCAGGACTTCATCGGAAACGCCCGCGATGTCCTTGCCCTGCAGGTGGTTGAACTTCGTGATCAAGTGGTTGACCAGAAGCGGGATGTCTTCGCGCCGCTGCTGAAGACTCGGTAGCTTCAAATGGATCACGCGGATGCGATAATACAGATCCTCACGGAACTTGCCGGCCTGGACCAGGCTGGCCAGATCCTTGTTCGTCGCGGCAAGGATGCGGACGTCGACGGGCACCGCCTGCACGCTCCCCAAAGGCTCGATCACGCGTTCTTGAAGCACCCTTAACAGCCGCACCTGCATGGCGGGTGAGACATCCCCGATTTCATCCAGGAACAGCGTGCCGCCGTCCGCCAGCGAAAACCGGCCGGGCTGGTCGCGTTTGGCGTCGGTAAACGCGCCGGCTTTGTGTCCAAACAGTTCGCTCTCCAGCAGCGTATCCGGCAGGGCCGCACAGTTGACGGCCACGAACCGTTTCCGCTTCCGCGGCGAGAGGTTGTGAATGGCGCGGGCGACGAGTTCCTTGCCGGTGCCGCTGGGCCCCTCGATCAACACCGTGCTGGTGCTGCCGGCGATTTGCGGCAGGATCTCGAACAGCCGCATCATCGCGGGACTGCGGCCGATCATGTCTTCAAACGCGTACCTGGCCTGCAGTTCCTTTTGAAGCTGCTCGACCTGGCTCAGATCCTGAAAGGTCTCCACTCCGCCAACCACGGCGCCTTGATCGTCCAACAGCAAGGCCGTGGAGATCCGGATCGGCACGTGCTGGCCTTGCTGGTTGACGATATGAGCCGTGCCGTTGACGATCGGCCGGCCAGTGTTCATCGTCCGGCGCAGCGCACAGTTGGTCTCGCAGATATCCGTCCGGAAGACATCGCAGCAAGGCTTGCCGATCGCCTGTTCCCGCGTCACGCCGATGATCCGTTCGGCAGCCTTGTTGAAGGCCGTGATCCGCCAGTCCAGGTCTACGGTGAAGACGCCTTCGTTGATCGAATCCAGAATGGTGACTTCGCGCTGCCTCAATGCCTGCGGACCACTCATGGCCGTCGCCTCCTCTTGGATCTGCCTTCGGCCGAAGGGCTGTCCCTTGGTTTTCACCGCGCTCAAACTGCGTGCGATTGCTGGTCCGTCAAGCCTGCCCGGCGGTGGAAGGACACGTTGACTGCCGTGGGGGTCGTAAGCCGCTTGCTTCCGGCGCGGATTCGCTTCACGGAGTGAGCCGTCTACGGTCTGACGCAAATCAACGCCGCGTCGTCCCGGTCCTCGGGAGGCTTGAAGTCGACCGTCGAACCGGCGGCATGCTCTGCCGGCAATTGGCAATCCACGACGCTCAGATGCTTCGCGTCGCCCTGCACGGCCAAACGTTCCAGAATCCTCGTCTGCCGCAGGGCCAGCGTTGGCTGGTACCTCTCCCGGCCGTCGTGGCCGGGCTTCAGGTTGACGCTCAATTCCGCGATCTCGGCTCCCGCGATCGTCCCGTTCCTGGGAGGCCCGCTAAGGCCGGCGCCCGCCGCGTTCAGGCTGACCAGGCCGCTGAACTTGCCGCCGCTGATCTCCAGGTCGCGGAGGGGTCCGCGCAGCGACAGGCCGGCATCCATCTGGCAATCGACCAGCTTGATGCGGCTGACACTGTTCTCGTGGGACAGACTCGAGACATAGCCCGGACCGGCGTTCGTGCTTCGGAAGCGGAGCAAGCTGACGTTCCGAGTGTGGCGGCCGGGCGGGGCATGGTTGCGGACGCCGAAGCACTTGCCGCCGGCGTTGGCCGCCAGGCAGTCAAGCAACTCGATGTCGGTGGCGCCGTCTTCGATCTCCCAGGCGTCGTCCCGATTCCCCGGCAGGCCTCCGGCGGACTCGTTGGGACTGTCTACGGCCCGGCAGCGGACGAAACGGATGTGATGCGTGGCTCCCGTCACGCCGTCGCCGCTGGCATCGAAGCCGTCGTTGTGCCACTGGGTCACCGTGCAATCGCGGGCCTCGCTACAGGTGCTCCCCCGCGAGAAGGCCAGGGACACCCATGCCCGCCGGACCGTCACCTTGTCGAACAACACGTGGGCAGCCCATTGGCACTCGATGCCCCGCGGCTGTTTGGCTTCCTGCTGCTGCCAGTAATTCGCGTCCACGGTCAAGCCGCGCACGACGACTCCCTGAACCGGCTTGGGCTCCGTGCCGGCCACGGTCAGACAGTTGACCTTCTTGCCTGAGCCTGCCCCGTCGGCCAGGCGAACGGTGGCCCCGGTCCCCTCCAACTCGACGTTGTCGGCGGCGATGACCAGCGAGCGGCCGATCACGTAGGGGTGCTCCGCCGGCGGCAACAGGACGCGCCCGCCGGTGCGAGCCACGCGGTCGATGGCCGCCTGGATCGCCGGCGCACTGTCCGTCTGGCCGTCGGCACGAGCGCCTAACGCACCTGCGTTGACGACCACGGCGGGCGACAGCACGACGCCGTCCGCAGCATCCAGTCCGACAGACGCGAACGCCGCGAGCAGGAAGGCCGGCGCGCCGGACAGAATCTCGCCGGGGCCGCCACGCAACAGGAACGGAATCCAGCGCAGGACGCTTCTCATGGTACGATTCCTCCGAGTTTGCATTTGCAGCGTGATCGCCGCGGATACCCAATTAGCACTGCGATACCCGGCCCGTTGACTACTGCAGCTTCAAAGTCGCCCGCCGAACACTGAAGCAGTCCTCGCCGGAGAACACCAGGTACAGTGTACAGCCGTCGGGGCTGATCCACCGGGTCGGAAAGCTGGCGGTTTCTCCCGGCCCCACGTCCCAGGCGTCGCTGGCAAAGACGGTAGTCCAAGGCCCCCACGGTTCCGGCGCATCGTAGACGGCCAGGCCGCCGGAAAACCGCGTGTCCTCGCCCAGACCCGTTTGGACCCACAGGTAACGCCGCACGCCCGCATTGTAGCTGACGCTGGACCGATAACAGCGGCCGGGACTGGTCAGCACCGCGCCGCGCCGCGTCACGTCTTTGGTCCAGACGGGCTGCCTTGGCCCGTCAAGCCGCTGGAAGAACTCCCAGGCCGCCTGTTCCCGCAGGCGATCCTGCGGCGCACGGGCCAGGACCATCCGGTCGGCCCGCTGGTAGGCGCTGTCCGCATCCTGCGAGTACACGTAGACGAATTCGTCCCGCGCCCCTTCGTAGTTGCGGCCAAAGTTCAGGAACGTGGGGCAACCGAAGCTGGTCGTCAGCTTCCAATCGGCCCAGGTCCACCTTGCGCCGCGATCGGCGGACCAAGCCAATTGCGCGTTGCCCGCGTTGCGAGCCCAAAGGTACAGCACCCCGTCGACCATCAGCAACCCGCTGGCCTTCTTGCCGCGGGCTCCGTCCCCCTTCTGCTCCAGCGACGGGGCGCGCACATTCTCCGCGACCACCTCCGGCGGATCGCCGCGGACGCGGGCCAGGCCCAGGCTGAGTTTCTCCTTCAGTCGCGGCTCAAATCCGTTGCCGTCGCCGTAGGCCGTGTACAGCCAGTCGTCGTCGGCCCAGGTCAGGGGCCAGTTGTCGCTGCCCTGAGCCCGCCGGACGATGGTTTCGGACGGGGCCCAGACGATCTCCTTGATGACAGGACTGGGCAGACCATGGACGGATTGGACAAGCGGTGTGAGAAACGGCTTCAGGACGGCGTAATGATCCGCACCTTGGTCACGTTTCCACGACTTGCCCGCCCGAGCCACAACGACGTCCAGCGAGGGAATCACGACGATCAAGCTGTCGTACAGGCCCCACGACCAATAGGCGTCCGCCGGCACGTCCCGCAGGGTCCGGTCGGCGTTGTTCCACCACAACAGGCCGTAGTGCGGCGCAGCGTGGTTGTGGTTCTCGGCAACTCGGACCGGCAGTTTCTCGTGCCCGGACGGCGTTTGCGGCGCTAACCGGGCGTACTGGCGCGTCAAAATCTCCCGGCCGTTCCATTGCCCTTCGCGCAGCATCAGGTAACCGATGCGGGCCATCGCGTCGACGTTGGCGTGAATCCCCGCGCCGAACTCCCGCCGCGCCACGCCTTCGATCGTCGCCGGCCGGTACGAGTTCTTCCGCCAGGTCAAGTCGCTGCGCTGGATGCCCAGCGGCGTGAAGACCCGCTCGTACATCCACTCGTCCAAGTCGCGGCGATAGGCCAGCGTGATGCACTCCGCCAGCCAGTTCGGCCCGGAATCGCTGTAGTCCCACTGCGTGCCCGGCCGGAACAACAGCTTCGTGTACCCGCCCGGCTTCTCAAACCCGGCCGTCTGCGACGCCAAGTGCAGGATCGTGATCTCGTCCAGCCAGCCGCTCTGCGCGTTCTCCTCCGGCGGAACGCCCAACGTTGAGTGATGCCGCCGGGCCTTGTCCTCCAGCCGCAACTTGCCGTCTTTGATCGCCAGCCCCAACGCGATCGACCCGAATGATTTTGTGGTCGATTTCAGATCGTACCGCGCCCGCGGATCGCCCCACGCCATCACCAACCGCCCGTGCCGCGTGATGTATCCGGAACCGCCCCCCGTCAAGGCGTACTCGCGCGCCCGAGCCAGTTTGGCCTCGTCCATCGCCACCTCCGCCGCTTCGGCCCGTGACCATTGCGGCATCGGCCAGACGCCTTCGCTCGCCCCGGATCTGTCCCCCACCAACAGCAAGAGGCCAAGTACAGCCGACGTTCGAAGTCCCCAAGTAATCGCAGTCATCAAGATCAACCTCCAACGATCAAATGCAAAACCCAAGGTACAGCATGTTCAGGCTGTCGGCTACTGCGCAGCAAGGCTCCGCGGTGGCCGTTTTGGACGGACCCAGGATGACACCTGCAAGAAGGGCCGATCGGTGCTCTCACGCCGGATTCTCTTCTGTCCGGGATTCGCTCACCACGGCACGAGGCGACAGAATCGCGTGGCTGTCGAGGCAGAATTGTCCGCCGGGAAGACGCCGCGTCCGCACAAGCGGCGAGCGTCGTTGCCAGCAGCCAGGAGGGCAGGGTAGGGGGTAGGGGGGGTCAGGCTTACAGAATTCAATTTTGGCCGAGCAAGGTTGCACCAGATGGCTGACGTCACGATCGGCCAAAATTGAATTCTGTAAGCCTGACCCCTGTCCGCTCAGCTACCTTGCTGCGGCGAGGCGTCGTTGTCGTTCTTTTTGCACTTGGCGGACCCAGCAACTCAGGCAGCGGCACGTTTCATCGCGGCCGCAGGTGCCGGCGATGTCATGATAGGGCAAGGGCTGGATGGCGGCTTGCACCAGTTCGGACATCTTTCGGTACGCCGGATCGTCGGTGCTCTTCCAGCCGCCGCGTTCGATCTGTTCCCAGCCGCCGGCAGCCAGGGCCAGCGGCGCTTTCAAAATGCGGCTCTCCTCCGGCAGGGCTACGTTGACCAGCGCAGCAAACGGCTGGCCGGCCAACTCGTCGCCAAACCGCTGGCCGATGTGCGCCCGCAGCGCCTGTTCGCCATCCGGCTTCGGCCGCCGCCACTCGTCCTTGTTCCAGGAGTACGTGCCGTACAGCGGCGCGTTCAAATCCAGCCAGTCGATGATCCGCTGGCGGCTCGGGCGATCGCGGCTCAGATCGACGCCCTCGTGGGCCTTCAACAGCAGCGAGGCCAACGTGCCGCCGTGGGCGAAATAGTCCTTCGGCCGGCTGTACCACGTCTCGCCGCCGTACTGCGCGATCTTCACCAGGCGGCCGGCGCCGGTCAACGAGGCGTACGCGGTGCTGGGGAGCAGCCGCCGGAAGGTCGCCGCGACGTTCTCCTCCGTGGCGTCGATCGTCCCCAGCAGATCGATCTTGCCGGCGGTTTCCTTGAGGCCGTGGCAGTCGATGCAGTAGCGATCAAGCACCGGCTGGACTGTCTTGGCAAAGCTGAGGCCGCCGGGATACCGCGGGCCCGACGGCGGCTCCAACGGCAAGACTTCCCGTCCGGCGGGCGGCACGTATTGAGTCACGGGGCTGGACGTGCGCGGTTCGTGGCAGCCGACACAGCCGGCCACCTCGCCCGGCTGCAGGTGGGTGAACGTCCGCATGGTCATCACCGCCAGGCCGTCTTGATCCAGGGCCTGGAATTGCAGCGGCACGCCGGCCGGGGCCTCAAACGCCACCGAACCGCTGTCGTCGACGGGTACGGTCCCAAGGACCCGCTTGAGCACCTCAAATCTCACGGCGCTGGAATACGGGACGCGCTGAGTGGGTTGCGGGATCAGCTCGTTGACGCGAAGCCGCCGAATCGTGCCGCGGGGGATGCCTTGCGTGCTGCGATAGACGTCTTGCAGGTAGAAGACGCCCGTCGTTTGGCGATCGCTGCCGGCCACCAGCGAGGGCAGCGCGGGCGGCGTCGGACGCGGCCGGACGGGCAGCGGCTCGAAACAGGAGATCTCGGGATCGCGGTAAATCAATTCCCGCCCGCCCAGCGTGTCGACCAGATAGATTCCGTACGCATTGTGCCGCGGCACCCTGGCCATGGAACCGGGGTACGGATCCGGGCAGAACTCGGCCAGGAACAGGTCCGCGCTCAAGGGATACGGGCTGCCGAAGCTGACCGGCGAATCGCCTTCCGACTCCGGAAACTTGGCCTCCGGCGTCAACCGCGTGACGGCTTCCAGGCCGTCCTCGGCAATCAGGCGGTCGATCAGGATCAGCCCCCCGGCGTGAATCGTGTGGTGCCCGGCCGTGGTCGCGACGACCTGGTGCGAACCGGGAATGGGCCGCGTCTGGCAGATCCGGCAGGGGTTGGGGGTGTAGTTCCCAAAGTAGTGACCGGCCGCCGTGCCGTCGGGCCGGATGGTCCACAGGCCGAGCGTCGGGATCACCGGCCGGTTGATATAGTCCCATCGGGTCCAGACAATCTGCCCGTCGGGCATCACCACCGGGTCCCATTCGTTGGCTTCGCCGAACGAGAGCTGGCGGACGTTCGACCCGTCCGCGTCGCAACGATAGAGGAGATACGTGGGGCAGTAGCGGTCGCCGTTGTGGCAGCGCACGCCGCCCTGGTTGCGCGTCGAGATGAAGGCGATTCCGCCGTCGGGCAAGTAACACGGATCGTAGTCCTCGCACAGCACGGTCATGCGGCCGCCGGACCCGGCCAGCGGATCGTCGTTTCGGCCGGTGAACTGCCGCAGTCCCGTGCCGTCGACGTGGATCTCGTACAGGAAAAACTGCCATTGGTCGCGAGGCGGCGTGTGATCGGCATACGCAAACACGATCCGCCGGCCGTCGAACGACACATCCGCATGCATCGCGCAGCCGCGCGGCAGTTTGCCTGCCAGCAACACCGTTTCTTTGGGCCGATCCGTCTTCCATTGGTCCAGGATGACCAGCCCTGGCCCGGTCCCGTTGTGCATTCCGTAGTAATTGTCCCCCGGAGCGCTCAGGACCGGCGGTGGCCGCTTGCTGAGCAGGAGCCGGTCGAAATCCAGTGCGGGATGCGAGAAGATGATCCGCCGTCGCAGGTCGACGGCCTGGGCGAACAGTTTCCGTTCGGCTGCGGCACTGCCCGCTCGCCGCGACCCTTGTTCCAGCACATCGAGTTCCGCGGCCAGTTCCGGGCGGGCCGCCGTCCGCTGCACAAACTCCAACGTCCGGCGAGCCAAATCCAGCCGCTGTTGGGCCTGTTGTTGATAGTAACCAGGGGGCGTCTCGTTCCCCGCCGGCGCATACGCGGCCCAAATCCCGTCGCGCCGCTCCAGCTCCATTTCGATCTGCGATTGCCGGTCGCGGAAGTCGCGGGCCACGCGTTCCCACAACGCGTCGCGAACCTGCGGATAGTCCGCCGCGGGGGCGATGGTGCCGGCTGCATCCGCCGATCCGAATGCGGCCGCGAGCGATGCGCGCATCGTTTCCTGCCAAGTGTCCTTCTTGACGTAACCGGGTACGGTTCCCGGTGACGGGACGGCCTGGAGAGGCGTTTTGTATCCGGACAGGTACAACTGCCTGGGCGGCTCGGCGCCGATCGCCGGCGGGCAGCAGGCAGCACACGCGAGCAGTGGAACCAACAACGTTGTGACGGTGTTCGCTCTCATGGTTGCCTGTCTCCTTTCAAGGGCAGGTTGCTGTTCCAAACGCAGAGAGTTGAGCAAAAAAACGGTTGCTGTCTTATCGATCGATTCGGACGCCGACCTTCTTGGTTTCATCATACACGATGCGGCACTTGACGATCCGCCGATTCACGACATCGACGACAAACAGCCGGTCCCGCCAGACAGACAGGGCGGCGATCGTTCCGAAGGGCAGTTCGGGATGCGGGAACTGGCTGCCCTTGCCCTGACAGTCCAGGTTGCCGTAGCTGCCGAATTCGCCCACCAGCTCGCCCGTCGCGGCGTCGATCACCTGAACGCTGTACTTGCCGGCAGCGTACAGATAGCCTTTGTCGTCCAGGCTCTGATGAAGGCGAAACGCGGTGCAATGACAAGGAGGATTCGACACCTGGGCAAATCCGTAGTAGCTGTCCCAACGGCGACTCCACAGCGGCTCGCCCCCGGAAGGCGAAAACTTCGCCAACGCCAGATAGTCCTCCCACGGGCGCTCGGCCGGCCGATGAAGAACATATAGGCGCCCCTCGTCGTCCACCTGGATGCCGCGCACGGCATCCAGACGCAGCAGGCCGCGCGTCTTCACCTCGCCCCGGGCATCGTAAACGTTTACCTGCCGCCGCACGGCGTCGTAGGCGCTCACCGGGCGCGCCGAGGCATCGACGTCCGCCTTGGCCACATAGTAGATATTGCCGTGCCGGTCCACCTCCAGGCCGTGATACACGTCGTGCCAGAATCCGACCTGCATCGGGTGATCGACGAACAAGGCGTTCGTCCCCGTAGCGGCAAAGGGAGCCGGGTTCCCGTCCCGATCGAAACGCAGGATCTCCACGCCGCCCTTGCCCAGTTTCCAGCGGTACACCCGGCCGTCTTTGCCGAAGATCGAGTCGATGAACAGCGGCTCGTCCGGACAGCGGAAATGGCGCGCGTAGTCCAGCGTCCACCAGGGCGAAGTGGCCGCCAAAGCCAGATCGTTGAAGAAGGCCGAGGGCCACGTCTTCAGCACGTTCCCTTCCTGGTCGATGCGGTACACCGTCCCGTGCCGCTTCAGGCGATAGTCGGAATCGTCTTCGACGTACAGATGGCCCGTCTGGGGATCGATGTTCAAGATCGGCTGCCCGCCGCTCTGCCGGGGACATCGTAACGGTGCGACGTCGGTCCCCCATTGCCCGCCCATCGCGAGGTCGTCACCCGCCAGTTGCAGCAAGCTGCCAAGTCCCGCCCCATTGGCGATCCACACCAGCGGCGGAGTGACTCCGGAGTCGACGGCCATTTGCAGAACGTCCTGGTGCAGCGGTTCGGAAGCGGCCAGCAGCCGAGGTTCCCGCCAACTCTTGAGCTTGATCAGTCGCGTGAAATCCTCGGTGGGTGCCCGCGCCTCGCGCAAGTACTCTTGCTGGATCAACGGCAGCGTCCGTTCGACGAGGGGCCGATCGGCCGCTTTCGCCCGCGACGCGACCAGCACATACAGGCAGCGTTCGCGGTCCATGGCCAACGCCGTGGGCCCGTGAAGGGGATGCTGCTGGCCGTCGTGTTCGTAATGCGTGATGGTCGCGGCTAACCGGCCGTCTGCCTCGAAGACGCGCAGCCGGTTGTGCCCACTGTCCGCCACGATCAGATGCTGGCCGTCGTGGACCAGTCCGCTCGGGTCGGCAAAGCCTTCCAGCGCAGCCTGCTCGTGGACCGTGGGGCCCGGTTGCGGTTGACACTTCCAAACATACGTCCCGCGCCCTTCCTGTCCGGGCAAATCGCGATAATGGCTCACCTCGCGATGGCTGACTTCAAAGTGGTAAGCGTACTGCCTGGTCGGCCGGCAGCTTTGGCCCGCCGAGATATACAGCGCCCCGTCTGGATCGAAGCAGAAGTAAGGGTAGTGCAGTGCATGAAACGGCAGGTAGTTCTTCAGATCCGGGACCATCCACAGATCCTGGGTCCAGGCGGTGCTCTCGAACGGTTCGTTTCGCCCGGCATGGTACGCGCTGGTCCAGCCGCGGGGCGGCAGACTGCCATCCGGCCGAATCCGCCACAAGATCCCCTTGTAGATGTTGGCCATGACGAGATCGCCGTCGGACGCCAACACCATTTTCTGCGGATGGTGCCACCAGTCGCCATAGAAAGAAGGTTCGCCCCAGGGCTCGAACAGCTTCGGGACCACCAGCGGGGTTCCCATCTCCCGGGCCGTTGTCCGACAAAGATCGCGGACCGCGGAGGCTGGAAGTGTCGGACGCAACGGCATCACCGTCCGCAGATACTCGCCCCGCCGGTCGAACACCCGCACCTCCGCGACGCCTCGAACCGGCCGGGTATCGGACAGCACGTACAACTCGCCTTTCGCTTCATCGACGGCCAAGTCCCAGATGATGCCTCGGGCGTGGGGACTCCCCGCCAGCAGGAACCCCTCCAATTCCAGTCGCACCGCGCCCGCGGTGCCGGGATGAGCCGAACCGGGACCGAGTTCGATCGTCCGCCCGGCTTGTTCGGCCAGAAACGCTCGGCCGGCCTTGTTAGGAGGCCGATAGAACCGATTCAGCCCGCGTGTATCATATTCCGGCTCGGGCATCCGATCGCGTGGCGGAATCCCCGTCAGAACGCCCCAACAAGGCGCGTCGCCGGGCCCCGGCGGCGTTGTCGGCGAGGACGCGACCCCATCCCCCGTCCCCGGCCAGCAATGCAGATCCTGCCCCGGCACGTGATACCGCCGGACGTGGAAACCGATCTCGGCCGCCAGCGTCTTGTTCTTGGAAAAGATGTCGAAGGGCAACGCCAATTCGGCCGTCCAGCCGCCGGTCCCCTCGTCGAAAGCCACCGCGAACTCGAACTGCGGCTGCCACGTCCGGTCGTGCCAGGGAGGCGCCTGTTCGTTGTACGCACAGAAGACTCGTCCGCCTTGCCCGGGCGTGATCCGAATCAGGTACCACGAGTTTCCGTCGGCAGTCGAATCAATCAACAGGTCGACGAACTCGGAGGAGGCCGCCGAGCCGACGACGCGCCCGTGGCGGCCGTGCGCGGAACGATCGGCCACTCGATTCCCCGGCTTCTCGACCGTCGGCCAGCAGGCCAACACCGTGTCGCCCGCGGCCGGCGTGCGGCCCTGATCGCGAACCCGGGCTTGGATCTCGTCGGCCGACAGCGCCCGGCTGTAGATCACCGGCATGGCCAAATCGCCTTGCAGATGGTTCACCGCCGGTCCATTGTGCCCGCACGCACCCAGCCACAAGGGCGCGGCGCCCGGCAAGACCGGACCCGCGAACGACGCCTCAGCGACCATCCGGCCGTTGATCCACAGCGACTTCGTCTTGCCGTCCCACGTGCCCACCACGTGCTGCCACTCGCCCAGCGCCAGAACCGGGCCGTGTAGCACCCGCTCGGCCCGATAGTCCTTCCCATCGCTCAGATACAGTTGCAGCCGCCCCTGGTTGTCAACAAACAGCCCGTAGCCACAGGCGATGGGATAATTGTGTTGCGCAATCAGCGTCTGCCAGGCGTCCAGACGTCGAGGCCGCACCCAGCACTCGAGCGTCAACGCGGGAAGAGCTGGCTCGGCCGGCAAGCCTTTGGCGACCTGGATGAACGAGCCCGCAGGCATGGCCAGTCCGACCGGCAACGCTCCAGGACGCGCCGTTTCGCCAGCCGGTCGGGCCGTTTCGGACATGGCGAGACTCCCGGCACAGCGGAGGCCGACAACCAGATGGCCGTCGTCACGCAAGATGAACACCTCCGTACTGCACGCACTCGCGTCGCCCTGGGAGCCGGCTCCCGAAAGGATCTGAAGCGGGCCCGTGCGGGCCGAGTCCTTCCAGGACGGCTCGTCCAGCCTGCCGTCAATCGCCGGTCGGGACTCGATCCAAGGCACACACAGGACCGGCCGTTCGGCGGGCCTACGTTCCGCAGCCGGCGCTTGGCCGCCGCACAACATGGAAGCCAGCAGGCCCGTCACAATCGAAAACTGGACCGGATTCCGCATTCGTCAACTCCTTTTCAGCTCGTCCAGCGTGAGTATCCGTGAAGTCGTCGCGATGCAGTTGACGCAAGGTCCGCGCACGGCACTGTTGCCGCAGGCCCCAGGACGCTTCACGCGATTGGGAGAGTTTACTACCAGCCCGGCCGGCAAGTCTTGTGGTTGTCGAACTGTTTTTGGCATTTTTCGATCATGCACGACAGGGGGTCAGGCTTACAGAATTCAGTTTTGGCCGAGCAATGTCGTTCCCTCTAAGCGGAGTTTCGCGAAACATGGCATCGCTGGACCCACCATCGGCCAAAATTGAATTCTATAAGCCTGACCCCAGCGCCCTCATCCCGCGCGGCAAGGGAGACCGGCTGTTGTTCGGCGCAGCGTTTCGCTAGAATCCGAGCAACATCGGTCGCCTGCGACGCCGCGGAGACAGACTGATCCCCGCGCGACGGGCGCCCGCTGGCCGCAAGTTCCGCGGTCCCAGCGAGGATTTTCTGCGTGTTCTTGAGAGGAGAGGACCTAAGGGGTGCTGCCCATGAGAAAAGAGTCTGCTGCCCGGCAACCAACGAGACGCAACTGGAATTGGGGAACCGTCCTCCTGGTATCGCTCCTGGCCATCGTCCTGACGGTGTCAGGCAGCGGATGCGGCAAATCGGCACAGGACAAGGCCATCGACAAGCCCGGCGACAAGCCCGGCGAGAACGCCGGCGAGAACGCAGTGGACACGGCGGCCGGCAAGGCGATGGAGGAAGTCACCATCCTGTGCGGGAGTTCTTTCCTCGGTCCCAGCGAAGAACTGACCAAAGCGTTCACTGCCGAAACGGGCATTGCCGTGGCCATCACGGCCGCGGGCAGCGAGGACTTTCTGCCGCTGATCAAAGCCGGCCAGAAAGGCGACATCCTGATCACCCACGATCCGTATCTGGATTTTGTCCGCGACGCCAACGCCCTGGCGGACTCCGTCCAAGTGGGCGTCGTTGCCCCGGTTGTCGCAGTTCAGAAGGGCAACCCGAAAGGGCTGGCGAAGTTCGACGACTTGGCCCGTCCCGGACTGCGCGTCGCCTTGAGCAACCCCGAGTACTCCACGTGCGGCAAGATGAAAATCATGTCCGTTCCCTTGGACGTCGAGTAGCTGCCGCCTCGCAACGAAGTAAGGCACGCTCATTGCCAGCACGACCTCGTACATCAGGCGTTTCCCGAAGCGTTTGCAAACAATGTGAACATCGAGGAAGGACTTCGGATCATGGCCAAATTTGTAAAACAAAACTCCATCCCAGAGCCGACCGAATGTCTCTCTTCCATCGAAGTAAGCGACCACTTGTCGGTGTCCTGGAGGAACGTCGTGGAAGAGCCGGCAAGGTGAGAGTCAATCTGCGGGAGTGTGACGATTACTTTTGTTGATGACCTAAATCGATTTGAAATAGTTTTTTATGTTGTACGAATCAATCAATGTTCCGCTCTGGAATGAACTGCGCCACGTGCAAAACATGAGAATCCTCGATGTCGGATGTGGAACAGCCGCTCTCGGAGAACTTCTGAGCGAGAACGGAAATTACGTCGAGGGAATCACACACAGTCAATCTGAAGCCGAGATTTCGAAAAAACGTATCGACAAGGTTCACGTGTTGAATCTTGACAAACTCGACAGCATGGAATTTGCTATCGACGGCCGTTTCGACATCATTCTTTTTGCTGACGTCCTGGAGCATTTGCTCGCCCCGGAAGCAACGCTAGGTTTCTTCGCTCAATTTCTGTCGGAGAACGGCAAAGTCTATGTATCGTTGCCAAACGTGGCATGTTTTTACGTTCGACTTGGGCTTTTGTTCGGCCGATTCGACATGTCGTCCGCAGGCGGAATTCTCGACGAAACACATTTGCACTTTTACACGCGCAAGTCGGCTCGCCTGCTTCTTCGCAAGTCAGGATTCGAAATCATCCGCGCGCGCTACGTGCCGGCTATGTCGGTGTGGGCCTACCAATTTATCAAAAAGCCGCAGGCTTCCGCGCCTCAGAAGATGGCAGACAGCGGACTATTCAAGTTCTACGAGCGTTGGGTCTATCCGGTGGAATCGCTTGTTGCCAGATGTTGGCCCGGTCTGCTGGCAAACCAATTCGTTTTCACGATCTCACCGACGAAACCAGTATCAGCGACGGGAACTGAGCTGGAATCAACGACGGTTTCTAATCTGGAAAGTGCTCAACCGGCACGGTTAATGTCATGAATTCACGGCGTGACAAAAGTGTTGCGGAGGTCCCCGCCCGGCGGCGCCCGTGGCGCTGCGGCACACCACAAGCCGCCGTGCCGCAGGATCTTCTCGATCACGTCGCCCTGGGGCGGCTCGATGAACGCGACGATTTTTATCTGGCCGGAACAACGAGGGCAGATCAGCATATCGAATTCGTACACTCGCTGGATGAGCATGGCCCAACTCTGGCTGGCGCGGCTGCGGGCCGGAGCCGGTTCGGCGGCCGGGCCGGCCGAGGTTTCCAGCTGCCCCGCCGTCGGTGTCCTTTCGGCAGACGTGCGCGGCGCAAAACAGGGTCACTTCGGGGGGTGTGACCACTGGCGGGCGATGGTTGCTGCGGACGGAAGCATGACACTTCGCGGAAGGCTCGACCGGATGCTGCGGCACTTCGCTTCTCGAAAAGATTTCGGCCTACTACGTCGCCGACGAGATCCGTGGCATGATGCGTGGGATAATGGTCGCCATCTCCGATGACCATTGGCGACGGCAATTCGGCAACCGAACCGCTCACCAAATGGCCAACGTCCTGCTGGCGCTTGCCCAGCGCGTCGACCTCGAATGTTTTCGCAAACACCGCCGTGGTCCAAAGAAACCAAGTCCCAAACGGACGAAGTTCAAGAAAGAAACCCACGTCTCGACCGCACAGATCCTCGCCGAGTCTCGCGGGAGACAGATACAATGCTTGAGCTAACAACCAACACACGCACTGAACGCCCTCACATATATGCAGTCGCTGATAGCTTCACAGGGGTGGCCTCTTGGTCAAAACCACACATCTCTCAGCATGAGGCCTTTCTTTCCAGATGCCTAGGCTGCTAGTAGGCAGTCACGCCCAGTTCTCCCCAAGCTAGCACACCGCTTAACACCCGTTCATACGGAGTGAAGGTTACCATGAGTCATCGGCAAAAGAACTTTGGCGAGGTACTCCGCGAGATGCGGTTGGCCAAGGGCTTCAGCCTGAGGAAATTCGCCAAGCTGGTGGACGTGAGTCCAACTTACCTGTCCCAGGTGGAACAAGAAAACGTGGACCCGCCGACTGCGGAGCGCGTCCAGCGCATGGCCGAGATTCTCGGCGAGAACGCGGACGAATTGATCGCCCTGGCGGGCCGCGTGCCCGATGACCTCCCGGAGATAATCCAGCGACGCCCCACCGCGATCCCCGAACTTCTGCGGGAGGCCAACGGGCTTTCGGCAGACCAACTCCGCGCCTTGACCGAATACGTCCGGAAACTCAAACAAGAAGGAACCTGACCGATGGTCCGACCGGCTGAAGCCGGGGCGGCGGACGATCTGCTTGGCATTGACGCGGATCAGCGTCCGGGCGTACTCGGTCACGATTTTCTGGGGATCAAACGACTTGGGCATAACTGCCTCCTGCCGGAGGCAGTTGCCACGGGCGATCCGTCGCCGCGCGAAGAAATACTGTGCTGGGCCGTTCGCTGGCCGCAGTTACCACACAGTCGCGCTGCGAGTCCGCCGGGTTGTGTCCTCACGGCGGAAGCGGGGCGCCACAACTCGTGTGGCAATGCCACAAAGCGTGTGGCATCTGAGAAATCCCGATATTTTCGGTCAAAGCCGGCCGTAGCGGAGTCTTTTCGGCCTTGCCGGGCGCTGGTTCCCCAAACTGGAATACGAGCGCATCGTGCGCTGACAGAAACCGGGCGAACCACGAAACACACGAAATACACGAAAGAACAGGCAAGAAAGGGCGGGGCTTTTTGTCGCTCCAGGCCTGACGGCCCATCGGTATTCCTGCAGCTTGTCCTCCTAATTCCTTTTTCGCGTATTTCGTGTGTTTCGTGGTTCCGCATTTGCGAGGTGTTCAATGGAAGCTTGGTACAAGATCGTGACACCACGGAAGGAGGTTCGCGAGGGTCGGTCCTTCAACCCGGATGAATCTGCCATCGCGCTGGAGCAGGTGGTCGCCGGAACAGCGCCGGACGACTACAAAATCCCCTCCCAGTTCTTTTCCCGCATGTGCTTTACCAATGCCCTGTGCGAGAATTCGGGGCTGGTGCTTCGACGTCTGGCCGGCAAGACCGAGAATACAACCCCGGTCCAGACTTTGGTCACGCAAATAGGCGGCGGTAAGACGCACAGCCGACGCCGAGACAGTCCAAGAGCTAGGAATCGAGCCTCGCCGGCCATCAAAACATCCCAAACGACAGGTACACCATGAGCACCCACAGCAACAGGGCGCGCAAGCTGAATCGGCGAGCGTTACCGCTCTGCGTCCGGAAGCGATCAACAAGTTGCTGGCGGGCGGCGCGATTCAGCGAGGCTTATTCGATGAACGCAATCTTTTTGAACTCACGCATCCCGACTTTCCCGGCGAACGCGGCACGGGCGAACGTCGCGACGCGTGGGCGGAAATGGCGGCGTCGTGGACCGGCGCGCAACCTAAAGGAGCGAATGTGAAGAGAATTGCATTTCTGGCGGCGGTGGGGTTCGGGGCGGTTGCACTCGGCGGCGACGTGTTCGGGCCGCCCGTGAAGGTGGACGGCGCGGGCGACGAGGCGATGGCGCTCTGCCTTGAAGGAAACGCGCTCTATGCGGGCTGCGGGCAGCGGCTCGTCGTCTACGACGTGAAGGAGCCGCTCAAGCCGAGGAAGCTCGGGAGCATCTCCGGCTTCGGTGCCGTCCGCCAGGTGGTGTCCCAGAAGGGCATGGCGTACGTGGCGACCCGCGAGTCCGGGTTCTGGGTCGTGGACGCCACGGATCCGCACAAGCCGCGCATCCGGTCCCGTTTCGACTGCTGTGAGCTCGCGACGGGCGTGGACGTAGCGGGGAACGTGGCGTTCCTTGGCCAGCGTCAGAACGGCGTGGAGTTCATCGACGTTTCGGATCCGGACCATCCCGCGCACATCGCGATGCGGAAGACGGACGAGAGTCAGAGCGTCAAGTACCGCGACGGCTACGTCTATTCCGGCGACTGGGGCACGGGCAAGCTCACCGTGTTCGACGCGCGCGACATGAGGAACATCCGTCAGGTCGCGCATGTGGATCTCTACGGCTTCGGCGACGGCGTATGGCTGAAGGGCAGGCACCTCTACGCGGCCACGGGCCACCACGCGAAGAACCGCGACCTCTCCACGCTCACCTACAAGTCCGTGGACACGCCGGAGCTCCGCAAGTTCGGCAAGGTCGACGCCGGGTCCGGGTGCGGACACGGCCTCGACATCTTCGACATTTCCGATCCGGCCGATCCGAAGCGCGTCGGACGGGTCGACTACCCGCCGTTCTACGCGCGCGGGCTCGACATGTGGACGCCGCGCACGAGCGCGAATTCGGACCTCGTCTTCGCCGCCCAGACGCACAACGGCATCTTCGCGGTGGACTGTTCCGATCCGGCGAAGCCGAAGATGCTCGACCGCTGGACATTCCCCGTGGCGGACCATCCCGAATGGCCGAGCTGCTGCATTGGCTCGATCGCTGTGGGCGACGGCTGCGTGTACGTGGCGGGTCTGGGCTGCGGCGTCCAGGCGATCCCCGCGAAGGGGGCGGCGAAGGAGACGTTCCGGCCGGGCGAACCGCCGAAGAACGCCGACTTCCGCGAGCCGTATCCCACGGACGAGAAGGAGTTCCACGTGTGGAAGCCCGCGAAACCGGGCCAGGCGCGCGCGGTGGCGCTGCGTTCCGGCACGGAGGCCGGGACCCGCGAGAGCGCCTTCGTCTACGCCGCGTGCGGCGACGCGGGCCTGCACGTGCTGAAGATCAGGCCCGAGGGCGGGTTCGACAAGATCGGCGAGCTCGCCGGGCATCCGACCGTCTTCGACGTGCAGGTGGAGGGCAACCGCCTCTACACGGCGGAAGGACTTGAGGGCTGGGCCGTCTACGAAATGGACGGCGTGGCTTCCTTCCGCGAAGTCGCGCGGCGGAAGTGGCTGGACGACAAGCGGGATCCCGCGCTCTGCGTGTGGAAGCCGCGTCCCGGATTCGTCGTGCTCTCCACGCGCCGCGACGGCGTGTCGGTCTTTGACGACAAGGACCTGAACGCGGAAAGACCGCTCGTAAGGGTGGGCGGCAGTCCCGGCTGGGACAAGTACCTCATGGACGCGCCCGTGGCCGGCGGACGTTGGCTCGCGTTCAACGCGGCCAATTCGTACGTCCGTTGGATCGACCTTGACGCGAAGCCGAAGGTGCATTCCACCGTCAAGAACCGCATTTTCCTCTCGAACGGCATCTGCCGGTTCTCGGAGAACAAGGCGTTGGCGACGAAAGGCCTGGAATATCTCTTCCTCGATCCAGGCGAATGCGATCCGGCGGACGGTTCGCAGTGGACGACGAAGAGGTTCCCCGGCAATTGCATCAGCGGCATCCCGCGCGCGTCTGAGGAGGGCCTCGTCGTCCTCACCAGCCGCATCTACCGCCAAATTGGTCTGTGGGATTTCAAGAATCCGGAGAAGCCGAAGTTCATCAAGCACTGGAAGGTTTCGGGCAATCCGGACCTCGCCGTCTTCCACAAGGGCAAGATCATCGTCCCCTGTGGACACCAAGGCGTGCTGCTGCAGAAGTGACGGCTTGAAAGGAGAAAGGGCCTCTGAGGCGGCAATAAGGAATTGGCGATTGCAGACCCGGCGTTTTCTCGAACGGAGACGATTCCATGCCCGACAGCGCCAACGTCCTTTTTGAGGCCGCGCGGCAGCTTCCCGAGGAAGAGCGGCTTTCGCTCGTTTCGCGGATTTTGGACACGCTGCCAGTCGATGACCTCACAGCGTCCATCGACGATCCTGACTTGCTCCTGGAGTTAGAACGCCGCTTTGCCGACTCCGAGGGGGCGATTTCCTGGTCCGCGTTGCAGGCCGAAGGCTAAGGCCGACAACGGTTGTCTTTCATCGACTCGCAGCCCGCGAGTATCGCCGCTCGCGCGATTGGTATGCCGCTCAATCCGCCTCCGTAGCGGAACGGTTCCGGATCGCGGTCGCTCGGGCGGTCGGCCGCGTTGAGGCGGACGCCGAGGCTCTCCCGGTGCTTACGGGACCTTGCCGCTGGGTCCGCGTCCGCAAGTCCCCCTGCCTGCTCGTCTTTTGGCCGCAAGTCGCGGGAACTGATGATGATCGTGGCTCTGGCACACACCAGCCGGCGAGCGGGCTATTGGCGTCACCGCTCGCAGGCCAGAGCGACGACGTCCATGCCTCCGCACTGACGCTGGATCGTTCGCCGGCGTCTATCCGTGTCGTGGTTGTAGCGTAGTCGCTCTGCGACGCGATTCCGCTCGCAAAGCGAGCGGCCTACGGTGGGGACGAAACGCGCATGCCGAAGTCATCTGCGATTTGGCCCACCCGTACTCCGTGGAAACCGGGAACTCACTTCGGCCACCGTTGCCACGATCGGCAGCAAGGAGGCGCGGCGAGCCCGTCGCCCACGTAAACCAAGTACAGCGGGGGCAGTTTCTCGCCTCCCAGCACGTCACGAATCGTGCCTAGTGTGCCGCGCATGACGCGCTCGGCCGGATAGCTCGCGTCGCACACGATCGCGATCGGCGTGTCCGCAGCATACCGCGCCTGCAGCTTGGGCAGCAACTCGTCCAACTTCGCTCGTTGGGTGAACACCACCAGAGTGCCTCGGAGTCGTCGCTCTGCGTCGGCGTTACCCAGTTCCGTGCCTGACGAGATGAGGAGCGAACCCAGCCCCACGACTCCCTGCCGGAGCGCAGCGTTGGCGGCATTGAACGAGCTGATGCCGGGAACCACCGTGGGCCGGCATTCGTCCAAATGCTGCGGAATCCAGCCCCAGGGGCTGAACAACAGCGGATCGCCGTTGTCGGCAAAGACCACGGTCTTGCCTGCCGCCACCAACTCCTTGACGCGCTGTTGCAGCTTGGCCAACTCCTCGTTGGTGCGGACCACCCGGTCACGCAGTTCCCCTTCGAAGTCTGCGGGTTTGGCGCCGCAGTACTGGCCGCCCATGAGCAGTGGGGACGCGATCTGGACGGCGCCCGGCTGCACGAATCCGGCGATCTCGTCCTTCATCCAGCTGTAGCAGAACACGACGTCGGCCTGCCGCAGCAGCCGCGCGGCTTTGACCGAAATCAGTTCGGGATCGCCCGGTCCGGTCCCCACGAGATAGACCCGGCCTGGGGTTTCCTTCGTGGCCGGCGCCGCCTGCGGTGTGGATGCGGGCGCCGCCTGTGGTGCGGGTGCAGGACCTGGCGGCGGAGCGAAAGCCGAGGACGTGCCGGGTTGCACCAGAATCCGCGTCACCTGGCGGATCCAACGTTCGCAGCCGACCGTTCCCGGCACGATCACCTGGTACGGCGCTGCTTTCGCGCTCAGCGGCTCGCCGTTTACGCGATTGGCCAGCAGCACCTGGCGTCCTCCCTGCCGCGGGAGAAATTCCGCGATCGAGAAGACGACCTGGTAGCCGTCGGCCGCTTCCACCAGCACATACGCCGTGCGCATTGCGGCGGGCGACTTGGCGGCGTCTGCGGGGCTCTCGAACTGGACTCCTGCGGCGCGGAGCACTTCGTGCAGTAAGACGCCTTCGTAGACGCCATCCTGGTCGCAGTGCGGGAGCTTGTCCCGGACGGTTGCCCGCGGCAGCTTGGCGAATTCGCCGGGCGTGAGCGTGAGAGCCTTTCCGTCCAGGTTGCGCACGACCAGGTGCCGCACGCACGGCGCCTGAGCCGCAGCCGACGGCGGCGCAGGCTCAGCCCCCCAAGCCGACACCAGGCACAAGGGCGGGAGAATGAGCAACAATCGGAACAGGCGAAGCATGTTGATGCCTTTCTGGAGGTGTGACGTGAAGCTGGAAAGACGGGCGCGGGGACGCTCGATGCGGATCAAGGGAGGGACGCGATTTCCCCGCCCGCGCGTGTGCTCAGGGCCCGATACACCGTCCTATCGACCGAATCGGAAATGAACCGCACTGAGCCATCGACCAAGGCGAAATTCGCTCCCCCCGAGTGCAGGCTGCCGAACGAGGTCGTCCGCAGGCAGGCGCTGGCATCCCAGACGTGATCGGCGTCGGTACGGTAGTTCAACGGGGCCAGCGTCGTCAGTGTGGCGTCGACGATCGCCAGTCCGCCTGCGGAGTGCCAAAAACCGTATTGCCCGATTGTCTGCTGGCCGCCATTGGCGGCCGCCAAGGCATCGAACACGGAGTCGACGTGGCCCCGCTCCCCAAAGAACAGCGTGTTGCTCGTCCCATCGAGTACGTCGGCCATTTTCGCCGCCGCCTGTCCGGCGGTGGGGGCCGAATTGGGGCCGGTCTCAAAGAACATGCCGTCCGTGCTCTGCGCCGTTACGTTCTTGCAATAGCCATAAAAGCGATAGGACGTCCCCCCAGTCCCACCGTTGCCGCCGTAGCTCGTGATGCCGTAAAGCTTTGGAGGGGTTCCTTGGCTCGCAGGATTCTGCGGGATCACGTCCGACGGACAAACGATCACCGGCAGCACCACGCCGGCCAACCCGTTGGTGATATTGACGTACGGGTCGTTGGGGTCCAGTTCGTTCCGCAGACTCGATTGCTCCATCTCGTTCAGAATAAAGACGAAGAGCGTTGTGACGCGGTTCTTGGGCACAGTGGCAAAGATCTTCGCAAGCGTTCCCGGTGGAAAAGATCCAAGCCGGTCATGGTAGTTCTGCGTGCCCAGAGCCACTTGTTTCAAGTTGTTGCCGCACTGCATCCGCCGGGCCGCCTCCCGCGCCGCCTGAATGGCCGGAAGCAACAAGGCCACCAGGACGCCGATAATCGCAATCACCACGAGTAATTCCACCAAGGTGAAGCCGGCACCGGGCCGCCGCGAATCATCCCCTGCCCAAGCACGGCCTTGAACCAGACCGCCGTCGCGAAAACCTTGGGGCCGCGTTTGCAACGTCGCATCTCGCATCAGTCGAGCCTCCTTCCGAACAGACAATCAGGAGAAAACGCTCGCCCACCTGGACTCAGTCCACGTGCTGTATCTCCCCGGCGCCGGTCACGGCATAACCGGGTAGTTCCGCCAACTGGCGGCGATAATCGACAGACCGCACGACCTTGACGAGCGTCTGCGAAGGATCGTGAGCCTCACGAGTTCGCAATTCTCCTGCCTGCCAGACACCGTCGTGGACGGCCAGCCCGACTTGACTCATTTCCACCGGGTACAACCAGCGACGGCCTCGGACTTCAGCCAGCCAGTAGCGGCACGAATCCTGCGGAGGCTCCCAGGCCCAGTCAGGCGAACAGTCAAGCGACGCTTCCAACTCGAAAAGATCCTCCACCGTGCAGCCAAACGCGCGGGCCAAGCCCAAGGCAGCGGACGTGGAAGGGACCAGTCTCCCAATCTCGATGGCACTGATCCCCGCTCGGGACAGGCCGGTTCGCAGGGCCAACTCCTCTTGCGACCAGTTCCGGGCCGACCGGTAAGCCTGCACGCGATTCCGCAGGCCGGGATCTTGACCCGCAGCCGATGAAGCCGGACGGCTGGTCTTGCTGCGCATGGCAACCTCTTCGGGCAAGAGGAACTCACGGGAAGCAACCGGGAGGGCGTGCGAACCGTTCGGCAGGCTGTCAAGCATCGTGGCTGCCAGACCCGGACAGTCACTTCCATGCAGCGCATGACAGTTTCATGGCGGGCAATGATACAATCCTGGCATTTGGTCTGCAAGGCCCCGCCCCTGGCACGTGCCGTCACCAATGCGATACTCGAACGAACGAGGAATCCACTCCGCATCGTCTGGGCGGAGGGAACCTGTCCCTTGTCCGCAGGCTGGTTGTTGGGGCAGGATGCCAGGCAGCCGCCGACGGCCGAGAGCGAGGCCCAGCCCGCCGATCTGGAAACGGCTGTTCAGCGGAGCGTAGAGATCCTTGCCGCGGCACGATGGGCGCTGATTTTCGGACTCCCCCGCAGCAGCGCCGCGGGGCAAGGGGCGGCCGTTGCAGTCCCCAGGCACCCCAGCACTCCCGCTCGAATCGCTGGCGGGACTCTCCGAGCGCGTGAAGTCTTGCCGCTGCGGCGGCGGCGCCTTCGGCCTCGGTCTGGCCCACGCGCTGGGCGCCGGCTCATTCGCCGGCCTGCCGGTCCCGCGACGGCGGGCCGGTTCCGGAAAGACAGACCTGGTCCACCCGGGCCTGTGCCGCGGCCGCCTGGTCGTGCGGGTCTCGCCACAGCGGGCAGCGGTCGGTGATGCAGTAGGCGTTGCGGTCTGATTGCAGGCACGGCAGCGGCGCGTCGGCTTTCAACCTCAGGGGCAGGTACGAGGCCGACAACTCGGCTGCCATGCGAAGCGCCAGCCAGCATTCGCGCTGACAGCAACGGGCGGCTTCCAACGAGGCGATCCGTTCCAGCACCCGCTGCGTGACGGTCTGGATGATTTGACGCTCCGCCGCCTTGAGCGGATTGGCGTTCAGAATCAGGCCAAACGCAATCCCGACTCCGGCCGCCGCGCCGCAGACGCCGAGAAAGCCGCAGGCTCCGCCGACGATCTGACTGCCGCGCCGAATTCCGGTGCGGAGAGCCTCGTCGGTGACGTCCCCGCCCAGGTTCCGGTACGTGCTCAGGATCACGCCGGGCACCAGCGCGTGGTGGCCGGGGCCGTGGACGGGCACGCTGGGGTGGCGGCGGATCTTGGCCAGCAAGGCGAGCATGTCGGTCTCGTCCGTGGCCAGGCAGACTTGCTCGATCAGCGCCAGTTCGTCCCGCGTGTGGCAGGCGTCACAGACGAAATGCCCGCGGGCGCAGACCGCATTGGCCGGCAGCGTCTGTCCGCAGAAACTGCATTCGATCCACCGCTCGCCGCGCAGATACCGCAGAGGAGCGCCGCAGACCATACAGTCGGACGTGTGCCGTTCGCCCGGCGCGGCCTGTCCGGCTGGCTGCGGCGGCGGGGCGGCGCGGGTTTCGGGCGGCGTCGCGCAGGACAAGCTCGGCGCAACGGCCACGTTGGTCACTTCCCCGTCTTCGTCAAACTCGAAGATTTCCTCGTGCGCCGCCAGGGAGTCTGCGTCGGCGATCCGGCAAGTCACCCCGGCCGGCAGCAGCTGACCGGAGGCGGTGACCAGCGCGGCGGCCGGGCCGCGGTACATGACCGTCCTGGTTTCCAGCTCGGTGTCCGCCCCAGCGGGTTTCGCCGCCTGGAACGTCAGGGAGTAGAAGCGGTGTCCGCGCACGGTGCGATAAAGAAAACGCTTGACCGCGTAGGCGGCCGTAAAACCCGCCTCGTCCAACAGGCCGAACAGATCGCGTTGCGTCAGGGCCCCGGCGATGCACTCGCCGCGCAACGATTCGTCGTTGCGGATCGCGGCGTCCGGTTCCGTCTCGCAGACGACGTCCGCGATCACCAGCCGGCCGCCCGGCTTCAACGCGCGGAGGATCTCGGCAAAGACCCGCCGCTTGTTGGTGGCCAGGTTCAACACGCAATTGGACAGCACCAGGTCCGCCGACCGGTCTTCCAGCGGCAAGGCTTCCAGGTAGCCCTTGCGGAACTCGACGTTGCGATAGCCCAACCGCTGCTGGACCTGCTCCGCGCCCTTGCGGGCCAGGTCGAGCATGACGTCCAGCATGTCGACGCCGATCGCGCGGCCGCCGGGACCGACCAGGCTCGCCGCGATGAAACATTCGACGCCCGTCCCGCTGCCCAGGTCGACGACCACGTCGCCCGGTCGCACCTGGGCGTCGATTACGGGACTGCCGCAGCCGTAGCTGCGGACACGGGCCTCGTCCGGGATGTGTGCGATGAGTTCCTCCGGATAGTGAATCGGATTGCGGATCTCCTCGCGGGGATTGGCTGCCGCAGCGGCGTAGAATTGCCGCACCGCCGTGTGCCCGTCCACGTGGGCCACCGACAGCAGGCAATTGCTGTGCAGCGTGGCGACCGGGCCGTGCGGGCCGCAACTCTCCAGCACGTCGCCCATCTTCAACCGCAGCCGCGGCGGGCCGTCGTCGGGCTGGCGCGACGCCTCGCGGGCGATCAACCAGAGCGCCGTCCGCTGGTGCAGCGGCTCGTACGGATCGCAGCCGCTGAACCGCCCGGCGCGGAGGTAGCAGTGATCCAGATCGCCGCCGCCCAGGATGAAGCGGAGCGGCGAGTCGAGCCCCGCCGCCGTCTCGCTGCGGATCCGTTCCAGCACCGGGCTGCCGCGCCAGGCGGCGGCCAGGTCGTCACCGAGGTCGGTTGCCAGCGCTTCCACGCCAACCAGCGCCGGCGAGGGATACAGCCGGCCGTCAGGCCCGATCGCCAGGGATTCCCAGCCGGCGCTGGTCCCGTCGTGGATCGTGCCGGCCGGCGCAAACACCTGGCTCTTCAAAGCGTCGAGATTGTCGAGTCCGACGCCCGCCGCCTCGGCCCGCAACGCCGCCTCGCGGAACGGCTCAAAGATCTCCTCCGGCGCGGCCCAGCCCGCCGGCCCGCCTCGGCCGCGAACGAAGTACCACATGAAATGCACGTTCGCCGCCCCCGCCTCGGCCGCCCAATCGACCAGGTTCGGCAGGTGGCGGACGTTGTCCCGCATCACGCACAGCGACAGCGTGAAGGGCACGCCTTGGACCCGAAGCCAGGCCAATTCCTGCCTCAGATGGCTGAACGCCCCGCGGCCGCGGACCCGGTCGTGCCGGTCCGCCAGACCGTCGACGCTGATCTGCAGGTGCAGCCGCTCGCTCGACCAGCGGCGCAGCAGCGCCTCGTGCCGCCGCAGCGTCGTGCCGTTGGTCAGGACGACTACGCGCGTGCCGTCGTGGGCCAACAGACCGTCGACCACGTCGTCGAATTGGCCGTGGACGAACGGCTCGCCGCCGGTCAGGGCGAAGACCCGGCAACCCAGCGACCGGGCCTGGCGGGCCAATTCCAGAATCCGCGCTGCGGGCAATTCCGCGGCATCGTCGGGAGCCGAGGAGAACAGGCAGTGCTGGCACGTCATGTTGCAGCGGTTCGTGACGTGCAGCCACAACTCGCTCAGGCTGTCCGCGGCCAGGACTTCTGCCCGCCCGCGGTATTCCTGCGGAGGCTCGTCCGGCAGACGGCTCAGGAATCGTTCGGCTTGGACGGCCGCGACGCAGCCGGCGCCAGCGGTCGGCGATCGCAGAACCTTGTCCCCCGCCGCGTTGGGGACAAACCAATCCGGCCTGTCCGGCCGCACGTAGATCGGGGTCCCCTCGAACTCCATCCTCACCCACGAAGTGACTGGAAAAGCCATGTTGCTCCCGATCTGCGACGCCCGCTGAGAATCGTTTCCGACGATGGTCCACCCACGTTCTTTATACACGCCCCGGCCCGCGTTTCCCAGGTCCGCCGCGATCCTGCAGCGTTCCTCCTTACCGCACAAAATCCGCTTCGGCGAACTAGCATTCGCTTGCAGCCGTCCGGGTGGCGGGCGCATAATCGACAACCAAGGCGTCGACATCTGGGAGTTGAGCCCCGAATGTCGGTTGGACAAAGCGCAAGGTTCACCGCAGCAACGCGATTCCTACCCTGAAGGAGAACGACATGCACCGTCACGCGATCGATCGCCGCACCTTCCTGCAGTCTGCCGCCGCTCTTGCGACCGGAGCCGGAGCCGCTGGCCCGGCCTTCGCCGCCCCGGCGCCGGCGGCGTTGAGAATCGAAGAACCCTATCACGGAGCCGTCCTGAATCGCCGGCACGGAGTCCAATCCGCCGAGGGCCTGAAGATCCCCGTCCGGGGCCTCGGTCCCGCCGCCGCACGCGTGACGGTCAACGGCGTTCCCGCCCGGCGCGAAGGGGACCGGTTCCAGGCCGACGTCGTGCTGCGAGACAAGGAGACAGACTTGGTGGCCGTCGCCGAGGACCAAGCCGGCCGACAGGAGGCTCGCGTGCGGGTTGCCTGGGACCGTTACTCCGAGCCGCGCTACCGTTTTTCGATCGACGACAACAGCTTCTTCCTCCGCGACATCTGCCAGAAGAACTACGCGTCGCTGTTCGACTGCTGGTACCTGCAAATGCTCCGGGAGCTGAACCGGAAGTACGGGGCCAAGTTTTCCGTGAACATCTACTACACCACCGGAGACGACTTCAGTCTGCCGCAATTCTCCGACCGGTATCGGGGCGAGTGGCGCGACAATTCGGGGTGGCTCAAGCTGGCTTTTCATGCGCACGCCGACAAGCCGGACCGGCCGTACCAGGACGCGCCGCCGGAAAAACTGCTGGCCGACCTGGACCGGGTGGCGGAGCAGATCCAACGCTTTGCCGGCCCGGAGGCGTATGCCCCGCCTACCGTGATCCACTGGGGCATGACGCGCCCGTCGGCGCTGCAACCGCTGGCTACCCGCGGCGTCAAGGTGCTGAGCGGTTTCTTCCGCCTGGCCAGCGGCGCGTATGACGTGAACTACCGCTGGAACGACGAGGTGTCGGAGTATCTCTCCCGGCATGATGCCTGGAAGGACTTCGACAGCGGCATCGTGTTTTCGCGGATCGACATCGTCTGCAACAACGTGCCGGTGGACAAGACCGTCCCGACGTTGGCGCCGCAGATCGAGAACCCGAACACGGCCGAAATCCTGGACCTGTTCACCCACGAACAGTACTTCTGGCCGTTTTATCGGAATTACATTCCCGACCATCCCCAACGGCTGGATGCCACCCTCCGCTGGGTCACCGAGCGCGGCTACAAGCCGGTCTTTTTCCACGAGGGGTTCCTGGGCGGCCGGGAGTCGTAGACGAATCGACTCGCCGCGCTACGGGCGGGAACGGAGCGCAAGGTCGATTGGGCCGCCTTCGGGAGGGACGGCGATGCGGAGAGCCGTCGTTTCGGCTCGGGTGTACGGCAGCGGAATCACGGACTCTCTCTGCCGTTTGGGGGCGGGCGGCGCGACGGCTGGCTCCGGCCATTGGCTCTCGGTTTGTTCCTGCGGTGGTGGGGCCGCGGGGGCAACCGGCGGCTCGGTGACGACGACACGATACGAGCCGGGAACGATTCCCCGTTCGGCCTTCAAAGCCCCCGGACGGACGCACGTGAGCGAATAACTCCCGTCTTCCTCAGTCAGCGCCTCTGCTCCTGCCCCCGGCGTTCCGGCCTCGGGCAGGAAACGGACACTCATCAGGCCCAGCGGCTTTCCGTCCAACGTGAGTTGACCCTCGACGTTCACCAGCGGCAGTTCGTCCTTGCCGCCACAGCCGGCCAACACGGTCAAGAAGGCAAAGAACATCGCCTGATGCGCGCTCATCGTGCAGTCCTTTCACTCATCCCTTTCACTCATCCCGTCCGTCATGGCAAGGCCACCGTATTGCCGTCGGCCATCACGGTCAAGTTGTTGAGCGTCGTGGAATCGACGGTCTCGCTGACAAACCGCACCGAACCATCGCCCAACGCAAAGAAACAGCCGCCAGGATGCAGGCTCCCCGCAGGATACCACCAAGTGCGCAGTTGCCCGAAAACGGCAACGTCCGGCGGGGCCGGCCAGGTGGCGGGCGCCAACCACATGTTGATCCGGCCGGCCGGGTCAACCGCGCACATGACCCACGCCCGGTACGCCCAGGCAAAGGCCGCCCCGTTCCGGTGATACCGAGTCGTCTCGCCGAAGGCCAGCGTGTTGCTCAGCCCGTCCAGCACATGACTGGTCGTGGTCGTGCTGTTCTCCCCGAACATCCGCCGACTGGTCGGCGAGCAGTTCTTCCAGTAGTTGCAGGTGCTCCAGTCGCTCGTGCTGGTGATGAAGTCGTAGTTCGTGGAGGCTCCGACGGCCGAACCGCCGGGACCGTAGTAACTGCCGCCCAAGCGATCCAGGGGGCCCGCCGAGGCATCGCTGGGACAGAGGAACGCACCGAGCACCGTTGAGCACAAGGCCGCGTTGCCGTTGGCCACGGGATCGCCGACCACCGTGCCATTCAAGTTGCGGAGGTTGGACGACGACGAGACCGCCACCGCCTCGCTGAGTTGGAAGCGGTCGTACAGCGTTTGCTGCTCCAAAAAAGGCAGCAGAAGAATCAGGCCGCTGGAGTTGTAGATCTTCGTCTCGCCCGGCCCGCCCGCGGCGGAGACGCACGAGCCATAGCCGCTCCCCGCCGGCGGAAAACGCTTGTACGACGACTCGAAGTTGTGCGCCGCCAAGATCACCTGTTTCAGGTTGTTGCCGCACTGAGAACGCCGAGCCGCTTCCCGAGCGGCCTGGATCGCCGGCAACAGCAGAGCCACCAAGATGCCAATGATGGCGATGACCACCAACAGCTCGACCAGAGTAAAACCGCCGGCTCGACGCAAAGAACCTCGCATGACCAAGCCCTCCCGCAAAGAACCGATGAGTCAGTGCAACAGACCGTCGGCGGTAGACAAGATACCGAGCCGCCGTCCCGACGTTGCTGAGCCAGGAGCAGGAAACGAGAAATCGACGCTTGTATGGTAATGATTCCCGTCAATCACGTCAACAAAATGCGCCGCTTTTGGCGGATCAAGCCTGGGCTCCTAAAGAGTTACCGTGACTTATCGTGTTTGGCGGTAACAGCTTACACGCCGCTCAGACGCAGGGCAGAAATCGCAAAAGGACAACGGTCGCCAAAGCACGACCAGCGGTCAATGACGGCCCCTTCGTCGACGGCCCCCCGCTTCAGTCCTTTTTTCCAGCGGTGGTCACGTCTCGGACCCGCCCTTCGAGTCTGGCGGAGATCCGGTCGCCGCTGTTCCGAACAAAACGCCAGACCGCGGAGAGGACATTGGGCTCCAGGATCTGGTGGTTGAGTTTGTCGAAGTAGATGCCCAGATGCAGGGTGTCGGTGCGCGTGATACTCGACGAGTTGCAGACGATCTTGTAGTCGCGTCCGGGCTCGATGTCGGTCTCGATGATGCGTTTGCCGACAGGCAGGCGACGGTCGAAGCGGTAGCGGCAGCCGGAAACCTGCACGAGGAAGCGATCGTCCTGAGGCTTGTCAAGGATGTTGGCCTCGATGATGGCCAGCAAGTCCGTGCCGCGGAGGGTGAACGTGGCCAGGGCACTGTCCGACGGGCGCAGCCAGTTGATGAGTTCCATCAAGTGTACGGTCTGCCCCGCTTCGACCGGGGCGCCGCGATACTGATTCCCGTAGCGATAATGGCCCTTGGTCACCAACGCGACGTCGGCGCCGGAAATGTCCCGCATAGCGTCGGCCAGCCAGTTGCCCAGCGTGGTCTCCGCCGCGCCCTCCCAGGTGGGCGGGACGTCCACGACGCCGATCGGGAAACTCTTCCAATCGGTGCGCGGGACGAGCTGGAGAGGCTGCAATGCGGCGTGCCAGGAGTCCTGGCCGCGAGTCAGAAGGATTTGCTGCTGGAGACCGCACGAATCATGGAACACCTCCTTGCCTTCCAATCTCACGGACACAGGGGCGTCCAGGTTGAGTAGTTGCGGATCGGGCCGCAGCACGATGCGGGCCGTGTTCTTTGCAGAAATCGCGATGCCGTTGCCGTCCTCGACGCGCGCATCCACCTCGGCAAACCAACCGGGACGCTCGATGTCCTGAATCTCCATCCACCACGCGCGGCCATGCGGCGGGAAATAGGCGCGGTGGGTGATGTGACGCGGGTGGGTTACGCGCTTCTGTTGCAGCGCCCATTCCATCACGCGCTCCGTGCTGACGCCCATGGTATTGTGCGAGGCCTCGGCAATCATCCACAAGCTCCCCTCGTAGCCGAGACGGCGCATTTCCTCCGTAATCGGGATCGGGCCGGTTTGGGCGTAAATCGGCCAATCCTGGGCCCCGTGGACGTAGAACATTGGCACGTCGCGCAGGTTGGTGACGAGGCTGATATGGCCGTACGTCGAGGCCAGTGGAATCCCGGCGGCAAACAGGTCCGGGTAGCGGCAGCACAGGTAGGTCGTGCCCGTGCCGCCCATGGACTGGCCCGTGCAGACGATGCGGTCCGGGTCGATGCGGAATCGCCGTTGCACGTCGTCCAACGCGGCCAAAACGTGCAACTCGCCCACGCCGCGCCATTCGGTGGGCCGACCCTGGGCATCCGCGCCCTGGGGACACAGCACGACGATGCCGCGCTTTTCCGCCTCGGACTTGTAGACGCCGCGGTGATAGGTCTCGTGGTCGAAGTACTTGTTGTGATCGCCTCCGGTGCCGTGCAAGGCCACCAGCAGCGGCATGGGCTGCGAACCATCGTAGGCGGAAGGCAGATAGAGCCGGTAGGGCTGCTCTCTTCCGTCAAAGGGCGAAGTGAAGGTGAGGGACAGATCGGCAGGCCCGCGCACGGACTCCGCCCCGCGAGTCGGACCGTGAAGGGCCAGCGCCAAAATCACGGCAGCCGGAAGGAAGCGGAATTGCCCGCAGGTCGAGTCGGTTGGCATCGCTGGATCCTCTGCAAGGTTCAAGTTGGCTCCGGAAGTCCGTTCTGCGTCAAGAGCATTTTGATCTCGCCCGGCCGCAGCGACTCCTTGCGGCCGGCTCCGGCCGCGCCCATGATTTCGACGCTCGCGGCCTGCTTCCCGAGGTTGGTCACGTAGACCGCGCCGGCGGCATTAGCATCCGTTCGCACGTCGCCGTCAAGACGTAGCGTTGCCGCCGCCTCGAAATACTGTGCCCTGCAAACGGCCGGCGGGACGTGTACATCGCGGTCCTCGCCGCGAATCTGGATCGTCGTCCGGGCGTCGATTGAACATCCCATTCCGTCCGCTTTCGGCAAGATCATGAGATCTGCCGCCATACCCTTGCCCGATGTCCCTTGTCGATTGCCGCGATATCACGCCCTCCGTCGGCAGATCGCGGCGGTGATTACCCGCGGCGTTGGCTGGGTAATCACGGGGAAAGCGGAATCCGCCGATTCTTCCCAGCATGTTGACAAGGCAAAGCTTGCCTCCCGGATTTCGGCCACCACGCTGCTTGCCAGCGTGGAGCCGTGTTCAGCACCAGCCGTCGGCCCAGCCCGAGCCGTCGTCCAGCCTCTGCGTCCAGCATCTTGAACACCGCTCCACGCTGGCAAGCAGCGTGGTGGCGAAGAGGAGGCGATACCCCCCAAAAAAGTCGCTGTAGACTCCACCTTGCGAGTCAGCGAGTGCCTTGGCTTGCTGCCGGGTTCCGCTGAAGAGCCGAAATGGCCCTTTCTTTTCCTTGTGTTTGGGGGGCTACATGCCAGGGGGAAGTTGGCGATTACGTAGGACCGCCAGCCGTGAAGCCATGTTGCTTCGATGGTGTTTGCCCGTCGCGGGCGCAGATCACTGGCCGCGTCCGCCAGTATTCTTCGGCGTGTCCGACTTTCGGGACGCGTCGCCGACCGTGAATCGCCAGGCGCGGCTCCAGGGGCTCCAGGTTCCTTGGGCGTCGCAGGCGCGGACTCGCCAGGAGTATGTTTGCCCTGGCACGAGCCAACCCTCGGGCACGGGCCACTCGGGCCGGTTGGAGAACGTCAGCTGGTCGAAGTTCGGCGATACCGGATAGACGAAGTCCTCGCGCGGACTGACTTGCACGTGGTACCCGGTAATCGCGTCGCCGTCGGGGTCCTCAGCCGCCGGCCAGGCGAGCTTCGGCAGCGCGTTTTTGTCCACTGTCGAGCGGTCGCTGGGCGCCGCGGGCTGTGCCGGCGCCTGCGGCGGGCGCGTGGCCGAACTCTCGCGCCAGCCGTGCGTGATCCGCACCTGACGCTCGCCGCCCGTCCGATCGCGATACACCACCTCGTTGCGACCGATGGCCAGCGAGGGCAGTGACGTGGCTGCCATCTGCAAATCCAACTCCAGGTACACGCCTTCCAGCCCCGCATCATCCGGCGCTTGCGGCGCAGTGAATTCGTACTTCACATAACACGCACAGCGTTCCGGCGTGAACTTGCCTCCCAGCACGGCGTCGATGGCCAAGTACCGCTCGAACGCCCCCGTCTCGTCGTCCTTGGCGGACCAGATTTCGGTCCAGTCGCTGTCGTCGATCGAGAGCAAGATCCGCAACGGCGCTTGGCGGTCCTTGCGCACGAACCGCCCGCCGATCACCCCGCCGACGATCGGATAGGGCGACTGCATCTTGTAAGTCACCGAGCTGGCCAAGCCCGGCGTGTCGGCGTGGACCGGCGGCGTCGCGCCGTCCTCGACGATCCTCTTCACGTTGCGTTCGGCCAACGCGCCGTGGAGCGATGCGGACGAGCGCAGGTCGGGCCGATAGATCAGCTTGCCGTTGGCCAGATGATAGGGCAGCAAGTTGCTGTTCCGCATGTTCTGGCCGCAACGGAACTTGCCCTCGTGGCCCCAGCGCCAGACGATCTTCTCGCCGGGGCGCAAGGTGAGGGCCATGCTGCTCGTCCAGCGATCGATGGGCATGCCGGCCGACGGATAGTATTGCTCGTACAGACTGGTGTGCGACTTGGCCATCGGTTTGGCGGCGAAGCCGCCCTCGTGCGTCCGCGCGGCCAGTTCCGGTTGCCGGTGGAGCGACTCGTAGCCGGCGAGCGTGCGGTTGTCGGCCTCCAGGTAAAACGCGCGGGCTTCGGGATCCAGCAGGTGCCAGCGGTCGTCGTAGAAGACTTCGGCCACGCAGTGGTTCTCGTACTGGTCGAAAGGACACATCCACACGCACCGCGCCGGCAAGCCCGCGCACCGGGCCAAGACGGCGCAGGTGGTGGCGCCATATTGACAGCCGCTGCAGTAATAGCAGTTGGCCGCCTTCACCGGATCGCCCCTTTCATGGAAGCTGTTCCGCGAGGGATGGGAACGGACGTCGGGCAGCAGGATGCCCACGCGGCGGTTGTTCTCGTGTCCTTGCACCTCGATGCTGGCCGTAAAGGCCCAGATCGCCAGGGCTTTTTCCGCGTCGCTCATGCCCGGTTTCAGAATGCCCGCCAGCATCGTCTCGGCGGAGAACCAGTCGCGCCGGCCGTCGATCACGATCCGCGGGTCCACCACGTCGCTGGCCCCCACGTTCTCCAGCACCAGGTACTCGTTGGGCTGGAAGCCCCAATCCAGACGCTTGCTGCCTCCGTAGGTGTCGGGGTACTTGGCCGTGTTGAACTCGTCCAACGTCCCGCCCATCGTCACCGCGAAGGTGTGCGGCGCGGCGCCGACGGTCTCGACGTGTTGCCGTTCGGCCGGCGGCAGAGTGAACGGCTGGGCGGCCGGCAGGGCGGCCTGGGGCAAGCGGAAGTACGGGCCCTGGCCCGGCCGCGTGCTGTTGCCCGTCCAACCGGCCGGCCGGAACTGCGGATCGTCCGTCAACCGCAGGCAATCCACGGCCGCCTCGGCGCGCCCCACGTCGCAGAGCCGCAATTTCACCGTTCGTTCCTCGCCGACCGCGATCTGGCCGGCCAGTTCCCAGACGAACCCGTAACCCTCGGTGCCTAGGTGCGTCGGCGGCAGGCGGGTTCCGTTGACCTCGACGCTGAATTCGCGATCGTGGAACCCCGAATCGGCCGGGCCGCCCAGCAGGGCGCGGACCCACACGTCGTACGTGCCCGCGCGGTCCAGCGTCAGTTGGAGGCGGGGATGCGTCGGGGCGATCGGCATCCGCCGGCGGTTGGCCAGATAGCCCTCGCCGCTGAAGCCCGCCAGTTTTGCTTGCACTTCCCAGTCCGCGGTCGCCTGGAACGTCTCCGCTTCGACGAGCGTGCCAGAAGCAACAACCGGCGGGGTGCCCGCCAGAGGAGTGCCTGCCAGCATTCCAGTCAGAACAGCAATCGCCCAACTCGTCATCGCAGTTCTCCCGATTGAGTGCGACAGTCCACTCGGCGACGCGCCGCCCGGCTCGGCGAGTCGAAAACGTGCCCGCTTCCAAAACAAACAATCCGCCTTTGCCGTCAGGCATTCGCCGGCCGAATCAGGGCGCCGGAGGCGTCACGATTTCGGGCTTGGCGAATTCCTCGCTCATCTGCGGCGGAAGCAGACGGACGGTTCCTTGCAGGTCGCAGAAATACAGCCGCGACTCGGACGGCTCGCGCCCGTGGCCGTCGGCCCAGATCGCGTAGAAGTCGGGATGGGCATCGACCGGACGGCGGCAGTAGCCGTGATTGTACCGGCTGCCGGCGGTCAGTTGCTTGACTTTGGTCCAAGTCGTCCCGCGGTCCGAACTGGTCCACATCGCGATCTCGCCGCTGGTGTTGTATCGCTGCGGGCCGGGTTCGGTGGGGCCGATGATCCGCCACAGGTCGTCGCGTTCCAGGTAGATTGAACCCATGTCGTAGTTATTATCCGACTGGATCGTGCCCCGCAGTTCCCACTCGCGGCCGTTCCATGCCGCCGTGGTCCAGATTCGCGGGTCGTTCACCGGTCCCGATTCGTAACCGCCGCTGGTGGTGTACAGCACCACGGGCCGGCCAGCCGAGTCGAAATTCAAATCCTGCACGTAGACCTTGCGGCCTTCGGCCTGATAATCGTGGACCAAGGCCGGGTTCACGACTTCCGTCAGGGGCCATTCCAGCGTCTGGCCCTGGGCGTTCTGCCACGTGCGACCAAAGTCCGAGGACTCCATGTAATACAGGTTCGTGCGCCAGTTCAGTCCCTGGGGCGAGGGATGATAGTTGAACGCACAGGCCACCTTCTTGCCGTTGGACCAGCTGACCTGGTAATGGCCCTGGTCGATCGCCGCGTACAGCGCCGGCTCGGTCCAAGTCAGGCCGTCGGGGCTGGTCTGGAGGTGCAGCTTGCGGCCGCCGCGATACAGCGTCTGCAGGAACAGGAACCCGTGCTCCGGCAGGTACCAGGGCTGGGTGTAGGAAAAGTTGGTGACCACCACGTTCTGAAATTCGTCCATCTCGTACGGCTTGACGCTCTTCCAGATGTACGACGGCCGCGACGTGCCGTGCGAGCTGGAAAAGATCCAAAGATGGCCTGCCTTGTCCATCGACATCACCGGATTGTCGTGGGCGTCGCTGGTCCGCTTGTTCATCACGATCGTAGGCCGCGGCACCAAGCCGGTTTTGTGGTCGTAGTACGAGACCATGTGCAGCAGTTCGATCTTGTCTTTGACCGTGCCGCCGTAGCAGAAGAACGTCTTGTCCACCTCCGGCCGGTAGACGGCAAACGGATTGTGGCTGGAGCAATACGTTCCCAGTCCGCCGCTGTACTTGTAAACGTACTCGTCGTCCTGCTTCTGGTTCGAGTACCAGATGCCGCGATAGCCGTCGTCCTTGGTCGCTGGCGGAAAGCGTCCCGTCACGAATTGGGCCGGCAAATCGGCCTGTGCCAGATTGTTCCATCGGACTTCTCCGCTGGAAGCCGGCGCGGTGGCGTTGTCCGTTTTTTCCGGAACGGCCAGGGAGTCGCTAGTCCAGCGGCCCACCAGGTCCGGGTCGGCCGGCGCGGGTTCGGCCAGCAGGGCCGGGATCTCGCTCTGGGCCAACGCCCGGCGATAGAACCGCGCATCCTCCAGCCAGCCGTCCAGGCCCCGCTCGCCCGGTTGCAGCACTCCCAGGTACAGCGGTGTGCCGGATTTCAGCACCCGGCCTTCCGCCGGGGCCGTCGCTTCGAGTTTGCCGTTGACAAACAGCCGGATCTCGTGCCCGTCATAAGTCCCCGCGTAATGCGTCCAGACGCCCACGTCCGGCAGGGGCACGTTGGCGTGGGTGTACTTGCCCGGCTGGTGCTGGACCAGCATCCGGACTCGCTCGCTATAGAAGTAGAGGGTGAACTGCTCGTTGGCGGCTCCCCGGCTGACCAACACCTGCGAGCCGGCGACTGAGCGGGGCTTGACCCAAGCCGCTACCGTAAACGCGTCAGCGTCGAACGCGTTGCCACGCTCGACGACACCGTAGGCCAGTGCGTTGGAGAGAGCCACGCCGGCTCCCGGCGGCTCAGCCGCTTGGGCCGCGAAGCCAGCAACCAGGCACCACACACAGGCCAACAACACACGTCGCATCATCATCATGGCGAGCTCCTCGCAGGGGGGTAAATTTCTTGGCGTTCCGGTCGCAGGCCCGCGGCGTCACTCCGCCAGGCCGATGCGGTCGCCGCGGCGGATCGGGCCAGCTTGGATCACGGAGGCATACACGCCGACGTGAGCTTTGTTCTGCCGGGCAGCGGTGCGGAGAATTTGAGGATCGGCCGGCAGGTCGGACTGCGGCAGGGTGGTCATCACGCAGCGCGGACAGGGGCCGGTGATCCGCAGACGGACCTCGTCGCCGATAGCCACCACGCGGTCGATCCAGGCGTCTTCCGCAAAACCGGGCTGGGGGTCGTCGAGTTGGATCACGAAGTTTGGCCGGAACCGGCGGACTTCGAAGCGGCCTTGGGGATACGCGTCCTGCAGCGCGGCGAGCGTGGCGGTGGTCAGCAGATGAAGGGGGGCCAGGTCGAAGAACGTGCCGGCCGGCATCGCTTCGTCGGTCACCACGTTGCGCCGGTCCAACTCCTCCATGTCGGGCCAGTATTCCTCCAGTTGCGGTTGCTGGGGAGCCGCTGCACGCAACGTCACCGAATGTTCCAGGCAGCGGGACAAGATGGCGTCGGCGTCGCTCTGGTCGCTGGTGACCAGGGTCCCGTCGGGCAGCGTGATCCGGACTGGCGGCAGGGAGGCGTCCGGACAGGGCGGCTCGACATAAGCCGCCCGAAAGTCGAACATCCGGGGCCATTTGCGCGGGTTCTTGGCGCTCACCACTTTTCCGTCTTCGACGTTCAGCAGCGCCAGCGCGCGGTCGCCCAGCACGCCGTGCGGCGCCACCCAGACGGAATTCACTTCCTCGCCCTGCATCGACTTGATGGGATATCGCAATAACGAAACAACCGTTCCAATCCCCGACGACGGTGTGGAACTCATCAGTGACTCTCCTTCCCTTTCTGCCTTCGCTTTCACGAATCAACGCAAACGCTGCCCGGCCGCCCGCCGGCCTTCGAGGGCGATGGAAGTCCCGGCCCGGCTTGGGCCCCCGTGCAAATTGTTGCGTCACAGGGCGCATCTTTCCAGTGCCAGCAACTCAAAAGCGACCGCTTGACCGGCAGCCCGCAGCGGATCGCCGGGAGGCACTTCCAAGTAACAGTTGGCCTGGCTGGTGCTGAAGATGTCGGCGGAACTGCCGCCCGGCAACGGTTGCACCTGCCATTCTTGCTCGGCCCCGCCCGTACGTTCTGCGCGGCCCAGCAGGAACCAGGTGCGCGAATCGCTGCGGCGCACTGTTGCGGTCAATCGGCCCACTCGGCGTTCTGGGGCCGCTGCGGCATGCCCGCACCGGCGGCGGATCGCGGCGGCGACGTAACGGTGAAAGCACCAATGGGCCGCCAGCGGATTGCCGGGCAAGCCGAACAGGAGTTGCCGGTCACGCCGGGCAAACAGGAGCGGTTTGCCCGGTTTCTGCGTGACCTTGTGGAAGAGCAACGCGGCGCCGATCCGCCGGAAGCTGTCGGGAACCAGATCGTATCGTCCCGCCGAAACGCCGCCCGTGAGGACGACCAGATCGCAGTCCTGCAGCGCTTCGAGCGCCGCCACGATCGCCTCCAGGTCGTCGCCGGCATGGAGGACCTGGACGGGCGGCGTGCCGCAACGCATCGCCATGGCCGCAAGCATGGGGCCGTTGGAATCCCGGATTTGGGCCGATCCGGGCGACTGGCCGCCGGCGATCAGTTCGCCGCCGGTCGTGAGGATGCCCAGCCTGGGCGCGGGCACCGCCAGCACGGCTTGCCGGCCCACCGAAGCCAGGACGCCGACGGCCAAGGGAGTGATCACGTCGCCGGCCCGAAGTACCACCGCTCCCTCCCGGCATTCCGCACCCCGCGCGGCCACGTGCTGCAGCTCGCCGAGTTCACGAGGCAGTGTGACGAAGCCGCCCTCGCGCACGACAAGCTCCTTCGGGACGACCGCTTGCGTTCCTTCCGGACACGCGGCCCCGGTCATGATCTCGAAGCACGTTCCGGGCGTCAGGCGACCGGTTGCCGCCTGTCCCGCGGCGATGGACCCCGCGGGCTGGAGGGTTGCTCCGGCATCGGCCAGACGAACCGCATAGCCATCCATCATGGCGCGGTCGAAGGGAGGACAGTCCCGGTCGGCCCGGACGTCCTCGGCCAACCGCAGTCCGACGGCCTGGAGGAGCGGAACGGATCGAGGCGGTGCGGGCTGGGACGTCTGCAAGACGACTCGCAGCGCTTCGTCAGGCGAAATCAGTTTCAGTGGATGCGTCATGGCGGGCCGTGCGGCGGATTAGAGACTGAATCCCGTCGTTGCCAGCGAAACGGCCAGCGGCGGACATCAGCCCGCCGCCTCTGCAGCCTTTCGCCGCCTGTTGAAAAAAGGGGACAGGCGGCTCGGGACGGCCGTTCCTGCTTGGACTTCTCCGTTATGCACCTCACCGCCGCTCAGCTCCCACCGGCGGACAGTGTCGCCGCCATTCGGCTTGGAAGTCTCCCAGGCTGTACCAGTGTAATCGCTTGTTCAGATCCACTTCGGCCACGGCGACCGAGCCGGCTTTGTCTGCCTGCACGAGCAGATCGCCTTCGTGATTGTACACCCCGGAGACCATCCATTTCATGGCCGGATCGGTGTAGGTGGCGCTGACCACGTAGACATGATTCTCGATAGCCCGCGCGGCGGCGAGTCGAGGATTACAGCCCCAGACGGGAAACGCAATCACCTCGGCGCCGTTCAACGCCAGTTGCCGCGCCGGCTCCGGAAAGAAGCCGTCGTAGCAGATCATGATGCCCACCTTGCCGAACCGCGTCGGGAACACCGGATACTCGTCGCCCGGCTGAATGCCCTTGTCGCACTCGCCGCGCGGCAGCGTCACCTTGCGGTACTTGCCGATCATCGTCCCCTCCGGGCCGACCAGGGCGGCCGTGTTGTAGATCAGGCGCCCGTCGCGTTCCACCAACGGCACGACGATGTACAGGTCGTGTTTCTTGGCCAGCGCTCCGAAGAATTCCGTGGACGGTCCCGGCACTTCCTCCGCCGCGTCCTCGAACGTCAGACCGGTTCCGGCATAGGTCATCGTTTCGCCGAGCACGACCAGGTCGGACCGTTGCCGGGCGGCTTCCTCGATATGGGGCACGAACAGATTCCGGTTCCCCTCCGGCGTCTTGCCGCCGCGCGGAAAGAAATGCACGGTCGCCAACCGCACCAGGCGCGGCGGCAGCGGCGGGGATTCGACGAACGACACTTGCCCCCACTCGACCCGCCCGTGCGGCGGCGTCCAGCGCAGGCACAATTCGACCACGGCGCTCGCGGCGTTGGACGGAGCGCGGTACGTGTCCGAAACCTCCGTCCACCCCTGCCCGTCGGTGGCTCGGTCCAGCGGAAACTCCGGCGTCGAAGTCGGCGGCTTGCCGGGCGCGAGCGTCACGGCCTCCGCTTCGTCCCGCATCGCCGGCCGCCCCTTCGCATCCTGCCAGATGACCCGCGCCAGCACGCTTCGCCGCGGGGTGGGAACATTCTCGCAACGGCGGACGGCGGAAAAGCGATAGGACCGCCCGCCCTGGACGGGAAACGATTTCGTCCACCAGCCCACCAGTCCTTCGCGCGCGTCGCCACGGATCACGAACGCGCCCTTGCCGTCCGGACCGCCGTTGGGCTGGTACGAGAACTCCGGCCGAATTTCCTCGCGCGGCGCGACAGCGTGCCAGCCGTCCGGCGAGTCGTCGGAAACTGCCCAGGCAGCGCCGAGGGCCTGCCACGGGGCGAGCAGCCACGCCACCGCGAAAGCGAACGTGACTGCCGAAGCTTGGAACGTCGGAGACCTGCGGATTCCCATTTCCCTTCCCTTTCCACGACAACGCCCGACCGGACAGACCGCCTTGGCGGTGTTATACCGTTTGGCAAGTCGGCTGAACAGCGTTGCCGCGAAAAGGGACAGGTCATGCGATTCACGACTCACGGTGCGAGAGGCCCAGCTCCATGAAGCCCCCCCTCTTCCCGCCAGCGTGAAAGATCGTCGCCCTCCGTTGGTCGTGTCGATCTTCGCCGTCGTCCGGTCCTGGTTGCCCACAGCCGGAGTATGCCCGACATGATTGCGGCCGTCTCCAAATCGCTCCGGATGAGTCTGTTTTGTCCCAACCTCACGACTCGAGTTTTCGATGCTCCCGCTCGGCGGCGTCGACTTGTTCCTGAACCCGGTCCATCTCCTGGATTTGATCCTCCGTGACGGAACTCGGTTTGCCGACGGCTTCACCTCCACCACAGCCCAGGGCTCCCAGCAACGCCACGGCCAACACACAGAGTACGATGTTTTTCATGCGACTTTCCTTTCAAGTGAATGTCTTGTGACCAGCCGTCGGGCCCCTCCAGGCGAACGGGCTTGCCGCCAGCCCGCCGGCCCGCCGGCGCGATTTGCCGTTTTTCGAGGAGGTCAGAACTTGTTCGGGATGGGATTCCCGTCGCGGACCGTGCAGAAGTTCAGCCACACGGCGGCGTCCACGTCGTAGGAAACCACGTCGACCGAACCGTCCACGCGGACCACGTTGACGCCCGCCGGATGGGAACCGCCAAACCGGTTGGACCAGAAGGTCGGCTGCTTGTCATCCGGGTGCAGGCTGTCCGGCTGCGGCACGACGGAGCCAAAACGCACGACATCCTGGTCAAAGCCGGCGTTGCTCCAACGCTCGTTGTCGCCGCCGGCGGTTCCGAAGACGGACGGATGGAGTTGCTTCTCGCCAACCAGCAGCGTATTGGAGGTGCCGTCCAGAAAATCGGGGAACCGGCGCCGTTCGTCAGCCGGATTCTGGAGGTTCGACGGCGTGTCGGCGGCCTTCGGCAGCCCGCTCCATTGCCGGACGAAGGCCCCGTCCTTGCCCGCGGTGCTCGACGAACTGCCCGCGTTGCCCGCATAGTCGCACTTGGCGTAGGAGCCGTACAGCTTGGCGGCCCGGCGCGTCGGGCAGTAGTAGGTGGGAATCACCGAGGCGGCGACGACGGCGTTGCCGGCGCTCGTGTCGGGTTCCTCGAAGACCGCAGCTTGCTCGATGAACGGCGTGAGATGAAAGGACCAACTGTAGCCGATCCGCTCGGTGGCGTTGCAGCAGTCCACGTGCGGGCCGTCCGAGCCCGAGCCGGGGAGATACTGGTAGGTGTCGTGATGGTTCTGGCAAGCGACCCCGATTTGCTTCAGGTTGTTCTGGCACGAGGCCCGCCGTGACGCCTCACGGGCAGACTGGATGGCGGGCAACAGGAGTGCCACCAGCACCCCGATGATGGCGATGACCACCAGCAGTTCAACCAACGTAAACGCCGCTCGTTTTTGACAACGTCTCATACCCACTTCCTTTCTCTCCGTTGCAGTGATGATCCTTGAGCGGAGCCGGCCATTTCCCAAGTGCCCCGCCTCTTTGCCGCAGGAGTCTAGGGGGCGGAAGTTAGTCGAGTGTGACCGGCAAGTTAGTTTTGTGTTGGAACCGGAAATCGGCTCGCCCAGGTGTCGCCAGAGCAGAATGGAGACCGCCCCTCCTCGACGCTGCCGCGTTTTTTCACGCGAATGTCAAGGCCGTGTTAAGGCACGGTTAAGGCTTTGCCGTTTCTTGATGGATCCGGCGAATTCGTACGCGATTGGCATTCGACGAAGATGCTCTCCGTGCTAAGATTTGATGAAGATGATTCGGCGAGTTGATGGGTGACGTGTCTCGATCCCCAGACCCGAACCGCTCCCCTGGCGAGTCGTTGGAGAACTGGGGGGATTGGGTCTTTTTGCCTGGGCGATTCACATGAGCGCAGCAGGAACATGGCAGCCAACAACGGGGTACGCGCTGCCGGAAGAGGCCACGCTTCTTCGGCGCATCGGCGTGCGGGCGCGAAGTGTCGCGGCGGACTGCAGGAACGCGCCTCGGTACTGCCTGAAGTACGGCACGGCCGTCCTGGCGATCTTCGGCTTGCTGCAGCTCTGGCAAGCCAGCGGGGATGGCCCGATTCCGACGTTCCACAGCCTGCGGCCTGCCGCGGAACTGGACCCCTTCCGCACTTCCCATCCCCAGTGCGTTTTTTCGGCGCGGGACGAAGCGGCGCGCTGGCAGGGTTTGATGCCCGCGATGGCCATCCTGTCCCACGTGAATCCTGAAGTGGCCGCCTGGATCCGGCAAACGCGTCGGGACGGCAAGCTGCACTTTGCGCAGGGCGTGAAGGCCGGCAAGCACCCTGTCAGCCAGTTGGCCCAATACGACGCCCTCCGCGGCCGGCTCACGATCGCCAGCGGCCTGTTCGCCGAAAACGACGGAACGATCGCCGCCGTCCTGTGTCACGAGTACCGGCACTCGCGGCAGCGCGTGCCGAAGACCGTCGTCTATGCGCTGTCCTTTCTGTGGAAGGAAGGCGGCGACCCGGCGCTGATTGAGAACGACGCCTTGCTGTACGAGCAAGAGGCCAATCTGGCCATCTTCGGCGCCTATCGGGACATCTGATCAGCCGTCTTTCAATCGGCCGGCCGTCTTCCAGGACCTTGGCTGATCGAGGTGCCGGGGCGGCTTGGCGGTCCAACGGAGGACGGGACTGTCAACGGCGAGCTGTCTTCGATTGTCTTTCTACGTGCTCGGCAGTTTCCAGTTGCGGCCCTCGCGATTGGGGTGCTGGGGGGCCGGGGGCAGTTCGCTCCCGCACCATCTCCATTTTGCATCGTCGGTTTGCCGCCACTCTTCCCTTCATCCCGCCCCTGATCCCGCCCTTTGTCCTCGGAGCCTGAATCGTTGCCTCCGGCTTGCCATCGACCAAGGTCAGTGTGTCGAAGCGAGCCACGCCCGGAGTGCGGATCCCGGCGGCGTACCTGGACAGCTTGCGTGCCCGGAAGCTACCATGACGACCGTCCCAGCGGAAAAACCACTCCCCCAACAGCGTCCCCGACATCTCACCATGCTGACCGACAACATTCTGAATTTGATTGGGAATACCCCGCTTGTCCAACTGCAAGGCGAAGCCATCTTTGCCAAGGCGGAATTCCTGAATCCGGGCGGCAGCGTCAAGGACCGGGTCGCCAAGGCGATGATCGAAGGGGCGGAGCGCGACGGCAAGTTGCGGCCGGACTCGATCCTGGTCGAGCCGACCAGCGGCAACACGGGCATCGGCATCGCGCTGGTGGGGCGGCTGAAGGGCCTGCGCGTGCGGATCGTCATGCCGGAAGGGATGAGCGAAGAACGCAAGAAGATCATCCGGGCGCTGGGCGCGGAATTGATCCTGACGCCGCGCGAGGACAGCATCGGCGGAGCGGTTGAGCGGGTGCGGCAGATGGCTGCGGAGGATCCCCGCGTGTACGTGCCGCAGCAGTTCGAGAATCCCGACAATCCGCGCTGCCACTACGAGACGACGGCCATGGAATTGTGGCACCAGATGAGCGGCGACATCACGGCCTTCGTGGCCGGTGTGGGCAGCGGCGGCACGCTGCAAGGCGTGGGGAAATTCCTCAAGGAGCACAAACGCGGCGCGCGGGTCGTCGCCGTGGAACCCAAAGACGCCTCCGCCTTGCTCGGCCATGAACCCGGTCTGCACCAGATCCAGGGTATCGGCGACGGCTTCATTCCCGCCGTGCTGGATGTGTCGCTGGTCGACGAAGTGGTGGAAGTCACTGACGAGGACGCGATTGAAACCGCCCGCCAGTTGGCTCGCGACCACGGACTGTTGGTGGGCGTCTCCTCCGGCGCCAACATCTGGGCCGCGCGGCAACTGGCCCGCCGACTGCCCGGCAAGATCTGTACGGTGTTGGCCGACCGCGCGGAACGGTACTTCAGCACCTCGCTGATGTAGACCGCCGTAGCGGGCCGCGCGATCCGGCGTTCCGCACAGGGTCAGCCGCCGCAGGAGCAACCGAAGTCAACTGCCGGGCCAATGCCAGCGCAGAATCTGCAGCTTGGGGAGGGCAGCCTGCAAGGTGGCGACGGCTTCGTCCGAGACCTCGACCGAGGCGATGTTGAGCCGCTTGAGATGCTTCAGCTTGTGCAGTTGCCCCAGTCCTTCGTCGCTGATCCGCAGCAGTTCCAAGTCCAGTTCTTCCAGGCTCTCGATGTTGGCGATTTCCGCCACTCCGCCGTCGCCGACCCAGGTTTCAGCCAACCGCAGGTAGGTCAGCTTGGGCAACCCCGCAAGGTGCTTCATGCTCGCGTCGGTCACTTGGGTCTTCCAGAGACTGAGCCACTGGAGGTTCTTAGCGCCGCGGAGCTGCGCGACGGCATTGTCGTCGGCCATGGTCTCGGCCAAGTCGATCCGGCGCAACGCCTCGGCGCGCTGCAGATGCTCCAGGCACGCGCCGGTAATCGGCGTGTTGCGGAGGAACAGGAGTTGGAGCTTCGGCATCTCGGCCAGCGGCGCCAGTCCCCGGTCGCTGATGCCCGGACAGTGCGAGATCCTCAGGCTGGTCAGGCCGCGGAAGTTGTCGAGCACCTTCAGGCCCGCGTCGCTCAGGGTGGGGGACTCTTCGACCGAAAGTTCGGCGAGGTCCGTGAGTCCCGCCAATCGGCCCAGTCCGGCGTCGCCGATCGCCGGACTGCACAGTCGCAGCGCGCGGAGGCTCTTGATTCCGGCCAGGTGCGTCAGGCCGGCGTCGGTCAGTTGCTGGCAGCCGCGCAGGTCCAGCAGGCGGAGTGTGCCGAGTGGCTTCAGGTGCTCCAGGCCCGCGTCGCTGATCTTGTTTTCAAGCAGTTCGAGATACTGCAAGTCAGGCAGCGCGGCGAGGTGGGCCAGCGCGGCATCGGTCAGGGAGGGGGTGCGGCTCAGATTCAGCCGCTGGAGGCCTCTCAGTCGTTTCAACTCCGCCACGCCGTCGTCGGTGATGCTGGTGCCCTCCAGCGACAGGTGGTTCAGGTGCGTGAGGCGGGCAAGATGCTTGGTGGCTGCGTCGGTAATGTCCTCGCCCCGGAGCACGAGTTGTTCGAGGTCCGTCAAAGCCGCGAGTGTCTGCAGGTCGTCGTCTCGGGCCGTGGTTCCTTCGATCCGCACGCTGACGATCTTGGAGCCGTCGTGGCGGATCACTCCGCCCAGCGCCTCGACGCGTTCGACGGCGGCGGCCGCCGCCGCCGGTTCCGGCGCGACGGGACTTGGCGCGGGCCTCGCGGACCCCGGCCCCGTTTCGGGCACGTCGGCGGACGCGGCAGGGGCGGCTACAGGCGCCGTGGGCGGCGTCCGGCACTCACAGCCGCCGAACATGCCAACGATCAGAAACAACGCGAGAGTGCGGCGAGAAGTCATCCTGAATCTGCCCTCGGGTCAAAGTCTTCGATCGTCTCAGGCGCGCTCCGTCCGCACGCCGTGGCGGGCCGAAAGTCCTTCGGCCCGCAGCGAATCCACGCCCCCTTGCTCGGTGACGGCGGCCAGGCCGCGCCAGGGGCACATGACGGTGGACAGCGCGTTACAGCGTCCAGCCCTCGCGGTAGGCGGGCCGGGCGGCCTGGTCGGCCGCTTCGTTGTTGACGACCCTGCCGGAGATCGTGTCGTATTCCAGGGTTTGGCCCGGGAACAGCGACGCCAGATTGCCCAGCAGATACCACTCGCTGAACCGGCCGCTAAAATCCAGGAAGTTGCACATCGGCGGCGTGCCGCCGCGGATCGCAGCGGTCCATCCGCCCAGGCCAGGGGCGCCCAACGGACGCGGCAACATCTCGGGCGGATTGCCGATGTCCCGGAACCGGTCGCCCGGCATCAGCTCCATCTGGGAACTGCCGTGGCTGGCGGTGCGCATCAAGCCCTTGGAGCCGACCAGGAGTTCACACCGCCATTTGCATCCTTCCTGGAAACTGGCCACGGTGCCGCATTCCGGATGCTTGTCGAACACCTCCCGCAGCGCCGCGATCCATCTTTCGTTGGGACGCGGCCCGTCGTCGTCGCGGGTGTAGGTGAGGCGGACTGGGGGCATGCCCTCGCGCGCCGGAACGTCCCAGTGGACGACAACCCAGGTGGGGAACGTCTCCTTGCACACTCCGCCGTCGCAGTCTTGGGAGCACTCGGCCGTGACGCGGATGATCGGGTGCTCGGACGAACCTTCCTTGGCGTCCCACAGGGTCTCCATTTTCAACGCTTTGAACGCGGTGGCGAACAGGTGCGGAGCCCATCCGCCCAGATCGCCCCCGGAGAAATCGCGCCACACGCGCCAGTTGGGGCTGACCCACTCGGGGTGGTAGGGGCGGGCGGCAGCCGGGCCCATCCACAGATCCCAGCTGAAGCCCTCGGGCACGGTGAACGTGCCCGGCTTGCGGGCGCGCGGGCCTCCATTGGCGTTCCCCATCCGCTTGGCGCCCTTCAGATGCACCGTGCGGATCTCGCCCAGCGCGCCCGAACGCACGAGTTCGACCGCCCGCACGTTGTAACCGCCCTGGTTGCCCATCTGCGTGACGACCTTGTGCTTGGCGGCCAACTCGGTCACCGCGCGGGCTTCGTGGACGGTGCGCGTCAGCGGCTTTTCACAGTACACGTGTTTGCCCGCCCGGATCGCCGCCGCAGTCACCGCCGCGTGACAATGGTCCGGCGTGCAGACGATGACTCCGTCGATCTGCTTGCCCATCTTGTCGAGCATCACGCGAAAGTCCTCGAACTTGGCCGCGTTGGGCAGACGCTTGAACGCGGATTCCGCGCGCCGGCTGTCGACGTCGCACAGGGCCACGACGTCAGGACTCAAAAACGCCGCGCCCCGGCCGGTGCAGCCGACCAGGCCCAAACGGATTTGATCGTTCGCCGCGTAGCTCCGGGCCGACGCGGCGCGACCAAGGACCATCGCTCCGGCGGACCCCCAAGTGGCTTGAGCTACGAAACGGCGCCGACTGATGGATTGGTTCATATCAGACTCCTGCAAAAAAACGTTCAGGCTGACTGCTTGCCAGAGACCGCCCCCAGCAAGGGAAAGCGATTCAGCATCCTGAAGCCACCCAGAGCCTAACAGCATCGCCGATGAGGGTCAATCAAAGGCTCGAAACGCGCCCGGCCGCTTTCCGATCAGACGCGACGGCGGGAGGATGAGGGCACGGATCTCAGGCCGCCTGGCACGCTGGACGAAGGCCGGGCCAGCCGACATAATACCGGGCATCGACACTGGGCCTGTAACCCTGACACAATCGCGAGGACCGTATCATGAACAGAAGGCGTCGTGACCTGGTGATGCTGAGCGTCAGTTGTTTCCTGGCGATCTTTCTCACCGGCGCGTGTCCCACGGAGCAGGCGACTGCGGCGCCGGCCCGGCGCAGCGGGATCGCCCAGCGGCGCCCGCTTCGCCAGTCGCGTCCTGCGCCGGTCCGTCCGACTTCGCGCGTCTCGGCCAACGAACCGTCAGCCCTGGAGAACCAACCGAAAATGAGCGTCGAGAAATCCGTGTTTGGAAAGACCGCCGACGGCGTCCCCGTCGACTTGTACACCCTGACGAACGCCCGGGGAGTAGTTCTGAAGATGACCAATTTCGGCGCGATCGTGGTGGCGCTGGAGGTCCCGGACCGCGACGGCAAACTGGCGAACGTCAATATGGGTTTTTCCAACTTGGAGGGGTTCCTGGGCAAGAATCCGTATTTCGGCGCCACGGTCGGCCGCTACTGCAACCGCATCGCCGCCGGCAAATTCACCCTGGACGGCAAGCCGTACACGCTGGCCACCAACGACAACGGCAAGCACCACCTGCACGGCGGCCAGGTCGGCTTCAACAAGGTCGTCTGGAAAGCGGAACCGTTTGAGAACGACTCCGGCGTAGGAATCCAGTTCACGTACCTCAGCAAGGACGGCGAAGAAGGCTATCCGGGGAACCTGAACGTCACCGCCGTCTATACGCTGACCAACGACAACGAACTGGCCATCGAGTTCACCGCCACCACCGACAAGGCCACCCCGGTCAATCTCACCAACCACTGCTACTGGAACCTGGCCGGCGCCGGCTCCGGCACCATCCGCAACCACGTGCTGATGATCAACGCCGACAAGTACCTGCCGGTCAACGCCGTGTTGATCCCGACGGGCGAGGTGGCCCGCGTGACGGGCACGCCGCTGGACTTTACCAAGCCGGAGAAGATCGGCGCGCGGCTGGATCAGATCCAAGCCACGCCGGTCGGCTACGATCACTGCTTCGTGCTCCGCGGCCAGGCGGGCCAGATGCACCTGGCGGCCCGAGTGAAAGATCCGGCCAGCGGCCGCGTGATGGAAATCCATACCACCCAGCCGGCGCTGCAGTTCTACAGCGGCAACTTCCTGGACGGCGGCCCCGGCAGCAACGGCTACCGCCAGTACGACGGCTTCTGCCTGGAGACCCAGCACTATCCGGACTCGCCAAACCACGCGGATTTTCCCAACACGATCCTCCACCCGGGCGAGACGTTCCATGAGAAGACCGTCCACAAGTTTTCTGCGGAGTAGCGGACGGCTCGCGTCCGCCAAGGCCCCGGCAAGCCGTCCGCCCCGCGTCCGGTCGCGGAGCATCGCTTTGCCTTTCCCAGCGGAGACTCAGCTTTGATGACTCGCGTCGTTTCTTTTCGCTGGCAGCGGCTGGCGCTGGCCGCACTTCTGCTGGGCGCGGTGCCCGGCCTCAAGCCCCTGTGTTTGTCGGCCGACGAGATCGTCTGGCCGATGGACAACCCGAGAGAGATCACCGGCAAGACCCAGTTGGAGCCGGGTCTGATTGCCGGCGGCCGGTTGAGCGGGCAAACCGCGTGGGACCCCTACGTGTCGCTCCGCGTGCCGTCCGAGGGCATCGACGCCCAGCGTTTCACGTTGCTTACCGTGCGGCTGTACTCGTCCGGGAAGGCCGACCTGCTGGACATCTACTACCAGAGTCCCGACCAGCGCTGGTGCCTGGGCGGCAAGCTGCCGATCGCGGCTGGCTGGGCCACGTATCGAATCGATCTGACGAAGAACCGTTGGCGCGAGACTCGCAGCGGCGACGAATCCCGGCAGTGGGGCGGCCCCAGCCGGCGCGTGGCCTCGCTGCGGATCGATCCGGGCAATCAGGCCGGCCGCTGGATCGCCATCGACGAGGTGAAGCTCGAAACCGCGCGGCCCGACTTTCAGGAAGGCGTTACCGCCGAGCCGCGCGGCTCGGCGCGTGTGACGTCCGCGGTGGCAGCCCCGAGCGCCGCGGCGGGTTCCGAGTTGTCCGTGAGCCTGGAGTTGGACGTTGAACCGCCGGCCGAGACCGCTTCCGGGACCGTCGTCCTCCGGCTGCGGCGCGGGGACACGGTCCTCCGGCTCGTCGAGCAATCGCTGCGTTTCGACGGCCGGCGGCTGTCGCTGGCGGCGTCGCTGCCGCTGTCGCCCTACTGGGACGCCGGCCCCGCCGCGCTCGACGTCCAGTGCTACGAACTCGACTTGTCCGAACCGTTCTGCCGCGAAATCAACCTCACCAATTCGCGCGCCGGCACGGTCCAGCCGCCGGTGGTCGAGTTGCGCCGGCTGGGCGGCGACGCGACCGTGTTCGTGGACGGGCGCCCGTTGCCGGGCTACGCCTACGTGTCGGCCGGGGGGCTGCACCTGGACTACCATCGCCAGCTCGCCCAGGCCGGCGTGCATTTGTACTGCGACTGGTTCGGCAGTTCGCGGGCAAGCGACCTGGGGCACGTGGCTCCCGGCGAGTACAACTATGCCGCCTACGACCGCTACTTTGCCGCGATTCTGGACGTCGATCCGGACGCCTATTTCGTGCCGCACATCGGCGTCACGGGCCCGCAGTGGTGGCAGGAGGCGCATCCCGAAGAGTTGTGCCGGTTCGAGGACGGGACCGCGGGTCCGACTTCGTTCGCCTCGCTGCGCTGGCGTCGGGAGATGGGCGAGGATCTGCGGCGTCTGCTGGCCCATCTGCGGCGGGCGTCCTATGCCGACCGGATCCTGGGCTATGCCTTCTTCAACGGCTACACGGCCGAATGGCAGATGTGGGGCACGTGGCAGAAATCGCGCGACGATTACAGCCCGCCGGCGTTGCGGGCGTTCCGCCAGTTCCTCGCCCAGCGGTACGCGAGCGACGAAGCCCTGCGCGCGGCTTGGCGCGACCCCCAGGTGAGCCTGGCCACGGCCGCGATGCCCCGCTGGGCCCAGCGGCGGCCGGAAGGCCCGCAAGTGCTCCGCGATCCGCACACCGAACGCCAAGCCGTCGATTTCTACGAGTTCATCAGCAAGATGGACGCCGACGCCCTGCTGTACTTCGCCCGCATCGTGCGCGAAGCCACCGCCGGCAAGGCGCTGGTCGGCACCTACTACGCCTATCTGACGGCGCATGGGATCAACCAGCAGGATTCCGGCCACCTGGCGGCCCGGCGGGTGTTTGATTCGCCGGACATTGATTTCCTGATGAGCCCGCCGAACTACTGGTACCGCAAGCCGGGTGAAGCCTGCACGTTCATGTCGGCCACCGACTCGTTCCGGCTGCGCGGCAAGCTGTGGCTGGACGAATCGGACCACCGCACGCACTTGACCGATCCCGGCGCGGGCTACGGCCGCGCGGAGAATCTCGAACAGACGCTGGGCGTGTTCTGGCGGGAATTCGCCGAGGTCCAGACGAAGCGGGCGGCCGTCAGCTGGTTCGACATGTCGGGCGGCTGGTTCGCCGATCCGCAGATCCTTGCCGCCCTGGGCCGCGGCCGGCAGATCATGGCCGACAGCCTGGCGGATCGCCAGCCCGTTGCGGCCCAGGTGGGCGTCTTCGTCGATCCGCAGAGTTTCTATTGGATGCGTCCCACCATGGCCAATTCGGCACTCAGCTTGAACCAGGTCGTGGTCATGCCTCAAACCGGCGTGACGTGGGATTTCTGCCTGCTGGATGACATCGCCGAGCCGTACCTGCCTGACTACAAGTTGTACGTGTTCTTGAATGCGTTTTACATCGAGCCGGCGCGGCGCGAGGCGATCCGCGCCAAGCTCCGGCGGAACGCCGCGACAGCCCTGTTCGTGTACGCCCCCGGCTACCTCGGCCCGGAGGGCGCTTCGCTGTCCGCCATGCAGACGCTGACCGGAATTCGTCTTGCGTGTCGCGACGAAGCGGGATCTCCGCAGGTGATCTTGGACCCCGCCGACGAGCTGGCCCAGGGACTTGATGCGCGAGTTCCGCTGGGCGCAGCAAAGCTCCGCGTCGCGCCGCTCTTCTATGCCGCCGATCCGGCCGCCCGCGTGGCTGGCCGCCTGGTCGATACGCACGAGCCCGGCCTGGTCGTCAAGCCGCTCGACGGCTTCACCAGCGTGTACAGCGGAGCCATGCAGTTGCCGCCGGGCTTGATCCGCAATCTGGCCCGAGCAGCGGGCGCGCACGTCTGGCTCGACTCCGACGACGCGGTGTACACCGACGGCCAGTATCTGGGCTTGCACGCCGCGACGGCCGGAGTCAAAACGCTGCGTCTTCCGCGGCCCTGCCGGGTAGTGAACGTCCTGTCGGGCGAGGCCTTGAAGGTGGACGGGCTGGCCGTGCGGATTGAAATGCAGCGGGCCGAGACCGTGCTGCTGCGGCTGGAGTGAGCGCCGGTCCAAGATCAACGCCGAGGTCTTCTTGTCGAGCGGACTTTGGTCCGCTTGGGCGGTTTGCCGGAACGTTGCCGAACTGTTGACCCTTCGGAGAGGCCTGGGGCGAGTCCGCCCCAGTCGGCACGATCCGCACAGATCCTCCGGCCAAGGTCCTGCAACCCGAACGGCAGGCGAGATGTTGAAAAAAATCAACGGCCAGATTTGCCCGTGACGGAAACGCGGCTCATGTTTTCCTGGGTACATCTCGGACACTCGCCGTGGCTCAGTCAGCCCGGACGCAGATGGCTCGCACTGCGTCCAGACCGAATCCTGCGCCCGGCGTGTCCGTTCTTGGAGCAACGTTTTTGTGGGGGAAGTGAAGATGAACTGGTTCAGCTTGCTTGCTGCCGCCGCGTTTCTGACGCTGGCCCTGACGGCTCGCGCCGATCAATTCGCACGCTCCGCTGTGGCGCAGCCTGGCGAATCTGATTTTCCCGGCGAGATCCTGCCCGTCGGCGGCAGCCTGGACACCGATTTCCCAGATTACCCGCCCGGCTTCAGCAGCTATCGCGGCTTGGGCTTCATGGGCAGCTGCTGTCAGCCGTGCTCGCCGAGAGCCCAGCGCGCTTGGGCCGGTTACTGCGAAGGCGAAGACGGTTGCGAACCGGCCCCCGTTGTCGGTTTCTTGCCCTCGCTCCCCTGCTGGTTACAGCGCCCGCAATGGTGCGGCGCTCCCTGTGACTGTAAGACCTGTGACGCTCCCGAAGCCAAAGCCGGGCCGGTTGCGCCGTCGTACCACGAGCCGCTGTGGATGAAGTGGCAGCGGTGGCGGGCTCAATGGTCGGGCATGTTCGGCGGCGTCCGCGCCGGCTGGCACTGCGATTCCTGTGTCGAGGAGGGAAAAACGCTGGAGCCGGCCAAGGACCAGACCGACGAGTCCGCGGAGCCGGCTCCCGAACCGCCCGTTCCCGAGCCTCCGGCGCCGCATCCCGCCGGCGAGAACCGCCCGCACCGTCTCAGCCCGCCGACGACGGACAGGTCGGCCTGACTCGCGCCGCCGTGACAGCCGCCCGGCGGCCGAGGCCGCTTACCAGCCGACGCCGCTCGGGTCCCGATCCGCCGCAGGATTTGCCTGCGGCTTTCTTCGTGCGCCGGGACGCCAGCTTGACATGCGCCGGTTCAAGCCTCACGATGGGGAGCTTGGAAGGACCTGCCGAGGCCGACTCGGAGTCCGATACCTGTTTCCCCTTGCGTTCGAAGGAGATGCTCATGGGCAAGATTTCGGTCGGGTTGAACTTGGAATACGTGCGGCATCACGACAAGCCGTTCGAGTGGGGCGTGGACAAGGCGGCGGAACTAGGCTACGAGTACGTCGAACCGATGGTGCATTTCGGCCGCGAGTTGATGAGCGAGGCCGGCTACTTCCACACCGTTTCCCTGTTCGACGATCCGTACCGCATCCGCCGGGCCGCGGAGAAAGCCGGCGTCAAGGTGTCCGGACTGCAGGCGCACGGTCCGCTGGGCCGCCCCGAGGTCCACGGCGAGTACCTGAAGCTGGCTATCCGTCACGCGGCCGAATGCGGCGCGCCGGTCGTCAACACCGACGAGGGCATCAAAGCCAAGTGGACGACGGAGGAAGAAGATCACGTGCTGATCAAGTACACGCTGCAGGAAGCTGCGTTCGTGGCCGAACCGCGGGGAATCTTGATCGGCCTGGAGTGTCACGCCCAGTACTCCCGGACGCCCGACGGGCTGGACCGCATTTACAACCTGGTCAAATCGCCGGCAATCGGCATCAATCTGGACACCGGGAACGCCTACCTGGCGGGCCAGGACCCTTACGCCTGGCTGGAACGCGTCGTGGACCGCCTGGTCCACCTGCACGCCAAGGATATCTCCGTCCAGCAATCCGACGCCGAACGCGGGAAGGTCACCGGGACGGCCGTCGGCTGTGCCTGCGGCGACGGCGTGATTGACTGGAGCCGCATTGTGAGCATCCTGCGCCGCTGTCCGCGGGACATCGTCATGTCCGTCGAGTGCGGCACGATCGAGCAAGCGGAACGCAGCATCAAGCACCTGGCGCCGCTGGTCGCCCAGGCGTAGAGTCGTTCGTCAGCCGCCCCCAGAGAAGCCCGGCTTGCGCAGCGAAGCCGGGCTTCTGCGCAGGTGAGCCATGCCCGCCAATGCGTGCCGAGTCTCGCTTTTCGCCGCCGCCACGTTGCTTGTCGCGACCGGGCTCCATGCTCGCCCGGCGTGCGCGCAGATCGGCGAGGCGGCGCCCGCTTACGCCGGGCGCCCGCTGAGCGCCTGGCAAGCGCTGCTGGCCCAGCACCTGGGCCAGGACACGGACGAGGCCAAGGAACAGTGCCGCCGCGCGGCGCAGGCGCTGGGCCAGTTGGGAGCCAACGCCCAGGCGGGCATTGGGCTGCTGGTCCAGGCCCTGCAGTCGCCGTCGCTGGAGGTCCGCGGGTTTGCGGTCGACGCCTTGGGGCGGATCGGCTTGGAAGCCCGGACGGCGGTCCCGGCGATCCTTGCCGAAGTCGATCTGCCGAAGGAGCACATCAACTATGCTCCCTTGGCGCCGTTTCGCCGTGTGGCGGCGCGCGCCCTTGGCCGCATCGGTATCGGTGCGACGGCGGCCACGCCGGTGCTGGAAAAGGCTTTGCAGAACGAGGATCCGCTGTATCGGGTCCAGGCCGCTTTGGCGCTCTGGAAGATCGCCGGCCATCCGCAATCCGTCCCGGCGCTGCGGGCCGCGCTCAGATCGACCGATGCGGGCGTGGTGTTTGAAGCCGTCAGGGCGCTGGGGGAAATCGGCCCCGGCGCGAAGGACGCTGCGCCGGATCTGGCAGCGGCACTGGGACATGCCGACTTGGACGTGCGGCGGGCTGCGGCGGACGCGTTGGTCGCGTTGGGCCCGTCGCAACTGGAGCCGATCGCGCAGCGTTTGGCGGAAGGCCGCATTGCGTCGCCGGCCGCGGCGGCCTACGCCCTGGGCGAAATCGCCGACCGCATGCGGCAGAACGTGTTCTACGATCCGCGGTTGGACGCCCAGAGTTTGGCTGCGACGGCGCGGCCGGTTCTGCGAGGGGCGGCTCCCGCCTTGAACAACCTGCTGGGACACGCGGACCCCGAAGTGCGCCAGACCGCCGTCCAAGCGTTGTCGCAAATCGGATTGCTGGCAACCCCGTTCTTGTTGCAGAGTCTGCACGCGGACAACGCGGTCGTGCGGCCCGCGGCCATCGCGGCCCTGACGCGGCTGGAAGGCTACCTGCCCCCCGCGTCCTCCGTGGGCCCCGGCCTGGAAGTGTTCAAAGCCAATCTGGTCCCGCGGCTCGTGGAACTGATGAAGCACCCGGATCCGCAGGTCCGCCGCGCGGCCTACCGGGCGTTTGCCCGGTTCGCCTTCGGCACAGCAGGCGCGACGGCCGCACCGTTGTTGCGCAGCGCGCTGCGCGACCCGGATCTGTCCGTTCGCCGCTACGCCTTCGAGGCGTTGCAGCAAGCGGCAAAGCGGCCGAAGCCGGCGCGAAAAGACATTGAGACGTGACCGGGTTGGAGGGGAAAGGAGTCGGACGGGGAAGGAATTCGGAGGGGAAGCGTTCCCCGAAGTGGCAACGCGCCTTGCCGCCGCCGGGTCGGTTCGAGAATTCGTTTCTGTCCGCGTTTTGACGCCTGCGAGTGAGTCGTTCTTGCCTCCGGCGGCATGCACGACTTATAACTTGGTCTGAGAGACCTTCACCAAACTCGAGAGCCCTGCGATGAGTGACGAACCCGATCTGAAACAAGAGCTGGCGCAGTTTGCCAAGGATTTCGACGCCCTGCGGCAAGCCTTGGCGGAAGTCCTGGTCGGCCATGCCGAGGCGATCGAACTGACCCTCGCCGCCCTGGTCGCGGGCGGTCACGTACTGCTGGACGGCCCGCCGGGCGTCGGCAAAACGCTGCTGGGCCGCACGCTGGCGCAGTTGCTGGACGTCAAGTACCGCCGCATCCAGTTTACGTCCGACCTGATGCCGGCCGACGTGATCGGGACGTACGTCGTGATGGAATCGCAGGGTCGGCGGCGGTTTGAATTCCAGCAAGGCCCGGTGTTCACCAATCTGCTGCTGGCCGACGAAATCAACCGGGCGACGCCGAAGACGCAAGCCGCCTTGTTCGAGGCGCTGGAGGAACGAGCCCTGACCGTGGCCAACGAAAGCTACGAATTGCCCGCGCCGTTCTTCACGCTCGCAACGCAGAGCCTGGGGGAGATTGAAGGCACGTTCCCGGTCCCGGAGACGCAACTGGACCGGTTCTTCTTCAAGCTGACGCTGCCCACGCCGACGGGCGGCGAACTGGAGACGGTGCTGCAGCGCGGAACGGAGGCCCAGGCAGCGCCCGTGAAGCGGATTCTGGACGGCAAACGGATCGTGGCCATGTCGCAGACGGCGCGGCGTGTGGCCGTGCCGACGGACGTGTTGAGCCACGTGGCGAACCTGGTGACCGCGACGCATCCGACCGCTGCCACGGCGCCGGAATCCACGCGGCGGTTCGTCCTGCGCGGCGCCAGCCCGCGGGCCGGCCAGGCGATGATTTTGGCAGCCAAAGTGCTGGCCGCGGTCGCGGGACGGATCCAACTCACGCGCGACGACGTGCGCCGCGTGGCTCTGCCCGCCCTGCGGCATCGGATCACGTTGAGCTTCGAGGGCCACGCCCAGGAGGCCGGCGTGGACGGAATCGTCACGGACATCCTGCGATCAGTAGCCTGACGCGGCCGTTCTGTTCTCACCCCAAGCAATTGCCGCCATGACCCTGTTCGACCCTGAATTCCGCCGCCGTTGCGAGTACCTGGACCAGACGGCCCGGCGCAGCTGGGGCAGCCGCTTCCTGGGCCGGCGACTGGACCGGCGGTGGGCCGGCGGCAGCGAGTTCGTGGGCCACTCGGACTATACCTGCGGCGACGACTTCCGCTATATCGACTGGCCGATCTGCGCCCGGCACGACGAACTGCTGACGCGCCAGTACCGCGGCAGCGAAGACCGCGTCGTGTACCTGCTGGTCGATTGTTCGCCCGGCATGAGATTGGGAGCGCCGGCCAAGTTCGACGTGGCCCGCCGCCTGGCCGGCGCGCTCGGCTATCTGGCCTTGGCGAACCTGGATCGCGTGGGCATCCTGGCCGTGGCCGATCGGGTCGTGGCCGAACTGCCGCCGGTCCGCGGCCGCCAGCACGCTTTCCGGCTGTACCGGTTCCTGGACGGATTGCGGACGGAGGCCGCGCCGGTCCGGCTGAAATCGGCGGCTGAGGCGTTCGTCCAGCAACGCCCGCAACGCGGGACGACCGTGGTCATCAGCGACTTGTTCGACCCCGCCGGGTTTGAACCGGCCATCGATCTGCTGGCCCAACGCGGCTTTCCGCCCTACTTGCTGCAAGTCGTAGACGAACGCGAAATCGATCCGGCGCTGGCCGGCGGTGTGACGCTGGTCGACGTGGCCACCGGCCGCTCGCGACGCACGTATCTGGAGGACGTCGACCTGCTGAACTATCGCCGCGTCTTCCAGGAGTTCATCGCGTCCTGCCGCGGATACTGCGCCAGGCGCTCGATCGGCCTGCTGCAAACCACGACCGGTACGCCGGTCCAGGAGTCCGTGCTCCGCGTGATCCGCACGGCGACCAGCCGGATGTACGCCCCGTGAACTCGGTGATCGGTGACAACTGACGAATGACAACTGACGAATGACAACTGACAACTGACAACTGACCACTGACAACTGACAACTGACCACTGACAACTGACAACTGACCACTGACCACTGACCACTGACCACTGACAACTGACAACTGACCATGGATTTCTTTCATTCCGGAGCGTGGTGCTGGGCCGGTTTGGCGGTGCTGATCGCGCTTCTGTACCTTTGGAATTTTGCCAGTCGGCGGCACGAGGTGGCGACGTCTTGGCTGTGGCAGCGGGCGCTGGCTCGACGGCCAACCTGGTTCCGGCTGCGCTTCTGGCTCTCGCTGGCGGCCCAGCTTGTCATTCTTCTGCTGCTGGTCGCGGCGTTGGCGGAGCCGTACTGGAAAGCCGCCTTTGCCGCCCGGCGCTCGCTGGTCTTGATCCTGGACGTTTCCGCCAGCATGTCGGCCACCGACGTGAAGCCCACGCGTCTGGCCGCCGCCCAGGCCGAGGCGCACCGCGTCGTCCAGGGCTTGCAGCCGGGCGAACCGATGACGGTCCTCAGCGTCGGCAGCGTGGTGCGGACAGTTTGTCGCTGGACCGACAATCCGCAGACGCTGCAGGCCGCGATCGATTCCCTGCAGCCGACGGACGGGATCACGCGCATGGTGGACGCCGTCGAGTTGGCCCGCCGGGCGCTGGAGGGCAGACAAAACCCGAGAATCGTGTTGCTAACCGATGGCTGCTTTCCCCAGGCGGCCACACTGGCCAAGGACGAGCAGGTGGATCTGAAGCGGTTCGGCCAGGGTGGCCGGAATCTGGGCATCACGCATTTGGCAGCGCGGCCCGACCCGCTGGATCCCCGGCAGCAGTTGGTGCAGATCGAAACGGCGAATCACTCAGAAACCGCCGCGGAATGCCAACTCCAGATTTCATCGCCAGGCGGACAAAGTCAAACGGCATCGGTACGGATCGCCGCAGGCGCCGTGACCCAGACTATCTTGTCCGTCCCGGTCGAAAAGAGTGGTGTGCTGACCGCACGGCTGACTGCCGCTGACGACTTGGCGGCCGACGACACGGCCCGCGTGTTCGTGACCAGCCGCCCGCAGCCGACGGTGTTCTTCGTTCCCGCTGGCCAGGCCGCGTCCGACGCCGCGCTGCAAGCCGCCTTGGAAGCGGTGCCCGCGGTCCGCCTGCAGATCGTCGCGAGTTTGCCGGAGCAACTGCCTCCGCAGGCGATCGCGGTGCTGCATCGTCAAGTTCCCGAACGCCTGCCGGCCGTTCCGCTGCTGGCGATCGCGCCGCAAGGTTCGTGCGAGTTGTGGGAGGCAGCGGGAACGATTCGTGAGGCCGCCTGTGTCGTGAAGGACGTCCAGCCGGATTCGCCGTTGCTGACAGACGTGCGGTTCCAGGACGTGGTGGTCGAAGCGGCCGTGAAGCTGGCCTTCAAGCAGCCGGCCGAAACGCTCGTCTCCGCCGCCTCGGGCGATCCGCTGTACAGCCGCCTGGATCGGTCCGCGGGTCCGGTGCTCGTGCTGCACGTCGACCTGGACCGGGAAAAAAGTGACTTGGCGTTGCGTGCTGACTTTGCGAGACTCGTGCGGCAGGCCGTCCGCGTCTTGACCGGCACCGCCAACGGGGGCGGCGTGGCGGTCCGGTCCGATGTGCTGGTCTCGCTGCAGGGCACCGAGAATGCCCAGCTCGTGTCCCAGGACGGCCGCGCGCTCGATCTGCCGAAATCTCCGCAGCGCCGCGCGCTGTTCGCCCTCGATTCCGTCGGCGTCTGGCCGGTTGAGGCGGTATGGCCGCTGGCGGTCCGGCAGCGATCGGACTGGCCGGATGGCGGAGCGGCGCCGGCGCTGCCCGTCAACCTGGTCAGCCGCAGCGAGAGCGACCTCCGCGCCGGCGCAGACGTGCCGTCCCGCGACGTGGAATCGCCGGCGCCGACTCGCCAGCGGCCGCTGTGGATCTGGCTGGCGGGCGCAGCCGCCCTGTTGCTGTCGGTCGAATGGTGCCTGTTCCACCGGCGAGTCGTGGTGTAGGTTTGGGAGTGCGGCGTCTGGACGCCGTGGTCGGATCGGAGTCAAGATCGAGCGGTTTTTTCAACGTTTGCCCATGTCCCCCTTGCTGGCCGTGATCGAATTCGAGCATCCGCTGTGGCTGAGCGGCCTGGCCGTGCTGCCCGTGATCGCGTATTTCGCCATCCGCAGTTCGGTTACCGGGTCCGCCTGGCGGCGCGTGGCGAGCGGCCTTTGCCGGGCAACGATCTTGACGCTGGCGATTTTGGCCTTGGCCGGCCTCACTCACCGCGGCCCCAGCCCGCAGCGGTTCGTCGTGCTGGCGGCCGATGTCAGCCGCAGCGTCGACGGCGCCGCCCGCCGGGAGGCCGAGGAATTCATCCGGGCCGCGTTCCAAGCGCGCGGCGGCCACGCCGCCGTGGTTCTTCCCTTTGCGGACCGTCCGGGAAAACCGTCTCCGGAAGCTCACTGGGCGACCGAAGGCCTGGACACCAGCGCCAGCAATCCGGCGGCAGCCCTGCACTTGGCCGCGGCAACGATCCCCGACAAGTTCGTCCCCCAAGTCGTCTTGCTCAGCGACGGCAACGAAACGGCCGGCGATCTGGCCCGCGCCGCGGTGAGCGTGGGCGTGCCCGTCTCCGTCGTGCCCCTGACCGCGTTCGCGGGTCCCGAAGTCTGCCTGACGGAAGTGCTGGCGCCGGCGCAAGCCGCGGCGGACGCCGGCGCGCAGCTGGAGGTTGTGATCCAATCGAACCGCCAGACGGCTGGCACGGTGGAACTGCTCCGTGACGGCGACTCCGTCGTGCGCTCCGACATCGCCTTGCGGCCCGGCGAGAATCGAGTCCGGCTGACAGCTTCGCTGGGCGACAGCCCCGCCGCCACCTTCACGGCTCGCGTGGCGGCGAAACAGGACACGCTCGCCGCGAACAACCAGCGTCGCGCCCGCGTGCTGGCCGCCCGCCGACTGCGCGTCTTGTTGGCCGACGCGGAGCCTGAATCGGCAAGCGCGTTCCGCGACGTGCTGGCCTCGCAGGGCTGCGAGGTAACGCTTGTCGGGCCGGCACAACTGGCACCGGACGCAACCGCGCTGGACGCCTTTGACCTGCTCGTCTTCTCCGGCACCGCGGCGAAGGACTTGGACGCGGCTCGGCTGCAGGCCCTCGATCGCTATGTCCGCGAACTGGGCGGCGGCCTGATCGTGATCGGAGACGACTCGACGTTTGGCGAGACCGGCTTCCGCGACACGCCGCTGGAACGCATGTTGCCGGTCACGGCCGCGGCGCCGGAGGAGGAGGCGGAGAAGTCCGTCCTGGCGATGGTCCTGGTCATCGACCGTTCGCAGTCCATGGAGAAAGATCGCCGCCTGGATTTGGCCAAGGAAGCGGCGAAGCAATCCGTGCGGGTGCTGGAACCGCACGACAAAGCGGGCGTGATCGCTTTTTCGGACGACGCCGAATGGGTCTCGCCTCTGGCTCCTGTCGCGGACAAGGCCGACTTGTTGAAACGCATCGAGACGCTCACGCACTACGGCCAGACCAACATGTACCAGGGCGTCGTGCGGGCCGTGCTGGCCCTGGAGCAGACGGCCGCCGACCGGCGGCACATGATCCTGTTGACCGACGGCGTGCCCGCGCCGGGCGACTATCGCGAGCTCGCTCAGCGAATGGCCCGCGGCGGCATCACGCTCTCGACCGTCTCGATCAGCCAGGGCGCGGAGCAGGACATGCTGCAGGACATGGCGGCCATCGCCGGCGGCCGCCACAACCACTGCAACGATCCGGCCGACGTGCCGCGGATTCTGGTGCAGGAAACCAGGGTCGCGGCTGCCGGAGAGAAGTACCGCGAATTTCGCCCGTTTGCGCTGCGGACGCTGCCCGGACTGGAGATCGCCTCCGCTCCGCCGCTGTTGGGCTACGCCCGGACGAACCCCAAGCCGGAAGCCGAGCCGCTGTTGTTTGCCGTGGCCGGTCATCCGCTGTTGTGCTGGTGGCGGTACGGAGCGGGCACGACGCTGGCCTTTACGTGCGACGTCAAGAACCGTTGGACCGTCCGCTGGCAAGCGTGGTCGGGCTATGGAGCCTTCTGGAAACGGCTGGTCCGTCACGTCGCCCGGCAACCGCGTGCGAATCCGTTGAGCATCTCGGCGAATCGCAGCGGGGAGACTCTCTTGGTCGCCGCCGAACGGGCCGCAGTCGCCGGCCAGTACCCGGCCGGCGCCCAGCTGTCTGCGACTGTCACTGGACCAGGCGGCCGAGGACAGACGCTGGCCCTCGACCCGCTTGCAGCAGGTCGCTGGGCCGCCGAGTTTCCCCTTGCGGCCGCCGCCCCTGCCGAGTTCGAGGTCCGCGTCAGCGGCGAGGACGGTCGCGGCTTGCCGCTGGCGGCAACTCAGGCCGTTTTCAGCGACTATCCCGACGAACTTCGCCTGCAGCCTGCCAACGAAGAGTTGCTGCGCCGCGTCGCGGACACCACGGGCGGTGTCTTCCGCCCCGAGCCGGCTGCCGTGTTTGCCCCCGACGGCCGTATGGTCCCGCGCGTCACGCCGCTGTGGTCCTACCTGCTGCTCGCCGCCCTGCTGCTGTTCGTCGCCGACGTGGCCTTGCGGCGACTGCGGTTCTGAGGCCCCGCGGGCTGCGGGCTGCGGGGCCGGCTGATGTACAACCGGGCGGCCGAGGGTATAATGTCCGTGTCAGGACCCAATCCGTGTCTTGGGGTGAGGTAAAGCGGTCATGAGCACACAGACACTTCGGCGTTCGAAACCGAAGATCGACTATCCCGACAGCGATGGGCAACCGATGGCCGAGAACACGCTTCAGTTCCAATGGATTGTCACGCTTCAAGGCGGTCTGGACGCGATGTTTCGGGACGATCCGAACGTGTTCGTGGCCGGCGACCTGTTGTGGTATCCCGTCGAGGGCGACAACAAACTGCGCGTGGCTCCCGACGCGCTGGTGGCCTTTGGGCGGCCCAAGGGTTATCGCGGCTCGTACAAGCAATGGGAGGAGGACGGGATCGCGCCCCAAGTGGTCTTTGAGGTGCTGTCGCCCGGCAACCGCTGGTCCGAAATGATGGACAAGTTCCGGTTCTACGAACGCTATGGGGTCGAGGAGTACTATGTCTTCGATCCCGACAACATCGTTTTGGAGGGCTGGACCCGACAGGGTGATCGCCTGGTTCCGATCCAGACCGTCGATGGCTGGCAAAGTCCTCGTTTGGGAGTGCGATTCGATCTGTCCTCCGGCAACCTGCAAGTTCTGCGGCCCGACGGAAAGCCCTTCGCGACCTACTTGGAACTGGCCGAGCAGAGCGATCGAGAGCGGGAGCGAGCGGAGCAGGAGCGGCAGCGGGCCGAGCAGGAGCGGCAGCGGGCGGACGAAGCGCGGCTGCGTTCCGAGCGACTTGCCGCTCAACTGCGTGCGCTGGGCGTCGAGCCATCCGGTTGATTGGATGCCGTGGTGCGGAACTGGCGGCGGGACCCGCGCGCGGCGGAGGCGATTTTGGCATGAACTGGCTGGTCGGCGCGATCCTCCTGCTGTTGCTGGCCCTGATCCTGGACTTTGGCCTGCTGGCGTATGCCGTGTACGTGCTGCTCGGCGTGCTGCTAGTCAGCCGCTACTTGACGCGCACCTGGGCCGAAAGCCTGTCCGCCCAACGGGAATGCAACCGGTTGACCGCCAACATCGGCGAGACGGTCGCCATCGTGGTCACGATCAAGAACCTAGGGCGGTTGCCTGTTCCCTGGTTGTTGCTGGAGGACCTGTTGCCGCGGCGGGCGCTGATCCACGACCCGCCGAATCTGGGCGTCGAGGGCCGCCGCGTCAAGCTGTCCATGCTGCGTTCCGGCGGGGCCAAGAACCTGCTGTACCAGCTCCGCTGCAACCGGCGGGGTTATTACCAGCTGGGTCCGCTGATCATGGAAACAGGCGACCTGTTCGGGCTGCATCGCCGGTACCGCGTGGTCACCGATCCGCATTTCCTGCTGGTCTATCCCAAGGTCATGCCGCTGGAGGGTTACGACGTCGCCTCGCGGCGGCCGATCGGGGAAGTGCGGATGTCGTACCGGCTGTACGAGGACCCCACGCGGATCGCGGGCGTGCGGCAGTACCAGGTAGGCGATCCGCTGAGCCGCGTGCATTGGAAGGCGACGGCGCGGACGGCGCGGCTGCACTGCAAGGTGTATGAACCCTCGACCGTCGCCGGCGCCACGCTTCTGCTGGATTTTCATACGGCTTCGCACGATCCGCGGCACGAGCCGATGCGCAGCGAATTGGCGGTCACGACCGCGGCTTCCCTGGCCAACGCGGTTTACGAGATGGGCCAGCAGGTGGGCTTGGTGACCAACGGCCGGGACGCGGCGGACCGGATTCGCCAGGAGGGCTGGGATTACGACATCCGCACGCGGGATGCGGCGCGGAGGGCGGCCAGCATGGCCGAGACCAGCGACCGCCTGCGGCCGGTGGTCGTGGAGACCCGCCGCGGGCCGGACCAGGTGATGCGGATTTTCGAGACGCTGGCCCGTATCGAATTGACCGACGGCCTGAACCTGACGCAGTTGATCGGCGAGACGGCCAACCGCATGCCGCGCGACGCCACCGTGGTGGCCATCCTGGCGTCGGTCAGCGAACAGCACGCCGTGGCCCTGGGCAACCTGAAACGTCGCGGCTTTGCCGTGACCGCCGTGCTGAACCTGTTCGAGGAATACGATTTCGCACACGCCTCCGGCCCGCTGCTGGCCCAAGGCATCGAAACGCGGCACCTGAAGGACGATGCCGCGATCGTTACCATCTGCCGCCGCCTGGCGCTGCGCGGCTGACGCGGCCTGGTCCGGAAGCCCGGCTTTTTGAAAGCCGGGCGCCGGTTTCCGCGAGCCCGGCAGACCCGTGCCGAACAGCGTGTCCGCTGGCCGGGTGTCTAAGCCCCGTACTTGCCCAGTCGCCCCGCGTTGGCCAGGGCCAGCGTCATCAGATACTTGGCCTCAAACTGGCCCAATCCGCCGCGGACACAATTGCACTCGCCGAACTGGGCTTCCGCGTCCGGCCGGCAGCAGTCGGACACCAGCAGGGTGGGCACCGGATGCCAGCTGTGGCCCTTCAAGTAGGCCGGCGTGCTGTGGTCGCCGGTGACGATCAGCACCGTGGGCTTCAGCGCGGTGATCCGCGGGACCGACGCATCCAACTCTTCGATCTTCTCGACTTTGGCGTCGAAATCGCCGTCCTCGCCCCGGCTGTCGGTGTACTTGAAGTGCAGAAAGAAGAAATCGTAATCGTTCCAGTTCTGCTCCAGCAGGTCCATTTGTTCGCTCAGCGTTTGCGCCTGGCCCACGATGTCCATGCCGACCAGGCGGGCCAGTCCTTTGTACATCGGATAGACGGCGATGGCCGCGGCCCGCAAACCGTACACTTCTTCATACGACGGCAGCTTGGGTTTGCCGGCAAAGCCGCGCATGGTGTGGAAGTTGGCCTTGGGGTGGCTGGCCAGGATCTCCCTGGCTTGGGCCAGAAACGCCTTGGCCACCTCCGCCGTTTTCTGACTCGCTGCGTCGTCGGCAACCGGATCCAGCGGCGGCACGCCCGTGGCCTGCGGGTCGGTGTCCTTGACGCGATCGCCCAGCCCCGGACCGCGGAACACGACCACGAAGCGGTGCTCCTTGACGGGCTCAACGAACACCTCGATGCCGGGAATCTTGACCTGCCGCAGGCGGATTGCCAGCGGACCGCTTTCCTCGCTTGCGATCCGTCCGGCCCGCCGGTCCGTAATCTTGCCGGCTTCATCGATCGTGCAGAAATTACAGCGGATCGCGACGTCGCCGTCCTGGAGTTCAAACCCGATGCCGGTCGCCTCCAACGCGCCGCGGCCGATGACGTACTGGAGTGGGTCGTAACCAAACAGGGCCAGATGCCCCGGCCCGCTGCCTGGCGAGATGCCGGGCGCGATCGGGATGGCAGAGCCCAGCACGCCTCGCGCGGCCAGCGCGTCCAGGTTCGGCGTCCAGGCCGTCTCCAACTCCGTCTTGCCGCCCGCCTGCGTCGGCAGCCCGCCCAAACCGTCGGCCACTAGCATCACAATCTTGGAATCGTTCTTAACCTTCAATTCCCGAGTCAAGTCGTGGATATCCATCGCGTTGCTTCCTTACCCCCTTCGAAATGTTGATCGAACCGTGCTCGGCGTCGTCGGTCTTTCGGCCGAACCCCTGTCCTTTGCAGGCTAGATTGTCAAGAAAATCACGCGTTTCACAAGCGACCCAGCCGGCAATTCGCGCGTTTTTCACGGCCCACGCCGCTGGCGGACAGGCCGCCGGCGCGATATCTTCAGAGCCGTCGGCTGTCCGCCATCTGAAGCACGGAGAAACGAAAAAGCAAATTCCCATGAGCGCAAAGAAGAGCAACCTGGTGACGTACGATCCTTCCGGCGTGTTCCTCGACGAAACGGGCCTTTCCCGCGACGAACTTCAGGCCCTGGGCCCGCGTCTGGAAACCGCCCGGCGCGAGGTCCTGGAGGAAGATCTGCGGCTGCTGGCGGAGGACGACGTCCCCAAGGAAAAAGACCCGTTGGACGCCGCTTTCCTGGAACTGCCCGAGAAGATACTGGCCGAGTACCAGGCCGACCAGCGGACCAGCGAACTGGGACAGATCTTGACGGCCGCCCGGCGACTGCAGGATGCCGTGGACCGCGTCGTCGTGCTCGGCATCGGCGGGTCCTACATGGGCGCCCGGGCCTTGATGGAAGCCTGCTGCGATCCCTATTTCAACGAACTGTCCCGCGGCGAACGGGGCAGCCGGCCGCGGATGTACTTCGAAGGCAACAACGTCGACAACGACGCCTCGCAAGGACTGCTCAAACTGCTGGGCAAGGACCGACTGGCCGACAAGGTCGAGGACCGCTGGGCGATCGTCGTGATCAGCAAGAGCGGCGCCACGCTGGAGACGGCCGTGGCCTTCCGCCAGTACCTGGCCGCCCTCCAGCAATCGGTCGGCGGGGATGCGGCCAGGTTGGCTCAGTTCGTCGTGCCCGTCACCGGGACCAGCGGCAAGCTGTTCAACCTGGTCCGGGCCCTGGGCTGTCCGGACGTGTTCCGCGTCCCGAACGGAGTCGGCGGCCGGTTTTCGGTGCTGTCGGCCGTCGGCCTGCTGCCGGCCGCGCTGCTGGGCCTGAACGTGGTCGCGCTGCTGGAGGGCGCGGCGGCGATGAACGACCATTTCCGCACCGCGCCGCCGGGCGAGAACGCCGTCTTGGACTACGTGGGCGTCGGCCATCTGCTGGAAGACAAACGCGGCGCCACCATCCGCGTGCTGAACGTCTGGTCCAAAGCCCTGGAATCCGTCGGCCTGTGGTACGACCAGTTGCTGGCCGAAAGCCTGGGCAAGGAGCGTCCGGGCCAGAACTACCTGGGCGCCACGCCGCTCACCACGGTCAACACCCGCGATCTGCACTCCCGCGCCCAGCAGCACCAGCAGGGCCGCCCGGACAAGCTGTTTACGAACCTGATCGTCGACCGCTGGCGCTGCGATCCGCTGGCCGTGGGCCGCAGCGAACGGGACCAGGATTCGTTGAACGACCTGGCCGACAAGACGCTGCCCGACATCATGGCGGCGGCGATTCAAGGCACCAACGAAGCCTACCACAGCGACGGCCGCCCCACGGCCGATCTGCACTTGCCACAAGTCAACGAATTCTGCCTGGGCCAGCTGTTCCAGATGCTGATGCTGGCCACCGTGGTCGAAGGCCGCTTGATCGGCATCAACCCCTACGGCCAGCCCGGAGTCGAATTCTACAAGAAGAACATGAACCGCATTTTGGGACGGCAGTAACGGAGACTCGAGATGCAGCCCTTCCACGCCGCGATCCTGCTTCTGACGGTCGCCTCGTCGACGTTCGCCGGCGCCCCGGCCGCGGTCGAGTTTTTTGTCGCCCCCGGCGGCAGCGCTGCCGGCCCCGGCAGTCGGGACAAACCGTTTGCCACGATTGCCCAGGCCCGCGATGCCGTGCGGCCGCTGATTGCCGCGGGGCTGAAGTCCCCCGTGAACGTCTATCTCCGCGAAGGCACCTACCGGCTGAACGAGCCGTTGGCGTTCGGACCGCAAGACTCGGGCGATGAGAAACACCCCGTGACCTATGCCGCCAATCCCGGTGAGACGGTGGTCCTCAGTGGTGGACGGCCGATCACGGGCTGGAAACGCGGCGACGGCGAGACCTGGACCGCTCCCGCGCCCGGCGTGCAGGACGGCCCGTGGTACTTCCGGCACCTGTTCGTCAACGGCCGCCGAGCGGTCCGGGCGCAGACGCCGAACGTGGACGCCGAGAACCCCAGCTGGCGACTGAAGGGCGCCGATCTGGCGGCAGACCTGTCCCGCTATACCTTGACTCTGCCTGCGGGGCTGCTGGGCGCCTGGTCCAATCCGTCCGATCTCGAAGTCATGGTGGCCGGCAATTGGGAAATCAATCGCCTGCCCGTCCAGAGCATCGACCACGCCGCGGGCGTCGTCGTACTCGCGCCGCCGCACGCCAGGGGCCACGACGCGATCCGCCCCGGCCCCGGCCGCTGGTGCCATTTCGAAAGCGCCCCCGAACTGCTCGACCAGCCCGGCGAATGGTACTTGGACCGGCCTTCCGGCACGCTCCGCTACTGGCCGCTGGCCGGCGAAGATCTGACACATGCCGAGGTGATCGCTCCGGTGATCGAGCGGTTGGTCGAGGTCAAGGGATTGCCCGATCGTCCGGTCCGCAACCTGCATTTTCGCGGCCTGCGCTTCGAACACATGGGCTTGAGTCTGCCCCGCGGCGGATACCTCGGCATCCAGGCCTGCCACTGCACCACGGGCAAGGCCTGGACCGAAACCTGGGGCCGAGTGCCGGCCGCGATCCGCTGGGACTACGTCGAACGGTCCAGCCTCCAGGACTGCGTGCTGACCCGCCTGGGCGGCTGCGGCGTGGAACTGGTGACCGCCTGTCACGACAACCTGATCCAAGGCAACGAGATCACCGACGTCAGCGGCAACGGCATCATGCTGGGCGGCCCGCGCGGCGAGGCCGAAGTGCCCAAACGAAACCGGATCGCCAACAATCACGTCCACGCCTGCGGCGTCGAGTACTACGGCGCGGTCGGCATCTGGGTCGGCTTTGCCCAGCAGGCCGCGATCGCCCACAACCTGGTTCACGGCTTGCCCTACAGCGGCGTTTCCTTGGGCTGGCAATGGAATCCGGAACCGACGCCCTGCCGGGAAAACACCGTCGAATACAACCACATCTACGACGTCATGAACCGCTTGTGCGACGGCGGCTGCATCTACACGCTGGGTTTCCAGCCCGGCACGGTGATCCGCGGCAACCACCTGCACGACTCGCGCCGCAGCCGCTATGCGCAGGGCGCTCCAAACAACGGAATGTTCATCGACGAGGGCAGCAAGGGCTTCTTGTTCGAGCAGAACGTGATTTACGACACGGCCGCCGAACTGGTCCGCTTCAACCAGAACCAACGCGACTGGCACACGTGGCGCGACAACCACTTCGGCCCGCCCGCCGAGGTGAAGGAGTCCGGCCAGGCGATCATCGCCCGAGCGGGACCCGAACCGCCCTACCGCGAGCGGTGGGCAGGACACGGCCAGTGAAGCACCGCGTGGCTCGGACATCCAGGCGACGAAGATGCGCGCCTGCTGGGCAGTGTCAGACTCAAATTCACTGCCGGCCCAAAGTCGGCGGCAGGAGCACCGCCTGCGGGCCTGGCGGCGCGGCGTCTGGCGGCGCGGCGTAGCTCGTCCGGAGGTAAGCGGCTTGCCCGGCTTCCTCGGCCGGATGCGGCAGCCGTCGGGGACGCGACCGCGCGGCGGCCGAGTCCAATGCGGGGGCCGAATCTGGCAGCGGAGCGGCCGCGGGCGGCGCCGGAGCCGGCGTGGGGACGCCGTCGCCTTCGCGGCCGGGCGCGGACGGGCCGGCCGGCAAAGGTTCCCGGCCCGGCGTTGCCGTGTCCTGGACGTACGGGCCTTGGCTCACGAACGGCACGCGCGACAGCCGGTAGTCGCTCAGCGCGCGGGGGGCTGAACGCAACTGGTCTCGCCGGCAAGCGTCGTGATACGCTTTTCCGGGCCAAGGCCCTTCGCTCAGGTAGATCTCGTTGTAGTCCAGCAACGAGCCCTTCTGCACGTGGACCGCCTTGATCGCCAAGGTGTACTCGATCAACGAACGATAATACTGGCTTTCGGCATCGGCCAGGCGGCGCTGGGCGTCCAGCAGCAAATCCAGCAAGCGGGTCTTCTCGTTCTCGTCGGCGTCTTCGTAGACCGCCTCCAAAGCTTGCAGTTGCTCGCGGGCCGCCATGCGCCGGTTGTAATTCGTCTGGGATACCAGGTAGGTCCGCTGTACGTCCGCAAAGGCGGCGCTCAGATCGTGGACAATCTCCCGTTTCTGTTCCTCCAGGATCGAGCGCTCGCGGGCCAGTTGCAATTCCGCGTTTCGGACAGCCACGTGGGCCTGGCGGAAACCGAGCGGCGCCGTGCACTCCACGCCCAACTGCCATTCCTGGAAATCGCCGCCGGTCAGGTTCCCGTAGGCATTGTCAAAGCGATCCGGCGAATCGCTGTCGGGGTCCAGCAGATCGTGCCCCAGCCCGCGCCAGCGGTACCGGCCGATCGCATCCAATCGCGGCAGCAGGAAGTTCCGCGTGGCAGCCAGTTCCAACTCTCTCCGCTTGATCCGCCACTGCTGCCGGCGCAACTCGGCGCGGCGAGCCAGCGATTCGACCAGCACTTCGTTCCAGTCGAACACGACTTGGGCCATCAGCGGTTCGTCGACCGGCCGCAGCAACTCGCCGTCGCTGATCGGAATCCCCATCAGCCGCCGCAGCCGCCGCTCCGTCGATTGCACGCCGCTGGTCCCACGGAACGCTTCGTAGCGGCTGTGGTCCAGCCAGCGTCCGCCGAGCGCGTTTTCGACTTCTTCCTGGAACCGGAAATACTGCTCGCGCGCCTGAGCCTCCTTTTCCGCCTCGCCGCCTCGCCGCCCGTTGACGTACAGGGCATGAATTCGCCGCCAGGTCTCCAAGGCCCGATCGCGGGCCGACCGCTTGGCGTCCAAATCGCGGTAGGCGTAGTACAACTCCCAGTACGCGTTCTCGACGTCGCTGACGAAGTCGCGCACGCCGATCTCGAATTCGTTCAGACCGACATCCGTGTCCAGCCGGCCCAGCAGCACTCCGCGGAACTGGCCGGGCGTCCCGTTGGGGCCGGCGATGCGGTTGAACTCCGCCCCCGCCCCCTGCAGCAGCGGCTGCCGGAACTCGGCTTCAAAATTCACGTCCCAGGGCCGGTTCGGGTCGTCGTTGCCGGGCTGATTGTTGAAATCGTAGAAGAGGTTGTGGCGGAAGGCAAAGTTGGTGCCCACCGCCGTCCGCTTGGTGATGCCCGCACTGTACGCGTGCAGGTCCTGGGTCAGCAATCGCGTGCCGCCGCCAAAGAACACGTTGTTCAGCGCCCGGTCGTTCTTCTCAAAGTAGGCCCGCGACTCGAACGCGGCGTCAAACGCGCTCAAGGCCGCCTCGACGCCCGTGATCGGATCGGTCTCCCGAAGCGCCGGGTCCTGGACCGTGCGGACGTTGTTCGGCGAACTGAGCACCAGCCCCTGCAGATCGCGGAGCACCTCCGACGTGGACAGGGCCGTCGCGATGGCCTGCTGCAGCGTCAGGTCGCGAAACGGCGGCGGTTCGGATTCCGTGAGCGTCAGCGGCGGCGGAGTCTGGACCAGATCGTCACAGGCCGGATTCTCGACGTCGGGATACTCGATCGTCGTCGCGAACTGCTGGTAATGCCCTACGTCGCTCGCCCCAAACTCGACCTCGGACCGGCTGCCAAGCGCACAACCGACGGCCAGCAGGCACAGGGCCGACAAGCACACGGCGAGCAGAAGGCTCAGTTGGCGAGAAAGAGTCCGCTTCATGGGGTCTCGGTCTGCAACCACCCACCGATGCTAGCACGGCACAACCGTTGAATCCGCGCAGGACGGCAGGGTTTCAGCAGTCATCATCGGCCGCTCGCGCCGTTGCGACGAACAATTCCCCTACGCCCTGCAGAGTTGCGGTAACGCGCACAAACGCCCCAACTTCACAGCCTTCCAAGCCCCGCCACGCCGCCGGGAGACGAAAAAGGAGACGAAAAAGTCAGGACTTTTTACAGAGACGCCCGGTGCAGGCGGACGACCATCTGCTGACCGTCCTGCGGTACGTCGAACGGAATCCGCTGCGTGCGCACTTGGCGGAATGTGCGGAAGCTTGGCGTTGGGGTTCCGCCTGGGCGCGGATTCAAAAGGACGAAGCAGCGCATCGCGGGTTGGCGACGCCGAGCGATCCGGCGCTTCCTCGGCAGTGGCGGGCGTGACGAGGAATTAGTGCCAATAGCCAGCACCCGCAGACGCAACACTGGCGAAAGTTTCCCTGCGGGCAGCCCTGCTCCTCAGTCGTTCGGGTTGGACTTTTTTCAAACAAGTCGTGAGCACATACTTACGAGCAAATGGACCTGGCCCCCTCCTAATTGGGAAGCTCCCGTTTTTTCAGAGAAATCTCCGGGTAGTAGTAGCGAAGTTCTCCGGCAGAATTGTAAAAGCAAATCAGGAATTCAACAACGTTGTCACTTGAATACTTGTATTGCTGCCATTCCTGATAGGTTCGGCCACCAATTACTCCAATTGGCGCACCATCAACCTCAAGGATGAAGTCGCCCCTTTTCAAGCCAGCACCTTCCGCTGCGCCTCCCGACTTGAGAGTGACGATCTCGGCACCGCTATCCTCGGAATACCGAAACCATGCTCCAAGTTCGTATGGGGAATAAATTAAATCGACAGCCCGCTTGTCCGCGGGGATGCACGACTTGAACAGTCTTTTGTGGAGGCGGGGTTATCCGAGCCGCCCAAGTCGCCGCTGGAGCAGGCGGTAGGTGGGATGTTCCTCGGTAGCGACGAGTGGATCGACGGGTGGCGGCGGCGTCTGTCGGCGGAGCCGG
>Ga0209613_1000061_pt1 | contig 149059 bp, 141 predicted proteins | sample BioC13SIPDNA_2_FD_185747 | JGI IMG/M metagenome (GOLD analysis project Ga0209613, IMG submission 185747) | Anaerobic biogas reactor microbial communites from Washington, USA - Biogas_R2_A C13 SIP DNA (SPAdes) (version 2) | ecosystem: Engineered > Bioreactor > Anaerobic > Unclassified | place...
CTTGCTAACCTTCAACGTCTCTGCAATCTCGGCATCAGGTTTCCCTTCGTCTGCCAAAAGCAGGATCCTGGCCCGAGTTAGACTTCTTGCAGAAGATCTGCCTCGACGAAGATATTGATTCAGTTCCACTCGCTCATCATCCTTGAGTCTAACCGAGTATAACATTTTCCTAGACACAATCTTTATTGTATGGTGAGTAATAAAATTTATAACTTTCGTTCCGGAGTACTAGTGTGCTGAAATAAGGTGAGTCCAAGAGGGTATCATTGTGGCTGGAGATGAAGTTGAACCGGATAAGATAGAAAAAAGGATTGATGCTTTATATAAAAATCTTGAACATATATCTAATTCGTATTTTTCTTCTGAAGGCATATTTCCATTTTGGGAGAGCGTATACGCATTAATCGTAGGTCAACTTCTCGTTGCATATTTCACATCCAACGGAAATGAACCAAAGATAATTTTGATATTTGCAGGTATTGTCTTTTCGGCAATCTGGTTCGTTGTAGTCTCAATCGGTTGGCATAACTCAGTATATAGAGCCGATACAATGAAGTATTTGCAATGGAAATTAATAAAAGAATATAAAAAATTAAACTCAATAGAAAAGAACGAGAACTTAATCTCGATGTACAAATTTTATCCAGAAAGCCCAATAGAGGAAAACTATATATGTGAAAACATAATTAAGTGGAAATTAAATAGTTTTCTGGACCTAGTCGCCAAATTACGACCCAATTCGAAAGCTCTAAGAAGTTCTTGGTTTTATAGGAGATGGATTCCACTTATACTATTGGTAATTTGGTTATTTATATTAATATATTATATATGTTAATAACTCCGCCCTCTGCGAGCTATTATGAAATTACGTTCATTTTAGGGGTGACTATAGCGAGACAAGGCGCGGGCATAAAATGCCACAAAACTATATATAAGGCCATCTAAAACTTAGTAATACTAACGCGGCGCGATCTATTCATAAAATCGATATCTAGCGGGTTAAATTGGTGCGGGGGATGGGATTCGAACCCACGAACTCCTGCGAGACTAGGCCCTGAACCTAGCGCCGTTGACCTGGCTTGGCGACCCCCGCGATCAAGAGGCAACAATCAAGTCGCAGTACACCTATTTAACTGTATTCTTGCGCCTCACCGTCTTCATATCCTCGATGATCCTGTCCTCCCCATTATCGAGGACCCTGAAAGGCTTGATGGTGGGGTTTCCGGGAGGGATTGGGGATCTACCAACCCAAGCTTGAAAGTAACCGTCCTAAGAAAGGCTTGATGGTGGGGTTTCCGGGAGGGATTGGGGGGGTGGGGCAGCTCGCTGGCCCGGCGACAAAAGGCCAATACCTTTAACTATATTCGGGCTGGAGTTGGAGGACGTGCGATCGATCCAGAAGACTGGAACAAAAGAGGCTGGCGGCAAACTGGAGCGGAGCAGGACGTCGGGGGCGAGATATGTCCTGTTGAGGCCGGCAGGCTATCCTCTCAAGAGCGTCTTTCAGGACAACCCCGAGGTCGACGACCCCCGCCTCTTCGAGCGCTACGCCCGGGAGCAGTGGTATGGGGAGCTGGTGAGGCCGGGCTGCTACCTCTTCGACCGGAGGCTCTACCCCGACTTCGCCTTCAAGGTGGTAAAGGCCAACCCCAGGGTCTCGGTCGTCGGATCGGAGACGAGGATCGTGGTGGAGAGGAAGAAGGCCGAGGCGGAGAAGATCAAGAGCGAGGTCAGCTTCGACGACGTCGTCGGCCAGGAGGAGGCGAGGCGGAAGATGAAGATCGTCGAGAGGTTCCTCGCCGACCCCGAGATCTTCGGCAAGTGGGCCCCCAGGAACATCCTCTTCTACGGCCCCTCCGGCACCGGGAAGACGATGATGGCCAAGGCCCTCTCTCGGGAGACGAAGGTCCCCATGATCCCGATCAAGGCGACGTCCCTCATCGGCGAGTTCGTCGGCGAGGGGTCCCGCCAGATCCACGGCCTCTACCAGAGGGCGGAGCAGATGGCCCCCTGCATCATCTTCATCGACGAGCTGGACGCCATCGCCCTCGACCGGAGGTACCAGGACCTCCGGGGCGACGTCTCGGAGGTGGTGAACGCCCTTCTGACGGAGATGGACGGGATCCACTCGAGGAAGGGGGTCTGCACCATCGCCGCCACCAACAAGATCGAGTTCCTCGACGAGTCGATCCGAAGCAGGTTCGAGGAGGAGATAAAGTTCGGGCTCCCGAAAGCGGAGGAGAGGCTCGCGATCCTGGCGAGGAACGTCGAGACCCTCCCGGTGGTGGTGGGACCCCTAGACCTCGCCGCCATCTCCAGGCTGACGGAGGGCTTCTCCGGCCGGGACCTCGTCGAGAAGGTCCTGAAGGTGGCCCTCCACGGCGCCATCATCGACGATGTCACCATCGAGCAGCGCCATCTGGAGGCGGCGGCGGCGAAGGCGAAGAAGGAGACTAAGGAGCCTCCGGCGGAGATGTTCTCCTGAGGGCGCAAGCCTTCTTTCGCCCCTTCATCCTCCCGTCGGCTTCCTCGCCTTAATACCCGCCATCCTCGTCTTCTCTCTCATCCCACCCCCCCTCCGATCCCTTCATCTTCCTTCTAATACCCCGGATTCCTTCCACCATCTCCTCCCGCCCAATCGTCTTCTTCCTTCTCCTCATCCCCCCTAACTTCGCCATCTATTGCCTCTTCTTACCTCCTCTCCATCCGTCCGCCCGCCCAATTTCGGCCGATCGCCTTCCTTCCGATGGCCCCATCGGCGGAGCCGCCTGAGGAAAGGGCTTTTGTACACTTCAGTCCAATAGGGGTCAGAATGGCGATGTTATGTGGCGGGAGATTTTGGCGAAGTTCAAGCGCTATCCAGCGCAAGAGAAGGTTGTAAGGCTGATCCTGGAGAGGGGATTTCAGGTGAGCGAGCGGGGGAGGGTCGTCTCGGGGGGGATCGAGATACCCCACGCCCAGATCGCGAAGGAGCTGGACGTCGACCGGAGGGTGGTGGACACCACCGCTGCGGCGATCGTCGAGGACGGGGAGCTCTGGAAGATCTTCAAGAACGTCCGTTCCATGACATCCCTCGCCGACGTGGCGCCCGTCATGGGCCTAGGCGTCATCGAGATCACCCCCGTCGACGCCGCCCAGACCGGCCTTTTGGGAGAGGTGGCGAGCGCCGTCGCGGGTTACGGCCTCTCGATAAGGCAGGCGGTCTCCGACGACCCCTACTTCGTCGAGCAGCCGAAGCTGACGATCATCACCGAGGCGAAGATCCCCGGGGAGCTCGTCCGGCTCCTCATGGACATCCGGGGCGTCAGGAGGGTGACGGTCTACTAGGGCTCGGGGTGATGGGAGATGAAGATCGGAGTATGCGGAGTATCCTGTGAGATCTGCCCCCGAAGGTTGAAGGGGGCATGCCCCAACGGGGAGGCGGGATGCCTTCCCAGGATGAACGAGTTTTGCAAGATATCGACCTGCGCCTTAAATAAAGGCGTGAGCCATTGTTTCTCTTGCCCCGAGTTCCCATGCGAGACGACGAGGGCGGGGCCGATAAGCCTCGGCTTCTGCCAGTACATCTCAGGATAGAGCCCCCCTGCCCCAACTCACCGGAGGAACTCCGCCCTCGCTTTCTCTCTCTTTCCAGAGAGCGAAAAGCCGAGGCTCCTCAGAAGTTCCTGGGTCCTGCCGCTGCCGTGGATCAGCACCTCCACCAGGTCCAGAGGCTCGTCGATGTCCGTTGAACACCGGAACGACTCGAAGACCCCCGCCGAGAGGCCCAGCTCTTCCGCCTTCCGAAGGTGCTTCAAGAAGCTCAGGCCGTAGTAGCTGACCCGGAACCGAGGGTCTCTGATGAGGATCAGGTTCGTCCCGCCGCCCCTCCCCGGAGCGATCACCACGTCCCCCGGGGTTTTGACGAGGCCGTCGAGATCCGAGGGCCTCATCAGGGGGAGGTCCGCCATGGCGATCAGGAGGTCGGAAGGCCAGCCCCTCCTTCCCTCCGCCTCGATGACGAGGTTGAGGGCCTCGTCCAGCTCTTTCGGACAGTCCTGAACCTCGATCCCGGACCCCGTTCCTCCTCCGCGTATCCTATGGTCCAGGAGCCACTCCTCGGGAAGGAGGCCCTTCAGCAGGATCGTTACCCTTCCCAAACCCGATACCGCCTCGAGGACGTCCTCGAGCATGGCGAGGGCGAGCTCCGCCCTCTCCTCCGACGACAAGACCGCCGAAAGCCTGCTCTTCGGACAGTCGAGCTTGAAGGGCATGATGACTCGGATCGACCGCATATCTGGTCAATGACGTCTATCTCGACTCGAGAGGCAGGCCCGGATCACGTCCAGCTCCCGAGGTCGGAAGAGCCTCCCCCCGGCCTTCGGGAGGGAGAGCCCCCGGAGGACGACGGCGGGGGTCCCGTCTCCGCCTTCGCCCATGAGGAGGTTTGCCATACCGGCGATCTCGTCGGCGATCGCCTCTAGGGTGATCTCCAGCTCTCTTCCCTCCAGGTCCCGCTCGCCCCGCCAGTCCCGCAGCGGAGCGACGCCGGCCCAGCCGATGGCGACGCCGGCGACGCCGCATCGGAAAGGCCTACCGCAGGTGTCGGTGACGATGACGGCGCATTCCTTACCGAGGCCGCAGCGGATCCTCTCGGCGCTGGCTCCGGGGTCCACCGGTAGGAGGAGGATTCTCCCCTGGCTGACGTTCGATCTATCTATGCCAGCGTTGACGCCGATGTGGCCGAACTTCGTCGCCACCAGGAGGAAGGGGTCATCTAAAAGAACCTCCGCCGCCTCCTCCAGAACCGCCTCGACGAACCGCGGGTCCTTCTCCAGCTTTCCAGCGATCTCCTCGGCCCGAGCTGAGGGGGAGTAACCCTCAAGCTCCCTCGCCCGTCCCTCCGCCTTGGAGACGACGGTGGAGGCTATGCAGACGACGTCACCGTCCTGGACGGGAAAGCGCTCCCTGACCATCGCCGCGAGGTCGTCCCCCTCTTCGATGGCGGGAAGGCCCCTCACCAGATGGCAACAGACCGGGTCCATCGATATCGGCTCCGGAGCGGCTCCTAGCTACCTGAACCGCTCCTCGTAAGGCATTCTGCTCAGGTGGTAGAGCCTCGCATGGACGAGGAGGTCGAGGAGGTAGGAGTAGTTCTCGGCGACGATGGCGAGCCTCTGGTCGCCCCTCTCCTCCCACGGCAGAGAGTTGTAGCTCTCGGCGAGCTCCCTCCAATATTCCGCCGGGAGGAACTCCAGGAGGTAGAGGTGGCGGTCGGTGAAGGAAAGGCTTATCTCCGGCTTCATGGCAGGTCAGCCCCCTCAGGCCGAGCCCTTCTTCTCCACGACCTCTGAGAAGGCGAGGGTTCCGCTGATCTTCTTGATCTTCGCCCGGACGATGTCGCCCTTGGCGGTCCCAGGAACGAAGATCATGAACTTATCGACCCTGGCGATGCCGTCGCCCTTCCTTCCCACCGAGTCGATCCGCAGCTCGTAGGTCTCTCCCTCCTCGATGACGTCCTTGGGGACGACCGTCTTCGTCTTCCTCTTCCTGACGGGCCTATGAGCCCCGCAGGCCTCGCACTTGAGCATCAGGACGCGGTCGCTTCTGATCAGCTGGGTGTCGGGCCTGTGGCACTCGGAACAGATGACGTACTCCTGGACGTAGGAATCGATGTGCCGCTCCAGGTTCTGCTCCGTGAACCTTCCCTGGAAGACGGCGTGCTGCCCCTCGATCTTGCCGGCGGTCCCCATCTCCTGGAGGATGAACTTCATCAGGTGGTCCGGATCGCGGTTGAGGGCGTCGGCGATGCTGGCGAAGTTCTCGAGGACCGTCGTCTTCCCCTCGTAGAATATTTTGGGCGTTGGTATCACGAACCTGTCCTCGGTCCCCCTGGAGGCGGGAAGCCTGCTCATGGCCCGCTCGAGCCCTTTCATGTAGTCTTCCATCAGAACACCGATCGATCTCGGTTATTTTATCAGCTCGGCGCCCTTCTCGACGACGATGTAGATCGGCGTGGGCAGCTTATGTCCAGCCCTCCTCAGGGCCATCTTCGCCTGGGGGACTCCCTGGGGCGTGGTGCTGACGGAGAATATCTTCTGTTCCGCGTCCACCCTCGCCGCGGTCCCGACGGCCTTCCCGAAGGCGTGGCGCATGCCGCTGGAGACTCGGTCTGCCCCGGCCCCCGTCGCCTGCTTGTTCTCCCTGATCACCTGGTGGGGGTAGACCCTCAGCTTCATGTGGAAGTTGAGCCTGCCGACGTAGGTCATGAGGTAACGGTTGGCGGTGACCCTGGCAGCCTCGAGGGCGGTGTGCCTGATCTGGCAGGGCTCCTTGGCCACGAGGGTGAGAGTGACGGGAAATTCGGTGTTGAGGTTGCCCATGTCGAAGTGGACGACCTTGCTTCCTGGAACGCCCCCCATATACTCTCTCCGGGTGTAGGGGCGCTCCAGCCTTCTGTACATGCTTGCTGGTTTACGTGTCAAAACTGAATTCCTCCAAAGTGATCTTGAGCCAGCCTAATACATCGATATGGTTTATAAGCGTTGGGGGAGGAGGCGGGAGCCTCCCACCACTCCCAGGGCTTGGTGTTCAGACCGTCGTCGGTGTCGATGGAGAGATCTCTCCCGCGATGGGCGCCTTCATGAGAGCCTCCGCCTCGTCGACGGCGCTGGTGTTGGCGAGGGCCCACATCAGCTTCACCAGGGCCACCTCGGGGAGGATGTCCCCGCCCTCGATCCCTCCGGCAGCGAGGATGTCTCTCCCGGTATCGTATACCCGGTCGCAGATCCTACCCCGGAGGCACTGGGAGGTGATCACCACGGGGATTCCGGCGTCGCTGGCGGTCTTTATCGCCCCCACCCAGTCGGAGGCGACGTGGCCGAGGCCCGTCCCCTCCAGGACGATCCCCCGGTACCCGGAGGTGATGTAATGCTCGAAGAGGTCGGGGCTCGCTCCGGGGAAGTACTTGACGAGGGCGCATCTCGGCTCAAGCCCGTCTTTCACCTCCAGCTCGACCTCGCCCCTCCTCCGGTGCTCCCCCAGGATCACGATATCCCGCGATGGGTAATCTACTCGGGCGATGGGGTGCTGGTTTATGCTCTGGAAGGCGTCCCTGCGGGAGGTGTGCATCTTCCGGACCCGGGTTCCCCGGTGGACGAGACAGAAGCCGTCGCTGGAGGTGCCGTGCATCACGACCGTCACCTCGGCGATATCGCTCGTCGCCACAGCCGCCGCCGAGATGGCGTTCATGGCGGCGTCGCTGCTGGGGCGGTCGGAGGACCGCTGGGAGCCGACGAGGACTATGGGAACAGGCGTCTTTATCATGAAGGAGAGGGCGGCGGCGGTGTAGGTCATGGTATCGGTTCCGTGGGTGACGATGACGCCGTCAGCTCCCTTCTCTATCTCCGATCCGACGGCCCTGGCCAGCTCCTGCCAGTACTCTGCCTTCATGTTCTCGCTGAGGATGTTGTATATCACCTTCCCCTCATAGTTCGCGATCTCCAGAAGCTCCGGGATCGATGAGATTATCTCTTCGGCGGAGAACTGGCTGGTTACGGCCCCGGTCCTGTAGTCGACTTTGCTTGCTATCGTCCCCCCCGTGGAGAGGATCGAGACCTTCGGGAGTCCCTCCCGCCGCGGCGGGGGCGGCGGCGGCGGGATCTTGAGGGCTTTACCCTTGGCCACCAGCTCCACGGTGGCCCTTTCCGGATCGAAGCCGGCGTTGTAGCCGCTGTCCATCTTTATGACGACGCGGCCGCTCACCGAAGGCATAAGAACCCCCTCGCGCCGGATGCCGTCCTTCGTCACCGCTATTCTGTCCCCCAGTTCCAGCATCACCGCATCATCTCCTGCCTCCTTTTTGGCACGGTGTGACGCCGGTGGATGAAAAACGTTCCCCTCCGCGGGAGGTCTCCCACCGACGGGGGTGCTGCCATCTCCTCCGCCGATGTCCGATAGATTTATATCTTCGTTTACCTCCCGTCAGAGTGACGCAGCAAAATTGCTAGGAAACAACAATGTTGCCAATAAATTCGAATGGAGGAGGGCGGAGATGGAATCCTGGGGTAGGTCGGGTACGAAAGGGCGGTCTCGAGGCTCATATCCTCTTCTTTTAGGTCTCAGCACCGGCTCTGCTCCTCGTTTGGCTCAGAGTTCTGGGGCGGTCTCCCGTCGGCGAGTTTTTGTTTCCGGCCACCAGCTCGCCATCCCTCTTATCGTCGGCCTGATAGCTCTCCTCTCGGCGGTGGGAATGGTCGCCGGAGGCGCCTCCGCCACCTCAGACCTCTCGCTCTCATCGGCGCCGTCGTCTGGCGGTGAAGTGATCGTCGCGGGGGAGGCGTTTGGCTACACCGTCACCGTGAGAAACTCCGGCCCCGACGACGCCACCGGCGTTCTGGTCAGCTCCGATCTATCCATTCCCGAGGGGGTCTCCATTTCGTCTTTTGCCGTCAGCGGTGGAGAGTATGACCAGAAGACGGGGGTCTGGACCGTTGGGTCCCTGCCCGCAGGGGAGGTCGAGAGCCTGACCATAGAGCTATCCGTCGCCTCTTCGGTCCCACCGGGAGGTGCGATCTTTTACTCCGGAAAGGTGACGGGGGAGGGGATCGATCTCAACCCTGAAGACGATGAGGCCACCTGGCAATCCGCGGTGACGACCGACGCGGATGTAGAGGTGATCGTGACCAGCTCGTCCCCGGAGGGGGAGCTGGAGGATCGGTACCTTTACACCGTAGCCATCAGAAATCACGGCCCGAGCGATGCTAGAAATGTCTGGTTCAAGGATCTCATCCCCGCAGCCATCTGGCTGAACGGAGCGAGGTACAGGGACGAGGCGACCGGCGATGAGGGTGAGTGGATCGGCTTCCTGGACCTCGGAGACCTGGCGCCGGGGGAGGCGAGGACCACCATCGTCTACGGTGACCCGTGCCCTGTCGCCCTCGATCAATCGAGCTCTCGGGTTACGATCACCGTCTGGTGGACGGACGCCCTCGATCAGGCCTGCAACTCGGAGGTGGCGAGCTGCCGGGTAGATATCCTCGATTGAACCTTTCTCCCCTTCTCGGCCCCTAATTCGTCCCGGGCTCAAATTCCTCTCGGGATCAATTCGTCCCATCGCCACGGCCTCCCCATCCAGAGGAAAGCTGATTAATATCGATCCGTCGAAGGTCTCTGGAGAGGGTTCAACCTTGATATATTTCGTCACCGGAAACAGGGGAAAATTCGAGGAGGCCCTGGGGATCCTGGGGGAGGTCGAGCAGAGGAACATCGGCTACCCCGAGATCCAGGCCGAGGCCTTAGAGGATGTGGCGGTATTCGGCATCTGGGATGTCTTGAAACGGCTGGCGGGCCCCGTGATGATCGAGGACGCCGGGCTCTTCATCGACTCTTTGCGGGGCTTTCCAGGGGTCTACTCCGCCTACGTCTTCGATACCATCGGAAACGACGGCATCCTGAAGCTTTTGGACGGGGTGAAGGAGAGGAGGGCGACCTTCAGGTCGGTGGTGGCCTACGGGGAGCCGGGGATGGAGCCGGTCCTCTTTTCGGGGGAGCTGGAAGGGACGATCGCCCTCGAGCCCCGGGGTTCTGGGGGCTTCGGGTACGACCCGATCTTCCGGGTGGGGGAGAAGACGATCGCCGAGATGGGCCTCGATGAGAAGAACCGGATCTCTCACCGAGGGGTATCGATCCGCGCCCTGAAGGTGTGGCTCTCATCCCGGTGATCTGCCGGGGTCAGCACTTCTTCCTCTTCTGAAGGACGCACTTGGGGAGCATACGGCTGTCGATCTCCTTTATCCGGGGGGCCTGGACGGCAGAGATGTAGAGGGTCCTCCCCTCCACTTCGACTTTTTGGTCCATCGGCTTTGGAGGGCTGAGCCTCACCGGGAGGAGGATGGGCCCCTCGCAGGTGGTGGCTATCCGGAGCTCCGAGAAGCTGTTTTTGATGTAATCTCTGATCTCGGGGGATATGGACGGGTCAGGAGGAGGGCAATTTCGAGCGGGTCTTCCTGGCATCTCCTGAGAGTTCTCCCTGCCCCTAGAAATAGTATACCTCCTGAAGGGCTCTTCTGCCGCCATCCGGTACAGCATATCGTCCTCTTTTCGGATGGGCAGGCCTCCTCGGCCCCGGCTATGGTATACCTTTTATAAGCCCCGGTGTTGAACCCTCCCTCGTGGCCAGGAGGAAGAAGGGATACTACAGGGGTAGGGACCTGGCGAGGCAGAGGATCGAGAGGCTCTTCGTCCTCGCCGAGGAGGAGCATCGCCACCATCCTGAAAGGAGCGACCGGTATGTGGAGATCGCCAGGAGGATGGGGATGAGGATGAGGGTTCGGATTCCCCGTCGGCTGAAGAGGCGGATCTGCAAGGGGTGTCGGTGCTACCTCTGCCCAGAGAGGACCCGGGTGAGGCTGAGGGATGGGGTCGTCACGGTAACCTGCCTTGAGTGCGGAGAGGAGATGAGGTATCCTTACCGGAGGGCCCGATGATATCGGAGGGCCCTCGTCGCCTCACCTCCCCGGGATGGGGGGCCAGAACCGGAGGGGCGAAGCCGGGCATCGCCGGATCGCTCCGCCTCGCGGGGGCGGCCCAGGGGAGGCCGCCCGGGCAAAGGGCGAACCAACACCTTAGTCCCACCGCCTGGCCCTCCCCTCAGTAGAGGCGTTGGAGGTAGGCTCTCCGGAGTTCTCATCTAGTGGGGTTTCCCGGAGCCATGGTCGTCGTCGAAGGGGCGTCCTCCGACGATGGCTGCGGGATCTACAAAAATTTTTAATATAATGATGGAAGAGATGATGGGAGCCGATGATCCTGGAGGTGGATTATGGGACCGTTATGGAGCATAGGACCCTCTTATTGGTGGCATCTTCCTTGGACCGTCATGTCCTCCGTCGGGGTGCTGGACCAGCCTGGGTACTGGCCCCCCGAATACGTCGCGGCATCGAGGGCTATCCTCGTCCTCCTGACGGCCTATCTGGGGTTCAAAGCCCTCTTTTTGCCCTTCAGCTTCCCTGGAGAGGAGGAGTAGGGCCATAGCCTCTCCCCTTTCCTCAGTCGCGTCTCCCATCCCTCCGAGGCTCTGAGCCCAGGGGTCGGAGGCCTTGGGAAGCTTCTTCCCATCGCCGGGTTGGATGAGCTGGCTGGTCTCGGCGACAAGCCTGATACGGAGGGGCGCGCCGGGTGGGCAGGTCCCCTCCGCCATCCCGGGGCGACCGATGGGTCATGCCGAACGAGTCTCGCGCACCCTTCGATTGACCGTATAGGCCCCTCCCTCCTGCTCGCTGGCAGCTCTTTTGATGATCAAAACTTCTCCGCCAAATCCGACAATTTTTCTATGAATGCGTTCGTAAACACCCCCACCAGGAAGCAGACGACGACCCTCATGTTATCGCCGAAGTTCGCCTCGAAGGATGAGACGTCCTGAGCCGTGAGGGTTTCGGCGCTCGAAGCGATCAGCGTCGTGTTGTTGATCAGCAGAGGTCCATCCAGTCCCGACAGGTTCAAAAGGCCGATGCTGGTGGCATTAAGATAGCTGGTGGTCGGTCCGCCTCCCGTAGTCATCATCCCTAGATCTGTGAGCAGGTAGGCTATGAAGCCGAATATCGCCGCGAGGAATGGTAGGGCGGTGTACCAGAGCCTCTTATACTCCTGGACGACGCCGGTCGTTTTTATGTCATTCACAGTGCCCATCATGATCTGCGCCGATGCGCCCAGTCCGGCGAAGAGGGACGCCCAAAGGGGAACATTGAGGACGTATTTATAAGGCGGATGCATCAATAAATATCCAAAAAAGATGGCTGTAGCCATCCCGTAGAACATTGAGGAGAGTCCATATTTCGCGATGACGAAGGAGAGATAAGTCCATCTCGGCAGACCAAAAAATTTGAACTTATGCTGATTCAGCTCCATCGTAAAAAGCCGCATACCCTTGTCCGACTCTTTAATCGACTCAAGAGAATTCTTATCTTTATACAGCATCTCTCGAGATTTATCATAATTTGATATGGCATCTTCTACGTGGACGTTTCTCGACTCTCCTATCTCCAGAAGACTTCCAAGCTTGATAAGCTTCTCTTCTGCCCAAGTTCTCATCCTCAGTTCCTCTTCGAGCTGAGGAGTTGAAGCATCTTTAATGGTGGCATCATTCGACATACAGCTATAAAATGTTTTTTTCCATATATCAAATTTTCGATTTAAAATTTATATTGCCAAAATATATAATACGCATCTGCACTCATGGGATGGAAGATCCCAAGTATCTCACCACCAAATCCCCGACGTTGATAGATGACATCAAATATTCCATCACAAGGGCCGTCAGGATCTGGAACGGGAAGGGAAGGGGCCTGGGGCCGGCCGGTTGGGTCGATCCTCCTCCGCCGTCGAGGCGCGGCTGACGGGGCTGTAGTTTTTTACTTCGTAAACCTTTCCAGGCTTGTGAGGATTCATTTTATCTTTAGCTGGCGGGCTTTTTTATAAGGGACCTTCCCTCCCTCGACGGGATCTTCTAGAAGTTCTCACCATCATACTTATATATATTGGAGGGCTCGCCCTGGAGCTACCAGGGACGATGTTCCGGATGGTGGTTACGGCATGGATGATATGATCGGTCAGAGGGGCGTCGACGAGGTCATCAGCCCCTTTGCGGAGAGGATGTCTCGGGTTCCCAGGTCCTTCATAAGGGAGATCCTTAAGGTGACGGAGGACCCTAGGACGATCTCCTTTGCGGGCGGCCTTCCAAATCCTCGGTTCTTTCCGGTGAGGGAGGTGGCAGAAGCCGCCCAGAAGGTATTGAGGGAGAGCGGCGAGGCCGCCCTCCAGTACAGCACCACCGAGGGCTATCTTCCCCTGAGAGAGCTGATCGTCGAGAGATATGCGATGAAGGGGATGAAGGTCGATCCCGAGGAGGTCCTCATAACGACGGGCTCACAGCAGGGTCTCGACCTCTTGGGAAAGACGTTTCTCGACAAGGGAGACCGGGTCATCGTCGAGGAGCCGACCTATCTCGCCGCCATCCAGGCCTTCGGGATCTTCGAGCCGGAGTTCCGCTCCGTCCCCCTGAAGGGGGATGGGATAGACCCGAAGGCCCTCTCGGCCGCCCTCTCGGAAAGGCCGACGAAGCTCTTCTACGCCGTCCCCAACTTCCAGAACCCCACCGGTGTGAGCTACTCGGAGGAGAGGAGGAGGATGGTGGCAAGAGCGATGCGAGGCTGCAGGACCGTCTTCATCGAGGACGACCCCTACGGCGAGCTGAGGTTCATCGGCGAGGAGGCCCCGTCGATGAGGCGTTTTCTCGGGGGGAAGGCCGTCCTCCTCGGCTCCTTCTCCAAGGTGATCTCGCCGGGGCTTCGCCTCGGCTGGGCCTGCGCTAGAAGCGACATCATGGAGAAGCTGGTCATCGCAAAGCAGGCATCGGACCTGCACACCAGCATCCTATCTCAGAGAATCGCCTACCAGTACCTGGCGGATAACGACGTCGGCGAGCATCTCGAGCGGATCCGGTCCGGGTACAGGAGGCAGAGGGACCTGATGGTGAAGATGATCGAGGAGAGCTTCCCCGCCGGGGTCGAGTACACCAGGCCCGAGGGAGGGATGTTCCTCTGGGTCTCCCTTCCCGGCGGCCTCTCTTCCCTCGACCTCTTCAACCGGGCCATCGAGAACAACGTTGCCTTCGTTCCGGGGCAGGCCTTCTACGCCAACGGCGGCGGAGACAACACCCTCCGGCTGAACTTCTCCAACTCCAGCGAGGAGAGGATCGTGGAAGGGATGGGAAGGCTCGCAAAGTCCATCGAGGAGATGATCTGGCCGTCGACCTGAGGACTAGCTGCCGGCGCTTCTCCGGGCCCCGCCAGGACTGCTCCTCATCGAAAGCGAGCCTTCAGGCGTAGGCCCCTCGCTCCCGGGAGCCCCGCCCATCGATGATCAAATTCTCTCGCGTATATAAATCCCCGGGGCGGAGGACCACCAGAGCCCGACGTCCACCGGTGACGAGGTCGGTCACCTCGACCTCCGCCTCCTCCGACCGAAACCTTTATATTCGACAAATGCCGTGGTATAGAACGGCATGTAACGTGCCATTTCCTCCCTCCTTTGCCCTCTATTTTTTCATCCACTCCAAGCCCGCTCATCCTCTTTCAAAACCAAATCGCTTCGTCTCCTTTAAATAAGACCAGATCACCCACTTTTGGCATATGCACGACCCCCTGCGGAAGATCGATGACCTGGCCGGAGCTCTGGAGGAGCTCCGCCTCCACGTAGGCCCCGCCGACCTCCTGGTGGGGGACCGGAAGGTGAACGGCCAGCTCTACCTCTCCCTCGCCAACGCATGTCTCCGAAACCGTGTGGCCCTCCTCTACGGCGGGATGGGTGCGAACAAGACGACCCTCGTCAACCTCCTCGGCTCCGCCTTCATCGGCCTCTCCTTCGATGAAGTAGAGAATCTGATGGTCACGGGCCACCCGGAGCAGAACGAGGAGAAGATCGTGGGGTTCATAGACCCTCGGCAGTGGTCCTGCCCATCCGCCTCCGCCTCGGACCCCTCTCCCCTCGGCCAGGAAGATGGGCCCGCCCCCATCCGGGTCCTCTGGACCCCCTGGGCCAGGTCGAGGTGGAAGGTGATAAACGAGATCAACCGCTTTCCCTCCGGAAAGCAGAACCTATTCCTCGAGCTCCTCCAGAAGCGAAAGATAGGGTACGCTGGAGAGACCTTGGAGCTCGGAGACACCTGCTACTTCGCCACCATGAACCCGGACTTCAGCGCCACATACCCCCTGGACGAGGCCCTCCTCGACCGGATATCTATCTCGATCCCGGCGGCCCAGCCCGACTTCCTCGGAGGCCTTGCCCTCGCCGAACGGGGGAGGGAGGTCTATCAGCTTGCTGAGGCCCTCCCTCGCCTCACCCCTGAGGAGTTCGAAGCCCTTCCGGGGCTCGTCGCCGGAGTGCGCCTCGACGGCCAGGTGGAGCTCTCGATAATATCCCTCCTCCGAGACTTCACCCTCTGCGAGAGGGCCCCCTTCTTCGACAAGACCCAGCTCTCCGGCGGATCGAAGCCGAGCCGGGGTCTCTGCTCCGGATGCCACTACTTCAACAACCCCGAGGTCTGCTGCTGGCAGGTCGACGAGGGGCTCTCCGACAGGGTGAGGCAGGACCTCCGTTCCTACACCAGGGCCCTGGCCCTCCTCCTGGGGCTCGGAAGCTCCGATGAATTGATCGAGGTCCTGAGGGCCGTCGCCCCCTACGTCATCTGGCACCGGGTCTCTCCCAACAGGACGATGCTGGAGAGGCCACCCTACTACGGGGCCGGTAGGCTCCAATACGTCCGGGACCTCGCGGAGAGGAGCATCAACAGGACCCTGAACGAGCGGGGTGAGATGAACATGGTCTTCGCCCGGGCCATCGACGGCGAGGTCTCGCCGAAGGAGGCACTGGAGGAGATCTCGAGGAGCGACGACCCGATAGCTAGGCTCGACTATGCCAGGGCCCTGGAGAGGATGGCTTGAAGCTGAAGGGGTTGATGGACGAGGCTTACCGGGGCAAGGTGAGAGGAAAAAAGAGGCTGGACGAGAGGAGGGGCGAGTTTCTCCTGGGCTTTGAGGACCTGGTGGATAGGCTGAAGGAGAGGCCGAAGAGGGAGGAGGTGGAGGCGCTGGTGCCCCAGGACGTCGAGTCGGTTAGAGACCTGATCATCTCCGCCTTCCCCGGGGGCAGAAGGGAGGAGGCGATCTGGGGATATCTCACCAGCATCGCCGCCGAGAGGCTCCCCTCGCCCCTGGTCGTCCAGCCCCGCAACTATGCGGGGCTGGAGCTCCGGAGGGGAAAGTTGATCCTGGACGGCGGGCTGCCGGCCTCCACCGGGGTGGAGAAGAGTTCTTGGAGGAGGGCCCACCACCTGGGGGAGAGGATGTCAGGGGGGAGGCTCGTCGTCCTGGGTGGCGCTGGCGACTATCTGGGGCAGGAGATGAGGGGCGGGGGTATCGTCGCCCTCTCCTGCGGAGATTACGCCTTCAGGAAGATGGCTGGAGGTTGGGGGGTTGTGAAGGGAAACGCAGGAAACTACCTCGCCGTGGGAGCCTCCGGCGGGAGGATAGCAGTAAAGGGCGGGGCGGGGGCGAGGGCGGGCTGGCTGATGAGGTCCGGGCGGATAAGAATTGGAAGAGATGTCGGCGACTATCTGGGGCTTATGATGAGCGGAGGCGAGATCTCGGCCGGGGGCCGGGCCGGATGCAGGGCCGGCTGGAGGATGAAGGGCGGATTGATCGTCACCGAGGGTTACGGTCCCGAGGCGGGGGATGAGAGGGTTGGAGGGAGGGTCATCCGAAGAGAGGATCTATGAGATCTGGGAGCAATCCAGGGCGAACTGGCATCGTCCCCAGCTCCCAAGGCCGATCGTAGCCTCTGCCGAAGAGGGCGGCTTCCCCTTTAAAAACTACAGGATCGTCGTCGAGACCGGGGCCCTGGAAAGGGGCGACCTTTACCTTGAGAACCTCTTCGACCACCTGATCGTCCACTACCTATTCTGCCCCCGGTCCCTCGAGATGGCGGGAAGGCTCGCCCTGGCTGCCCTGGAGGGCCTCGATGGCGGGTCCGATGGCCTGGCCAGGCGGATGGTGAACATCTTCACCGACATCGTCGTCGATACCTTCCGCCTGGAGCGGAGCGAGGAGGACGAGGATAAGGTCCTCCTCGGCTGGAGGGAGCTGGCGAGACAGGAGCTCTCACCCCTGGACGAGGCGGTGGTGGGATTTTTAGGAAAGCTCTGGGGTGTGGACCTCCCCAGCCGGGATCGACCGGAGGCGGAGGCGCTCCTTTCGGTCTTCAGCTGGGGGGTGAATGATAGGTCGAGGTGGCCGAGGCAGTGCCAGCAGATGGCGAGGGTCCTCGGGGATCTCGCCCCGGGGGTCCTGGGGAGCGGGACGGTTCCGTCGGTCGAGGGGTTGGGAGGAGATGCCCGCGCGGCTCCCCTATCGGGGATCGCCTCGGAGGAAGAGCCAGAGGCGTACCGAAAGGCCCTATCAGTGCTGGAACTGGACGGGGACCTCGTCCGATGGTACCGGGATCAGAGCTACAGCATAGTGATCAGGCCTGCAGGGATCGCCAAGAAGAGCTTCTACCCCTCAGGCCTCCTCAAGTGGAGGTTCTCGGATCCTCCGAGCGAGCTGGACGTCCCCTACTCCCTCAGCCTCTCCCCCAGGCTCATCCCCGGCGTCACCACCTACAGAAGGTCCCAGGAGTGGTGCAGGATGGCGGCGGGGAGCGACCGGGTCCCGGACCTCCTCGTCGTCTTGGACAGCAGCGGCTCGATGGACGGCCACCGCAGGGGTACGAAGACCCATGCCGCCACCCTAGCCGCCTTCAAGGCGAGCATCTTCGCCCACTCCCAGGGGGCGGAGGTGGCGGCGATCAGCTTCAGCGATCGGATGGCGGTCCAGGAATGGACGAGGGACATCGCTGCCGTAGAGCGACTCCTCGTCCAGCACCTGGGGTCCCGAACCCATATCCCGGGCCAGAAGGTGCTGAATTTGGCGAGAGGAAGGCCCGGCTGCCTCATCCTCTGCATCACCGACACCCACATCCAGAACCTCTACAGCGAATGGGAAGCCATCCAGGAGGCGGCAGGCATCGGCAGGTTCGTCCTCTTCTCCATCGACGAGGCGAACAAGAACCGTCGGGTGGAGGAGGCCCTAGGCGACTTAGGGGCCGTCTACCACATAAACCGGCTCGACGACCTCCTCTCCCTCGTCATCGAGACCGCCGAGGACGCCTATCGCCCCCGGGAGGCTCGATGGGGGCGGCAGAGCGGGGAAAGTTTTATCTCCTCCGAGCGAATGGGGGGAGGCTGAAGTGCCGGGGTAGGGTAGTTGGACATCCTTTGGGACTGTGGATCCCATGACCCGGGTTCGAATCCCGGCTCCGGCCTCAATTCATCGATCGCTTTCTCATGATCTCAGGTTCTACTCCAAAGCTCTCCTTCGTCTCTATCAAGCTGGCGACGGCGTAGGTCCCATCAGGAATCGATCAGACAAATCCTAAAAAAAGTCGCTGGAGGGGGATGGGGTCCCACCCCACGTTCCAGGCCGTTCGGCCGGACCCCAAGCCCCATCACCGGACGAGCTTTGATGTGATCTCTGCTATGTGCCTTCCCTGGAAGCGAGCGGCAGCAAGCTCCGTCTCGCTCGGCTCCCTCTCGCCAGCTCTACCGACGATGGTGGAGGCTCCGTAGGGGGACCCTCCGGCCACCTCGTCGATCCTTCTCTGGCTCTCGAAGGTGTAGGGAAGGCCGACGACGATCATCCCCAGGTGGAGGAGGGTCGGGATGAAGGCGAGGATCGCCGCCTCCTGGCCGCCGTGCTGGGACCCGGAGGAGACGAAGACCCCTCCCACCTTCCCCATCAGGAGGTTCTTCCTCCAGAGGTCGCCGGTGGAGTCGAGGAACGTCCTCATCTGCCCCGCCATGTTCCCCAGGTACGACGGCGTCCCGAAGATGATGGCGTCCGCCTCCGCCAGCTCCTCGACGTTGCAGACCGGAACCCCCGAGAAGATCTCTGCCGCCTCCTGGATGGCCCCCCTCCTCGCCAGCTCCGCCTCCGATAGCGTCTCAGGGACCCGGCGCATCTCGACCTTTGCTCCCTTCACATGGCGGGCTCCCTCAGCCACCGCCGCCGCCATCCTGTGGGTGTGGCCGTTCATGGTGTAGTATAATACAAGGACCTTCAACCGGATCAACCTCCAAGAGAATCTATGCCGGCAAACTATTTCAAATTTGTTGGCGAAATGACAGGAGATCTGGGGATAAGGGAAGTATAAGAAGAGATCTTTAGAGGATATCGGATTTTTTAGACGATTCGGAGATGGAATTAAACCGGATTATGGGATGTAGAAGGCTCCCGATCACAAGATGAAGAACGAAAAGGTCCTCTGTGAAACAGGCTCTCGCGAGGAGGGGCTCGGGCGGGAGCCGAAGAGGGGTTCGGCCAGCCCCCCCGCCTCCCGTGACCGCCTCGGAGCCCTCATCTCCGCCGGTGAGGGGCCGATCAGTAGTTCTCGCAGAGGAGCTCGAAGTAGGCCCTCTCGTGGGCGCAGGCGGGGCACTCCTCCGGCGGCTCCGTCCCATCGTGGATGTAGCCGCAGTTCCTGCACCTCCAGCTGACGACCCCCTCGCGCTTGAAGACCTTCCCGTCGTCGATGTTCTTGGCGAGGGCGAGGAACCTCTTCTCGTGGCCGACCTCCGCCCTGGCGATCGACCTCATAGTCTCGGCTACCTCGGGGAAGCCCTCAAGGTCGGCCTTGGCCGCGAACTCCGGGTACATCTCCGAGTACTCGTGCTTCTCCCCGGCGGCCGCCGCCCGGAGGTTCTCCACCGTCGGCCCGATGACCCCGGCAGGGAAGGATGCCCGAACCTCGGCCTCGCCGCCCTCCAGGAACTTGAAGAGCCTCTTTGCGTGCTCCTTCTCGTTGTCGGCGGTATCAGCGAAGATGGCGGAGATCTGCTCGTACCCCTCCTTCTTCGCCTGAGAGGCGAAGAAGTTGTACCGGTTTCGCGCCTGGGATTCGCCCGCAAAGGCGGTGAGGATGTTCTTCTCGGTCTCGGTTCCTTTCAAGCTCTTCAATATCTCACACTCCGAGGGCATATTGTCGCTGGGGATTGATAAATGGATCGGCTCGCCCGCTGGAAGGCGACTTGTATGCCGTTTTTGATCTCTGACACAACCTTTAATAATCATCATGATTATTTATAATTCCGCGAATGGGGAAACCGCTGAATGGACATCGGTGAGATCATCGAAGCGATTAGAGAAGACCGCGTTAGGATCACAGACCATGCTTACGAAGAAGCCAGCGCTGATCAGCTCACCTTTGATGAGATCTACCTCTCAGTATTTGACGGCGAAATAATAGAAGAGTACCTGGACGATGATCCATATCCAAGCTGCCTGATAAGCGGCCAAACGTTCAGCGGAAATCCAGTCCACAGCGTTTGGGCTTATAATCCGGAGAACGGCTGGGCGGTTTTGATCACCGTTTATCGGCCGGATCCTTCTCTCTGGATCAACTATTGCAAAAGGCGGTCATAGATGAAACCCTTTGAGAAGTGCCCCGTCTGCGGTGGGGAGCTGGTGGAGAAGGAGGTGGAGAAGCTCCTCAGAGGCGGCTCCCACACCGCTGTTCTGAAGGTGAGGGCCGAGGTCTGTCTCCGATGCGGTGAGCGGCTCTACTCCCAGGAGACGGTCCGGCGGTTTGAGGAGATCAAGGCGAAGCTGAAGCGCCAGGATACGGCGGAGTTCAAGCCGATGGGGCTGTCGTTCGAGGTGGTGTAGGCGGCTCGTGGGGGGCACCGGTCGTTGGTTACATCGGGAGCGCTGAGGGTCACGAATACCCCAACCTTTAGGTTGGGGATGAAGTGAACCTTCGCCTGGTTTTCATATTTTCTTAGATGATTAATAAGGCTCCTCCAGTAGCCAAAAGCAGAGTCACGATAATTTCTGAGGAGGAGGTTTGGGCAAACGAAGACTCAACGATTTCGGATTCCGTCAAACCGGCCGCGCGCAGTTTGATTTTGGTTATTCTTGTTGCATAACCTGTGGTCCACAGAGTCTCCGCAGTTTAAAAGGAATCCGGCCTATCAACACAACCCCCGACAGAATAAAATGGTACAAATATATTCACAGCTCCTGGAATTCTATGACCGATCAGATGCAGGCCGTGCGGGACACAGTAACTGAGATACTGCGAGAGAACGGCGTCAAGCGAGAGGCCTTCTTCGGCTCCATCGTCCGGGGCGAGATGGACTAGGAGAGCGACATCGACATCCTGATCGAGTTTGAGGGAAGAAAGAGCCTCCTCGATCTTGCCCACCCTCAAAAACGAGCTGGAGGACGCCGTGAGCAGGCGGGTGTACGTTCTCACCTACAAGTCGGTTCATCCCCGGCTGAAAGATTCGAATCCTGGCCGAGCAGGTCCGGATACTGTGAGGGCGCCGACAAAAGCTCTCTAACTTTGGGTCGGGATTCTGCAGGAGTCATTCATGATTAATTAAGCTATTTTTATACCAACATCGATAAATATCACCTCCACCAATATTTATCCCAGCCGAAACCCCGCACGCGCTCGGTTTTCGCCGGGCCTTTCGGCCATATCATGGAGGTGACAGGAGTTGGCGCTCTATCCGGACGATAAAAGCTCAGATTTGGAGGCGATGAAGAAGCGGTGGCCGAAGAAGTTCTGGCCGGAGATCGCCATCTTCCAGCAGATCCACCCCGGCGACCGGATCTTCGTCGGTACCGGATGCGGCGAGCCCCAGCACCTCGTCGGAGCCCTGAAGAGGTACGTCGAGAAGAGTCCCAACTCCCTCTTAGGCGCCGAGATGATCCACGTCTGGACCCTGGGGATCGCCCCTTGCGCCGAGGAGCAGTTCCGGGAGAACTTCCGGCTCAACTCCTTCTTCGTCGGGTCCCGGAGCAGGGATGCCATCAACCGGGGGGACGCGGACTACACCCCGATATTCCTCTCCGAGGTCCCGGCGCTATTCCGTCAGGGGGCGATCCCCATCGACGTCGCCCTCGTCCAGACATCGCCCCCCGACCGCCACGGCTACATGAGCCTCGGGATTTCCGTCGACATCGTCAAGGCGGCGGTGGAGGCGGCCGATATCGTCATCGCCCAGATCAACCCCCAGATGCCTCGGGTCCCAGGCGACGGCTTCGTCTCCGTCGAGGAGGTCGACCACCTCGTATACTGCGATGAGCCCCTCCTGGAGTACCACGACCCCGTCCCCGACGAGATCGCCCGGAGGATCGGCGGCTACGTCGCTCGGGTCGTCGAGGACGGTTCCACCATCCAGGTCGGGTACGGCTCGGTCCCCAACGCCGTCCTAGGAAGCCTCCGGGAGAAGAAGCACCTAGGGGTCCATTCCGAGCTCTTCACCGACGGCATCGCCGAACTGATGAAGTCAGGGGCCGTAGACAACTCCAGAAAGACGATCGACCGGGGCAAGGCCGTCGCCTCTTTCTGCATGGGCTCGGCGGAGACGTACAGGTTCCTCGACGACAACCCCCTCGTCGAGTTCAGGTCGATCGATTATACCAACAGCCCCCTGGTGATAGCCAAGAACCGAAGGATGACGGCGATAAATAGCGCCCTCGAGATCGACCTATCGGGGCAGGCGACGGCCGAGTCCCTGGCGGGAGTCCACTACAGCGGGATTGGAGGCCAGGCCGACTTCATGCGGGGTTCGGTTTTGTCGCCAGCCGGAAGGTCGATCCTCGCTTTGCCATCAACGGCCAGCGGCGGGAGGGCGTCGAGGATAGTCCCCACCCTGAGGCCCGGCTCCGGCGTCACCTTGAGCCGGGGGGACGTCCACTACGTCGTCACCGAATACGGGATCGCCTACCTCCACGCCAAGAACGTCCGGGAGAGGGCCCTGGACCTGATAGCCATCGCCCACCCCAACTTCCGCCCCCAGCTGATCGAGGAGGCGAAGAGGCTGAACCTCATCTACGGCGACCAGGCCTTCATCCCCGGCGAGGGCGGAATCTACCCCGAGAGCCTGGAGATCAGGAGGACGACGAAGACGGGCCTTCCGATCCTCCTTCGGCCGGCCAAGATCACCGACGAGCCCCTCCTCAAGGAGTTCTTCCACGAGCTATCCGACGAGAGCCTCTACAGCAGGTTCATGACGACGAAAAAAGATCTCTCCCACCCGTGGCTCCAGGAGTTCGCCGTCGTCGACTATTCGAAGAAGATGGTGGTCCTCGCGACCTTGGAGGACCGGCAGGCGGGAAGGGAGACGGTCGTCGGGATCGGCCAGTACGGCCTCCTGGGCGAGTCGATGATGGCGGAGGTCGCCTACGTCGTGAGGGACGACTACCACCGCCAGGGGGTGGGAAGAGAGCTCCTCGCCCGCCTCACCCACCTTGCGAGAAAGCAAGGGGTCCTGGGGTTCGTCGCTGAGGTTCTATCCACCAACGTCCGGATATTTCGAATGTTCCAGAGGATGGGCTTCGAGCTGGAGAAGGTCTGGGAGGAGGATGGGGTCTACGAGATGAGGGCCAGGTTCGGTGAACCCAGCGAGATCGATGGATCTAGTCGGGACTGAGGTGCTGGGTGCCAGAAGAAAGACGTCGCAGCCCCGGCAGGTATCTCCGGGGCGGCTCATCTTTCAGGGCTCTCAGGAGACAGCCCCAAAAGGGATCGCTCCCTTCTAACTATCCTCACCCCGCCACCCGCTCAGCTTCTCGAGGACCGCCACCTCCTGCTGAAGGTCGAGGTCCCCCAGGGCATCGCTCTCGATCTCGAGGTGGGTTCTGAAGATCTCAAATAAGCTCCGGTAAGGCTCCGATACCGTGAGGGGCAGAGACTGCCTCTCCCACTCCCCCAGCAGCGGTCCGGGGATGACGATCCCGTCCTCGAGGGTGACGGAGGGCTCGATCGGAGCATTTTGGTCCTGGGCCATCCTCTCGTCCGTCATCCAGTTCTTCAGGAGGTCTGCGTACCTCGACAAAAGGATCGCCTTTCTTATTCCGTTGTTCTCGTAGAAGTCGGGCTCGGCCTCGGGGAAGATCACAGCCGCCTCGGCGCCGTCCTCGGTCCCGTTCCTATCCCGGTAGCTGACCGATAGGGCGATCCTCTCGTCGTCGGATACCTGGCGGAGCTTGATCAATATGATCCCGCCCTTCACCTCCCCCTCCTCCGCCCTGGAGGGGAAGAGGGTGTTCACCTTCATGATCTCCCCCGTCGCCTCATCGGCCTCCGGCGAACCGTAGACCTTATCTATCCTGTATCCAGGAGCCTCGAGCCGTAGGAGGAGGTCGAATGCCAGAGGAGTCACCATGAAGTCGAACTCCTCGTCCATCCTCTCTTCAAACTCCCTCGCCGAGTGGACCGAGTAGTAGTTGGCACCGCGGACCTTGGTGATCTCCTCCACGAGCTCGGTGTTGAAGTCCACCCCAACTCCTATGAAGGTGGTGTAAATCCCCTTCCGAGCGTTCTCCTGGAGGGTCCTCAGGAGGCCTTCCTCCTCCGTCTCCCCCAGGTTCGGCATGGCATCGGTGATGAAGATGATCCTGTTCTCCCGCTCGGCAGGGTCGATCTCCCCATATTTGCCGAAGGCGGTCGTTCCCTTCATCATCCCCGCCTCCATGTTCGTCCCGGCGTACTCCTCGACCTCGAGGATGGCGGCCTTCAGGCCTTCAAGATCCTTCTCGTCGATCCTGGTGAGGGGATCGACGACGTAAGCCTCATCGCTAAAGACTACGAGGCCGAAACGGTCGTCCCCCTCCAGATGGCCCAAAAGTTCAACCACCGCCTGATCGGCGATCTCCATCTTCGACTTGCTGAGGCCAGAATCTTCCTTGATATCGACCCAGTTGCCGAACTGGTCGTAGTAGTAATCGCTGAAGGGGCTTCCCATGGAGCCAGAGTAGTCGAGGACGACGACCAGGTTCAGCTTCTTCCTGGCAAAGTCGGAGATCCCTGAGTTGAGGCCGACAGATAGGTAGCGCTGCGGCTCGCCAGAGATGGGATCCCTCGATATGGCAGAGCTGTAAGAGGGGCAGAAGAGCTTCTCGCACCCCTCCGTCTGGCCAGTCTCAAAGCGGTAGTCGTAAAAGAGGCCCTCGTAGGTGACGTCCGTCGGGAGGGGCAGGTAGTCCCGTTCTATGTTCTCCCGGAAGTTCTCGATATCCTTGGCCCCCCCGACGGCCAAACCGATGGAGGAGCTCGCCTCCGGAGCAGCGCACATGGCGGGTCCTCCAAGCCCCGGCCCTCCGGCGGCATAAGACCCTCCCACCGCCGAGGCAGCCTCCTGAAAGATGATCGACTCCACCTGAACGTCGAACCGGACGGAGTCGCTCTCCTTTCCGTCCAGGGAGAACCAGAGCTGGTACTCGCCGGGCCATTCGGCCTGGAACCATGTGAAATAAAGCCGGTTCGCCTCCACCACCCCAGCCGGGATCTTCTGGACCGTTCCCGTGGGGTACCGGCAGAGGAGCTCGAGATCCCCCTCCTCGGAAGGGGCGATCATCAACCTCGCCCACGCCCCCATGGGGATCTCCAGGGATCCCCTCCTCTCCTTTCCCTCCAGGTCGGCTATCCAGATGCCTTCCTCCTCCACCTCACCGGACGAGGGACCCTCATAGCGGAGTCCCTCAGTGGAGGTCGGCGGACCGAAGCGGTACCATTCGGCTTCATCTCCTCCACCCGAAAGATCAGCCCCTCCGGGGGAGGAATGGGCGAACGAGATGAGAACTGCCACCAGGCAGAAGACCATCGGAGCTCTTCTCATAGCATCCCCTCTCTATCAATATCGGTATTAGATTTTTGTTATATTTGAAATCTACTTGAAAAATCCCCCCGGCTTAGAGATGGACCTCGAGAACGACCGGATCTTCCTGCCTCGATCGCCCTGCGTCGGCGATTTCGACCGGGAGCACGTCCCGGTTGAGAACCGTTAGTCGCAAATATCTCGCCACCGCCGCCGGAATATTAAAAAATAGTTGATGAGAGCGTTGAATACTGCTCCCATTCCCTCTTTCACCTGAAGAGCTCCATAAATCCGAAGAACTCCTCCGGACCGGCTCCGACGATCTCGACATCTCCGCTGGCGATCGCCTCCTCAGGATTGAGCTTCCCCAGGACTAGGTTCTTCATCGAGAGCGAGTCGGTGACGATGGTGAAGACCTGGGAGCGGGATCCGGAGCGGTCCGCGATCGGAGAAGCTCCTCTAGGCATGGAAGCTAAATCCGGCGAGATCCCATCTTCCGACGAGGAGTTCGCCCTCTCCGTCGAGGACGGCAACCTATGGATCAGAGAGACCGCCACCGGCGATAGACGCCCTCTGCCCACCGACGGCTCAAACGACTATGCTTATGCGAAGCGATCAGATACGGTATCCCATCCGGTAATTGGCGGCTAAAAGAAGAGATCCTCCAGGAGGATCTTGAGGCCGATCCCGATGAGGATGAGGCCGCCGACGATCTCGATCCTGTTCTCGAATAGGCCGACGAGGCGGCTTCCGATGAAGACTCCTATAAACGAAAGGGCGAAGGTGACGGACCCGATGACTGCGACGGGGACGACGATGGAGATGTCGAGGAAGGCGAAGGTGACGCCTACGGCGAGGGCGTCGATGCTGGTGGCGATGGCCAGGAGCGTCAGAAGGCGGAGGTCGAGGAGGTTTGCTGCCGCCCGATCGGATGGCCCGTCCTTCATCGATTCGAAGATCATCTTTCCGCCGATGAGGACTAGGAGGATGAAGGCGATCCAGTGGTCGAAGCCGGTCACGAAGTCGCTGAACTCAAGCCCGCCGAGCCAGCCTATCACGGGCATCAAGGCCTGAAAGCCGCCGAAGAAGAATGCCGCCATTAGGGCGCTCTTGAGCCTTCTGCCGGTCAAAGTCGCCCCGCCGGTCACCGAGACGGCGAAGGCATCCATGGAGAGGCCGAAGGCGATGAGAAGGGTGGATATCATGTCCATGAGCTTTCCCCACCACCAAGAAGACCATCGCCTATAATCCTTGCCCCGTCGGAGCTCGATGGAGAAGAGATCGGCTCCCCATCACCGGCCCTTCTTCCCTCGAACCACGACGAAAGAGCCGCGGCCCCACCCAGGCCGCGGGGCCTCGACCTCGGTCATCGCCTCCGGCTCGGATGATAGCGTCTGGACGAATTTTAGGTCGGAAAATCCGGCGGCTTCGAGGAGGGCGGCCATCTCCACGGGGGCGAGAAAACGGGCATCGCCGTAAAAGCCCCCACCACCATCTTTCTTCTCGCCTTCCTCTTTTTTCTCTCCCTTCTCCCGCTGGTACCGCCGGCCGACGGGGCTCTCCCGGTCGATGAAGCCGACGACGATCGCACCGCTCCAAGCGAGGACCCTCGCTGCCTCCCGGAAGGCGGCCGCCTTGTCGCTGAGGAGAAAGTCGACGGTGACCATCAGGACGAGGTCGAAGGCCCCGCCCCGGAAGGGGAGCCGCTCTGCGACGCCCCGGATGCAGGTGACGCCCCGCCACCGGGCGATCTTCATCATCGGAACCGACGGGTCGAGGCCGATGGCGACGCTGAGGGGAGCGGCGAACCTTCCGGTACCGACACCCACCTCCAGGCCCCGACCGAACCGGGGCAAGGAGGACTCCACGGCGGCGAGCTCTGATTGGTAGGCTGCCGGATTTCGGTCAAACCAGCGGTCGTATTTGTCGGTCCCGTCCTTGTAGGGGTCGGATATCGGAATGTTTTGTCACCTCCTCCGCATACTGATTCGCATCCCAGACCATCTAACGTACACAAAAAAGAGCTGGCGGGACCATCTCTTCCCGCCTCCGGAAAACTTGCGCCCTCGTCTAGATCTTCTCCGTCCTGCTCGTCCTCCTCTCCCGGGCGAGCTGATCGTCTTTGCCGAGGGGGTAGCCGCCGCGGCTGTTTCTCATCAGCGCCACCGACCTGCAGGCGTCACAGCTCTTGTCCCGGGAGCGGAAGAGCTCCATCGCCGCGGTGGCGATGACGGGGATGGGGATCTCCTTCTCGAGGGCGTCGTGGACGAGCCAGTTCACCTCCCCGGTATCCTCGACGTGGGACGGGACGTCACTGAACCTCTGTTCGGCAAGGCTTCTCGCCATCAGCTCGACGAGCCATCCCCGGACGGTGGCCCCCCTCGCCCAGCTCTTGAAGATCTTCTCCAGGTCGAGGTGGAAGTCGCTCTCCTTCAGGAGGGCCACCCCCTCGCCGATCGCCTGGGCCATCCCCGCCTCGACCCCATCCTGGACGAGCTTCGTGAAGTGGCCGGAGCCGGGGTCGCCGGTGTAGATGCAACCCCCCTCCGCGGCCAAAGCCTTCAGGATCGGCTCGGCGACCTTGAAGCCGTTCTTGTTCCCGCCAATCATGAAGCACGCCCCCTTCCGGGCCCCCTCGACCCCGCCGCTCGTCCCGCAGTCGAGGAAGAATATGCCGCTGTCGGCGAGGTCCTCCTCCCTCCGGACGGAGTCGAGGTAGAAGGAGTTTCCGCCGTCGATCACCACGTCGCCAGCGTCCAGGAGGGGGACGAGCTCTTCGAGGACCTTGTCGACCGTCGGCCCCGCGGGGACGGAAATGTATATCACCCGGGGCTGGTCGAGGAAATCGACGATGGGACCGTACCCGTCCACCACCTTGACGCCCTTCCTTTCAAGATGAGGCTTCGCGGACCTCGACTTCCCCACCACGGCGATCCCCTTCTCCTTCGCCAGCAGCGCGAGGTTTCCGCCCATCTTTCCTAGTCCTAGGATGCCCAGCTTCATATCCTTTGGTTTGCTCAACTAAATCACCACCAAATCTCAGATTCGCCACGACTCTAGCGCGAAGACTCCAGGCGTTCTATCAGGCTGTTCAACCGCTCCGTCGAGGAGCTGGAATCAAAGCAATTTGCCTCATCTATTCTCCGATCGGCTTCGTCCGACCGGATCTCTCAATCGGATCCATCCGGCCAGGGGGATCCTGCGGGGGAGGCGGGACGATGGCGTCGAGACGCCGCCCCGTGGCATCCCCCGGTCCTCGACTTTGGATCAGTCCCCAGAGGCGACCGGCCCGAGCTTGGCAGGCCTCATCCCCAGGTCCCGGTCGAGGATGTAGAGGGCCCCGATCCCCTCGTCGCCGCTCGCCGCCATCCTCACCTTCTCGACGATCTCCCTCGCGTTCGCCTCCTCCTCCACCTGCTCGTCGACGAACCACTGGAGCATATTGGTGGCGGCGTGATCCTTCTCGCCGGCCGCAAGGTCGACTAGGGCGTGGATCAGCCCCGTCACCTTCTTCTCGTGGCTGTAGACCTCTTCCACGACCTGGAGGGGGGACGCCCACTCGAAGGGGGGCTTCTCGATGGCGAGGAGCTCCGCCCTCCCGCCCCGGGCGATGACGAAGTCGTAGATCTTCATCCCGTGCATCAGCTCCTCCTGGGCCTGGACCCTCATCCAGTTGGCAAATCCCGGCAGGTTCGTCGCCGAGAAGTGGGCGGACATGGCCAGGTAGAGGTAGGAGGAGTAGAGCTCTGCCCTCACCTGCTCGTTGAGGGCTCGAGCCATCTTCTCACCGATGGCAGCCATTTGTCATCAGCTCCCTATTCAGCTCTCCTCAAAGACGTCCTTGGTCGCCCCGCAGACCGGACAGGTCCAGTCGTCGGGGAGATCATCAAAAGCGGTACCTGGAGCAACGCCAGAATCGGGGTCGCCCTTCTCTGGATCGTAGACGTATCCGCAGACCGTACAGGTATATCTCTTCGCCAATTCAACCTCGCCTCCTGGACCGGACTTGAAGGATCAGTCCGAGGGCGGCCGGGGCTTCCGGCCGCCAAAAACATGTCTAATAATGCTACAATGTATTCTCCATCCCGAAGTATATAATACTTTGGATCGGCTTGAGGCTATGGCCCCCTTCCGAGACCATCCAGCCTCAGATGTACCCTTTCAGGACCCTCCTAACCTTCCCCTCCAGGTCGGGGATCTTTGAGTTGAATTTCTCAAAGTTGTCCCCGAAGGTCGGAGCCGCCCGCCGATGGAATATTCCGAGGGGTATGGGACCGTCGGAGTTGTAGTCCCACTCCACCATCTTCGCCTGGGCTTGAACGACGTCCTGGGGGTCGTGCCCCTCCAGGGCGTAAGTCCGCCGGTTGTAAAGATCGTACATGTTGAAGAAGGTGGCACAGACCTGGAGGACGTCGACGAAGGAGAACCCCCGGTGGAGGATCGCCTCCCTGATCGTCTCCTTGAGGAGTTCGATCCTATTCGAGTAGCCCCGGGCGATGAAGGTCCCTCCGCTGGCGAAGACCATCTCCAGGGGGTTTATCGGCGAAACTTCGAGCCCTTCGGGGGTGGACCTGCCAGCAAAACCCGATGGCGATGTCGGGGTGTACTGACCGGTGGTGAGGCCGTAGACCCGGTTGTCGTGGACTATCGTCGTCACGTCCACGTTCCTCTTGGCGGCGAAGATCAGGTGGTCTAGCCCCTCGGCGTAGGCGTCGCCGTCACCGGCAAAGCAGATGACGGTAAGGTCGGGGTCTGCAAGCTTAATTCCGGTGGCGACGGGGATAGCCCTGCCGTGGATGGCGTAGAAGCTGTTCACTTGGAGGTAGTCGGCGATCTTCCCGTGGCAGCCTATCCCGGTCACCACTACGACGTTCTCTTTTGGTACGAGCCCCGCCCCGTCCAGCTCCGCCAAGACGGGCTTTATGGCGTTCAGTATGGCGAAGTTTCCGCAACCCGGACACCAGGTGTTAGGAGCCGCTGTTCCCAGATCTTGGGCCTTCATATCCCCACCTCCAAGAGCCTCTCCTCCAGCTCGTCGACGGAGAAGGGCCTCCCATCGTACTTCAGGACCAATCTGTCTGCCTCAAAGCCGCAAGATCGGATCAGCTTGGCCATCCCCCCCGTGGAGTTCGTCTCGACGGATATCGTCCTCTCTACCCCCCGGAGGGCCTCTCTGAACAGGTCGGCGGGGAAAGGGCTGACGACCACCGGCTGGACGACCCGGAGGCCGAGCTCCTCGCCAACCTCTCCACATGGACCTTTATTCGATCCCCAACATACAACGGCCGTCGAGGACCTCCGGTCGCCGCTGACGTTCAACGTTTTCAGCCTCTCCAGCTCCTCGACGAGCCTCCGTTCCTTTCTCAGGAGCTTATCCTGGCCTGCCTCGATCGCCCGGGCCTCCTCCGTCGTGATCCCGGAAGGGAGGTGGGCGTAGCTGTTAGCCTTCACCACCGCTCCAGTCCTCGGCGGGAAGGCCAGGGGGGAGATTCCGTCTTCCGCTGAGGCGTACCTCCTGTAATCACCGTCGCCGTCCCAGAGGACGGGGCCGAACTCCGGGATCTCCCTCGCCTCCTCGACGTTGAAGCTGTAGGCGGATTCGCTGAGGGTCTTGTCCGATAGCAGGACCACGGGGATCTGGTACCTCCAGGCGAGGCCCAGGGCCGCCGCCGACCAGAAGAAGGCCTCCTCCGCGTCCCCGGGGGCGATGACAAGCCTCGGAAACTCCCCGTGCCCAGCGTTCATGACGAAGGGGAGGTCGGCCTGGGCGGTGTAAGTGGGAACCCCTGTGCTCGGCCCTGCCCTCTGAGATACGAGGACGACGAGGGGGATCTCCGCCATCCCCGCCAGGCTCATCCCCTCATTCATGAGGCAGAACCCGCCGCCTGAGGTGCCGACAGCCGCCTTTTTGCCGGCGTAGGCAAACCCCTCGGCCATCAGGATCACGGCTATCTCGTTCTCGGGGTGGACGACCTTGATCGAGAACTCGGCCGCGACCTTGGCGAGGAAGTGGAGGACCCCGGAGGAGGGGGTCATGGGGTAGGCGACGTAAGCGTCCAGGCCGCCCCGGAGGAGGCCGAGGCCGAAGATCTCGTTTCCGGTGATGACAGGGCAGCAGGGGTAAGACCTTTTATCGACTCTGGCATCGCCCCGCCCTTCGAGACCGGCGCGCCCCCGGCGGGCGACCTCCAGGTTCTCGTCGATGGCCTTGGGGATCTCCTTTCGGAGGACCTTTTCAACGATCTCCTCCTCGATCCCGGCAGCCCTGGAGAAGGCGCCGATGAGGCCGACGTTCCTCGCGATCGGCGGGGCTCCCGATTCCTTGGCGAAGGTCTTGAGGGGGAGGCCAACTCCTCCGGCCAGAGGCGCCTTCACCTCATCAGAGTCGTATATGACGATGGAGCTTTCCCTAAGACGCCAGCTGTGCCGATCGATCGTATCCTGGTTTAAGGCGAGGAGATAGTCCACCCCGTCCCTGGGAGCACCGATCTTTTTTCCGGCTGCCCTTACGATGGCGAAGTTGTGGCCTCCCCTGATGAGGGAGGGGTAGTCGAGGTACTGGTAGAGGCAGTATCCGAGCTGGTTGTAGAGGCGGGCGATGATCATCCCAGCCTCAGTTATACCGTCGCCAGCCTTTCCTCCTACCAGAACGGAGAATTCGTCCCTCATTGATAGATCTCCTAAATTTCCGGTTCTGCTTCTCCTCTGCTCTATCCGGCCCGAGACCATGATGGCCGGTTCATATCTCCAAAAGCGTTTTATAATTTCGTTCCGAGAGTATATAAAAACTTCGAGCGTCCCGAGAGGGTCAGAGAAGGCTTATATTCTGCTGAATGTCAGAAACTGATCCCGACGCCCTGGAGGAATATTCTTGGACCAGAAAGAAGATAGAAGCTGCGTATTCTGCGAGATCGTCGCCGGCGGGGCGAAGGCCCATCGGATAATCGAGGACGAGATGTCCCTCGCGATACTGGACATAAACCCCTTTTCGAGGGGCCACTGTCTTGTGATCCCCAAGAGGCACGTCCCTTGGTGGCACGACCTGACCGAAGAAGAGGTCGAGAGCCTCTTTAGGGTGGCGAGGACCGTCTCTCAGAAGATGATGCGGGCCTACGCCCCAGACTTCGTGGCGATATACGCCCGGGGGCGGAGGATCCCCCACACCCACGTCTTCCTGGTTCCGACGTACGACGGCGACGTCCTGGACAGGTTCTTCAACGCCCTGGAGGGCTTCCAGGAAGGGACGGCGGAGCTGGCGAAGCTGAAGGGAGACGAAGAGCTCGTGAAGGCGGCTGACCGCCTCAGGAAGGCCTGAGGCAACCGACTCGCCTGCAAAACTACTCTTCGGGACGGACGGGACCTCTCAACGCCTCGGATATCCAGGCCAGGTAGTCGTCGTCTCCGCCGACCACCGGGAGGGCGATCACCTCGGGGAGGTCGTAAGGGTGGACCTCCCGGATCCGGGCGGCGAGGAGCTCCAACTTCTCCGTCATCGTCTTGATGATTAAGAGGTCCTCCGCCTCCTCCTTCACCTCCCCCTCCCAGAAGAAGGTGGACCTGACCTGAGATATGTTGATGCAGGCGGCAAGCCCCTCCTCGACGATCAGACGGGCGAGCCTCCCCGAGCCGTTGGGGGGCGCCGTGGCGAAAACCACGACGAAATCGTCCCTCAGTAGCGGCACTCCCCTGCGGCCTCGTAGAGGGCCATCACCTTCCTGCCGACGTCCTCGGAGACCCTCTCAGAGAGGAGCCTCGCCAGGATCTCGGCGTGCTCGGGCTGAACGCACCCGAGGCTCTCCGATCCGTCGAGGATCACCTCCGTTAAGTACCGGAGCTCGAAGATGTCGAGCCTCTTCAGCCTATCCTCGAAGTCGTCGTCGTCGAGGGAGTAGTGGTTTGAGACGGGGGGGAGGATCGACTGGTACTCGAACCCGGAACCAGAGCAGGTGGTGTCAGCGCACTCCGGGGCCAGCTTCTTGAGGATTGAAGCATCCTTATCTGATAGCATCCTGGCCATATATCATCAAACTCCGATAGAGATAGATCGAACCTATGTCGGCAGAGCTTCTGAGACGAGGACGAGGCCGTCCTCGGTGACGGCGACCTCCAGGTCCCGGACGACGACCCTCTTCCTCAGCGCCTCCGGCGCCTTCTCCCTGATCTGGACGACTATGTCGACGGAGCCGATCTCCAGCTTTATCCCTGCCCTGTCCGCCTCCTGAAAGACCAGCCCCGGAAGGTCGAAGAGGTCGGTCCCGGCGGGAACGGTGATGGAGATGGGGGCATGGATCATCGTCCACTCCCTCAGGGTGGCCCTAGCCCGGAAGACGTTCTGGAGGGCCCTCTTCTCGAGGATGCTGACGTTGGACCTGGTCGTCCCCAGGATCTCCGCCACCTCCTGCTGAGAGAGGCCCTGCCGCCTCAGCTTCAGGACCGCCACCTGCCTTCTGGTCAGAAGGCCTTCTCTTGCTGCCGGCCCCTCACCCATCCCAGGGTCCTCTTCCCCTCTTCGAGTCAATTCTTGCCACCGGCTTAAGAGATTATTCGATCCCGAAGGCCTTAAAGGTGGCGAAGATGGTCTCGCCAGGAGACCTTCGCCTCACCGGCAGGGATCGCCAAGCCTCTACGCGCGAAACCCCCTCAGAGCCGCCCCCTCAATACCCGCGAAACCGAATCTCTCGCCCTCCGCCCGAGGCGACGGAGCCCCTCGCTGGCCCCTCCTGATGGTGGCTTGGGACCTCGGGGAGTCGGCGCCAAACCCGCCTCCTCCTCCATGATCGAAAGGCGTGTCCGGTAGGCGGCTAGGACGAAGCCGTAGAGGGCGGGCCCCACGATCACCCCCATGACACCGATGGCGAATATCGGAGCAGCAAAGGCGAGGAGGGTAATTGCCGGATGGATCGATGCCCCCGCCCTCGCAAGGGCCGGGCGCATGATGTTCTCGGGAAATACGTTCAGAAATATCGTTCCCAGGATCAGAAGGGCTGCCACCCTGAGGTAATCCTGGAAGATCAGATAGTAGAGGGCCATGGGGACGTAGACGGCGCTCGTCCCGATGAGGGGCATCAGGGCGAAGACGGCGGTGACCATCCCCCAGAGGAAGGGGTAGGGGACGCCGATGAAGAGGTAGACGAAGGCGGCGATCAGCCCCGTCAGGAGGCTGTTTATCAGGTAGACGTTGAAGAGGCTGTTGTAGATGGCGTTCAGCTCCGAGAGAAAGAGGCGGACCGTCGCCCTCTCTGGCAACAGCTCAAGAAACTTCTCCACCGACCCCGCGCCGTCGACGAGGAGGTAGTAGGTGAGGAGGATGGCGACGCCGAACTGGGCCATCAGGATCGGCAGGTTCTTGGCTATCCAGTCGGCGAAGCCCGTCACGATCCTCCTGGCCCTCGGCAGCACCTCGGGGACTACCCAAGTCCCGGGGGCTGCTAGGATCGCCCCTATCTGCTCCTCTGCCTGGTCGAGGGCCCCCCCTACGAAGGGGGCTATGACCTTGGGAGTGTGATCATCGTTGATGGACCTGGTCCAGTCGAAGAAGTCCCCAGAGGTCTGGTCTGCGAACTTGCTCGCCGCCTCGTCGAAGTAATCCTGGTTTTTGGATAGTTCGAGGACCTCCGTCGTCAGGGCGTTAATGACGCTCATGACGAAGACTAGGAAGATGAGGAAGACGATGGATATGGATAGAAGGGCCGAAAACCGCTTTCTTTTTGTCAGGCCGGCGAGGCGGAGGTGGAAGGGGTGGAGGGTGTAAGCGAAGAAGAAGCTCACGAGGATGGTGGTGATGAAGTTTTGGGTGACGTAAAGGACCCCCGCCGCGGCGGCGATCAGGATCGTCGCCGCCATCCAGTAGAACCGGTTCATCGAGGTCATGCTATGAGCTTTTATTGGACTGTTGAAGATATATGTCTTTCCTTCTCTTCTGATCCTCGGGGCCGACGAGCAAGACCCCCAAAGGAGGCAAAGGCCGAGCCACCAGCGGTCTCAGACGGGCCATAGCCGGCCTTAGCCCTTTCCCGAAGAAAACGCTAGGTCGCCTCACCGCCTCAAAGGACGCCGAATTATTCTAAAGCCCCATCTCCGTCCCCCTGGCCCCTTTGAGGATCGCCCCCTCCAGCTTCGCGGATCCGAGGACGGCCCGAGATAGGTCGGAGCCGGTGAGGTCAGCCCCCGATAGGTCCGCCCTCGTCAAGTCGGCTCCGCTGAGGTCGGCCTCCAAGAGGGAGGAGCCCCTCAGATCCGCGCCTGCGAGCTTCGATCGGACGAGCTTCGCTCCCGATAGGTCCGCCCCCGTTAGGTCTGACCTGACGAGCCTGGCCATCCGGAGGTCGGCGCCCCTCAACTTCGCGCCCCGGAGTTCGGAGCCGGTGAGGTCGGCCCTGGTCAGGGTGGCACCGCTTAGGTCGGCCTCGGCCATGGAAAGGGAGCTGAGGTCGGCTCCCTTCAGCTCCGCCCCGACGAGCTTCGCTTCCCGAAGGTCTGCCCCCGCGAGGTCAGCCCCCTCAAACTTCGCCTCGGAGAGGTCGGCCCCGACGAGCTTTGAGGATCTGAGGTCGGCGGATACGAGCTTCGATCGACTGAGGTCGACCCCCGCAAGCCCCGTACCCCTCAGGGCGGCGCCCATGAGGTTTGCGCCCTGGAGGTCGGCGCCCGATAGGTCCATCCCGCTGAGGTCGGCGCCCCTGAAGTCGGCCCTCATCTGGGGGTTTGCGGCCCGCCACCGGTTCCAGGCCTCGGGGCCCTGCCGGAGGGCGGAAAGCTGTTCTGGATTCGCCAAGTGAATCGTCCTCCCTTCCAAGGTTTTGCGTTGTAGGCGCCCCAGGTTAAAAAAAGTTAGTGGTGGTGGGTCGGTAGGGCGGCATCATCCCTTCAAAGGAGTCTCGATGCCACTTCAGACGGTGGGTGGCGAGATGGAAGGATCACCATCCTGACCTCCTCCGGACGAAACGGGCCACCTCCTCTGACCCTGGCGTCTCGAAGATCTCCACCGGAGAGCCGAGGCCGACGAGGCTTCCGCCCATCAGGACGGCGACCCTGTCGGCGAGCCTCCTCGCCTGGTCCAGGTCGTGGGTCGCCATCACCACCGCTATCTCTCGACGAACGGCCTTCCTGATCAGGTCCTCTATCGTCTCCGCCGTCCTGGGGTCGAGGTTAGCCGTCGCCTCGTCCAGGAGGAGGAGGTCGGGCTCTGTCACCAACGCCCTCGCCAGGGCGACCCGCTGGGCCTCCCCCCCCGAGAGGCTGGAGGGCCTTCGGTTCTCGTAACCCGAGAGGCCCACTTCCCGGAGGATGGATCTGACCCGATGGCGGGCGAGCGGGCCGGATACCCCCCTCATAGAAAGGCCGTATGCGACGTTCTTCTCGACGGATAGGTTGAAGATCGTCGGCTTCTGGAAGACCATCGCCATCCTCCTCCGGGCAAGAAACCTCGCCCTCTCGTCCTCCGATAAGTCGACCCCGTCGAATAGAACCCTTCCCCCGTCGGGGGGGTCCAGGAGGTCCAAGATCCGCAAGAGGGTCGTCTTCCCCGACCCGGTGGGCCCGATGATGGCCAGAACCTCGCCCCGTCCGGCCTTCAGGGTGATCCCCCTCAGGACCTCCACCCCGCCCCGGATCGCCCTGACCCCCAAAGCCTCGATCATGTCCACCAGTTCCCCTGGACCCTGTTGACGAGGAGGTTCACCAGAAGGGATATGGAGACGAGGATGATCCCCAGGGCCATCGAGAGCTCGATCTCCCCCCGGGAGGTCTCCAGGGCGATGGCCGTCGTCAGGACCCTGGTGTGACCCCTGATGTTGCCGCCGATCATCATAGCCACCCCCACCTCCGAGAGGGCCCGGCCGAATCCGAGGAGGACCGCGGCCATCATGGCGGCCTTCGCCTCTCCCATGATGGTTTGGATCGCCTGAAACCTCGACGCCCCCAGAGATAAGGCCGAATCTCGGACGGCGGGTCCGACGCCGCTGAGGGCGGCGATGGTGAGACCGATCATGATCGGGGATATGAGGACCGTCTGGCCCACTACCATCCCGGCGGGGGTGAAGAGGAGGCCGAGGCTTCCGAAGGGGCCGGACCTCGATAGGAGGAGGAAGACGACGAGGCCGACGGTCACCGTCGGGAGGCTGTAGAGGGTTTGGATGAGGTTGACGACAGCCCTTTTCCCCCTAAAATTGTGAAAATGGATGAGGCCGCCGATCGGCACGGCGATGCCGGCGGCGATGGTCGTAGAGGTGATGGCTATGGCGAGGGACCTAGCCGTTATCTCCACCACGGCCGGGTCGAGGGCCAAGATCAGCTCCACCGCCTTCGCCAGCCCCGCCGTGATTTCATCCAAAGGGCTCACCCGTATGCTTATTTGATCCAGGGATTCCTTCCGCGAATAAGGCGGTTACGCCAAGGCCCTGCTGCAGACGTCGTCGGAGAGGGGGATCACGCCCTCGTCCCCGGAGCACCCTATGATATCGCAGTTGCCTCTGGCGGGGTTGAAGAGAGGCTTGCCGATCGTCTCCGTCCCGTACTCGGCGATCAGGTCTTGGCCCTCGTCGGAGACGAGAAAGTTGATGAAGTTCTTTGCCATCTCGCAGTTTGTTTCGGGGTAGACGGTGGGGCTGACGGGTATGGCGGCGTAGACGTTGATGAGGAACTCATCGCTCTCGATCAGGGGGACCAGATCGAGGTCGCTCCTGAAGGCGGCGAAGGTGGAGGTGTCGCAGAGGGTGTAGGCCTCCATCTCGCTGGTCATCAGCAGGGTCTGGCCCATGGGCTGGCCAGCTTCGACGTACCAGGAGGCTCCGGAAGTCGAGATCTCTGAATAGTTGAAGCCCGCTTTATTCCAGAGGAGCTTCTCTCTCGCATGGGTCCCGGAGTCGTCGCCTCTAGATACGAACTTCACTTCCCCGGGGTTATCCATGCCGTGGACCATGATCGCCCTCATCGCATCAGAGGCGTTCAATCCGGTGATCCCCGCGGGGTCGTCCTCGGGGCCGACGATGATGAAGTAGTTGTAGGCGAAGCAGGTCCTTGAGAGGCCATAACCATCCTCGATGAACTTTCTCTCCCTCTCCGCGTCGTGGACGAGGATGAGGTCGGCGTCGCCCTTAACGGCGCGTTCGATAGCTATCCCCGTCCCGCCAGAGACGGTCCGGACGTCGACATCGTACATCTCCTCGAAGATATCCTCCATCTCGTCAAGAAGGAGGGTATCGTACAGGCTGGTGGTCGTCGAGATCCGAAGCAGCTCTCTCTCGCCCTCTCCCGCTCGGTCCTCGGCAGCTGCCGCGGTACAGAGGAGGGCGGCTATCAGGGCGAAGGCCGATGTCCGATGAGATATTTCCTTCATAACGATCGTAGATTGAATAGATAAGATTACTATAAAAGATCTCCGTTAACACTTATGAATTGACGGCTCTTCGTTGTGGTCCTGAGCTGAGGGAGATGAAGACAACTGGAGGATGAGCTTTATTGAGATCTGCTGCCATATCATCGTAAGAAAAGTTCTAGGGGTGCTGGGTCGTGAAGGAGTACATCAACGGCGAGATCGCCGTCTTCTGGAAACCAGAAAAGTGCATCCATTCGGCGGAGTGCCTCAAGGGCCTGTCGGGGGTCTTCGACCTCCAGAAGAGCTCCTGGGTGGATATAGAGGGTGCCGCCTCCGAGGAGATCGGGGTGGTGAGGGATGGACCCCTCCTCGTCAGCGGAAGGTGCGCCCTCGCCGGACAAAGTGGCAGAGAATATATAAAATTACTTTTATAGATAGTTCATCTAATCTAGACAACAAAGTTTAACTATGATAAACAAATTTTGCTCAAATTAAGTTGAGTTCAATCAATTTAATTTGGGTGAGGGAGTTGAACCGTCAGGATGACCTGTTCATGGGAAAGGGCCTCAGATTATTCGATCCGTTGATTTTGAAGGGCACCGCAAAATGCGGGAAGATCCATCCTTCGGGCATTGAAAAGGAAAGTAGATCGATCCCAGCTGTCAGGCCGGTCTTGAGAATTCTATGGCTCGGCCTTATTTTCATGCTATTCTTGGCCGGGACGGAAGCGACTCGGGACTTCCCCCTGACGGGGGACGATCCCGTCATCAGGGATGCAGCAAGTTACCTATTGTCTTGCCAGAAAGAGGATGGCGGCTTCGGAAACGAACCGGATGCCGCGACGAGCAGCATAGTCCCGACGGCCGACGCGGCCATGGCTCTAGCCCTCACAGGCGACATAAGCCGCGCCAAGGAGGGCGGCAATACCCCCCTCGACTACCTGGTCGCAAACCCGCCGGCCGGCAACTCATCCGGCGGGAGCCTCGGCCGGTATGTGATGGGGATAGTCGCCGCAGGAGGCGACCCGCGAGATGTATCGGGGGTTGACTATGTTGAGAAGCTAAAGGATCTCGCAAAGCCGCCATACGGCGATGAGAACCTCTTCTCGGAGTCCTACATCCTCCTGGGGCTTGCCGCAGCAGGCGAGTCGGAGTCGTCGGAGGCTCAGGCCTTCATATCTTACGTGTTGGACAAGCAGCACTCATCAGGCGGCTGGGGCTGGGGTGGCGGGTCCCCGGATCTGGACACCACCGGGATCGCCACCATCGCCCTTCTGGCCGCTGGCGAGGACCCAGAGTCGCAGCCGATAATGGATGCGATCGCTTACATCAGAACTCAGCAGAGCGATGACGGCGGCTTTGTCTCCGCAGGGATGAGCGCCGACTCCAACGCCATCAGCGACTACTGGGCGATCCTGGCTCTCAACGGAGCTGGCGTAGACCCCACCGAATGGCGGAAGGGCGCCAATACCCCCGTCTCTTACCTTCTGAGCTGCCAGCAGGAGAGCGGAGTCTTCTGGTGGAAGCCCGATACCCAGGGGGGCGCCGGATTCCTCGTCGAGGCGACCTCCTACAGCATCATCGCCCTGATGGGCGAGACGCTCCCCATCACCGCCGCCGCCCGCGGCGTTGAAGCTGAGGCAGAGGGCGCCGCCGTCACCGTCACCGTCCTCGGAGACGGCGATCCCCTCTTCAGCGGCGACCTCGCGATCGGGAACGAGAGCTTCTCCAAGGACGGCTTTGAGATCAGAAATCCCACCGTCCTGGGAGCGCTCGCGGCGACGGGGCTCACCTACTTCCTCACCGATCTCGACGGCAGCGGAAGCCCTGCCGTCTCGGACCTTGAGGGCTATGGGGCTGCGATCTACTTCGTCGACGGCGCGAGGCAAGATGACCCCATCGGAGAGTACAACCTGACGGACGACGAGTGCGTAGTGATCAGCGCTCCCGACACCGTTCTGCCCCTCAGGCTGACGGCTCCGGAAGATGTCGTGGAAGGGACGGCGTTCACCATCCAGGTCGCCTCTGAGGATCTGGATGATCGGGGCCTCATCGTATCAGAACCGGTGGAGGGGGCGACGGTAACGGTGAAGTCGGACACTTCTTCTGCCGACTACACCACCGATGAAGAGGGCAAAGTCGAGGTCACCCTCAACGAGCCTGGCGAGTACAGGGTCGAGGCCAAAAAAGATGGCTACATCGACACCTTCTACCTGAACTGCGGGTACCAGGTCATAACCTGTCGGAGCGGCGAGCCTGTAGACGTTACCATCCACGTCCTCGGCAACGGCGTTCCCCTCTTCAGCGGTGAGGTCGAGGTACCGACTGCAGATTTCGGGAAGGATGGGTTCGAGGTCGATAACCCCACAGCCATGGGGGCTCTGGAGCTGACAGGTATATCTTATTCGCTGTCGTCATGGAGCTGGGGCCTTTTCGTCTCGGACGTCGCCGGATATGGATCTCCTTCTTTTTACGCAAACGGTGCCCAAGCCCCCGTCGGGCTTGACCAGTATTATCTCAGCGACGGAGATTGCATCGTCGTCAGCGCTCCTTATGATGTGTATCCACTTTTCATGGATGCGCCCACCGACGTCGTGGTAGGCGAGAAGTTCAAGGTTAAGGTGGAGTCGGAGGAGTACGATATCAATTGGAACCTGGTAAGGGTCCCTGCCAAATACGCAACGGTTATCGTCGGGACGACCGCCTACACGACTGGAACTGATGGATACACAGACAACATCACCCTGAGCCAGGCGGGTGAGTACGAGGCGAAAGCAGAAAAGCCGGGTTACATAGGGACCAGCTATCTGAGCTGCAGTCCTCACATCATAAGCTGTGAGGCGGGGGACTTTGTAGATGTGACCATCCACGTCCTCGGAGCTGGAACCGAACTGTTCAGCGATGAGAAGACGGTCAGCTCCATGCCGTTCACAAAAGACGGTTTCAATGTTGACAATCCCACGGCCATGGGCGCCTTGGAGCTGACAGGTATATCTTATTCGCTGTCGTCATGGAGCTGGGGACTCTTCGTATCGGACGTCGCTGGATATGGATCGCCCTCATTTTATGTCGATGGCAGTCTGGCCGACGTTGGACTTGACCAGTACTATCTCAATGGAGATGAGTGGATCACCGTCAGCGCGCCGTATTTCGTAACGCCGCTTTACTTGGACGCGCCCGAAGACGCTTTCGTGGGCGAGAGCTTCGAAGTCAAGGTTGAGACGGAGGAGTACGACGCTAATTGGAACCTGGTAACGGTTCCAGTCATAGGCGCCACCGTCAAGATCGATGGTGATCCTGGCTCTCCCTACACAACAAACAACACCGGAATCGCAACGGTAACCCTTCACCAGACCGGCGAGTACAAGGTCGAGGCGGAGAAGGCTGGTTATATCGGGACCTACTATCTGGTCCCCGGAGGTTACCACTATATCACCGCCACCGGCGAAATCGGACCGCTGAGCGTTATAAAGAAGGCAGATAATGCTACCGCCGAGCCGGGCGACATAATTAACTATATGATAAAGATTTGCAACGATGACCAAGCAGCACTGTCAAAAGTCAACGTAACTGACATCCTCCAGATGGACTCAGAGTTCGTCTATGCTGACCCTTGGCCGAACGAGACAGTCGGAAATGAGCTGGTGTGGAACCTCCCCGGAGATTTAGCGCCTGGCGGATGTGAAGAGATCACCCTGCAGGTGAAGGTCTCGGAGACGAAGCCCTTGGGCTATATCCTTGAAAACTGTGCCAATGTGGTGGCCCACAACGATACCGACGATCTGATCAGCGCTGTAGGCTGCGAGGAGGTCTTCATCGGAACAAGGGAGCCCCTCATTGTGACCAAGACCGCCGACAAGGAATCTGTGGAGCGAGGAGAGAAGGTCAAGTATACGATAGAGGTCTGCAACCTGGAGAACGCCGATATAACTGACGTGGTGGTCGAAGATGCCTTCAATAAAGATGTAGAGTTCGTCTCCGCAGATCCAGTACCTGTCCAAGAATACGGTGAGGGAGATAGTTTCAGAGAGGTCATCTGGGCCTACGACTCGATCAAACTCGATACTTGCGAGGAGATCACCCTGGAGGTGATCGTCCCCGAGATGCAGGACTTCGAGTTTGAAATGGAGCAGAGCGTGAGGGGCGAGGGGTTCGTCAACGCCGCCAACGACTATACGACGACGCCGCCCGAGTACGGCCTCATCAACGTGGTCAACGTCAGCGCCAAAAACAGCACAGATAGCCTTATCGAGGCTTCGGCCATCGTGACCATCGGAGTGACCGACCCCGGAACCGAGCTATCCACCCGGGAGCACGGGAGCGGCAGCTACGATAGCGAAGAGCTGGTGGCGGTGAAGACCGAGGACAAACTGATCGAGATGTCAAAGGACGTCTCGGCGACCTACGCCACCACCACCCTCGGCCTCTACAACAACCGATCCATAGCCTACTCCTCCAGGTGGACCGAGACGGCCACCGGAAAGAATCGGATCACAGGAACCACCATGAGCGAGGCCTATCGGTATGCCACCTCCATCGACCGCGACTCTCACTTCAAGCTCGACGAGACGAGCACCTCGATGGCCTTCGACTCGGAGTTCGAGGGGATGGGAAGCTTCAGAGCGTTCCAGAAGCCCACCACCGAGGGCGACCCCGCCGACTTCGAGTCCGAGGAGACCTACTCGGGGAGCTTCAAGATCTATCAGGTCACGAACGGCTCCAGCATAAAGTACGAGAAGGCCGCTTCGGGAACCGGGTCCGTCTCGGCGGATAAAAGGATCGGAGACAAGCAGAGGTCTTACGAGGCCGGCTCCGGCTCCTACGAATCCGACGAGATCATCGAGGCTGCGACCAACTACATCGCAAAAGATATCAGCCTCGCCTATCAGCCGACGAGCTTCGACCTCGGAGGCGATCTATCAGCCGACGCCTCCAACAAGTGGAAGGAGGGGATCTGGTCGAAGAACGTGAGCGAGAACAGCACCACCTTCATCGGCGAGGAGTTCTCAAGCCTCGACCGCCTCGATAAGGAGACGTTCGTCAGAGGCCTGGGCGACGTGGCCACGGAGGCCGAGTTCTCCGGGACGGGGCGGTTCAGGACGATATACGTAGACACCCTCGTCAACGAGTCGGACAACGAGTCGATGAAACCGTTCCGAGAGGCCGATATCGAGATCGACGAGCAGTACTCTGGTGACTACTCGATCCAGAGGAGGGTGATCTTCGCCGGAGACTTCGAGTACGACGAGCCCCACCTCTCCGCCGAGAAGTCCGGGGAGATCTTCTACCAGGATGACGCCATCCTCGCTAGGTACAATTTAACCCTGAGAAACGACGGCAACCGGGCCCTCGGACCCCTGGTGATAAGAGACCTCTTCCCGCCGGGGGCCGAGTTCGTCAACGCCTCCGAGAGGACATCGAGCCTCTCACCTGAGAGCGTCGAGTGGACCTTCCTGAACCTCGGGCTCGGAGGCAGCCTTAGCATCACCCTCTGGCTTGACATCACCGACTGCCGCGGCGACGAGATCGTCAATAGAATAGAGGCCTCGGCGGGCTACAACGGAAACGCCACCATGGCCGCCGCCTTCTCCGCCATCGAGACCGACTGGCTGAGCTGGACCGGGGGCGCATCGGTGACGGCGACGAAATCCGGCGAGGTGGACGAGGACGATCCGAGGATAGTCACCTACACCATCACCGTCCAGAACCTCGACGAGAGCACCAAGGTCGCCACCGTCGCCGACCTCCTCCCGGAGGGGATGAGGTTCCTCGACTCCTCGGTGGAGCCCTCCTCCGTCGAAGGCAACACCGTCACCTGGACCCTGATCGACATCGGCCCCTACGAGGCCAAACGAATCGTCTACGGAGCCGAGGCCCTCCGGAGCGGGAGGTTCCTCAACCGGGCCGTGGTGGACGCGAGGTCCGTCAACGGGTCGAGCACCCCGCCGGTCTACGCGAATGCCATCGTCGAGATCGGCGAGTTCGAAGGAGAGGTCGAGCTTCCCAAGCCCGTATGGCAGCCGCCCGACTGGGACTTCGTTTACATGGACTATGAAAACAACCTCACCTGCGAGGAGATCACGAACCTGACGGCGCCAGAAGCGGCAAAGGAACGCGGCGCCAGCTCCTGGACCGCCGAGTCGGAGGATGAGAAGGAGGAGGCCAAAAGCTCCGGGGAGGAGACCCGGGACGGAGCCGCCGGGGAAGTTGCGGCGGCCGATTCGCCCCGGTTCGACGAGGTCTCCGGGAACGTCGACCTCGCGGTGACCTATCTTATGACCTGCCAGAACGAGGACGGGGGTTTCGGCCCCCAGCCTGGAGAGGATAGCACCCTCGCCTCCACATCCCTTGCCGCCATCGCCCTTGCCGCTGCGGGGATGGATCCAGCTTCCCAGTTCAAAGGGGAGAAGAGCACCGCTGACTATCTGATCGAGAGCGCTCCCGATCTCGCCAACTCCTCCAATGTCGAGGCCCACACGGGCAGGTACGTCGTCGCCCTCGTCTCGGCGGGCATCGATCCCTCAGACGTCGGGGGGACCGACTACGTCGAGCTTCTCAAGAGCTACTCCAAGCCCAGCGGCGAGATCGGAAAGGAGAACTACATCTGGGACGACGGCTGGGTGGTCCTGGGCCTCGCGGCCGCCGGCGAGTCGGGATCGTCGGAGGTCAGAAGGGCCGCCATCTATCTGAAGGGGCTCGAGACCGCCTCGGGCGGATGGGCCTGGCACGGCGGCGCCGGGGGCGAGGACCCCGACACCACGGGGCTGATCGTATCTGCCCTCCTGGCCGTCGGCGAGGACGAGAGCTCCGAATCGGTGAGGAAGGCCCTCGAATACTTCAGGTCGGAGCAGAACGACGACGGTGGCTTCTCATCCCTGGGATCAAACTCCGCCACCGACGATTGGGCGATCATGGCCCTCAACGGAGCGGGGGAGGCCCCGGAAGGCTGGCGGAGGAGATCAGGCGATCCCTTGAGCCACCTCGCGAGCCTCCAGAAGGAGGATGGCTCCATCTGGTGGAAGGCTGATAGCGAGGGGTCGTCCTTCGAATGGACTGCTCTGGGGATCGTGGCGATGTCGGGAGAGGCGATCCCTCCCGACCTCCCTTAATCGACGGATATGTTGACGGTCAAAATTGCTGCGGCATCAGCTCGCCACCTCGTCGGCTCTGGCCGAGATCGTCAAAATGGATAGACGAGAAGAGATAAAATATGGAAGAGATGGCAGCAAGACTGCCATCTCTTTCCGTTTCGCCTCAATCCCCTTCTCTTACTCTTCAGTGGAAGGCCGATCTTCGACGAGGACCAGCTCCTTCTCGGCAGTCTCTTGATCTGCGATGAGGACGAGGGTGTATATGCCGCCATCTCCCAGATCCAGGGTCTCTTTGAGGCCGGAGGCCTCAACTTCCAGGTCGCCAGAATACGTCGCCGCATAGCTGGTCACTTCTCGGTCCTCGACGCCCTCGAAGAGGCTCCCTCCAGCCACTATCTCAAATTTTGACGGAGCGTCCCAGATCTGTCTAGACTCGACCCCCTCCCCAGCCACGATCTTCGTCTCATTGCCTCCAAACCAGACCGTCCCACCCGTGGGAAGGATGAGGTCTGCGGGGTCGGACGCCAGGTTTGCGAATCGAAGCCATGAGGTCTTGACCTCGGGGATCCCTGCGGCGTCCTCGATTACGAGGGGATCGGAGAGGCCGGCAAGGAGCAAAGAGGTCCTCGTCTCGGCCGCGAGGTCGAGTTCCAGCTCGAGGAGGAGGCTTTCGTCCTCCGGGTCGGTGACTTTAAGGAGATGATGACCTGGCGCGACCTTCTGGTAAAGGGACGCCTCTTTGAAGCCGATCTCTACATCAGGAAGATCGTCGACTCCGAACTCCATTCTTCCCCTTCCGAAGGAGAGGTGGACGGCCCTGACCAGCGCAGCCTGTCGATTGGCCTCTCCGGGCGTGGGAATAGAGCTCACGTTCCATTCACCGCCGTCCGGAAGGCGCGCAAAGGAGATGTCGCCTCCTGGGGCACACTCGTACCCCATCTCGTCGACCGTCTCTCCGGACGAGTTGTTCAGCCTTATGGCGTCCCTGTCATCCCCCTGGAATACCCCGCTCTCGATGGAGTACACCACCAGAAAGCCGCCGGCCGGTATCGTCGTCCCCTCGGGGAATGTGTAAAGCCCCGGAGATCTCCGGTAAGACGTGTCGGTCAGGGTGTAGCCGCTGAGATCCGCCTCCCCCTCGCCAGGATTGTAGAGTTCGATGAACTCGTCGTTCATATCCCCGACCTCGCCGTTTTCATACCAGTCGGACGCCGCGTGGGGCAGCATCTCGTTGATCACCACCTCGGCGGACGAGATGCCTGACAAAGCCAAAACCAGGATCAATATCGAATATTCTCTCAAGCTCAAAGCCTCCATCTAAGTCGGTTTGTGCTGATACGCCCAGATTCCCTCAAGCTCCATATCGAAGTACCTCTCGAAGATCTCCCGGTGGACTGCCTCAGGGTCCACGTCGTCGAAGAGCGAGGGGTGAAACCACTGAGCGAATTGGAGATACGTCACGATCTCCGTGAGGCCGCTGGCCATGCTGATGTCGAATAGGTAGAGCCTCCCGTCTCTGATGGCCGCAAGGTCAGAGAATCCCGGCTCCGAGAGGATCGTCTTCTCCACCGTCTTCTCGTAATCCTCGGCCTTTGGGATCTCTCCGCTGGAACTCACCCGCGAGTATAGGATCACCTCAGGATCCTCTTCAAGGATCCACTCCCGGCTGACATATACCAGGGACCCCGGAAGGTCTTCTGCGACGTTCACCCCTCCGGTGTCGGCGATCCTCTCGCTTCCCGCGGAGTCTGCGCCGCCGGTCCAGTCGACGTGGCCCATGGACATGAAGTAGACCCGCGGCTTCTCATCATCTGAGAGGGTCTCCACTCGATCTTTTATCATCTCGTAGTGACCCCCGATATAATCGCCGAGCTCCTCGGCCTCGCCCTCCTTTTTCAAGATGATACCCAGGTCCTCTATCATGGGAAAGAGCGTGCCCAGATCAAGCGCCCGATACCTGAGGACGGGAACGCCGTTCATCTCGATCTGCTCCTCGATCTCCTCGGGGAATAGGGCTCCGGTCCTGCCTATTACCAGGTCTGGATTGAGGTCGAGGATCAGCTCGACGTTCACCCTGTTGGAGGCGGTGCCGACGCTCGGCTTTTCCAGTAGGCTCAAAGGCATGTCGCAGTCGTCGGTCCGTCCAACCAACCGATCTGCCTCGTCCAGAGCGTATATCACTTCTCCAGCGGAGGGGACGAGGCAGACTATCCTCTCGGGGGGATAGGGGACCTCCACAGCCCTTCCCGCCTCGTCGATGACCGTCACCGTCTCCTCGGCGCCGCCGACGAACGAGAGCGAGAGGACGGATATGGTCAGCAAAACCAGAACATGTCGCTTATCCATTTATATCTCCTCTTCGAATTCTATAATCCCAACGGTGATCCTCGCCGCGGCCAAAATTTTGGGAGCGGGATCACTCGACGAAAACGTCGAGGACCTCGCGAGTGTGCTCGACGAAGATCTTCGCGATCTCGTCGTTCTCCCCCATCCCCTTCAAGTAGACCTCCGTCTCGAAGCCCTCCGCCTCGAAGATCTTCTTCCACGACTCCGCCTCATCCCCCGCCATATCGTTGACGGCGTGATCACCGGCGACGATCATGAAGGGCATCAGCCTCACCTTGGAGACCCCAGACGCCTTCACCTTCGCCAGGACGTCCTCAAAGGCCGGGTAGCCCTCAACGGTTCCAAGGAAGACGTTCTCATAATCCTTTTCGAGGAAGCCGGCCATCTGAGAGTAGGCGCTGTTGGCGGGATGGTGGGTGCCGTGCCCCATCAGGACTACGGCGGTCTCGCTCGGATCTCTTGGGCTCTCCATCGCCGTTCTATTCAGCCCCTCAGTGACGCCATCAAACTGGGCCTCCAGAGCCTGAGATGTCGCCTCGTAGTCGTCAATGCTGTTTAATAGGGGCATCCCAAGGCCCAGGTTTCTGAAGGCGTAAGTATCCCCTAGGCCGCTGAGGCAGCCGACGACGTTTGCCGTGTCGTGGAACTCCTCGCCGGATATCACGTGGAGGGATTGGACCGCTACGTCCTGATATCCCTCATCGTTCAGCTTCGCGAGAGCGGTGAGGGGGCTATCGATCTCGACGCCGTCCGTCTCCTTGATCTTATTTCTTATGAAGTCGGAGGTGAAGGCGATTCTCACCTCCGCATCCGGGAACTCCTCCTCGTACATCTGCTGGACGTTCACGAAGGCTGCCTGGGCCTCCGGATAGCTCGTGCCGAAGACCACAAGAAGTATCGCCGGATTCTCCTTGATGGGCCCGGACATCTGGGCTGAAGTTGGACCGGCCACGGCCAGAAGGGCGAAGGCCGCGATTCCCGCTGCTATTTTTAACGTCTTCATAACATTACCTCAAATAGATTTGAGTTAGTTCAAATGAAGTTTTGTATGGCTAAATACTTTTCTGCTAATTACGTCTTTGAATTCGACCTATTCTGATCAAAATAATCAAAAAATAGTCTTATTTTCAAATTTATTCCCAGATATGCCCTTATAAGGCCTCAAAACCTGAAACTTCGTCCACAAACCTTATTAATCAAAATGATTTTCGCTACCTAAGAGTATATTGATTTGCGTGGAAAAGCGCTCGGAATACAACCCGTGAGGTGCTTCATCTGCCATTGATAGACGAGATCGTCGGAGACGACGTTGAGGACGATTCCATCTTTGAACTGGAGGAGAGCTACATCAGGTCGTCCTGGAAGAAGACTCTGATCGTCCTAGCCCTCTTGGCGGCGGTGGCAGTCCTGGCCGTTGCGGCGATCACCATGGGAGCCGCCTCTTCTTTCGGTACGATGGAGGCTCTGGGGACGATCCTCTCGAAGTTCTTGCCGGTGGAGGAGCCCTCTTCTTTCGTCCAGCTGATCGTCCTTCAGCTGAGGCTTCCGAGGATATTGATGGCGATCATCACCGGGATCAGCCTCGGGGTCGCCGGCGCCGTGATGCAGGGGGTTCTCCGAAATCCGCTTGTCTCGCCCTACACTCTGGGCCTCTCCTCGGGCGCCGCCTGTGGGGCCGCCATAGCGATCGTCCTCGGAGTCGGCGTATTCGGCCAGGGCCGATACATCATCATCGTCAACGCCTTCATCTTCAGCCTTCTTACCATGGCCCTGGTTTACGGTATATCCCGGATGCGGGGAACGTCGGTGGAGACGCTCATCCTGGCCGGGGTGGCGATGAGCTACCTCTTCTCTGCGATCATATCCTCCTTGAAGTACTTCTCAGACAACGAGGCCCTGAGAGAGGTCGTCTTCTGGCTGATGGGGGGGCTTTATGCGACCAAATGGGAGAACGTTCTCCTTCTGGCTCCCATCGTCCTGGTCCTCACATTGCTTCTGATCCGCTATTCATGGGATCTGAACGCCATGAGCGCCGGCGAAGAGGTGGCATCGAGCCTCGGGATAAACGTCAAAAGGGTCAGGATCATCTGCCTGATCTTGGCCTCGGTCCTGACGGCTAGCGTCATCGCCTTCACCGGCATAATAGGGTTCATCGGGCTCGTCTCACCCCACATCTGCAGGCTTCTTATGGGAAGCGACCACCGCTATCTCATCCCGGCATCGGGGCTGGCGGGCGCCCTAGTCCTCCTCATCTCCGATACCGCCTGCAGGACGATGGTCCAGCCCACCGAGATCCCTGTGGGGATCCTCACCTCCTTCATCGGGGTTCCCTTCTTCCTCTATCTCCTCGTCAAAAGGAAGAGGCGGTGGTGGCAGTGAAGCTCGCCATAACCGACCTCTCCTTCGGCTACAACGGGAAGGCCACCATCAAAGACGTATTCCTGGAGGTCGAGAGAGGGGAGGTGGTGAGCCTGGTGGGACCCAACGGCGCCGGGAAGAGCACCCTCATCAAGTGCATCGACCGGATCCTCAGGCCCCAGAGGGGGACGGTCCTCGTCGACGGGAAGGCGGCGTCCCTCATGGGATCCAAAGACTTCTCCAGGATGATGGGGTACGTTCCTCAGAGCACTAAGGAAATATTTCCCTACACCGTATTCGACATAGTCCTGATGGGGAGGAGGCCCCACATAGGGTGGCGCGTAACAGGGGGGGACGTGAAGGTGGTGGCCAAGACCTTGAAGTTCATGGGGATAGAGCAGTTCGCGAGCAGATACTTCGACGAGCTCTCTGGGGGGGAGAAGCAGAAGATCGCCATGGCTCGGGCGATCGTTCAGGAGCCCGAGATACTCCTCCTGGACGAGCCCACCAGCAACCTGGACATAAAACACCAGCTGGAGGTTATGAGGACCGTCCGGCTTCTAGTCGAGAAAGGAGGGATATCGGCGATCATGGCCATGCACGACCTGAACCTCGCATCGAGGTTCTCGGACAAGATCGTGATGCTAAAGGACGGCAGGGTATTTGAGATGGGGCGTCCGGAGTCGGTCCTGATCCCCGAGAATATAGAGAAGGTCTACGGCGTGAGGGCTGAGGTGATAAAAGACAGCACAGGAAGGCCTTACGTCATGCCCATCGATTCGATCTGAGAACATCCCATAGAAGTCAAAGAGATGAAGCTCGCCGGAGGGAAGAGTGCCTTCCGGGCTTAGTCGAGGCCTGAAGAAAAATGGCGGTTCAGGTCTGGGCCGTGGCCTCCTCGCGGGCCTGTGCCTCTTCGGCACCTTCCATGCTCGTCCTCACCGTCTTTCCCTCCTCAAGGACGAATCTCACAACGGCGACCTCTGAGGGCTCGCCTTCAACCATGAAGATCCACCAGGACTCCCCACTTCCTCTCCTCGACGTCCACCTCTGAGACGGCATCCAGCAGGTCCAAGGCTATAGAGCCCTCAGCCATCGTCTATTCGGCCGTCACGTCCGGCACGTCGTCACCGTCGTACTTGACCTCCAGCGTCGCAGTTATATCCTCGGCCGCTGCGGCGAAGACGAGCAAAAACGCCATGGAATCCACCAAGAATGCGCTTCTAAGGTTCACGAATTCCCATCTCTTAATGTTGAGACTCTAAGGAGCAATTCTGACTTGCTCCAATTAGATCCTTCAGAACTACGGAACAGAGGCTTCCGATGTTCGACGCCCATCATCGTAGTCAAAAGAATCGGAAACTCTCGATCTTGGCCTCGATAAATCAAATTAGATTTACATAACTCCAATAAACCTTATATCCTACGTCGCAGATTCCAATGATGCGGGAGGCCTAGTGCAGTCGGATTCCGGCCGCACTCAACAGATGTGACGACTGCCGGCCCGTGAGTTTGGGGAATGTAATAGGTGGTATCATGGCAGAAGATAGCAGGAAGGCAATTAAGCTGAGCGATCTGAATAAGTTCCTCTCTGAGGGGGAGATCCGCTCCCTTGAGGGGCTCTCCATCGAGGGCGATATCGAGATCGAGTTGGATGTTGGCGGAGCGGAGTTGGGACCTATCCTCATGGCAGGTTTCGGCCAGGAGATCGTCAAGACGGCGGCCCAGCTCCTAAACTTCTCCAAAGCTCTGGGATACCCGGCCGACAACCTACTGGTGCAGCAGAAAAAATAGCTGATCGATCCGTCAAGCTGCACCATCTTCGAAATGCAGAGGGCAGATCGCGGCGGGATTCGCGCAGAAAATTTGCGGCCTTTTTGAAAAAATGGTGGTCTCATACCTCCCAGGCCGCGAGCGCCCTCTTTAAATGTATTTAGTGCCTCCTTCCCCCGTTTTCGAGGACCAGAACGCCATCGGCGCATCCGGTAACCCTGCGTTGCAGCCGCTGTTCTCCTCTTCCTCCGAAGGAGACCACCACATCCTTGTTGTAGAGGCGTTCCGGTATGAGCTTATCCATCATGGGATCAACTGAATTTAAAAATTCAGTCATCTCCTCCCCGAGCTTTGGTCGATTTCCCCTCCGAGGGTCCCAACTCATCCGGCCAAAAGTTGAATCAAATTAATTTGCCTTAATTCAACCAAAACTTATTTAACTGGGGACAGATATGGCGTGATATGCCGGTGCTTCCTTCAGACCTCCTGAAGAGCCAGAGCTGAAACCGAGCACAGGCAGCTTGGACAGCAACAACCCATAGACCGAAAAAAAGTGGAAAAGCCCCAGAGCACGGCCAGCGACTGGTTTGCCCTCCTCCTGGAAAGCAATCCATCGTGCGAGGGGCTTTAACCCCAAAAAACGGATGGCGGTTTCGCGCAAGGCCAGGTCTCATGGCCCTCGTGAATGCTCACAACTCTCCCGCCGTGGCTGGCCGCGCGAGATCTCCATTCGATATCTTCGACCCCCATCTTTGTAATAAGAGTTAGCCATCCGCAACTTGATCAAATTAAATTGTCTTAATTCAACCAAAACTTATTTAACTGGGGACTGATATGGCGTGATATGCCGGTGCTTCCTTCAGACCTTCTGAAGAATCCGAACCGAGCACAGGCAGCTTGGACAGAACGACCTCATGGACCGAAATGCTCAGACGTATCGTTGAAGATCGGTTTGCCCTCCTGCTGGTGTAAACCTTGGCGCGTCGGAGCTTTCACCTCGACCGGATGGGGGTCCCGCGCAAGTCCCGATCTTGTTGCCTCGAGTTGGTGCGCACGATCCCCGTTCGCTACTTTCTATCATCATAATTATCATCCGTATTTGTCGTTATTTTGTTCTTATTAGTCATAAATACCTCTCAAATATCCAAATATAACTCATAATATTTGTCAATTGAGTTTAATTTATGCGAAATCTATTTAAAGGATGTATGCAACAAAGCTTTACTCAAATAAAGTTGTGTGGTGTTAAAGTGGATCGTAGCCGAAGCTCCATCCCCATAATCGCGTTATGCATGTCGCTGGTCGTTATCCCCGCGGCAGATGCCGCTTATACCGCATTTGCCTGGGAGTATGGAGATACTCTCACAGTTTACGGAAACGCCAATTTGGACGATGTCATAGACGAAGATGACATAGAATACGTTCGGGGGATCATCGACGGAACAGAAGATGAGACCAAGTTTGCAGATGCCAACTACGATGGCCATATCGATGAGGATGACGTCGCTCAAATTGAGCTTATCATAGCTGGAGAGGAGGAGAAACTCACCATCCTGGACATGTCCAATCGTACTGTGACCGTGCCCATGCCGGTAGAACGAATTGTAGCAGCAAGTTCGGACACTTTACGAACGCTGACAGTGCTAGGTGCCGAAGATAAAATCGTTGGATGTGACTACCCAACTAGTTGGTCCCCAATATGGTATGCCGCATCCGAGCTGGAAGACCTTCCGGATATCAGTGGTGGAGGAGACGGCTTAAACGTTGAATTGGCGATGTCTTTAGAGCCGGACGTCATATTTGTAGGGACTTCGGCCAAATTAAACGCCGATGAAATTCAAGAGAAGTCCCAGGTTCCCACCATAGCTGTTACCAGTTATCCAAACGACCTCTGGATCGTCGATATGTTCAGGATTGTGGGAGCCGTAACAGGAAAAGATGAGAAGGCAAGGGATCTGATCGCCTACGCCGAGGAGAAGGTCGATGAGATTACAGAAATCACCTCCAAAATCCCCGATGAAGATAAGCCCGTAGTTTACACCACCCATGGTGGCGGAATGATAACCCAATGCTGTGGTGCGATCTCTGGCGTAGAATGGGCGGGCGGTTTAAACGCCGCGGAGTTTACCGGCAACTCTGAGGTTTCAAAGGAACAGGTCATCAAATGGAACCCCGATGTAATCCTCATCACTTTTGGAACTCCCGAGAAGATCGAGGCGGTGGTTTCAGATCCCGTTTTACAGGATGTAAACGCTGTAAAGAGCGGAAGGGTTTACTCGGTCTACATCAGCAAAGGCGGATGGGGATCATTGGGATCCCAGCTAGCCGCATTGAATTATCTTGCAAAGCTCTTCCACCCGGAGAAGTTCGAGGATCTGGACGTGGAAGAAGAGGGGAACGAGATTATGGAACACCTCTATGGTGTTGACGGAATCTACACGGAGATGGCCGAAGAATATTACCTCCATAGGTGGGATTGAGGAGGCGAAAACGATGCGGGAAATATTCTCCGGCACACTGATCTCTTTTGCGTTATGCTTTTCGCTGGTAATTACGCCCGCGGCTGCAGATGGAGACTCGTTCAGCCGGGCGTACAAAGACACGCTTACAGTTTACGGAAACGCCAACATGGACGACATCATAAACGAAGATGACATAGAGTACGTTCGGGGTATCATCGACGGAACCGAAGATGAAACCCAGTTCGCTGATGCCAACTACGATGGTCAGATCGATGAAGATGACGTCGCTCAAATCGAACTGATCATAGCCGGAGAGGAAGATCGCCTAGTTATCTTGGACATGAACAATCGTACTGTGACAGTGCCCATGCCTGTAGAGAGAATTGTAGCGACGGGTTATGGTTCCATCCACACGCTGATGCAGCTTGGAGCCGAAGACAAGATCGTCGGATGCAGCCACCCGGATCAATGGTCTGCGTTGCCATATGCTGCCCCCGAGCTGGACGAACTTCCTGATACTGGTGGTCCATCAAAAACGAACTTCAACGTCGAATTGGCGGCATCATTAGAGCCTGATGTCATATTCGCCTGTTCATCAGGCGGCGGATTTGGCGATGTTGATATGATTTCGGACAAAACCCAGGTGCCCACTATAGCCGTCTCCAGTGGTGAGGGTCTCTGGTTCGTTGATGAACTCAGGATTATAGGAGCTATCACGGGAAACGACGATAGGGCGAGGGATATTATAGACTACACAAAGGAGAAGGTCGATGAGATTGCAGAAATCACTTCGAAAATTCCCGACGAAGATAAACCAGTCGTCTTCGCTTGTGGGTGCTGCAAAAGCCTCACCACCAGTTGTGGCACCACTCCTGAAATAGAACTGGCAGGCGGTCTATGCGTCCCAGGGGCTGCATGGGGTCAGCAGGTTTCAAAGGAACAGATCATCAAATGGAACCCCGACGTAATCGTCATCCAGTGGGCAAGCACCGAGTGGATTGAAGAGGTGCTTTCAGATCCCGTTTTACAAAATGTAAATGCTGTAAAGAACGGGAGGGTTTACTCTACCATCGGCGGATACTGGGGTGATGCGCCACTGGATCAACACATGGCCTCGGTGTATTACCTTGCAAAGCTCCTCTACCCGGATGAGTTCAAAGATTTAGACGTGGAAGAAGAGGGCAACGAGATTTGGGAACACCTCTATGGCGTGGGCGGATTGTACACGGAGATGGCCGAAGAATATAATTTCTACAGGTGGAATTGAGGAGGCGAAAACGATGCGGGAGACCTTTTTTAGCATATTGGTTTCGTTTGCATTATGTTTGTCATTAGTCATCGCGCCCGCTGTTGCAGACGGCGAGTTATTTCACCGGGCGAGTGAAAATACGCTCACAGTTTACGGAAACGCCAATTTGGACAACGTCATAGACGGAGATGACATAGAGTACGTTCAGGGGATATTAGACGGAACAGAAGATGAGACGCAGTTTGCGGATGCCAATTACGATGGCCAGATTGGCGAGGACGACATCGCTCAAATCAGAGCGATAATCGAAAGGAACGAGACCGAGCTGACCCTCCTCGATATGGCAGGCCGAGCGGTTACAGTTCCAAGACCTATAGAGCGGGTGGTATCGGCTGCGGGCCTTGACAGCACGAGAGCCCTAGTGTATCTTGAGGATGAAGACAAGATTGTGGGGTTAAGCAGTTACAGCACCTCCTGGTCTCCGATAAAGTATGCAGCACCTGAACTTGCAGAAGTGCCCGTCGTCGGCTCCGGCGAGCTGAACCTAGAACAGATCGCAATATTGGAGCCTGATGTGATATTTGCGGGAACTAGATCTAACCTCGACGCGATCCAGGAGAAGACCCACATCCCCACCGTGGGGGTCTTGTCGGGAATCGACAGCTGTTTGGCCCTCGATATGCTCAGAACGATAGGCTGGACCATGAGAAGCGAAGATAGGGCTGAAGAGCTGATCTCTTACGCCGACGGGAAACTCTCCGCGGTTACAGAGATCACGTCACAGATACCCAAAGATGAAAAGCCGAGGGTCTACTCTTGCAGCGGCCTTCATGAAGGGATTACGACAGCTCTCAGCTACAAGCTCGTCGTAGAAGCCGCAGGCGGAGTCGACGTTGCTCCTGAGCTGGCAAATAGCAGCAAGACGACGATCTCGAAAGAGAAGATCATCGATTGGAACCCCGATATCATCATCGCTCACAACGGAGATCCAGACCAGATGGATGCAGTTCTCTCAGACCCGGTTCTGCAGAGCGTTAACGCGGTGAATAACGGGAGCATATATCCGGTGATGATAGGCCTCAGCGGAAAGGGCATCCTCGCAGAATCCGTCACGCAGGTTCTTTACCTCGCCAAGCTCTTCCACCCCGATAGGTTCGAAGATTTAGACGTAGAAGAAGAGGGAAACGAGATTTTAAAGACCTTTTACGGAGTCGACGGGCTCTACACCGAGCTTGAAAACGAGTTTCAGCTTTACAGATGGGATTGAAGAGGATGACAAAAAAAGAGGTCGTCGGATGATGCCGAGAGTGATAAAGATCGCCGCCGGAATAAAGAGCCAAAACGAGCTTCGATATGGCGATAAGATGAGATCGGAATTGGGATGATCGCTTTGGACCTGAACCTCACCTTCATTGGAGGAGCGCTTCTGGTGGTCCTGATCTTGATCTTCTCCATGAAGATCACCCGGCAATACGAACGAGCAGTCGTCTTCAGGTTCGGAAAACTCCGAGGCGAGAGGGGTCCGGGGCTCTTCTTCATAGTGCCCCTGGTGGATCGGATCGTCAAGGTCGATCTCAGGGTGAGGGAACTGGACGTTCCAAGACAGACGGTGATTTCCAGCGACAACGTCAGCGTCGACGTCGATGCTGTCATCTACTACAAGGTGACCGACTCGACGAGGGCGATCGTGGAGGTGGAAGACTACGGAGCAGCGACGGCGCTTCTCGCCCAGACGACCTTGAGGGACGTCCTCGGCCAAAACGAGCTCGACACCATCCTCTCCAACCGGGACGAGCTGAACGCGGAGATTCAGGCGATCCTGGACGAGATGACCGGTCCCTGGGGGATCAAGGTGGTCACCGCCACCTTGAGGGACGTGGCCCTCCCCGAGAACATGCTCCGGGCCATCGCCAGACAGGCGGAGGCCGAAAGGGAGAAGAGAGCCCGGATCATCCTCGCCGAGGGCGAGTATCAGGCATCCCAACGGATGAACGACGCCGCCACCCTCTACGAGGAGAAGCCCTCCGCCCTGAAGCTGAGAGAGTTTCAGACCCTCACCGAGATCGCCAAGGAGAAGAATCTGATCGTGGTGTCCACCGGAGTTGAAAGCGCCAGAACTCCGGGCGAGATCTGTGCCCCTGCCGGTTTGGCGAGGGCGGTCACTGAGAGGCGGGGATGACAAAGGCCTTCAGACGCCATTCGTCCCGAACCGGAAAGAGGTCGGATGTTCAGAGGGAGTTTGACAAATTTGTAGGAAGAAAAATATTGTTTATGTTTGCCCTCATGGTTCTGGCCGTGATCCTGGTGGGGGTGAGCGTAACCTTCGGCCCTTTGGAGATCACCGTATTAGAGGTCTACGAGGCGATAATTCAGAGGATTTTATCCACGGACCTCGGCATGGACGAGCTCACAGAGCTCGTCATATGGAACATCAGGCTTCCCAGGATCATGTGGGGCCTCGCGGCAGGCTTCGGCCTGGGGGTTGCAGGATGTATCATGCAGGCCGTCCTCAGAAATCCCCTGGCAAGCCCCTTCACGTTGGGCATATCGGCTGGCGCGAACTTCGGCGTCTCTCTGGCGATAATTCTGGATTTCGCCATCTTCGGTGGGATGTACGCAGTTATCGGAAACGCCTTCATCTTTGCCTTTTTGACCTCAATGATCATCATCGGCATCTCCGCCATTAAGGGCGGGACCGTCGAGATCCTGATCCTCGCCGGGATCGCATTGAACTACGTATTCCGCGCCGCAAGTGATCTTTTCAAGTACTTTGCGACCTATGAGCAGAAGGAGGCGACCCAGGCCTTCGGTCAGGGCGATCTCGGCACCTTCGGCTGGAGCGAGCTTTCTCTCGTCGCTTTGATCATCCTCGTCTGCATGATCCTGGTGACACCAAAACTGAGGGATCTGAACATAATGACCGCAGGCGATGAGACCGCCAAGAGCCTGGGGATAGATGCTGGAAATCTCAGGATGTTTGTGATGATGGTGGCCAGCTTCCTTGTAGCCAGCGTCGTTGCCTTCGTCGGGCCCATCGGATTTGTGGGGCTGGTGGGGCCCCACATGTCCCGGATGATCATCGGTTCAGACCACCGGTTCCAGCTTCCGGCCTCCGGCCTTCTTGGAGCCATAATCCTGGTCGCCTCAGACATCCTCGGGATGAACATCATCCCGCCCATAATCATCCCTGTAGGGATCATGACCTCCATTCTGGGGGTCCCCTTCTTCTTCTATCTGATATTGACCCGGAGGAGGGAGTACTGGTAAAATGATGATAAAGCTTGCGATCAACGGCCTGACCTTCAGCTACAACAGCGTTCCAATTCTGGACGATATCTGCATGGAGGTGGCGCCAGCCAAGCTGCTCAGCATCGTCGGACCAAACGGCACCGGCAAGTCCACTTTGCTCAAGTGCGTAGATCGGGTGCTGAAACCTCAGCAAGGAAGCATCCTCCTGGACCGCAAAGATATCATGAAGATGGACCGGATGGAGATCGCAAAAGAGGTGGGGTACGTCCAGCAGAACGTAAAGCGGAGCTTTCCAACTACGGTATTCGATACCGTGATCATGGGGAGGAGACCTCACCAGGGCTGGCGCACGAGAGAAGAAGATCAGGAGATCGTCTGGGAGATCCTCGAGCTTCTGGACATCGATCAGTTCGCGTTGAAGTACTTCAACGAGCTCAGCGGGGGCCAGCAGCAGAGGGTGCTGATAGCTCGGGCTCTGGCCCAGGAGGCCAGCGTTCTGCTATTGGACGAGCCCACTTCCAACCTGGACATCAAGCGCCAGCTGGAGGTCATGGACATAGTAAAGGAGCTCGTGAGAACTAAGAGGATCACCGCCATCGTGGCCATCCACGATCTCAACCTGGCGTCGAGATACTCGGATCGGATGATCATGATGAAAGACGGAAAGATCGTCATAGCCGGAGACCCGGGAGAGGTTCTGACCGCCGAGAAGATCGAGGCGATCTATGGCGTCAAAGTTGACATAAAAATTCAGTCTGATGCGCCTTACGTCATCCCGTTGAAACCGGTTAAGACGAAAAAAGTCAGGCATCACGGGAACTATTTTATAGCACGAAGTAAGAAACAAAGTTCGTCCATCGACCGAATTTCAGATAACCTTTCAGAGCGGTTTGGTCAGGTGAAAGTTCTGAAGTGAACGTTTGAGCGCAGCACCATATTCGTATATCCAGCGTCAGATTCACGATAATACACCTTTTAGGTTGGGGCGAAACGAGATGAAGTTAGATGACATATCCTTGGAGGGAAAATACCTCCGATTGAGCGAAGTCGTCGAGGATGTGGCCCTGCCCAAAACTGCCGATGCTCAATATCCAGGGTCACATTGCGCTTTCAGAACGGTGGCTGGTATCCTACCTCTCATCAAAAACTCCTATGGGCTGCTTTTGGGCCCGGCCATCTGTCTTTACAACGCCAAGCTGACCGTGAACATCAGGTCTCTGACCTCTGACCCCCGGCCAAACAACCTCCTATTTCTTACATACTCCCAGGACGATATAATATTCGGATTTCACAAGAAGGTCCGAGAGGCCATTTTGGAGGTGGATCGTAAATACCATCCGGAGGTGTTGTTCTTGGTCACAACGTGTCTGCAAGAGATCGTCGGAGAGGATTTCGATGCCTCCGTAGAGGAGATCCAGAGGATGGTGAAGGCCAGGCTGCTGGTGATCCACACCGACAACTTCACCTGCGAGGATGCCGCACCCGGCATCGAGAACGTCTTCTTATCCTTGTCGGAGTTGATGGAGCCCCAGGAGACGGTGGAGGGGTCTATCAACCTGTTGGGCTTTTGGACGTCGAAAGCGAAGACGACGGAGCTTGCTCGGCTGCTGGGCTCTGAGGGCATAAAGATCAAAAACGCGATACCTTCTTACTGTAGCCCAGAAGATCTGAGTCGCGCGCCCGGAGTTTCGCTTAACATAGCATTGGACCATTTTGCTCTGAAGCTTGCCAAAAAGATGAAGGAGATGTTTGGCACAGAGTACATCTATTGCGAGAGGCCCTATCATCCGGATTCTATCGAGCTATGGTACCAGAAGATCGCGGACGCCTTGGGCATCGATCTGGATTTGAAGGTCGCAGACCTTAAGAGAGAGACCGAAGAGCTGATCTCTCAGGCGAAGGGCAGTTTCTCAGGCAAGAGCTGTGCCCTCTTTGGCCAGCCCGGAAGGACCCTGGACATGGCGTTCCTCCTTTCTGAGCTGGGAATCGAGCTGAAGGCGATCATGCTTCATCGCCTTCTCTCCGACGATTACAGAGATGCTCAAAAGCTTCTGGCCGAGGGAATCGATCCTCTCGTCTTCAGAGGGGACAACGCCCTTCAAACTGAGAAACTGCTCTCGACTTTGAGGCCAGATATCTGCATAGGGTGCAGAGATTATGGGGTTCTTGCCAGGCAGGGAATCGAGCCATGTATGCTGATTCCATCGCACTTCAAGCTGGGATTTGAGGCTACTAATGAAATCTTAAATCTCATGCGTCAAGAGCCCGCAGGCTTTTGGGCTCTGAGATACAAAGAACAACTCTTGAACAATGGGGCGGTCTAGAATGGATCTGAAGTTGAAGAGCTATCCTGCGCCTTCCGATTATTTTGGGGTTTTGTGGGGCCTTTCCGGCGTCGAAGATCTTTTGGTTCTGGAACACGGGTCCACCGGAACCTGTAGCTACAACGTCGTCAATTACATGATAATGAACAAACAGTCCCCAAAGGGGAAGCTCTTCTCCTGCGGGATGGACGAAGATGACGTGGTGATGGGACGAGATGACAAATTGAAACGGGCGGTGGAGGAGCTTGATCAGACCTTTCATCCCAAGATCATCGCCTTAGTGGCAACTGCTGTGACTTCGGTGATCGGCCTGGACCTAGGTGGCATCATCGAGGAGATCCAGGCCAGAACTGATGCAAAGCTTCTCTCCTTTGCCAGCGGAGGCTTTGCCGGAGACTACACTTTGGGAATAAAAGAGGTCTTCCGCAAGTTGGCAATGGAGGTGGCTGAAGAGCCAAAAGAGCGAAAGCCGTTTTCGGTCAACGTTATTGGACCCGCGATCGACTCCTTCAACAACGTCTCAGATCTGGCCGAGCTGAGACGGTTGCTGAGTCTCTTGGGAGCCGACATCAACACGGTATTCACCTGCCACACGAGCGTCGGCGAGATAGAGAGCATGGCTTCAGCCTCTCTGAACCTGGTTACAAGAGATGCGGGCCTGGGGGCTGCCCAGATCCTTGAAGACCGTTTCGGGATTCCTTACGTTTATGGCCTTCCTTTCGGGGTAAAAGGAACGGTTGAGTGGCTGAAAGAGGTGGGTGAGAGGCTGGACTTGTATCTGGGGAGGGGGACGTTGGCCTCTGAGCTGGAAAGATACGGATTTTCCATCTTGGAGCTTACAACCCCTCTCCAGAGATGTGATCACCTTAGGGCGGTGATCTCCTGTCCGTATGACTACGCCTTGGGATTGACCAAGTTCATGCAGAAAGAATGGGGCATAAACCCCTCTCTAGTAGTGTTGCCAAACATTCCTGATGATCCCAAATTCAGGGAGGAATTCAACAGGTTGGGCCTATTTGACGTTCTGATCGAGCCTGATACCACAACTCTGGAAGAGGCGATGGCCAGAATCGATCCTCACATCATCTTCGGAAACTCTTATGACCTTCACATCGCAAAGAACGTTCCCATCAGGGTCCATGCTGCCTTTCCGGCCTTCGATTACATTTATCGGTTTGATGGTACGCCCTTTGTCGGGTTCAGAGGGCACGCTTATCTCACACAGACTTTCGTCAATTTGCTCAACCAGAATCCTGAGGTGTTCCGAAATTGAAAAAGATTGCAATATACGGCAAGGGTGGAATCGGAAAATCCACCACAACGGCCAACGTATCTGCGGCCTTGGCCAATCTAGGGTACAAAGTGATGCAGATCGGATGCGATCCAAAGGCCGATTCTACAAGCATGCTGATGGGCGGAAGGCCTTTGCCTACCATATTGGAGACATTGAGAAACAAAAATAACAGCGAGGTAGCCCTCAATGATGTGGTCTTTCGAGGTTTTGGAGGCGTATTATGTGCAGAATGTGGTGGCCCAACACCTGGTATGGGGTGCGCAGGCAGAGGTATAATAGCTTCTTTCGAGAAGCTGGCATCTTTGAACGCCTACGAGATTTACCGACCCGACGTAGTCTTTTACGACGTGCTTGGAGACGTCGTATGCGGCGGATTTGCGATGCCTCTTCGGAAAGGATACGCAGATGAAATATATATCGTGACCTCCGGGGAGAAGATGTCCCTCTTCGCCGCTCGAAATATCGCCCGAGCGGTGGATCAGTTCAAAGGCTGGGGCTACGCCCAACTGAAAGGCATAATCCTCAACGCCCGGGGGGTTGCAGAGGAATCCGAGCTGGTTAAGAGAGCAGCTAGCGAGATCGGTACAGATGTTGTCGCCGAAATTCCTCGCGATCCCAGGATTCAGGTCTGTGAAGAAAAGAACATGACCGTAATTGAGGGGGAACCCGATTCGTCCTTGGCGGAGACCTACAGAAGATTGGCCCAAAAAATAGTGGATTGAAGCGCTCCAAAGTAAACCATCTTCGATTCTACAAAGAGAGATGGTATCTTCGGTTGTTCTAACAACTTCGTGATGGCTCAACAAAAGACTCGTATCAGTTTTCATAGCAGTTAGTGTATGGATATCGCCCAATTCATCTTAATCGCTAGCCTATTGATTTTCTTTTTTTAATATAAGACCAGATCTCCTCAGCTTGGTACTAATTCATTTGAAGTTCTCTGAGATGATAATCTGTGACCTCTTTGCATCGCCTCCCGGCGAGATCAAGCCACCTGCATATCGTACTCTTGCCACGGCCTGTAGCTCATGCAACTCCGCGAATACTTCCCTTCTTGGGGAGCAATGAAAGATTTCTAAACATTTCATCGGTTGGCGCGTTCAATCCAAAAGGGTGTACCTCTACTTTCGCTGAAACGATGTCCACAGGTCTTGCAGCGAAAGAGCGCTGCATTAATTCACCATATCCTCCTTGAAAATGATGTTATCTGTGCCCCTTTTGCCCTAGTTCGGACAGTCTCTGTTCCAACACCGCAGCTCTGATGTCTCGTCTTCTTCCTGCGCGGCTCCCTCCTCAAAACTGAGAATCGATATCATTATATATAAATTTATTCAATTAAATGCGGACCTGGCACAATCTCTCTACCGCTGCTGCTGGCCGCGCAAAATCCATCCACCCGCCATTTATCGCTTCATCTTCAAATCCGATATTGCCTCTGGTGGCGGAAGGCATCGCCTTCCCGTGAACGAATCGAAACGTTTAAAATCAACTTAATTTACTTATGATTAGAATTACTTGAATTATGTCGGCTAGCCGAAGTGATCTGAAACAGCTGTGGTGGTCGAATCGATATGAGGAAACACGCTATCTGCCTCACAATCCTGATATCATCCCTTCTCGTCTCCGTCGAGGCGTCGGGTTGGCCCCAGTTCCAGGGAGATGCGATGAACTCCGGTCTCACCGGAGATGAGGTCCCAAATAACCCCCAGATTATCTGGTCGGCGGACCTGGTCCGAGTCGACGTTCCTCCCATCGTGGCAGACGGCTTTGTTTATGTTCTGGCTGGGAACGGGACCCTCTGGTCCCTCTCAAAAAGGACAGGGTACCTCAGATGGAAGGCTCAGATGGACGGGTGGGTCTTCCAGACCTCGACCCCTGCCTTCTGGGATGGCAGGATCTTTGCCGCCACCGACTCCGGCGATCTCGCCGCCTTCGACGCCGATACAGGTCAATTGCTATGGTGCCGTCACCTCACAGAAAGTAGGTTCGAGGTTCCCATCACATCTCTGGAAGGCCAGATCTTTCTGGGGGAGGGAAGCGGCCGCGGAAAGAAGATGAAGCGCTACTTCTCCTTCGACCCTGACGGAACGGAGGTCTGGAACCAGACCTCCGAGACCGGAGGGTTCCAGTGGTGCGGAGCGTGCGTTTCTGGCGACTATCTGGTCTACGGCGACCACGAAGGCGTCCTTAGAAGCGTGAGGATAGCGGATGGTGCCCTCACCGACGAGCTCGCCCTCAGCGACGGATCGAGGATCGACTTCGCTAGAGAGGACGCCGGACGGATCAGGAACTCGGCAAACTGCAGGGACGGCTGGATCCGCATCGCCTCCGAGTTCTCGGCCGAGTTGGGCTACGCATGGAAGATAGGGTTCAACGATGCCGACGGGACCTTCGAGAACCGAGGCTGGAGCTCTCCCGTGGGGTTCAGCACCTCAACTCCGGCCGTCTACGACGGCAGGGTCTACTTGGGCGTCGGCGAGCACGGCCATCCAGGAGCTCTCGCCTGCATCGACGACTCGACCGGCGATCTGATCTGGTCCTTTCCCCTCGACGCTGGGGTCAAGTCATCTCCAGTGGTCTCAACATCAGAAGATCGGCCCCGCATCATTTTTGCCACCGCCAGAGTGAACGGATCGATATATTGCTTAGAGGACGCTGGGGAGTACCCCAACCTCGTCTGGCGGTTCGATCCTCCCGACGACGGCTACCTCCTGGCGGGGGTCGCCGTCTCCGAGGGAGCGGTCTACTTCGGCACCGAAAAGGGCATTTTATACTGCTTATCCGATGCGGAAAAAAAGCTACAAAAAGGTGGATTAAATCTATGATGCTAACAATTTCAGCTAAGTTACGAATCCTGAAAACCGCCTCGGTCCTGATCCTACTAGCCTTCATGGTTCAGCCCATCTCCGGCGAGAGCCATGTAGACGATCGGAACGCCACCGAAGAAGATGACTGGGCTCAGTTTCACCACGACCTCCAGAATTCAGGAAGGTCCAGCTCAACTGCGCCCAGGACCAACGCCACCCTATGGGTGAGCGAAGATCTCGGCTTTCAGGCAGGATCTTCTGTCGCCGTCGCTGATGGAAAGGTCTTTGCCAACGGCGTCGATGAGATAGTCTGTTTCGATGAGTTCACCGGCGAGGTACTATGGACTGCGCCCTTCGAGAAGAACGCTGACGTTTGCTGCTCCTGGTTTACGCCTGCTTATAACGAAGGCAAGATCTTCTTTTCCGGGACGGATACGGTCTGCCTCAACTCGACGGACGGAAGGGAGATCTGGAACCGCGACCATCCCTCTGGGAGGGGGGCTGTAGATGGAAGCCCCGTCGCGGTGGAGGGGAAGGTGATCGCGAGCGATTGGGACGGCCACCATTACTTCTGCCTCGATGAGTCGACTGGGGAGGAGCTCTGGATCTTCGAGGTCGAAGGGGACGCCCAGTCTACACCTGCCATCTCCAATGGCAGAGTCGTCTTCGGGGCCTGGGAGTGGGGGCTTGGAGGCGCAATGTACTGCATCGACCTTGAGACAGGCCAGGAGATCTGGAGGCTTGATGCCGAGAACTCGCCAGCCGGATCCGCTGCCATAGAGGACGAGGTCGTCTATATGGCGACCTACAACTTCGATGGCGACGGCGACATTTTCGCCCTCTCCCTCGACGATGGCTCGGTCCTATGGAGAAAGACCATCGCGCCAACCGACTCTACCCCCACCCTTGCCGAGGGCAATCTCTACGTCTGCGGCGGATGCGAGGGGTTCAGCGACTCGATCACCTACTGCTTCAATGCCTCCAGCGGCGACCAACTATGGTCGACGGACCCAGAAGATGAGATCGGCGACTGGAGGTGCTCGATGGCCTACGCCGACGGCCTCGTCTTCGTCGGTAGGCCCGACTTCGACGATTTCGGCGGAACCGTCGCCCTCGACGCCGCCTCCGGCGAGGTGGTCTGGAGCCATCCGGGCGGCGGATCCTCGCCAGCCGTCAGCGATGGAATCGTCTTTTCCGTCGGAGGAGGCAGATTATGGGCCTTTGGCGAAATATATGCTGAAGATACGGAGGAGGCAGTGTGACAGGTAGAGCCATCTTCGCCCTCCTCCTTATCGTCGCAGCAGCTCTCCTTCAGCCAGCCCTCGGGGACTTTTTGACCTTTTCCGGCGACCCTCAGAGGACTGGAGACGTCAGCGGTCCTGGCCCCGAAGCTCCAAACCTCCTCTGGAGCGAGAAGGTGACGGCCAAAGGCTATATCGGCGGCGGGGCAGCGGTATCGGCTGGGCGAGTCTACGTCTCCTCCTGGCCTGACATGTCGTACGCCGGCGAGCAGGGGGTCGGGTGTCTTGACGCTGGGAATGGATCGCTTCTGTGGCTGAACCCCATCGGCGGGAAGGGCAGCGCCTCGACCCCGGCCCTGAAGGACGGCCGAGTCTACGTAGGATCCTTCGTCGGGGACCTTTACTGCATCGATGCCGAGACGGGAGAGACGGTCTGGAACAGGACCCTCGAGAACGATCCCCAGTGGTGGGGGATCGCCTCCTCCCCCCTGGCTCTGGACGAGGGTGTCCTGGTGATGACCTTCTCCTCGGGGGCTCTGCACCATCTCACCTTAGATGGCCAGGAGATCTGGAACCTCTCCACCGGCAAGATCGACCCTTATACTTCGCCGGCATACTTCGATGGGAAGGTCTACTTCGCAGGCGGTGACCCGGCCCTCTACTGCGTCGACGTCTCCTCCGGCCATATCCTCTGGAAATTGCCTACGGAGGCGCCGATAACCTCAACCCCATCGGTGGCCGACGGGTCGGTCTTCTTCGCCAGCGGCGACCGCTTCGTGGCAGCCGATGCTGCCACCGGCGATGTGATCTGGGAAGAACCAATGACAGGCACCATATCATCTCCCGCCATATCTCATGGCCGGGTCTACGTCGGAACCGGCGACTCCTCTTTGAATTGCTATGATGAATCAAGCGGCACCCTCCTCTGGAGGGCGGAGACGAACGGCCCGGTCGCCTCCTCTCCGGTCGTCGCCGGCGGCCTCGTCTACTTCGGAACTCAAACTGGTGAGGGCATCGTCTACGCCCTCGACGCCATGAGCGGCTCGACGGTCTGGAGCTACAACGTCGGCGAATATGTCATGTCGTCGCCGGCGGTCTCCGACGGGCTCCTCTTCATCGGAGCCGACGACGGCCGGGTCCGGGCCATGGGGCCAAAGGCCCCAACCGAGGCCGATGTCGAGATGCCCTTCGATCTCACCTCCTCTGCGGGAGAGAATCTCTCCGCAGGGACCGACCTTCCTAAGCCCGAGGCCCTCTTCATCGTCGTCGAGAACAAGGCCGTCATCGAAGAGGCGGGAAAGGACTCGCCCCTAAAAGTCACCCTGATACCGCCCGACGACCTTCCCTCGAACCTCTCGGGGCGAGACCTGATCTTTCTTGAGATGGTGGGGGCGGAGACGGCGGAAAGACTCGCCCCCCTTCTGGAGGGGCCGAAGGCCGACGGCGTTCCCATCGTCGCGATCCATTCTGAGGGGTACGACGAGATCCTCGCCAACGTCGACCTCGATGACCACCCGGCCATAGAAGAGTACTGGAACTATGGGGGCCTCGAGAACATGAAGAGGCTCTTTTCTTATCTTGGAGCGGAGCTCTGCGATCTTCCCATCCCGGTGGAGGAGCCTGTACCGACCCCCAAGGCATACATATTCCACCCGGATTCCCCGGACGTCTTCCTGAACACCACGTCCTACCTGGAATGGTATCGAAACAGGACGGATCACCCCTACAACGAGAGCCGTCCAACGATAGGGGTCATGACCTACTACCAGGATATGGCGGCGCCGGAGAGGACTTTGCTCTTCAGGGTTCTTGAAGGAAATGGAGCAAACGTCATCGATATCGGCTTTTCTGGCACCTCTGCCATAAAGCAGTTCTTCATCGAGAACGGGTCATCCATGGTGGACGCCACGATCCTCACCAAGTCTTTTCGGATAAACTATGGCGACCCGGACCAGGGGATATCAGACCTCGAGGAGCTGAACGTGCCGGTCCTGAACGGCATCCGGATGTACTACGAGACCACCGAGGAGTGGAGGGGCGGGACGGGGATCTATCCGACTGAGGTCTACATGCAGGTGGCGATGCCGGAGATGGACGGCGTCATCGAGCCTATAGTCGTCGCCGGGAGAAATGATACCCTCTACGAGCCGATCGAGGACCAGATGGAGTGGCTCGCCGATAGGGCGATCGCCTGGGCGGAGCTCAGCAGAACTCCAAACAGAGAGAAGAAGGCTGCGATCATCTACTACAACCACGGCGGGGGGAAAGACAACCTAGGAGCGACATACATCAACGTCCCCAGGAGCCTCCAGGTGATCCTGGAAGGTCTGAACGAGTCCGGCTACCTGGTCCTCGGGACGATCCCCGAGGAGGGGGACCTCGTGGACCTGATGGCCCACCAGGGAACGAACGTCGGGACTTGGGCTCCGGGAGAGCTGGAGAAGATGGTGGCAAGAGGAAACGCCACCCTGATCCCTGTGGAGGAGTATATCGCCTGGTTTGAGACGATCGATCCCGAACGGCAGAGGGAGGTGATCGAGAGGTGGGGGCCGCCTCCCGGCGAGATAATGGTCTATCAGAACGAGAGCGGGGAGTATCTTGTGATCCCCAAGCTCTCCTTCGGAAACGTCATCCTAGCCCCCCAGCCTACGAGAGGCTGGCTTCAGAACAGCACCGTCCTCTACCACAATAAGGACATCCCGCCCCACCACCAGTACATCGCCTTCTACTTCTGGCTCAGGAAGGGGTACGATGCCGACTTTATCGTCCACCTCGGAAAACACGGGACCCAGGAGTGGACCCCCGGCAAGGAGGTCGGAATCTCTGGAGACAACTGCTGGCCTGGGATACTGATTCAGGACCTTCCGGTCATCTACCCCTACATCGTCGACAACATAGCCGAAGGGTCCCAGGCGAAGAGGAGGGGCAACGCCGTGATGATCACCCACCTTACGCCGCCGATAGTGGCCTGTGGCCTCTACGGCAACTTCACAAATCTCGCGGAGACCGCCTTCAACTACAACCAGGTCGAAAACGCCTCCGTAAAGGCCCTTTACGGAGAGACGATTATCGCCCAGTGCGAAGAGATGAACCTCGACGAGGATCTGGGCAAAAACCTCCGCGAGCTCTCCAGAGACCCGGAGGCCTTCGACGAGTTCGTCGGCGAGCTTGAGCACTACCTCTACGACCTGAAGAACGAGTTCATGCCCTACGGCCTCCACACCTTTGCAACGCCTCCGGAGGGAAGAGCCCGTCTGGAGATGGTACAATCGATGCTAGGCGACGACTACAAGAGAGAGGTCGCCTTCATGATCTCTTACGAGGATTACCCAAACCCCTCAAGGCTCGATAAGGAGCGAGAGCTCGATAACTCCTCCCTGGACCTACTGGCGGCGGTCATCGACGACGGAACAAGCCCCGATCTCGCCCAGGTCGAGATCTTCTCCAATCTGACGGGCGCGGGAGAGGTGGTGAACGCATCGGAGAACCTGACGGCTCTCCTCGCCCTCGGACGCTTCTACTCTGAGGGGCTCGATGCCTCCGTCGAAGAGGTTCCGCGATTCGTAAACGCCTCGGAGTCGGAGTACACTCCGCCTTCACCGGCTGACGATCCCATAAGGGATCCCAACGTCCTTCCGACCGGGAGGAACTTCCACTCGATAAGCCCGAGGATGGTCCCCACCCAGGCCGCCTGGGAGGTGGGGTCGGCCCTCGCGGAGGAGCTGATCGAGGTTCATCGGACGGAGCACAACGGGACGTATCCGAGAAAGTTCGCCATCGTCCTCTGGGCCTGGGCGACCACCGACCACGGCGTCGTCGAGGCCGAGATCCTGAAGCTGGTGGGGGCAGAGCCGGTCTGGGACTCCTACGGAGGCGTCTCCGACGTCCGGCTGACGCCCTTATCGGAGCTCGGAAGGCCCCGGATAGACGTGGTGGTGGTTCCTTCGGGGCTCCACCGGGACCTATTCCCCGAGAAGCTTCAGCTGATCGACAGGGCGATACGGCTTGCTGCCAACGACTCGTCGACCGATCATCCAAATTACGTCCGGGAGAACTCGGAGAAGATACGGTTGGGCCTTCTGGCCACCGGCAACTACTCCGAAGAGGACGCCGGCTACCTAGCCGTCAGCAGGATCTTTCTTGAGGCCGCCGGAACCTACGGCCCTAACCTCGAGGGGCCGGTAGCCGCGAGCGACACCTGGGAGAACGATTCGAAGCTCGGTAACCTCTTCATCGATAGGATGTCCTACATCTACGGCGACGACGTCTGGGGGAGCAGGACCGCCACAGGGAAGAGCTACGAAGCTGCTCAGACCGACCTCTATCGGCGAAACCTCGCCGAGGTGGAGGGGGCGGTCCACCACACCAACTCAAACCTCTACGGCTTCGTCGACAACGACGACGTCTACCAGTACATGGGGGGGATCGCCATGGCCGTCAGGACAGTGACGGGCGAGACTCCCTCCCTCTACGTCACCGACGCCAGGGACAAGAGCCAGGACGGCAAAGTCGAGCCCCTCAAAAGCTTCTTTTCAAGGGAGCTGCGGTCCCGCTATTACAACCCCAAATGGATCGAGGGTATGCAGGGCCAGGGCTACTCGGGGGCGAGGGAGATGGACAAGTTCGTCGAGCACCTCTGGGGATGGGACGTCACCGTTCCCGACCTGGTCTCTGAGACGATGTGGAACGATGCCTACGACGTCTACGTCAACGACAAGTACGAGATGGGCCTCCAGGAGTTCTTCGACGAGAATAACCCCTACGCATACCAGGTGATCACGGCGAGGATGCTGGAGGCGTCGAGGAAGGATTACTGGCACCCCAACGAGGAGATGAAGCAGCATCTGGCAGCGGAGTTCGAGGCGTCGGAGATCGAGTACGGCGTCACTTGCTGCCACCACACCTGCGGGAACCTCCTCCTCAGAGAGTACATGGTGGGGATCATCACCGGCACGGAGCCGACGGAGGTGGCCACCAGCGGCCCAAGGAGCGGGTCCAGCAGGCACCCCTATCCTCAGGACGAGGCTTCTGGCACCGCCAACCAGACCCTCTCGGCGAGCATCGGAACCGATACCTCCGAAGAGCCGGACCTGGAGGAGGTGACGACCGAATCGGAGGGCGATGAGGTGAGCGGTTTTGTCATGGAGGATATATCCGAGAAGAGCAGCATGCCCTCGATATCGGGGGCCCCCCTGATGGGGATCATCCTCGTCCTCTTCATCCTTCTGGCGATAGGGGCGGGGTTCAGGAGGAGGTAAAGCCTCCATCCTGAACTATCCGCGCCGCCTCATTTTGGCGCCGCCTCCCTCTCTAGGTCGTCTCCCTCTGAGCCCGTATCTCTTCAATGGTGCGAGGGCAACGTATCTTTATCTTACGCAGAGGGAATTGCGCAAACGTTATATCCTGTAAACTTGACTTACCTCCAATCGGGTTTGGTAGGTGACCGTCGTTGGATTTCACTTGGCTTGCCGCTTCTGGAGTTCTGGTGGGGATCATCATCTTCGCGCTGAAGGTCAGCCTGGGGTGCGGCCTTGCGAGCCTCAGCCGTCGCGAGGTTCTTCTCATCGCCGCAGGGTACTTGGGGATCTCTCTATTCATGGGCGTGGCCGTTGAGCTTCTCCCCGATGATTTATTGACGACCGCTCTTGATGCCGGCGTTGCCCTCCACCTTCTCGTCGCCATGCTCCTGGTCGCCCTGGGGGTCATGACTGCCAAAAACTGGAACAGCCATCGTCACGACATATCCCGCAAGACCTTCTGGATCTTATCTCTGCCATGTCCGGCCTGCCTGGCAGCCAGCTTCATCTCCTGCAGCTTCCTCGCTGGGATTGTGAAGATCGAGCCGTGGAAGATCGGCGTCGTGGTGGGCCTTATATTCTTTTTCAGCATCGCAGCCTTCTCCGGGTTTTTGGGAAGGATCAAAAGAGCACCTTCGGCCATGGGCCATGCCATGATCTTTCTTGGCCTCTTCTACCTCATGTCGATGCTTATAATCCCAGCTTATCTGAATTCCCAGAAGATCTCTTTTGTGCCCACGGATTTGCAGTTCATGGAAGTGGCTTATTCCTACCTGACCATCCTCTCAATCGTCGGCCTGGGATTTATCGCTCGAAAGCGGGGGATACCGATTTGAGCCTTTATGAAGCCAGCGTGGAGCTTCTTTACATCTTCTCTACGGCCTTCCTATACCCCGTCATCCTGGGCCTCTTGCTCCTCTTCGCCTGGTCGCTGGCCCTCTTCGGCTCCCTCATAAATGAGTACACCTCCAGGCGCAGGATGCTCCATGAGCTGGAGGATCTGAGCCTCAAAGCCGCAGAGCTCGCCCTTGAAGAGAGAGCGGAAGACGCTGCCATGGTCCTTGAAAGCTACAAATCTCCCGAGCAGGTCTCAGTCACCCTCGCGGAGATGGGCAGGTCTCTGAAGACGAGGCCCGTCGAAAAGAAGCTGGAGAAGATCCTTCAAGACGCGGAACTCCGCATGGCCAAAGCACTGGAGCCGTTGAGAATCGGGACGAAGGTGGGTCCCATCCTCGGACTGATGGGCACCCTCATCCCCATGGGACCTGCCCTGATCGGGCTGTCGGAGGGCGACGTCAAGTCCATGGCTGACAACCTGGTGATAGCCTTTGCCACCACGGTCATCGGCCTGGTGGTGGGGGGTATCTGCTATTCGTCCTTGGTCGTCAAGTCCCGATGGTACCGACAGGACTTGAGCGATCTGGAGTATGCGGCGGATATCATTAGGAGCAGGATCGATGAGGCGAAGTAGGCTTGGGATTCTCAAGGACTCCGAAGACGAAGATCCCATGAGCGGGGTTGCAAACCTCTTTGACACCGCCATGGTCTTCGCCGTAGCCCTCCTCTTGGCCCTGGTCATCTCCTACAACATCCCCGAGCTGCTTCAGCCTGAGGCGACCGTCACCATCGTCAAGAATCCTGGCGACCCCAACATGCAGATCATAATAAAGAACATGGACGAGATCCAGGTGTTGAACATGACCGAGAAGGTCGCTGGCGGTCACGGTACGAAGATGGGAACGGCCTACCGCCTGGAGAACGGGATGGTAGTCTACGTCCCGGAGAACGCCACCGCTGAGGCCTAAGGCTGACGAAATCCCTTCTTGAACGCTGATATTTCTGGTCGCCTCCAAAATCAGTTCCTGGTTTGGTCGCCGGTTGAAAATAACGAATAAGATCCCCTTCAGATAAGGTCCTCGGCTCCCTTCATCACCACCCGCGAGGAGATGGCCGTCCCCTTCCCCGCGTTCAGGTTTATCGAGGAGAGGATCCCCACCACCTTCCCGTCCTGGAGGAGTGGGGTCCCGCTCTCCCCTGGACCCGGCATATTCCCGTGGCCGATGACGACGGCTAGGAGGTCGCCGACGTCGGATATGCTGCAGTCTCTCGAACGGACGGCGTTCGCGAGGCGGGCGGGGCCGAGCCTCGGCGGGGCCAAGTCCGTCGGCTCACAGCGGGAGATCCGGAAGTAGACGAGGTCGAAGGCCTCCCATTCGGCTATAACCACACCACCCTCATCTCCTATGGCGAGGTCCTTCGTCCCCGCAAGCCTCATGATGTGGCGGGCGGTGACGCCGATGCACCCGCGTCTGCCTTTGATGAGAGCGCCCACGACCCCTCCCTGCCTCCCGGCAGAGAAGAGGTCTCCAGCCCGGATCATGGTGGATCTTCTATAAGATGTAGATATATAGCTACTCTGAAGGGTTCTGAGAGGCGAACTCTCAAATCCGATGGCGAACGAAGATGGCCGGCAACCCCATCCCGGAGGAGGCAATGTTCGGGAGCGGGGTTGTTATGCGCGGCTTAAACGAAGGAGGAGTCCTATGGTCAGCGAAAAGAAAGCCCTATGGGTCGTCTTCAGGCCCAAAGATCTCGAAAGCGTCGAAGCGATGCGGGAGAAATTTCTCGTATCGTACCAGGCTTTCAGGGATATGCCCGGCCTCTTCAGCAAGGTCTGGTGGTCCGACCCACAGAGGGGAGAGTGGGGGGCTCTGTACATCTTCCGGACCGAGGAGGACCTCCAGGAGTACCTCCGCTCTGACCGATGGCAGAAGAAGATCCCCGAAAAATACGGCTATAAGCCCGAGGTCGTCGCCGTCCTCGACGTGGGAGCCATCCTCTACAAAGAGGCGGTAATGGTGGGGGAGGGCTCCTGGCTCTCGGAGCCGGAGGCCGGGGGCTGAGAAGATGACCTCTTCGAAGGCAGATGGAGACCTAGGGCGGGTCCATTGGATATGAAGGGCCTCGAGGAAGGAGGCGACGACCTCGAGGAGGCGATAAATAAGGCAGTCGAGTTTCACGGCCACCTCGGCCCCTTCCTCGTCCTGGGGGTGAGGATGGGGCTTCTCGCCAGAAGGGAGCTCGACTCGGCCCCCGGGGAGATGGTGGCGGTCGTCAAGACCGGGGCCGTCCCCTCCCTCTCCTGCCTCCTGGACGGGATCCAGGTCTCTGCCGGCTGCACCCTGGGGAGGGGCAATATCTCCACCGGGCCCCTCGGGATCGCCGAGGCGGAGTTCTCCGCCCGCGGTAGGATGGTGACGATCAGGGCGAGGGACGAGGTCGTCGGTGAGATAAGGAGCTGGAGGGAGAGATACGCCTCCCTGGAGGAGGTCGCCCGAAGCATCTCCAAAAGGTCGGACGAGGAGCTCTTCGAGCCATCTTGGTTGTGACGAGAAGGAAAAGACAGCTATCGGCTCAGGTATCACTTCCCAAACCAGCTTCCCTCCCGCCGTCTCTTAAGATCTATGGGTCCTGCCATCTCTCCCGTTCTTCCGGGAGGATCGACCTCCCGTCAAGGGGCGCAGCCGTCGGAGACCAGGACCACAAAAAAGGTAAATACAGGCTCAGGGAAAGGAGGCTCGATATGGCAAAAGCCCCGGAGAGGGTGACGATAGCCCTCGACGACGAGACCGCCAAGCTCTTCCGAGAGATGAGGGAGGATCTGGGGATATCTCAGAGCGAGCTGATGCGGGAGGCCCTCAAGTTCTACAGCAAGCACAAGCCCCTCTTCAGCTCCGTCGACGAGGAGAAGATCTACGCCTACTCCGACCTCCTATCCGTCGGCGAGCACATCATCCTCGACATCGACCACTGGATCCTCTTTCTCAGCTTCATCGAGACCCACCCGGAGAGGGAGCGGTTCTGGGAGATGCACCAGAAGGTCTCCGAGGCCCACGCCGAGGAGTTCAAGAAGAAGAACCACAAGGCTGAGGCGGTCCTGAGGAGGCTTGAGCTCTGCAACCTCTTCAAGCTGAGCAGGACCTCGGAGACGGACTTCACCCTCCTCCTCGGCTACGACATACCGAAGAAGTTCATCAAGACGGAGCTATTGGACATCTTCTCCAAGATGGGGATCAAGGTGGAGGTGAAGGAGGACTTCTCGAAGCTCCGGATCAGGGTCCTCCCTTAAGCCGCCTGGAGGTAAATCCTCGTCCTAGCATCCTAATCCCCTCCGGAGTTCCCCACCTTACCCATCAAAGGATCAATCCATCAAGAGATCCATCCATCGCCGGATCCTACCATCATCAGTTCTTCCTGATTTATCGTCGCCGTCCAACGGGAGACGCACCGCCCACCTTCGACCTTCCCGACTCCTCATCCCCCGTATTGGCCATCCATCCAGCGGATTCACCTTTTGCCGAGAAGGGCATCCGCCGCCCGCTCGATCGACCCTCGAGAGCTGAATTTCGGCCGCCAGCCTAGCCTCTCCAGAGCCTCAATGGATAGGAGCATCGTCTTGACGTCCCCCCGCCAGCCGCGGCCCTCGATCCCGCCGGTGTACTGGTACTTTACCCCCGAGAGGTTCATCTTCTCGACGACGACGTCGGCGATCTCGGTGACGTCCACGGAGTCGGCGGATCCGACGTTGAAGACGTTCACCCTTCCGCCGGCTCTGGCGACGGCGTAGACCATCGCCTCGACGCAGTCGTCGACGAGAAGGTACGACTTCCTCTGCCTTCCGGAGCCTAGGATCTCCAGCTCCGCCGGGTTCGCCGTCAGCTTATTTATGAAGTCGACGATGACGCCGTGGGTCCCCCGCTCCCCGACGATGTTGGCGAACCTATAGATCCAGGAGCGAAAGCCGAAGGTGCCGCAGAAGGCGGAGATGAGGGCCTCGCAGGCGAGCTTCGACGCACCGTAGAGGGATATGGGGAGGAGGGGGCCGTAGCCCTCCGGCGTCGGGATGACCGCCGCCTCGCCGTAGACGGTGGAGGTGGAGGTGAAGGCGATCTCGGCGACGCCCTGAAGCCTCATCGATTCGAGGAGGTTGTAGGTGGCGATGACGTTCTGGTCGAGGTGGGTTTTGGTGTCTTCGGCCCCGACCTTGACGTCGGGGTTGGCGGCGAGGTGAAAGACGAGGTCGCAGCCCTCCAGGGCCGCTTCGACGGCTTTCTGGTCGAGGAGGTCTCCCTCGCGGAGGGTGAAGTTGGGCTTCTCAAGGTGGTCCTCGAGGTGCTCCACCTTTCCGGAGCTGAAGTTGTCGAGGACGGTGACCCTGTTCGAATCGACGAGCTCATCGACGAGGTGGCTTCCGATGAAGCCGGCGCCTCCCGTCACCAGGATGGATCTATCTTTTATCAACTTGGTTCGCCTCGGTGGGGATCTGAATGGGGAGAATTTTACGGTGTCGGTCGATGGGGGTGAGGAGGCCTGTCTTAGGGGGAGGGATCCTCCCCCTTTATCTCTGGAGAGGGCCATATTAGAGATCTGGTTAGAGGTTTTGAAGCTGATATTTGCAAATTGGAGTTGAATCTGATGGAACGGTTCAAGATGCTGATCGACGGAGAGGCCGTGGACTCGGCCTTCGGGAGGGGGGCTCATATAATTAACCCCGCCACCGGGGAGACGATAGCCGAGGTCGCCCTCGGGAGTCCTTCGGAGGCGGAGCTCGCCCTGGAGGCGGCATCCAGGGCTTTTCCCGGCTGGGCGAGGGCAGACCCGAGGGTTCGGGGAGCCCTCCTCCGGCGGGGGGCTGATATCGTCCGGGAGAATATAGAAGAGATCGCCCGACTCCTGACTATGGAGCAGGGTAAGCCCCTGAGGTACGCCCGGAGGGAGGTCGCCGGATCGGCGGATGCCCTGGACTTCTACGCCGAGGAGGGGGCGAGGATCTTTGGGGAGGCGGTACCCTCTTCGAGCAGGCGAAGCCGGAGCCTCGTCATAAGGCAGCCTCTGGGGGTGGCAGCCGTCATATCCCCCTGGAACTATCCGGTGGACCTCCTCGCCTGGAAGGTCGCCCCCGCTTTGGCTGCAGGCTGCACCGTCGTCGCCAAGCCCTCGAGCCACGCTCCCCTCGCCGCCACCAGGTTCGTCATGGCCGTCGCCGGGGCGGGCCTCCCCCCGGGGGTCATCAACCTCGTCCACGGATCGGGGCAGGAGGTGGGCGGAGCGCTGGTGGAGAGCCCCATCTCCCGGAAGGTATCCTTCACCGGCGAGACGGATACGGGGAAGGAGATCATGGCGAAGGCAGCAAAGACCATCAAGCGGCTCTCCCTCGAGCTGGGGGGCTCCTCCCCCTTCATCGTCTGTGAGGATGCGGATATCGAAGAGGCGGCGGAGGCCTGCGTCCAGAGGGCCTTCTCTAACATGGGCCAGATCTGCATCAGCGTCAATCGGATCTACGTCCAGGAGGCGGTCTCCGAGGAGTTCGCCTCGGAGCTGGTGAAAAGAACGGAGCGGCTCCGGATCGGGAACGGCCTCGACCCCAATGTCGACCTCGGACCGATCTTCAGCGAGGCGCAGCGGGAGAAGACGGAGGCCCACATAGCCGACGCGCGAGAGAAGGGGGCGAGGGTCCTCTGGGGCGGGAGGAGGCTCGAGGGGGACGAGTACAGCCGGGGCTTCTTCTTCATGCCGACGGTCCTCGACCGGATGGATCCCACCATGAGGATGATGAGGGAGGAGACCTTCGGCCCGGTGGCGCCGATGATGAGCTTTTCGACCGACGAGGAGGCGCTGAAGCTCGCCAACGACTCGCGGTACGGCCTTGCCGCCTACGTCTTCACCGGGGATATGACGAGGGGGCTGTGGCTCGCCGAAAGGCTGGAGGCGGGGTCCGTCGGGGTCAATACGACGAGCCCCATCGTCTTTGGGGCCCCCTTCGGCGGGTGGAAGGAGAGCGGCTTAGGAAGGGAGCGGTCGCGGAGCGCCTTATACGAGTACATGGAGACAAAGCACATCCGGATCGACCTTGGGGAGGAGATCTGAGGGTCAGGCGGAGGGGGGCGACGGCGGGGCAGCGGTCCGCGAACCGGCGGATCTCAAGGGAATCTTTCGGTGAATATCGGGTCGGATGTCGGAGGAAGCGGCCCCAGGTCCTGCCTTCAAAACCTGAGGTCGCCGCCTCTTGAGATGGGCCGGATCCGCCTTCAAAAGAGGAGATGGTCGATGGACCGCCGCGACCCTGCCCCTGCCGGGGCGACCCGCGCGCTAAACCTCCGTCTCCTGGGATGACTGCGCTCAACTCTCCCTCCCGACTCTCGATGTGAATTCTGGCAGGAGCCTTTCGGCCCTCCCTTCCCTCATCGGTCAAAATGGATGGCGGTCTCAATATAAAAGGCTAGCGTCACTTCCTGATTTTTGGTCAGGTCATCTCAAGTCCGCTCCAGGCTCCGACCCGTCTTCTCACCCCTTTTGCCTTCAACGTCGCTTCCGCCGCGGCTCCATGGTTTGCCTCCGCCGTTTCACCGCCATAGCCGCCATTGCCACCTTTGCCGCCATTGTCGCCGTTATTTCGTCTCCAGCAACAGCCTTTTTATCCCATGCCATTTACGCCACTCTGGATTTTGAAGAGACGAGACCGACGGAGAGAACCGAGAGGATAGAGGAGGCGGAAAGGTGCCAAAGCGCGAAGACATCAACAAGATCATGATCATCGGGTCGGGGCCCATCGTCATTGGGCAGGCCTGCGAATTCGACTACTCCGGAACCCAGGCCTGCAAGGCCCTCCGGGAGCTGGGCTACGAGATAGTCCTCGTGAACTCAAACCCCGCGACGATAATGACCGATCCTGGGATGGCGGATGTGACCTACATCGAGCCCCTCAACCTCGAGAGGATGACCCAGATCATCGAGAAGGAGAGGCCCGACGCCCTCCTCCCGAACCTGGGGGGCCAGTCCGGCCTCAACCTCAGCTCGGAGCTGGCGAAGGCCGGGGTTCTGGAGAGGTACGGCGTCCGGGTGATCGGGGTCGAGACCGACGCCATCGAGCGGGGCGAGGACCGGATCATCTTCAAGGAGACGATGAACCGCCTCGGGATCGATATGCCGAAGAGCACCGCCGTCTACTCCGTCGAGGACGCGGAGAAGGTGGCGGCCGATCTGGGCTACCCCGTAGTCGTCAGGCCCGCCTACACCATGGGGGGGACCGGCGGCGGCCTCGTCTACAACGTCGAGGAGCTCCGGACGGTGGCGAGCCGCGGCATCGCCGCCAGCCTCATCGGCCAGGTCCTCATCGAGGAGTCGGTCCTCGGCTGGGAGGAGCTGGAGCTGGAGGTGGTGAGGGACGCGAAGAACCAGATGATCACCGTCTGCTTCATCGAGAACGTCGACCCCATGGGGGTCCATACCGGCGATTCCTACTGCACCGCCCCGATGCTCACCATCTCAGACGAGCTCCAAAAGAGGCTCCAGGACTACTCCTATCGGATCGTCGAGGCGATCGCCGTCATCGGCGGGACGAACGTCCAGTTCGCCCACGACCCCAAGACCGACCGGGTCGTCGTCATCGAGATCAATCCTAGGACGAGCCGCTCATCGGCCCTCGCCTCCAAGGCCACCGGCTTTCCCATCGCCCTCATCTCCGCAAAGCTCGCCTGCGGTTTAACCTTAGATGAGATCCCCTACTGGCGTGAGGGGACCCTGGAGAGGTACACCCCTTCCGGCGACTACGTGGTGGTGAAGTTCGCCCGCTGGGCCTTCGAGAAGTTCAAGGGGGCCGAGGACCACCTCGGGACCCAGATGAAGGCCGTCGGCGAGGCGATGGCCATCGGCAAGACCTACAAAGAGGCGCTCCAGAAGGCGATCCGCTCCCTGGAGATCGGCCGCCACGGCCTCGGCTTTGCGAAGGACTTCCACCAGAGGTCCCTCCCCGAGCTGCTAGATCTATTGAAGTGGCCTTCCAGCGAGCGGCAGTTCATCATCTACGAGGCCCTCCGGAAGGGGGCCTCCGTCTATGAGATCAGCGACCTCACCAAGATCAAGCTCTGGTTCCTCCAGCAGATGAAGGAGCTGGTGGATCTGGAGGAGGAGATCCTGAGCTTCAGGACCAAGACTGCAGGCGAAGGGAGGGCGGAGGCCGACCTCCTGGCGACTATCCCCGACGACCTCCTCCGCCGGGCGAAGGAGGACGGCTTCTCCGACAAGTACCTCTCAAAGCTCCTCTCCGTCCCCGAGAGGGAGATCAGGACTCGGAGGAAGGCCCTGGGGATCGTCCAGGGATGGCAGCCGGTCCCCGTCAGCGGGGTCGATGACGCCGCCTACTACTACTCCACCTACCACCGAACCGACGCCCCGAAGAGGAGCGACCGGAGGAAGGTGATGGTCCTCGGCGGAGGCCCCAATCGGATCGGCCAGGGGATCGAGTTCGACTACTGCTGCGTCCACGCCGCCTTCGCCCTTCGGGATATGGGGTACGAGACGATCATGGTCAACTGCAACCCCGAGACCGTCTCCACCGATTACGACACCTCCGACAAGCTCTACTTCGAGCCCCTCACCGTCGAGGACGTCATCAGCATCTATGAGCGGGAGCGGCCCGAGGGGATGATAGTCCAGTTCGGCGGCCAGACCCCCTTAAACATCGCGAGGGAGCTGGAGGAGGCGGGGGCTAGGGTCATAGGGACGACGGTCGACACCATCGACCTCGCCGAGGACCGGGACCGGTTCCGGATGATGATGGAGAAGATGGAGATCCCCATGCCCGAGTCGGGGATGGCGAGCAACCTCGATGAAGCCTTGGAGGTGGCGGCCCGAATCGGCTACCCTCTGATGGTCCGACCGTCCTACGTCCTCGGCGGCCGGGGGATGGAGGTTATCTACGACGAGGAGATGCTGGAGCGGTACGTCGCGGCCGCCGTCGACGTGACCCCGGAGCGTCCGATCCTCATCGACCGATTCCTCGAGAACGCCCTGGAGGCGGAGGCCGACGCCCTCTCCGACGGCGCTGATACCTTCGTCCCGGCGGTGATGGAGCATATCGAGCAGGCGGGGGTCCACTCCGGCGACTCCGCCTGTGTGATACCACCGGTGACGATCCCCGAAAGGCACCTTGATACCATCAAAGAGTACACCCGCAGGATCGCAAAAGAGCTCGGAGTCGTCGGCCTCATGAACATGCAGTACGCCATCGCAAAAGACGTCGTCTACGTCCTGGAGGCGAACCCCCGGGCCTCCCGGACCGTCCCCCTCGTCTCCAAGGTCTGCAACGTCTCCATGGCCCGGATCGCCACCGAGCTGATGATGGGAAAGAGGCTGGGAGATATGGAGCTTCTTGAGAGGCGGGTCCCCCACTTCGGAGCCAAAGAGGCGGTCTTCCCCTTCAACATGTTCCCGGATGTAGATCCCCTCCTGGGGCCCGAGATGAGGTCGACGGGCGAAGTCCTTGGCATGGCCGACTCCTTCGGGATGGCCTTCTACAAGGCCGAGGAGGCGGCGAGGCAGACCCTCCCCCAGGAGGGGACGGTCCTGATCACCGTCGCCTCCAAGGACAGGCCGAAGGTCCTGGAGGCGGCGAAGGAGTTCTCGCGGATGGGCTTTTTCATCCGGGCGACCCGGGGGACGATGGGCTTCCTCGCCGAGAACGGGATAGAATCGGAGCTGATCCTGAAGCTCACCGAGGGGAGGCCGAACATCGACGACGCCATCAAGAACGGCGAGATCCAGCTCGTCGTCAACACCCCCATCGGGAAGGCGAGCCAGTACGACGACTCCTACATCCGGAAGGCGGCGATCAAGTACAAGATCCCTTACATCACCACCCCCGCCGCGGCCTCGGCGGCCGCCAAGGGCATAGCCGCCTTCCGGAAGGGGAGGTCTGGCGTCAAGTCCCTACAGGAGTACCACGCAGACATCAAAGGCTGAAGTGGGGAGGAGGGTGGGGCATTCGGGGGATGCTCCTGATCCCCCACCCCGTGACCCGGCCTGGGGGATCGGCGTCGCCAGCTGGGATGAGTCCGGCTCAGGGTGCTGGGGCCCGGACCCGCCGCCTCTTCTCCAGATCGCCGACCTTCTTGAGGAGGTGGATGGTGCATACCCCCCCCAAAAGGGTGTGGAACCAGAGCTGGGCGACCCTCGCCAGGATCGTGACGGCTGCAGCATCGTGGAGCGATACCCCCACGGCGGTGAAGAGGGCGGTCATGAGGATCTCTACTACCCCGACACCACCCGGAAGAATGAGCGGTAGGTTCTGGAAGACCATGATCACCGAGTAGACCGCAAAGATGGCGAAGATGGGGACCTCCACCCCCAGGGACCGGAAGGTGGCGAAGGCGACGAGGTTGAGGGAGAGCCAGCCAGAGAAGGCCCAGAAGGAGCTGATGAGGAGGGGCCCGTTCCTATTTCGGAGGAGGAGCATGCCCTGCTGAAAGGAGCGGGTGATGGAGCAGTAGAAGGTCCTGTTGACGCTTCTTTTGAAGAGCGATTCGACCTGGTCGATGACGACGTTCACCGCCCCCGACAGCCAGCTCTCCGAGAAGCAGATCCCGACGAAGAGGGCGCCGACGGATACCATCAGGAATATCATCGAGAAGCAGGTGGTGAGGGCCCAGGAGGGGACCTCATACCAGAGGATGAGGTAGGTGAGGCCCACAGACATCCCCAGGACGAAGGGGATCGCTGTGATGATCCGGGTGGCGGCGACGCTCGCTGTGCTGTAGTCGATCCTCGCATTCCCGGCGATCTTGGAGAGGAAGTAGAGGCGGGCGGTCTCCCCCGATACGCTCCCGGAGGGGATCAGGTTGTTGAGGAATATGCTGGACATGTAGATGAGGAAGACGTCCAAAAGAGATATCCTGTACTCCAGCTCCCTGACCAGGGTCTTCCAGGAGAGGGCGTTGAAGACGACGTCCAATAGAGATAGAAGGAAGGCGAGGCCGAAGACCGCCAGGTTCACCTGGGCGAGGCTAGCCGAGACCTCGCTGAGCCCCAGGTGGCTGAGGTACGCGAAGTATCCGAAGAGCCCCAGGACGACGAGGGCTGTCGATCTCCTCGCGTTTATCGCAGGAAGCTCTAAGTCTTGGACCACGCCGCCCTGGAGGCTTTAGGCTTAGAAATAGTTATCTTCGACCGTTCGGGATATGATAAGACGGAGGAACTACTTATTTTATCGCCGGAATATAGTTTTTGCTATAGGAGATATAGTCCTCCTCGGAGGAGGCTGGCGGGCATCTCTTCGGAGCCGGTGGGTCCGGAGCCCGGCGGGAAGATGGCAGAAAAGGATTTAAAAATCCCCAGACCATCTCGGTCCGATCATGGCCCACGTCCTCGTCAGCCCCTTGAATTGGGGGTTAGGTCACGCTTCCAGGGACATCCCCATCATAAGAGAGCTCCTGGACCGGGGGCATCAGGTGACCGTCGCCTCCAGCGGAAACGCCCTGGAGCTCCTGAGAAGGGAGTTTCCGGGTTGCCATTTCGTCACCTTTGAGGACTATCCCGCCCCCTACAGCTCCACCAGGTTCTTCCTCCCCAAGTTCTGCGCCTACCTGCCTCTGATGATGAAGGCCCTCGTCGATGAGAGGAGGAACCTCTGCCGGATCCTCTCGAAGGGGAGCTACGACATGATCGTCAGCGACAACCGGCTTGGGGTCTACTCCAGAGAGATCCCCTCCTTCTTCATAAGCCACCAGCTGAGGTTCAGCGTCCCCGCCTACCTCTGGCCGGTGGAGATCCTGACCCTCTTCGTCAACGGCTTCTTTCACAGCAAGTACGACGGCGTCATCGTCCCCGACAACGAGCCGGGGGACGCCACCCTCAGCGGTAAGCTCTCCCGCTCCTTCCTCGCGGCTACGAAGAGGAGGGCCTTCTACTCGGGGATCCTCTGCAGCCCGAAGAAGATGGACCTCGAAGAGGACCTGGACTACCTGGTGATCGTCTCGGGGCCGGAGCCCCAGAGGACGAAGCTCGAGGAGATCGTCCTCCCCCAGGTAAAAGATCTCCCCGGACGAAAGGTGGTCCTCCTGGGAAGCCCCCAGGAGAGCTTCACGAGGAGGCCGGACGACGGGACGACGGTGATGGCCTACGCCTCCAACGAGGAGAAGGTGGAGCTTCTGAACCGGGCGAGGTTCGTCATCAGCCGGTCGGGCTACACCACCATGATGGAGGTGGCAGAGCTGGAGAAAAGGCACGGCCTCTTCATCCCCACCCCGGGCCAGACCGAGCAGGAGTACCTATCCAGGTACTACCGAAGACGGGGGTGGTTTCTCTCCCGGTCCCAGTACCGCCTCGACCTGGCAGAGGACGTCGACGAGGCGATGGAGTTTTGCGGATTTCCCAAGATGCCCAAGACCGCAGAGAACGTGAAGAGGCTCTACGAGGAGATCTTCGCGCCGCGCCTGGAGTGACTCGGAATCTGATAAGGATGGGATGACAATTGCACAATTGGAGGCCGGATAAATACGAGAGGAGCTCCTCGGCCCAGAAGCTGTGGGCCGAGGAGCTGATAAGAAAGATCGAGATTTCGGGCTACGAGCGGGTCCTGGACATCGGCTCCGGCGACGGCAGGATCACCGCAGGGATCGCCGATCTCGCTCCCCGGGGCTCCGTCCTGGGGGTCGACAGCTCCGAGGAGATGGTCTCCTTCGCGAGGGAGAAGTTTCCAGCCGGGAGGCACCCGAACCTGTCGTTCCAGCAGGCCGACGCCCGGAACCTCTCCTTTGAGGAGGAGTTCGACCTCGTCGTCTCCTTCGCGACCCTCCACTGGGTCGGCGACCATCGTCCCGTCCTCCTCGGCATCCGCCGAGCGCTGAAGCCCGGCGGGAGGGCCTTCCTCCAGTTCGGGGGGCGCGGCAACGCCGCCCTCCCCCTCCGGATAGCTGACGAGATGATCAGCGAGGACCGATGGCGCCGTTACTTTGAGGGTTTCGACTTCCGGTACGGTTTCTTCGGGGCGGAGGAGTACCGGGGCCTCCTCGAAGAGGCGGGGTTGGAGCCCAAGCGGGTCGAGCTGATTCCAAAAGATATGGTCCAGCCGGGGCCGGAGGGCTTCGCCGGATGGATCGAGACGACGTGGCACCCCTACCTGGAGCGGGTCCCCGAATCCCGCCGGAGGGATTTCGTCTCCGATATCGTCGCTCGGTACCTCCGCCTTCATCCTCCTGACGGCGAGGGGAGGGTCCACGTCCGGATGGTGAGGCTCGAGGTGGTGGCGGAGAGGCCCCGAAGGTGAGGGTGGGGCTGAGATCGGCTCTGCCCCTTCCTCTCATTTCCCTCTCCCCTCTGCCGCCTCGTCCGATCCCTCCCCCTCTTGCGCCTACCGTCTTACGCCTCCCGTCTTATGCCGCCACCCCTTACGCCGCCGCCTCTTATGCCGGAAAACTCTCTTCGGCGACCTCTTCCAAGGACCTGCCCGTCAGGGCGGAGTCCGGCTCCGCCTCCAGGATCTCTTTATCGACTTCGGCGAACTCGTCTCTCATCTTCATCAGGATCCACCGCTCGTCCTTCCCCCGGCCGGTCCGGATGAGGGCGAAGCCGCCTCGGAGCTTTTTGCCTGAGAGGTGGACTGTGGCGTGCCCCCGCTCCAGCGCCTCGGCGATCGGGACCGCCGCCCCATCGGCGCGGGTGGTGTTCTCGTAGGTCCCGATGTCCCAGACGATGACGGTGCCCGCGCCGTACTCCCCCTCGGGGATCGTCCCCTCGAAGTCGATGTACTCGAGGGGGTGGTCCTCGGTGGGGACGGCGAGCCTCTTCGTCTTCGTGTCGAGGGAGGGGCCTTTGGGGATCGCCCAGGACTTGAGGACGCCCCCGACCTCGAGGCGGAGGTCGTAGTGGAGCCTCTTGGACCGATGCTTCTGGATCGAGAACCTGGGGCTTCCTTCCGTCTTTCTTCCGACTGATCCCGAGGGCTCTGGGGTCCTGGCGAAGTCTCTTTTTATACGGTAAGCTTCGAGCTTATCATCTTGGGACATGCAGAGGACGTTGTATCTTCGCCTCTTAATCAATCATTGGGGATCAGGGGGGAGATCCGCAGAAGAAATCCATGAGGATTTCTTGATGAATATCGGATGAAACCAGTTTATCGCCCCACTCTTAGCGAAGCATACACGAACTATATTTAGCGGGAGGGATGAAAGGTCCCGGAGGGCCGAATCGCATGATCTCCGTCTATTCCAGCCTCCTGCAGTCGCTCGCGATCATAGTGGGGCTGATCCTGGTCTGCCTCCTTCTGAGAAGAAAGGGTATCATAACAGAGAACGAAAGGCCGGTCTTCGGAAGGCTCGTCACCGACTTCGCCCTTCCTGCCCTGATATTCTCGGGCCTGGCAAGCCAGAGGATCGAGGCCGACGAGCTCCTCGCCGTCGGGATCATGGCCTTCGCCCTCCTCGTCGCCAGCTTCGGCAGCTCCTCCACCCTCGGCTACGCCCTCATCAGCCAGGCCTTCCCGAAGGATCCCGCAACTCTGGCCGAGGCGGTGGTGATAAGCGAGCTTGGCGTCGGGATCCTCATATTCTCGGTCGGTGTGGCGGTGGCGATCTACTTCGGTCAGGGGGGGAGGGGATCGCCCACCTCCGGGATTAGGACGTTTATCAAGTCGCCGATATTCATATCCCTCGTCCTGGGGCTCTCTTACACCCTCCTGGAGCCGTCTCCCTCAAATCCGGCGCTCAAAACCGCTCTCGACCTCTTATTCCGGATGCTGGACGCCATCGGCTCCGCCCTGGTGATCTTCGTCGCCATGGCCATCGCCCTGATGCTCAGGCCGATACCCCTCCGAAAGCTCGGGGGCCTCATCGTCGCTGTGGCGCTGATAAAGCCTCCTCGCCAAGCCCTTCTTAGCCTTCGGCATGGCCGAGGCGATGGACCTCCCCATGACGGTGACCGAGATCCTCCTGATCGAGACGGCGATGCCCTCGGGGACGGTGGCGGCGGTGGTGGCGGACCGGTACGGCTGCGATGGGTCGATCGCTTCGGCCCTGGTCATCGCCACCTACGGCCTGAGCCTTTTGACGATCCCCCTCATCATGCTCCTCACGATTTAGAAGCGAGAGGCATGGGCGATAGGGGATGTGAGCCAGCGAAATGATATGAAGGAGGGAACGAAAGTTAGGAAGACGAGCGATGAGGATCTACGAGCGAGAGAAACCGGACGGAACCGACATCGATGAGAGGGCTGCGCCGCCGAGGGTCCTCTTCACCACCGTCTGTCGGAATCCAGGAGAGGGGTACGACTACATCGGATCCAACTCAATGTCGAGGTGGTTTAGGTTCCGCTGGCCCCGAGACCAGTCCTTCGGCCTCCGCTTTCTCAAGCAGAACATCCCCGAGCTCGAGATCATGGAGTTTCCGACCTTTGACCAATACAAGAGGAGGCTTGGGGAAGGGTGGGACGCCGTCGGCATATCCTTCTACATCAGCGAGACGGAGGAGGCCCTCGCCATGGCCGAGGCCGCCCGGGCGTCCGGGTCGGTTGGGGAGGTCTGGGCCGGAAACTACGGCGCCCTCACCCCGTCCGTCCAGGAGAAGTTCGACCGGGCCTTCGTCGGCTACGCCGAAGATCAGGTCGCCCCCTACTTCGGCCGGAAGGTCGACGAGATCGTTCATCCCCCCCTCATCGAGCACCTCGACTCCTCCTTCGGCCTGAAGCTGAACATCTACGGCGTCCTCTTCACCATCCGGGGATGCGCCGTAGGCTGCAAGTTCTGCCAGGCCCCCTGCTTCTGCAATAAACCGAGCCCCCTCCCCCTGGAGTCGATCGAGAGGGTACTCTCGTACTACTGGGACCACGGCATAAACGTCGTCGTCATCGAGGACGAAAGCTTCGGCGCAAACCGGATCCACGCCGACCGGGTCGCGGAACTCCTCGACGAATACGGGATGGTCTGGGGGTGCATGGCCAGGGCCGACTACCTCAATGATAAGATCGACGAGTGGGCGGAGATGAGGAGGCGGCCCAAAAAGCGGAGCGGCAAAAGCCGAAATCCTGTCAGCGGCTTTGGGGGTGCGGCCATCGGTATCGAGAACTTCCACCAGGAGGTCCTCGACGACGTGACGAAGAGGGAGCAGACCGGAGAGATCCAGGAGACGATCGATAAGCTCAAAGGCCACGGCCTCGGAACCGTCGGCTACTACATGATCGGCTTTCCGCAGGATACGAAGGATTCGATAAGAGAGGACGTCGAACGCCTCGCCTCCCTCCGCCTCGACCTCACCCAGATCTGCGTCCTCACCCCCCTCCCCAGAACGAAGCTCTGGGAGGAGGTCGCTGGAAGGTACGGGATGACCGACCTCGACTACCACCACTTCGACGGAAAGCACCTCGTCTGGAACCACCCGCTTATATCCCCTGAGGAGATGGGGATGCTCCTGGACCGGTCGATGAGGAGGGTGAACCCCCGGACGGCGCCCCTGCGGTCATCGGCGAGGATCTGGAGGAAGGCTTACCGCGAGGCGGGGGTCGCTGGGATAAGAGTGCTGTTATCTTACCTCGTCCGGGCTAACCGCTTCGACTACGGCGGGCCCCCGAGGATGCTGGAGGCGGATTGAAGAGAGGAGGATCTTCCATGCCGATCGAGGTCAGATCTTGAAGGTCGTATACTCAGAGAGGTTCGCTGAGAGTTACACCACCAACCCCGTCGAGAGCCCCGACCGGGCGCGGCTCCCGGCCCGGGAGCTGGCGGGCTATGAGTTCGTAGACCCCCCCCAAGCGAGCCTCGAGGATGTATCGCGGATCCACAGCCGCGAGCATATCGAGCGGGTGAGGCGGAAGGGGATGCTGGCTCCCGCCCTGCTGGCGGCCGGCGGCGCCTGTCGGGCCGCGGAGCTCGCCCTCGGGGGCGAGGCCGCCTTCGCCCTCGTCCGGCCGCCGGGCCACCACGCCGCGAGCGACCACGCCTGGGGGATGTGCTACCTCAACAACATCGCCATCGCCGTCAGGATGGCCCTGGATGGGATAGGAGTCGGCATGGGATGGGAGGCGGAAGGCCCGGGGGAGACGGAGATGGGACGCCGGAGGGGGGGCGGCTCCAGGGGCAGGGTCCTGATCGTGGACATCGACCTCCACTTCGGCGACGGGACGGTCAGCATATTCCGGTGGGATGAGAGGGTCCGGATCGCAAACGTCGGCGCCATCGACCCCGGCTTCGACTACCTCACCCTCGATCCGGCCGGCTACATCAGCCAGGTGGAGAGGGCGGTCGCGGAATCCGAATTCGACCTCCTGGCCGTCTCCGCCGGCTTCGACACCTACCTCCTCGACTGGGGCGGCCTCCTCGACCTCGCAGACTACAGAGAGATCGGCAGGGTCCTGAAGGAGGGGGCGGAGGAGAGGTGCAGAGGCCGGAGGTTCGCCGTCCTGGAGGGTGGCTATCACCAAGACCTCCGGCTCTGCGTCAAGAGCTTCGTCAGGGGGTTCGAATGACCCTTCCCTCCGGCAAAAGAGGCTTAAAGCAAGGATGAGATAAGATGAGGATCAGAGGTGATACGAATTTGGCCAAAGTGGGCGAAGTTTACCGGTGCGAAGTCTGCGGGAACGTAGTTCTAGTCCAGGAGGCCGGCGCGGGGGTGCTGGTCTGCTGCGGAAAGCCGATGGTCCTCGCAAAGAAGGCGTGATCGGGAGAGGACCATCATCTTTTCTGACCGTCCCTGGCCGAAAAGCTGATATCTCCGCCTGGAGTACCGCCCTGGGGCCCGATATTGATGTTGAAGATCGGATACCTTGAACTGAATAACCCCCTGGCGATCGCCTCCGCCTCCCAGGAGATCTCCCGAGAGCTGGGGGGATCCAACGGCTCCCCAGGGCTGATCATCCTCGGACGGTTCGACCTCCACCAGGTCGCCCCCTCAGCCGTAAGGAGTAGGATGGAGAGGATCCCAAGCCGCTCCGCCCTGGGGTTCTCGACCTTTGGGGGAGATCTGGATGACCTCGCGGAGGCGGCCGGGATGGCGGCCGAAGAGGGGTGGCTCCTGGAGGTGGAGCTCCCTCGGGCCGAGGGGATCGACGAGGTAGTCGGAGCTGCCAAGGGGGAGGGGGCGACCCTCTCGTTGAGGTTGAGGCCGAACGGCCTCGATGACCTCTCCCCCCTCGCCCGAGAGGCCCGGGAGGGGGGGGCCGACCTCCTCCACCTCGACCTCTGCGGCCTCGGCCCTGCGGCGCCGAAGGTCGTCAGGAAGGTATCCGACGGCGGGGCTCCGCCGCTCTTGGCGATGGCCGAGGTCGGAGACTTCGAAGCCGCCAAGGACCTCCTCTCCATGGGGGCCGATATGATCTCATTATCTGAGAGGGCGGACCCCGAGTTCGTCGGATGGCTCGCCGGCGCCCTCAAGAGGTTCCAGGAGCTCGTCGGATGGTACAACGCCCCAAAGCACATCTGCTCCGGCGGCGACCTCCGGGGGATCGCCTTCTGCTGCCCTCCGGTGAAGAACTGCCCCCTCCTCGCGGCCCTCAAGAAGATGGGAATCTCGCCCCGAGAGTTCATAGAGAAGAAGATCGCCCTGACCCGGGGGACGCCCCTGGAGGCCGGAGACGGCACCTGCTTTGGGAGCCTCGCCTGGTGCTGCAAGATCACCAAGCCCTGCTTCATGAGGGACGCAGTCCTGGTGGAGGAGGGGATCGCCCCCGATGAGTACATGAGGCTGAAGAAGAAGCTCGCTGAGGATCTGCTGAAGGCATGAAGACTACTCCCGACCGGGTGGCCCAGGCGGCCCAGCTCGCGATGCTGATCGAGCTCTCCACCTCCCCGAAGCCAGGGAACGTAGATCGGTCCCATGACTTCGAGGAGATCAAGTTTCATCACTTCCTGATCAGCGCCGTCTCCGCCTATCCCGCCTTCCGGGACGCGGCTCTGGGGCTTCTTCCGACGGGCGCCCTCATCCGCCGGGCTGTCGGATCCTGGAGGGATTGGGGGCTCTCCCAGAACACCCACTTCGGCTCCCTGACCCTCCTCATGCCCCTGGCGGCAGCGGCGGGGAGGGGGGGGGATCTGAGGACTTCCGTCGCAGCGGTCCTGGAGGAGACGACGACGGAGGACTCCGTCGAGTTCTACGCCGCGTTCGAGATCGCCGGGGCGAGGGTGGCGGAGGTGGCGGATCTGAGCCTGAAAGACCCCGCTTCCCCGGATAAGATCCGAGAGGAGGAAAAGACCCTCCTAGACCTGATGCGCCTCTCCTCGGCCCACGACCTGGTGGCGAGGGAGTGGTCGAGCGGCTTTGAGAGGAGCTTTCTCCTAGCTAGACGCCTCGCAGAAGGGGTCAGAGAGCTGGGCCTCAACGACGGGGTGGCGATCGCCTACCTCGAGGCCCTGGCAGCCGTCCCCGACAGCCTCGTCGCCTCGAAGTTCGGCCCGGCGAAGGCAAAGGAGGCGTCGGAGAGGGCGAGGTCGATCCTGGGGTTTGAGGTCCGAGAGACCCTCCGCCTCGCCGAGGAGCTGGACCGGGAGTTCGTGATGGAGGACATAAACCCCGGGTCAACGGCGGACCTGATGGCATCAGCCCTCTTCATAGCCCTGATGGAGGGTGCCATCTTCAGGAGGGACGAAGGATGATTCGCGATCTTGGAAGGATCGAAGAGCTGGGAATATTCGAAGGGATAAACGAGATCATAGCCACGACGGTGAGCGAGGCGGGAGTCCCCAATGCTGCGCCCCTGGGGCTGATCAGGAGGGGCGAGGTCCTATCGGTCCGGCTCTTCGTTGGAACTCACACCTACGAGAATATAATGTCGGAAAAGAAGTTCGTGGCGAACGTATCCCACGACCCGATCCTCTTCGTCGAGACGGCGCTTGAGGACATCTCCGAAGAGAACTTCGTCGAGAGGGACGGGGAGCTGACCCTAAAAGACGCCGAGGCCTGGGCCCTCTTCCGCTGCGAGCCGAACGGCCTGGATATCGCCCTCCCTGAGGTGGAGTTCGTCAAGGGCGAGGTCCTCTGGAGGGAGTTTAGGGCCGTCAACCGGGGGATCAACCTCGTCGTCGAGGCGGCCGTCGCCGCGACCCGCTACGTCGCCCTAAAAAGCGACCTTTACCTCGAGGAGATCTTCAAGATCCGACGGATCGTCAACCGTTGCGGCGGACCCCAGGAGATCGAGGCGATGAACCGGCTGGAGGAGCTGATCGAGGGGTTCGGTTGAGCCGGCAAGATAGACGAAGGAATGGGGAATAGAGATAGAGTGATTGGTGAATCATGCAGGAGAGACTCTCTTCGGGGTGCGAGGGGCTGGACCGGCTCCTCGGCGGGGGTTTTGAGCCTGGGATCATAACCCAGATCTACGGCGAGGCCGGGACCGGGAAGACGACGATAATTCTCCAGACCGCGATCGGAGCTGTCTCCAGGGGGCTGAAGGTCATCTTCATCGACACCGAGGGGTTCTCCGTCGAGAGGTTCAGGCAGATCGCAGGCGATGGAGCGAAGGAGGTGGGGGCGAAGATCGTCGTCTTCGAGCCGTTGAACCTGGAGCAGCAGCACGCATCCATAAGAGACGCCACCAAGATCGCAGGAAAGGAGTTTGGCCTTCTGATCCTCGACTCGGCGACCTCTCTATACAGGGCCGCCTTCGAGGGGGAGGACAACAGGCCCGTTCGGAGGGCTCTGGCGGCCCAGCTCGGGGAGCTGCAGGAGATGGCGAGGAGGCATCGGATCCCGGTGGTAGTGACAAACCAGGTCTACATGGAGATCGAGACCGGAAACCTCAGGCCCCTCGGCGGTATGGCGATGGACCACGCCACCAAGACCTCCATTTTCTTGGAGAAGAGGGGGGAAGGAAAGAGGATAGCGAGGCTGATGAAGCACCGATCGATGGCCGAAGGGTCCACCGCTGAGCTTCAGATCACCGGAAGGGGCGTCGAGTGACGGGGCGCAGAGCAAAAAAAAGTTGCCTGGAGGGGGCTCCAGGGGTCAGGGGACGTACCTGAAGACGTAGCCGGCCTCTGACAGCGCGTAGAGCTCTCCCCCAGCGGCGTAGATCCCCTTCAGGGGATTTCTCCATCCCGATGTATCGATCTTGGTCCAGGACCCTACGGTGTCGTCCAAGGTCCAGAGCTCACCATCCTCTTCTAGCCGGTAGAGGAGGTTGTGAACCCTCGATCCCTCTTTGTACTGGTCGGCGACGAGGAGCTTCGCGGGGCCGCTCACCTTCTCCCAGACCTCGTCATCAGCAGACCACTGGTAGATCTCCTGGGTGTGATAATCCTGGGCAAAGATCGCTCCCGTATTGAATCCGCCGCCGAAGACGGCGCTCCAGTCCAGATCTCCAGCCGGCAACTCCTCCCAGCCCATGGGGTTCAGGCTCGTCCCGGTGTACTTTAGTACCACGCCCACCGTATGACCTCGAGACCGGGACATTCTATCCTCGAGGAGGTACAGCGCCGGGTAAAAGGTCTCGACGCCCACGCCGACCGGCCCCATTATGTAACCGCTGCCGGCTGCCACATAGTCCACCACACCGCCTCCCCGCTCGGGGGCATCTCCGATCTGGGTCCATTCCCAGGGGGTCCCTGTATACCTGTAGATCTCCCAGTCGTCCTCCGGATTGGTGGCGTAAAGCTTCCCTCCTCCGCCATAGATGTCACCGGCGGGGCCGCCGACCTGAGTCCAATCCGTCCCTGTCCCGCTGTACTCGTATACGCCCATCCCCGCCGGATCGAGGCCGTAGACATGGCTGTCAACCCCGCCAACGGCCACAAACTTCTTTCCGGGGTTTCCCACCTTAGTCCACTCGCCCGTGTTATCAGCGTATCTGTAGATGTCCCCGGTCTCGCTTTGAACCGCAAAGACCCTCACCGTGTACTCGGGATCTTCCAGGGAGGATATTCTGCTGTTCAAAACGACGGCGTCTACCTTCTCGTCCCAGAGCTTCTCCCAATCTGCCGAGGCGGACCCGAAGAGGAGGAGGATCCCCAGCAGGGATAAAGTCAGCAATTTTTTCATGAGCCTCTTTCGCATCGGATTCTATATTAGGATATCTGTTTTCCGGCATTTACACCATCATGGGGGATTGGAGAGATCCCATTCTTTAAAAAGATCTAAATAGCGTACCTGTATCGAGTGCCCAAAGGAAATTCCGCCACATATCCTTCGATCGAGAGGTAGATATGGGAGATCGGCCTTCACCGAATCGACTCCGATCAACCATCCCTTCTGAGATCCAGGAGGCGATCGCCTTGCCGATAGTCGAAGACCCCGAGAGGCTGAGATCGATCCTCAAGAGAAGCAGAACCGTCGCCGTCGTCGGCATATCCCCCGACGAGAGCAGGCCGAGCCACTTCGTATCGGAGGTGGTGAAGAGCTACGGCTTCAAGATATACCTAATAAACCCGGAGCATCAGGGGGAGGAGATCCTAGGTGAGAAGGTCCTCGCCTCCCTCGGGGACGTTCCTGAGAAGATCGACATCATCGACGTCTTCAGAAGGCCCGAGGCGGTCTATCGCCTCGCCGAGGAGGCCCGAGAGAAGGGATTTGGGACCTTCTGGCTCCAGCCCGGGACCGAGAACGAGGGGGTGATCAAGGCCCTCGACCGGGAGGGGAGGACGGTCGTCCCGGGGATCTGCATCAAGACCTGCTGCCAGCTTCTGCTCTGAGGGAACCCCAGGGAAGTTGTGAGGGTGGAGGGCTAAGCCGGTCAGAAGTTGACCTCCACGACCCTCCCAAGGGCGACGTCCTCCTCTCTCACCTCGACCTTCCTCGGTTCTCCGCCAGCGAAATCATCCATCGGTCCCACCAGGTAGGGTCCAATGGAATGAGCATCGACCTCTTCATCCGTCGAGTAGGGGACGGTGATCTCGTACCTGCCGCCCGCCGGCATCGCCCTGTTGAAGTAGACGAACCTCCTCCCCCGGTTTGAGGTCATCTCTAGGGCCGCGACCATCGGCTTCTCATAGGGAGTCGTCCCCGAGATCTTCGCCCCGGCGACCCTCTCGAAGATCTTCACCTCGGCGGCGGGATCCCACTCTCCCGGGGATGGGCCCGACTCGTAGACGAGACGGAAGCTGCCCAGCTCCGAGCCGTCCCGGAGGTGGAGGCGCGATAGGATCGTCTCCATAAATTTGCCGGTATGGCGGAAGGAGGTCCCCGGCTCGGAGGATATGTAGACGTAGCTTCCGGGGTCCCCGTCGATCCAGCGTACCATCGCCGGGAGCTTTCCATAGACCATCTTCCCGTCGGTGATGACGTATCGGACGCCCCTAAGATCAGCTATCGCCAGGGCATCTTCCTCGTCCTCCGCCAGGAAAAACAAGGCGGAATCCGTCGCTCCTGCCTGGAAGTTGTTGGCTACGACAGGCCTCCTCGATCTGTACAGGATCCAGTTTCCGTAATCCCACCAGCTGATGATGGAGTAGCCCCCCGCCTCGACGGGCCGCTTGAACCCCTCCGTCGCCGGCGTATTCTCTGCCGCCCAATCGAGGGCCTCGATCCACGCCCCTTTTGCCTCTGGCTCGCCTCCTGCAACCTCCAGCACCCCTATGGCGTTGGGCAAGAGGAGGATCGTGAGGAGGGCGACGGAGGCGGCCTTGGAGGCTGCGAATCCCCACCTCTCCGAGGCGCGGATCCGGTCGGCACCCCAGAAGAAGAGGAGGGCGATGGAGATCGACCCCGCGAAGGAGGTGATGTAGAGAAAACGGGCCTGGAAGATCGTCAGGGCCAGGGAGAAGGCCGCCCAGACCACCAAGAGGACCCGATCCCTGGAAAGGCGGGAGCGGAGAGTCTCAAGGATCATCACGCCGAGGCCGAGGAGGATGAAGGCCAGGCCCAGGGCTGGCAGGGAGACAGGATCGAGGAGCCGGTATATCGGAACCGCCTCGAGGATCCTATCCTCCCCAAGCCCACCCCAAAAGAAGTAACGGACCCCCTCCGATAGGAGGGTGCTGATGCCTCCGGCCTTCCCTGAGGTGTCGATCAGGGGGAGGGCGATGGCCCCCAGGATCGCGACGGCAGGGAAGAAAGCGAGCCATGGAAGCCCCTCCCTTCGAAAGAGGCGCGATACGAGGAGGAGGGCCGCCAGGGCCGCAAGCCCCCCCAGGGACCCGAAGAAGGAGGGGGAGAGCCAGGCCTCCTCCCTGAAGGGGAGGAAGAGGAGGAAAGCGACCCCGAAGGCAGCCATCAGCGGGACGATGGCTTCCCGGCCGTCTGCCCCATCCCGGAGGTCGAGGGCGACCTGAACCGTCGCGTATATGAGGATTCCGATCATGTATATCGGAGCCCCCAGCCAGGAATAGCCGACGGCGGCGAGGACGACCCCAGCGGCCGCCCCAAACCAGAGCCTCCGGTCCCGGTCGGTCAGGGCGGAGGAGAGGAGGAGGATCGCCACCAGGATGAGGAGGGCCTCCAGGGCGTCGTGGTCGACGAACCCGAAATGGGTCCTTGCCATCTGCTTCGGATCGATCGCCAGGACGAGGGCGGAGAGGGTCGCCACCCTCGACCCGAAGAGCCTCCTAGCCAGGAGGTATACGACTAGGACCGACGCCGACCCGAGGACCGGCGCTGCCAGGGCTCCCGCCATCTCGATGGAAAGGCCGAATAGAAGGGAGGCTCCGGCGACGACCTGGTCGAAGAGGGGGGGCCAGGTGATGGGAAGGCCCCAGGGGTGATCGAGGTACGAGTCGAACCAGAGGGTGGAGGGGAAGTTCTCGGCGGTGAAGAGGATCCGCCTCATGTGATAGAAGGAGTCGTATCCGTAAAAGATCACCTCCCCGTCTACGATCCCGTTTCTCGCGGGATAGAGGCGGAGGAGGAGGGCCAGGAGGAAGGGACCGATAGCTGCAATGCCCTCGTGCGGAACCCTTTCATCCGATAGCATGGACCTCCCGCCGACCTATGTATCCTGCAGACCACATCAAGGATGGCCTCCCCTTCAGCTCTTCTTGCCCAGGCGGATCGTCGCCAACTCCACCATTGGCCATGGGCTGAAGGATCTAAATCGTCAAAGTTTTATTTATATTATATTTTAAATCAGGAACCAACCCGTTTTGAGATCCACCACCAGATCTTCGGCGGAGAGGAATATTAGGTCTTTCCTCATCCATTAGGTCTTTCCTCATCCGCCGACGTCAGGGCTGAAAAAGTATTTAGGCTGGGATGGCGTCCCCCCCTCGATCAGCTTGGAAGAAGAGATGGAATCGAAGAGAGAAGAGGCCACCGACTTCGACCTCTGGGTCATCTCGGTCCTGGGCAAGGACAGGCCGGGCATAATTCGCGACATCCTGGAGGTTCCGGCGAAGATGATGGTGAACATCGTCGATCTGGACCAGAGGATCCTCCAGGGGATCTTCGTCATGTCGATGGTGGCGGACCTGGGGAAGGCCACCGCCACCCCGCATCAGCTGGAGGCCCGCCTTCAGAAGCGGGCCGACGATCTGGGGGTGGAAGTAAGCGTCCTCCCCCTCGACCAGTACAGAGGGAGGAGGCGGGGAGGAAAGAACCTCCAGGTGGTGACGATCCTCGCGAGGGACAGGGTGGGGATCATCTACGACGTCGCAAGCCTTGCGGCCGAGAGGGGGATCAACATCGAGAGGGCTCAGGTGACGGCGCGCGGCGAACTGATATCGATCGAGTTCGTGATGGACTTTGGGGACGTCGACGTCCGGGAGCAGCGAGAGGAGCTGAAGGCCGAGTGCGAGAAGCTCGGCCTCGACGTCGTCGTCCAAGACCTGGACAAGTCCGCCAAGGAGAAGCGGCTGATCGTATTTGACATGGACTCGACGATAGTAGACTTCGAGACGATAAACCAGATCGCCCAGGCGGTGGGGGTCGATCGGGAGGTGGAGGAGATCACAAAACGGGCGATGAACGGAGAGCTGGACTTCGTCGAAGCCCTCAGGAGCCGGGTCCGCCTCCTCCGGGGGACCCCCGTCGAGGCCCTGGAGGAGATAGCAGAGAACATCCAGCTCACCCCGGGATCCGAAGAGCTGATCCACCACCTCAAGGAGGTGGGTTACAAGACTGCCCTGATAAGCGGCGGCTTCACCTACTTCACCGACATCCTCAAGAAGCGCCTCGGCTTCGACTACACCTTCGCCAACGTCCTGGAGATCGAGGGAGGCGTCCTCACCGGCGAGATCGAGGGGGATATCATCGACGCCACAGCCAAGGGGAAGATCGTCAACGACCTGGCCGGGCTCGAGGGGATCAGCCCCGACAACATAGTCGCCGTAGGGGACGGCGCGAACGACTGCCTCATGATCCAGAACGCCGGCCTCGGCGTAGCCTTCAACGCCAAGGAGATCCTGAAGAAGGTCTCCGACGGCAGCCTCTCCAAGGAGAACCTCATAGGCCTCCTGAATGTCCTGGGGCTGGCGGAGAAGGGGGCGGAGCTCCTATAGGCCTCGGGACGCCGAGGGAGATCTAGGGCTCCGGGCTCGCCATCGTCCGCCTCCCGAGCTTCTCTCGAGGGGGCCACCCCGTCCCAGCGCCATGGCGTTGGCGAGGCCCGGGCCAGAGAGGCAATAGGTCCCTACCCGATATCGTTTAGCTCAGAATGGGCGGATTGTGTGGCCGCCAGATCCGGAAAAAGCATTTATACTTGACGGATTTTAAGGACTCTGGTTTGATGATTATCTCGTAATCGGAGGAATGAATGATTTGACGACTGTTTATGACGTGCCTCCCAACCATCTGATAGATGCTGTGGCAGAAGAGCTGAAGACCAGCGGGAAGATCGAGCTGCCAGAGTGGGCGGCTTACGTGAAGACCGGAGTGAACAAGGAGATGCCGCCCGTCAACCCCGACTGGTGGTACGTGCGGTGCGCGTCGGTCCTCCGCCGGATCTATATCGATGGGCCCGTCGGCGTATCGAGGCTGCGGTCCTACTACGGAGGAAAGCACCGGAGAAAGACCGTCACCGGGAGCTTCGCCAAGGGGAGCGGCTCCGTCGTCAGAGAGGCCCTCCAGCAGCTGGAGAGGGCGGGGTACGTGAAGAAGATGAAGGCGGGAAGGCAGCTCACCCCGGCAGGCCAGTCCTTCATGGACAACTTATCACACCAGGTCAAACTAGAGGTACAGAAGTCGATCCCGGAGCTGGAGAGGTACTGATTCATGGATATGGATGATGAGCTTGCAGAGCTGAAGCGCAAGAGGGTAGAGGAGCTCCAGAGGCAGCAGGCCGATTCGCAGATGTACGCCGCCCAGCGGGCCCAGCAGGAGCAGATGCAGCAGGAGATGGAGGCCCGGAAGCAGGCGATCCTGAGGACGATCCTCACCCCCGAGGCGAGGGAGAGGCTCAGCAGCATAAGGATGGCCCGCCCGGAGTTTGCATCCCAGATCGAATCCCAGCTGGTGGTCCTAGCCCAGAGCGGCCGGCTCCAGAGCGCCATAACAGACGAGCAGCTCAAAGCCATACTCAAACAGATACAGCCGAAGAAGAGGGAGATCAACATCACCAGGCGATGAGGGTCGCAGTACTCTTCAGCGGCGGCAAGGACAGCGCCTTAGCCTCGATTCTTCTGGAACCGTTCTTTGATGTGGAGCTGGCAACCTTCGCCTTCCGACGCCACGATACCGACTCGGCGGCGAGGGAGGCGGCAAAGGCCCTCGGCCTCCCCCACAGAACGATCATCTTCGAAGACGAGGTTCTCGAGGAGGCGATCGGCCTTCTCGTGGCGACCGGATATCCGAGGGATGGCCTCAACCGCCTCCACCGGGAGGCCCTCGAGGTCCTATCAAAGGGCTGGAAGTTTCTGGCCGACGGGACTAAGAGAGAAGATCGAGTTCCGATGATGACCCCGGACGGGGTCCGGAGCTTGGAGGACAGGCGAAAGGTCCATTACATAAGGCCCCTCGCCGGATACGGGTCCAAGACCATCAACCACCTGGCAGAGAGCTACATGGAGTTTGTGACCCTCGAAAGCAGCCTTCGCCCCGCCTCGGACTTCGAGGTGGGGCTGAGGATGGAGCTGGAGGAGCGGCGCGGGCGGGATGCCGTAGCCAGGATATTTCCTGCCAACCACACGCATACCAGGGTTATCAGGAGGAAGCGGATTTGAGCAAGAGAACCAAGGGCAAGAAGATCAGACACGCCAAGGCCTTCGGCCAGAACAGGCGGGTTCCAGGCTGGGTGATCATAAAGACGATGCGCAAAGTGGTGAGCCACCCCAAGAGACGCCACTGGAGACGGAGCACCATAGAGTGAGGGACTAATCATGGCGGAGACAGAGAGGGTTTATACCATTCCTTTGAGGGAAGTGAAGAAGGCTCCGAGATGGAAGAGGAGCAAGAGGGCGGTCTACGAGGTCCGAAAGTACCTCGCAAGACACATGAAGACCTCCATCGAGGACGTAAAGATCTCTCGCGACCTAAACGAGGCGATCTGGGCGAAAGGCTCGGAGAAGCCGCCGGCGAGGGTGAGAGTGAAGGCGGCAAAGTTCGACGACGGCGGGGTTGAGGCTGAATTTGCAGGCGAACGGGTCCGATAGGCGGCTTAAGATAGCGGGGAGCGCCCTTCTGGGGGTCTTCGCCACCTGCACCGAGACGGCGTTGCTCGTCCCCCCCGAGACGGGCTCCCGGGCGATGGCGGCCCTGGAGCGGCACCTGGGGCTCGCCCCACTGAAGACGACGGTGGCGGGCAGCTCCGTCCTGGGGTCCCTGGTCTGTGGGAACAGCCACGGCTTCGTCATCACCCCTCACGCCAGCGATGAGGAGATGGAGAGGCTCTCGTCCTTGGGGAGGAGGGCCAGGCTTCCCGGAAAGATAAGCGCCGCCGGGAACGTCATCCTCGCCAACGACACCGCCGCCATCGTTCATGCGGGGCTCTCAGACCGGGCCTGCGAGAGCATATCGAGGACCCTGGGGGTGGACGTCCGAAGGGGGACGATCGGAGGCCTCAAGACCGTCGGGATGACCTCCGTGGCGACGAACCGGGGGATCCTCGTCCATCCGAGGATCTCGGAGGCGGAGCTGGCTGAGGTGGAGGAGCTCTTCGGCCTCCCCGTGGACGTGGGGACGGTGAACTTCGGCTCGCCCCTGGTGGGTTCGGGGATCCTGGCCAACGGCCGGGGTTACGTCGCCGGAGACGAGACGACGGGCCCGGAGCTGGGCCGTATCGAAGATGCGTTGGGTTTTATGGGGTAGTCTTATGGTCGATTTTGAGATCAAAGGGAAGTTCAAGGTGAGGAACAGCTGGCAGTCCTTCTCCCAGGTGATCGAGAGCAACAGCGAGAAGAACGCCGTGGAGAAGGCCTACTCCCTCTTGGGGAGCAAGCAGGGGGTCAAGAGAAACCTGGTCAGGATAGAAGAGGTGAAGGCTCTTGGCTGAGTCTCCGGCTGCTCCCAGCGAGGAGGAGGTCAGGAGACTCTTGATGATTTATCAGCAGCACCAGGCGGAGGCCGAGGCGATCGTCCAGCAGCTGGGGCTCTTCCAGCTCTCGATCGAGGGGTGCGAGAAGGCCCTCAAGGCCGTCGAGGCTATGGAGGCTGCGGAGGACGGCCAGGATATGCTGGTCCCCATCGGCCAGGGGTCTTTCATCCACGCCAGGCTCGCCTCGAAAGAGAAGGTCGTGGTCGGAGTCGGAGCTGGGGTGAGCATCGAGAAGAGCGCTAAAGATGCGAAGGACGCCCTCAGCCAGAGGAAGGCTCAGCTCTTGGAGGCATCGGCCAAGCTGAACCAGACCCTCTCCAGGATCGAGGCTGAGATGGGGAAGATCCAGTCGATCGCCGCCCAGTACGAGAAACAGTTTGCTGAGTAGGGGCGAACGGAGTTGTTCAACAGGTTCAAGGAGCGGCTGAAGGATTTCAAAGAGGCCGTCTCCAACAAGATCCTGGAGAAGGGGGAGGCTCAGGCTGAGAAGGCCGAGACGAAGGCCAAGGCCGAAGAGAGGCCCGAAACGGAGCCTGTAACGAAAGCGACAGAGGCTAAAACCGCCCCCGAGAACGACGGCGCCAAGGCTAAGCAGTCCTTCGCCTCCCGGGCTCGATCCCTCATCTTCGAGCAGGAGGTCGTCTTGGACGAGAAGGATCTGCAAGATCCTTTATGGGAGCTGGAGATGGCCCTCCTGGAGAGCGACGTCGCCCTTCCGGTGGCTGAGACGATCGTCGCCTCCGTCAAGGGGGAGCTAGTCGGGAGGAAGAAGAAGATCCGGGCCGACACCGGCGAGATAGTCGAGGAGGCCCTCCGGTCCGCCCTCCACCAGGTCCTATCGGAGAACCGATTCGACGTCGATGAGTTCATCGCGAAGGCCGAAAAGCCCGTCAAGATAGTCTTCGTCGGGGTGAACGGGACCGGCAAGACCACCTCCATCGCCAAGGTCGCGAGGTACCTCCGAGATCGGGGCTACTCCATCGTCCTCGCCGCCGGGGACACCTTCCGGGCAGGGGCGGTCGAGCAGATCGAGGTCCACGCGAACAACCTGGAGGTGAAGCTCGTCAAGCACAAGGACGGAAAAGATCCCGCTGCCGTCATCTTTGACGCCGTCGAGTACGCGAAGGCCCACCACAGGGATATAGTCCTCGCGGACACGGCCGGAAGGCTTCACACCAACGTCAACCTGATGGACCAGATGAAGAAGATCGTCCGGGTCGTGAAGCCGGACTTGCTCATATTCGTCGACGAGGCGATCGCAGGAAACGACGCCGTCGAGAGGGCGAGGCTTTTCAACGAGGCGGTGCCGATCGACGGGACGATCCTCACCAAGACCGACGCCGACGCCAAGGGTGGAGCAGCCATATCGATATCCCACATCACCGGAAAGCCCGTCCTATTCCTCGGCGTCGGGCAGGACTACCCCGACCTCGTGAAGTTCGAGCCGGACTGGCTCCTCGACAGGCTCCTGGGGGCGTGAGGCGAGGGGGAGGCTTCAGGCCCCCCTCCAGCTACCCGGCACAATGGCACATTTTTAAGGAATACGACCGGCTAGAGGGAGTCGTCCTCTCCCGAGGGCGGGACGTAGAGGGGGAGGCCGTCGCTCTTATGGATCGCCCTCGCCCTGCTGAGGTACTCCTTTATCATGACGGGGAAGGTCCTCGCCTCCAGGTACCGGAGGCCCAGCTGCTCCGCCCACCTCTGGATCCCCAGGTCCTGAGATATCACCGCCGCGTTCAGCTCCTTCGCGAGGAGGAGGATGTCGATGTCGGGGGCGCTGTCGAGGATCCCGTAGCGGAGCGCGCTCCTGTACTTCTCCCGGAACTTCCTCACTATCCCTCCAACAGCCTCCCTCTCGATCTCGTCCTTGAAGGCCGAGAGGTCCCCCTCCTCGGCGCTCATGGCGATGCACCTTCCGACCGCCTCCCAGATCGCCTCCTCGGCGACGTTCATCCCCTTATTGATCCTGCTCCTCATGTAGTAGACGTACTCGTAGAAGACCTTGGAGGGGATCTTCACCTCGTACCGGTCCGGGGTCATCTTGACGAGCCAGGTGTCGACCTTGATCAGGACCGCCTCGTCGCACTCGTTGTGGTGGACGAACTCCCGGATCTCGCTATAGACGGAGGGGTAGGGGATGTAGCAGCTTATCCCGAGGTGGAGCCTCGCCTCGGCGACGCAGTCGAGGATGGCGTTCATGCCTTCGCAAATGTTGGTGCAACCCTCCCCCTCCCAGGCGAGGGAGTCGGTCAGGGCGGTGGTATCGAGGACAAACCTCTGGCGCAACATCTTGGCCAAGTATGGAAGAGGTGATATAAGACGCCTTTCCCGCCCATCTCCACCGTATTTAAAGGATGAGCTACCATGGGGTATCGGACCGCCGCAGGCCCTCGAGATCGGCACGAACGGCGGCAGGATGGGTTCGGTGGTAGGTTTTGAAGCCCCTGGTCTTTTCCCTGAGCAGAATCGAGAACCTGATGCACCAAGTCTCCTTCGACCCTCGGAGGATGGAGGGGGAGATCATCACCAACACCTCCCTCGTCGACCTGAAGATGCTGGACCCGACCTTGCGGATATTTCGGGACGTCATGGAGAGCGGCCTTGCCGTCAGCCCCTACCTGAAGGTGGAGACCCTGGGGACCAAAGCCAAGATCATGTCCGCCTGCAGCATCACCATCAGTGGTGTCCTTCTTAAGTCGGGGGTTCCGATCCGCCCCCGGGGAGGAGGGGTGATCGAGGTGATCGACCGCGAGCCGGTCCGGTTCACGGACATGCTGATGTACTGGGCGACGACGATCGATCCGATCGACGTCCTCATCAGCCAGGAGCTGACATCGGTGGTGGAGATGATGGAGACCGGCAGCGGCAGAATCCTCGGAAACCTTCAGGAGGCTCCGATGATCGCGGTGGAGAGGATCGAGGACAGGCTCGATCTGCTCGCAGAGGCCGGATTTTCAGGGGTTCTTGACCTAGGAGATCCGAACATGAACGTCCTCGGGGTCTCGGTGGAACGGGACCACGTGGGGCTCTCCCTCGTGGGTGGGACGAACATCGTCGCCGCCGCCATGAGCCGCGGGATCAGGATCGAGACCGAGTCTATAAGCAGCCTCACCAAGATCCAGGAGATGACCCACATCGACGATCTCGTCTGATAACGATATCCTCGACGGTCCCATCTTCGGGATCGATCTATTAGATCACAGCATCGAGGACCGGCTCCGGCTCTTTTCGGGGGATCAGATCCCTGCCAACCTCTTTATAAGATAGTCCACCAACCCATCTCCCGTGAGGAACGAGGAGGTCGCCCGCCTCCTGCGGGAGATGGGGGACCTGCTGGAGCTCCGGGGCGAGAGCAGCTTCAAGGTCGTCGCCTACCGGAGGGCGGCCAGGTCCGTGGAGTCGATGAAGGAGGACCTGGAGGTGATCGCCAGGAGGGGCGAGCTCGAGGCGATCCCCGGAGTTGGCAAAGCCATCGCCAAAAAGATCTCGGAGTTCTTGGAGACGGGGAAGATCGAGGCCCGCGACCGCCTCCTTCAGGAGACGCCTCTGGGGCTCGCCGAGCTTCTCGAGATCTCGGGGCTCGGCCCCAAGACCGTCTCGATGCTCCACGAGAAGCTGGGAGTCTCGACCGTCGCCGAGCTGGAGGAGGCGGCGAGAGAGCACCGGGTCCGGCGGCTCCCCCGGATGGGGCCGACCTCCGAGAAGAACATCCTCCGAGGGATCGATAGGTGGAAGAAGCGGAGCGGGAGGATCCCCCTGGGGGTGGCCCTCCCCCTCGCCCAGGAGATCCTCGGCCACCTCCAGAAGGTGGAGGGGATCGGAGACCTCAACGTGGCGGGATCCCTCCGGAGGGGGAGGGAGACGGTGGGGGACATCGACATCCTGGCGACGTCCCCAGCGCCGGAGGCGGCGATCCTGGCCTTCGTCTCGATCCCCATAGTGGAGGAGGTCCTGATGAAGGGGCCGACGAAGGCCTCCGTCATCGTCGAGGAGACGGTCCAGGTGGACCTGCGGATCGTCGACCCCAGGTCCTTCGGGACGGTGATCCAGTACTTCACCGGCTCCAAGGAGCACAACGTCAAGCTCCGGCATGTCGCCTTATCGAAGGGTTACTCCCTCTCCGAGTACTCCCTGACGAGGCTCGCCGATGGAGAGGAGCTCTTCTTCGACCGGGAGGAGGACTTGTACAACCATCTCGGGATGGAGTGGATCCCCCCGGAGATCCGGGAGGACGAGGGGGAGGTGGAGGCGGCCCTGGAGCGGAGGCTCCCCCGGCTGGTGGAGGCGTCGGATATAAAAGGAGACCTCCACGTCCACAGCGACTGGTCCGACGGCCGTCACTCCATCGAGGAGATGGTCTTGGCCGCCGAGGCCATGGGCTACGAGTACATGGCGATGTGCGACCACTCCCACGGCCTGGGGATAGCAAACGGCCTCGGCGAAGGCCGGCTGAGAGAGAAGATGGAGCTGATCAGAAGCTTGAACGAGGCGGAGGAGGGGTTTGCGATCCTGGTGGGGACGGAGGTGGAGATCAGGGCCGACGGGAAGCTCGACTATCCGGACGAGATCCTCTCGGAGTGCGACGTCGTCGTCGCCTCGGTCCACTCTGGCTACCACCAGCGAGAGAGGGAGATGACGAACCGGATCATATCGGCGATGGAGAGCGAGCACGTCGACGTCATCGGCCACCCCACCGGGAGGAAGATCGGTGAGAGGGAGGCGTACGAGGTGGACCTGGAGCGGGTCCTGGAGGCGGCGGCGAGGACGGGGACGGCGATGGAGATAAACGCCCACCCCAGCAGGCTCGACCTCAACGACCGGTGGTCCCGCCGCGCCAGGGAATTGGGGGTGAAGCTTGCGATCAACACCGACGCCCACAGCACCTGCGGCCTCTCGGCGATGGAGTACGGGATCAAGACCGCCAGGCGCGGCTGGCTGGAGAGAAAAGACGTCCTCAACGCCCTCAGCCTAGCGGATCTGATGAAGTATCTCGAGAGGGGCTGAGGAGCGAGGCGGACGACGCCTTTGCCAAAGCAAAGGTACTGGATTATCATGGATGATCATTTGCTTCATGTTTGAAGAGACGTTCGATTTAGAATCGTTGGCATCCATTCGGCCCCATTTCATTCGGATGAAAAATCTTTGGATATACAGTCTCATCATTTTATATATTGCATACAAGATGGTCACCTAATGTCGCTAAGGATATGTCGGTGGAGGCGCCCCAATACAGCATGAGAACAATCCTTAAGTAGTAAAAGGTCGGTCCCCAACTTCTAGAATTTAATCAAGCAGGAATCAGAGATGGCCCTCAAAAGCGTCAGCTTAATCATCCTTTTCATTCTGGCATCGCCCGTCGTGACCTTATCTTCTGCTCAGGAGGCATCCAACCAGGATCCCCCCGCCTGGTTGGAGGAGATAAACCCTGCCGACTACGCCCTTCTGGACTCCGACCTGCCGGGAGGCCTCCACGTCGCTGGAGATATCGTCGCCTACGCCGACGCCGCCGAGATGGCGGTCATGAAGGACGGCAGGACTGAGGTGGAGAGGGTCGCCTTCGCCTTTGTCTCCGAGAACATATGCCAACCGGACCCGAAGGGGGTGGCCGAATGCATCGGCGGAAACTACCTCCTCTCCGTCTACGTCTACGAGACCGCGGATCAGGCCAGGGCTGCCTGGGAGAAGACCGTGGTGGACGTCTATGGCGATATTCCTCCTCCGGAGGGGTTCGAGCACGTCTCGAACGTCATCGACCCCCTCGACAGCCGATTCGGCGGCGTAGGGGGCTGCACGGGCCCCTACATCTGGTACAGGAACCTGGCATGCACCATCTTCGGGGGCTGGGACGAGAACGACAGGAAGATCGCCTCCCTCTGGCTGGAGAAGGTCTCAGGGATAAAGCCGCCAAAGCAGGTGAACCTGAAGATGGAGGAGGATATTAGCCTCATATTGGGTTATCAATATCACGGATCGTTCTTGGGAGGCGATAACTACAGGCCTTTGCTAGAGAGGGCCGCCGACCAGCAGGCTGTCCAGGCTCAGGTCTTCAACGCCGGAGATGAGGTGGCCGAGGACGTCTACATTCAGCTCTACCTCCAGATGCCGGGAGAGGCAGAGCACTCTGAGCTTGGCGAGCCCCTCCTGGTGGGTGACGTGCCCCCCGGAGAGGGGCGGGCTGTTTATACTTACTGGGATCTCGGGGGGGAGAACGTTGAGGGAGCAGTCCTCGGAGCCCAGGCCTACGTTCCCGGGGCCGCCGACGTCGACCCCGACGACAACTTCGTCTCCATTACTGTCAACATCTACTATGCCCAAGACGGGGAGCGGGCCTACAGCTACTTCGACGATTCTTACAGCTTCAAAAACTACAATTTCAACGAGAGCGAGACAGAGGAGCTGGCCGAGGAGCTGATCGCCACCGTCGTCGCGGGCGTTCCCTCCACCCTGGAGAAGGATCTCTGGATCCGGCTCTTCTTCCCCACGACCTACACGGGGCTCTGGAACTACTTCAACGAGAGCTATCGGTCCGGGGCGGGAGGCCACTGCTACGGGATGGCCGCCACATCGGCCCTCTACTTCATGGATCCGTCCCTCCGGCCAACATCGAAGAAGACGATCGAGATGTCTCTAGAGGAGGCCCGCCAGAACATAGACATCTACCATCGCGCCCAGATGCTCCCGGTGATCGGATCGATCTTCTCTGGCGGGAGACTTTACGTTGCTAGGGGGTACGGTCAGAGCAGCAGCGAGAGCCAGAGCAGGACCTATACGGCGGTGAAGAACTCGCTGAAAGAGGATCGCGTACCTCTCATCATCAGCTTCCGAGGCAATGTAAATGGTGGCAATGAAACCTGGGGCCATGCTGTCCTGGCCTATAAGCTGGTGGAGGTGGAGGGTGAGGACTACAAGAACGTCTACATCTACGATTCCAACTCAGATATATCGGAACTGGAGAGATTGGACAAGCCCATGCCGGCGGTGACGCTATGGCTTGATGGATTCTTATACTACAATGTGATAAGCGGCGACCAAGATTATCACACTAGGAATCCCGCTTGGATCGCCGCCAACCCGGTCTTCAGGACCATCCCCCTGGAGGAGGCAAACTCACTCCTTCCAGGTCTGAAGGAGATGGCCAAAAGCTTTATCGAGACCCTCAAGAAAGGTGACAAGTTTGCGGCTGTCACCCGATGTCCCGCCGACGCTCTCTTCACCGACCCGTCGGGGCGAAGGGTGGGGACCTTCGATGGAAGAGCCGTGAACGAGATCCCAGGGGCGGAGGTGATCTCGTCGGGCGAGGTGGAGATATACGCCCTCCCCATGAGTTCGGAGTACAGCCTTGAGATAACGGGGACAGGATCGGGCGATGTCGAGTTCGACGTCATCAGCCCCGACGGCGAGTCTGCCGATCTCGTCTCCTTCCAAGAGGTCTCCGTCAAGAGCGGCTCCAAGCTCATGGGGGAGCTGGAGTCAGGAGGAGAGATCCACCTCCTTAAGGAGGGCTCCTCGAGCATAGCTCCCGTTTTAGAGGGATCGATCGATCTCGGCGAGATAGAACTGCCTCCATCGGAACCTCAGAGCGAGAGGACAGGATCGGCGGAGGATGAGATGGCCGGGACCCTCGATCCCGTAGAAAAGGCGATCCAGGATCTCCGGGATCCAGATGTGGAGGTTAGAAGGGAGGCGTCGTCTGCTCTATTCGACCTGAACGATACCCGAGCGGTGGAGCCGTTGATAGAAGCGTTGGGTGACGAGGATGCGGAGGTTCGGAGCAACGCTGCCAGCGCCCTGGGATGGAGCAGAGACCGAAGGGCTGTAGAGCCGCTGACGGAGAGCCTGAAGGATGAAGATGTGGTGGTGAGGGGCGTTGCGGCGATAAGCCTTGGAGCGATAAATGACAGCAGGGCTGTTGAGCCCCTGATCCGGGCGCTGGATGACGTGGATCCAACCGTCCGGGCCAACGCCGCCGTATCTCTGGGATTTCTAAAAGATCCCAGGGCTTTAGAGCCGCTCATCGACCTGCTCTCGGATGAGGACGGCGGTGTCAGATCGAGGAGCGCCTTCGCCTTGGGCGAACTGGGGGACTCGAGGGCGATCGAAGCCTTGATAGAGGCCCAGGGGGACGAGGACGAGACGGTCAGAGAAGAAGCGTCCGCCGCCTTAGAGAAGCTTGGCATAGATAAAGGGGAGAAAGAGCCTTTGACAGCAGAGGATGATAAGACCCCAGAGTCTGGCTCAAATGCGATCTGGTCAGCATATCCGAGCTGGATCGCTTCAGCCGAGAGGATCGACGACCCCCAACCCTTTCTCCCCGTCGATCCGTCAGCCACGAGAATAGCTTATGTACAGCCTGCGGAGAGGGGATCACGCTACGTAATCTCAGGGCCGGAGGGCAGGATCAACGAATCGGTCTATGAGAACGTCAGGGACTTCGTTTTCAGTCCGGACGGGAAGCATTACGCATACGAGGCCTGGATAGCCGAGAAGCGCGCGGCTGTAATCGATGGTTCAAAGGGTGCAGAGTACGAGGAGGTTGATAAGGTCGTCTTCAGCCGGGATGGCCAGCACCGCGCTTACAGGGCATATAAGGACGGCAAAGTGATTGTGGTGGTGGACGGACGGGAAGAGGGGCCATATGAAAGCATCTCTGGCGATCCGATCATCAGCTCTGATGGCAGTCACGTCGCCTACACGATAGCCAAGGATGGAATAAACCATGTGGTCTTTGACGGCGAGGTCCAGGAGCTTGTGGGCTGTAATCCGGTCTTCAGCCCGGATGGGAGCCGCTGGGCATATTCTCGAAGCGCCGTCTATGTCGGCGATCCATGCTACATCGCCTTAGACGGGGATGTAATGGATATCGGCAATGACAACCGCATAGGCCAGATGGTCTTCAGCGCCGATGGAGGCCGTTTCGCATACGACCTGATCCCCGGCGGAGGAGCATATGGGAACCATGTGGTCGAGGCGGATGGATATCACGGGAAGGAGTATCCCTTTCCCGGCGTCGGAACGATCGTCTTCAGCCCGGACGGCAGCCGTTTGGCCTACTGGGCAAAGGCTCAGGATGAAGGCTTTCTGATGGTGGCAGACGGGGAAGAAGGGCGGACTTATGATGAGATAGGCGACCCGGTCTTCAGCCCCGATGGCGAACACCTCGCCTACGTGGCCAGAGACGAAGAGGGCAAATTTGTAGTCTTGGACGGTGCAGAAGGCAAGAGGTATATCGAGGTCTGGGGTCTCGCCTTCAGCGTCGACGGCCGTCTCGCCCATGTGGCTCGAGAGAGCAGAGATGGGAAAGAGGTTCAGCTGGTTGTGGTCGACGGCCAGGAGGAGCGACCCTATCATTACGATTGGTACGGTCAGGGGATCAGGTCCGGCCCCGTCTACAGCCCCGGAGGGGGTCACGTCGTCTATGTGGCCAATGATGCCGGGAGGGCGGAGTTTCTGGTCATAGATGGCGTCCGACACCTCCATCCCTGGACGTTCTTGGGAGGAAACGGCTGGGGCGAGGGTTCGCCCATAATCTTCGATTCCGAAGAATATTTCCATTATTTGGCTTTCAACGATACTGGAACCCATCTTGTGCAGGCCAGGATTCCTTCTCATCAGCCCTCGGAGGCTCCGGGGGGCTCCTGGACGGGAATCTGGGATACGACCCTGGGGATCATGGAGCTGGAGGAGGTCGGCGACGTCGTCCACGGTTTTATACAAAACCCTTACTGGTTGGGCCGAGTTGAAGCCCGGACAGAGGGGGAGGCTCTTTCTGGAACAATAGCCAAGCCACCCACCTATGCTCCGCCTTATCTGGACAGCTTCCTGATGGATATCTCCGGGGATTGCCGCAATATTACGATCCAATCCAAAAACGGCATGGAAGGCCCTTGGACCTTCGAGGGAGCTGGGACTAGGAACTGATGGAAATGCGTTTCGCAATATGCCCGATCCCCAGAGAGGGAGCATAAGGAAACCGTCTTGAAGAGGACGACCCGGCAACCTATCAGGTAGCGGCCGGTATACCGACCGCCACCTCTCGATCATCAACCACCGATCAGCGATCTCTGAAGCATTGGCCGCCCTCTTCAGACGGAGACTTTGAGCGCTCTGATCCTCGGATTACGGGAAATTTGGATCATGAGCCCGAAAGGCTGGAGATATGGCCGGTGGTGAAGGGCAGAGACTTCACAGTTGCACGCCGCCGGTTAGCCACCACCGATTTTGTCTTCGGCGGTAGAAAACGTCAGTAGTAGTACCATATGCTCCTGTACTTCTCCGGGTCCTCCCCCCTCTCCCGGAGCCTCCTGAGGTAGCCGCCGATGGAGACGTCGTCGTAGATGTAGGGCTTCACCTGGACGATGTTCTTCTCCCAGGGGAGGAAGCGGTAGGTCCGGCGGCCGTCGGGCTGGATCCCTATGATCTCGTGGTTCTGCCAGGCCCGGAGGTGGTCTTTTCCGAGGAAGGGGACGTTGAAGACCGGCTCATCGGTCCTGAAGATCCCCGGAAGGAGCCGAGCCTCCTCCTTCCGCTCCTGGAGGATCCGGGCGATGGGAACGGCGTACTCCTCCATCTCGGACTTTCCCTTCATGTTGAAGGTGTAGTAGGGGTCTACCCCGATCTTCTTCAGGACGATCCGGAGAGCTGCGGTCTCAAATCGCCGGCTGTTGGCGAAGGTGAAGACCTGCTGGTTGTAAACGTCCATACCGAGGACCCGGATCCTCCTGATCGCCTCCACCGTCTCCGCCGTCACCTCGCGGGGGTGCATGAAGTGGGTGACGACGGAGAGGCTCCTTCTCCCGAGGTCGTGGTAGGAGCCGAAGATCTCGCAGAGCTCTTCTGTGATCCTCTGGGGGACGGTGACGGGGGTTCTGGTGGCGATCCTGATGCTCAGGATCTGGTCCATCTCGGCGAGGCGGCCGAGGATTCTATCGATGAGGCCGTCGTTCATCACCAGGGGGTCTCCCCCGGTGACGAGGACGTCCATCATCGCCTCGTGCTCCGCATACCAGTCGAGGGCTCCGTCGATCTCCGCCTCCGAGGCCATAGCCGAGGGCATGAAGGGGGAGGTGATCTCCCAGTTCCGCTGGCAGTAGACGCAGATCTGGGGGCAGGAGTCGTAGGGCTTGATGATCGCCACCCTCGGGTAGCGGCGGGTGACCAGCTCCTCCGGGGAGGTGTCCCGCTCCCTCATGAAGTCGAGGGCCACCTTTCGATCCCCCCGGTGGGCGATCATCTTCTGGACGTACTTGAGGGGAGGGAAGACCTGCTGCCGGAGGGCGAAGTCCTGGTCGCTCGGATCTTCGTCCATCAGGTGGAGGTAGTGGGGGGTGACGCCGAAGGGGACGCCCTTCTCCAGGGCGAGGCTGATTGACCTATCGTGATCGGGGCTCAAATTTATTATCTCTCTTATTTGGCTTAGGCCAAGCTCGTCCTTGAAGACGTGTCGGAACTGCCACCGCCAGTCGTGCCAATCGCCCTCATCTCCCCCGAGGAGGGCGAGGACCCTCTCCCTATTCTCCGCCCTCTTTCTGGCGACCTCGGGGTCGAGGCCGCTTCTGTACCTCGAGAGGTGCTCGTCCATCCGGCGGGCCATCTCGTCGAGGTAGTCTGACCGCCTTTTGCCCGCCTCCCTCCCCTCGTACTTCGTGAAGTCGGGGGCCGTTGTCCCCTCCATCAGCATCGAGGGGTAGACGTCCGCCTGGACCTTCACCGCCTTGAAGAGGTGGAAGAACTCGTCGACGAAGTCGTCGGAGACCTCGGCGTCGCCGGTGGCGGCGGCCCTCCAGAGCTGCTCTAAGGAGGAGTTCTTCGCCGCCCGCTCGTTCCGGGGGGAGAAGAGGTTCTTGAGGCACTCGAGCCCCTCGTTGAAGAGGACGTAATCCCAGGGGTCCATCTCGGCCGCCTCCCGCCGGTGGGTCCAGTCCAGGGACTGGAGGTAGCCTACGACGACGTCCCTCGCCGCCTCCAGGCTATCGCTCTCCTTGAGGAGGAGGTATATCTCGGGGGCTACATCCCAGCATCTCTGCCATCTATTTGTCATCTTTATTTTTGGTTTCCCTCTGATCTTATTTAAGAATCACTTCTGAGGGTGGCTAGCCCTTTGGAGGCCTGAGGTGATATGATCCCTCCCGAGAGCTGCCGGATACATCGATGGGGTTGATCCTTCTTTTCCGCTCGCTTCAACCCCGTCCCGCTATTTCAGGCTGAATCGATCGCCTACAACGTGTCATTCAAACCCGGAGTTATTGATTTATATTCATCTGAATTCTTAATTTGATTAAGCACCTTATGTGGGAATAGATAAAGAAAAATATGCATATTAGATTTTTATTTAATTTGTTTGTTCCATTAATAAATAAATTTTATAGACTCAATCCTATTTTCTATATAGTTGAGATAAAAAGATTCATAAATAAGAAGAATAATCCTACATTTCGTAAGAGTTGAACCGAGAGAAGGAATGGAGGTACTTGGATTGAGAGATTTTATGCGATTGGGACTTGCTGCAGCCCTGTTGGTCCTACTTTTTGCCTGCGGAGCTGCCGCTTCCGACGATGGCGGATCGGTTCCCGTATACACGGTGGCCGACACCACCGGAGACTGGGGATTTCCCTCTCCCTACGCCCACTACTCCCGGGGGCCGGGGTATACGCGGATGAGCTTCCTCTTCGACACCCTCGTCTGGAAGGATGACGCAGGCTACGTTCCTGCCCTCGCCGAGAGCTGGGAGATGGAGACAGATGAAGTCTACATCTTCCACCTGAGGGACGGCGTCACCTGGCACGATGGCGAACCGTTCAACGCCGACGACGTCGTCTTCACCGTCGAGTACACCAAAGACCACCCCTACCAGTGGGTCGATTCGGCGATCATGGAGAGCGCCGAGGCCCTCGATGACCTAACCGTCAAGTTAACCCTATCGGCGCCCTACGCTCCCTTCCTCGACCAGGTGGGAGGAACCCTCCCGATCCTCCCCGAGCACATCTGGTCGGAGGTGGACGATCCCGTCAACTACAGAGAGGAGGACGCCCTGGTGGGGACCGGCCCTTACACCCTGAAGGTCGAGGACTACAACATGGCCCAGGGGACATATAGGTACGTCGCCTACGACGGCTACTACCTCGGCGAGCCGAAGGTCAAGGAGCTGAGGTTCGTTAAGATCTCGGCCGCCAACGCCGTGGCCGAGCTTCAACAGGAGAATGTGAACACCGCCGGGATTGAGCCCGAGATGATCGACCAGCTGAAAGACGACTTTGTGATATTCTCGGTTCCAACTCATCAGTGGGTCTACAAGCTGATGATCAACCACCAGAAAGAGCCGATGTCAGACAAGAGGTTCAGGCAGGCCCTCGCCAGCGCCATCGATCGGGATAAGCTGGTGGAGATAGCAGCTCGTGGGTACGGCCTTGCCGGAAGTCCCGGGTTAATATCCTCCGACAACGACTGGTACAATCCTGCGATGGACGGCCTCTACCCCTACGATCCTGCGAAGGCCCAGGAGCTTCTCGATGATGTGGGATATGATGGTCAGACGATCGAGCTTCTCGTCAAAGTGGGTCTTGACGCCACCGCCACCACCGAGAGGATCGCCGAGCTGATCGAGACGGACCTCGAGGCCGTGGGGATCGACGTGGACCTGAAGGTCATGGAATCGAAGACCGTCGACTCCAAGGTCGGCGAATGGGACTTCGACCTGGCCCTGAGCGGTCACGGAGGCATCATCGGCGATCCGAACTTCCTGGCCGAAGAAACCATCGACATGGAAGATTTCAACAGCGCCAGGTTTGACGATGACCCCGAGCTGACGTCGCTCCTCGAAGAGCAGGTGACCGAGACCGACGAGGACGCCAGGCATGATCTCATCGATCGGGCCCAGGTCCTCTACGCCGAGGACGTTCCCGCTCTGACCCTCTTCTACACCGAGTCCTTCGTCGCTCACGACGGCCAGGTGGACCTCTACTACACCTACAACGGGATGGCTCTGGGGATACCGATCGCCCTGAACAAGCTCTCCTTCGTCGGGGTGTGAGCGAAAAGGCGTTCAAGCGAATTTTCCGCGGCCGGCGGCCGTGGGAACTCTTTTTTTCATCAAAATCAAACTGATAAATGGTGATAGGATATGATTTTGAAGCCCAGCATGAGAGGACAGGTTCTGCCGATGCCGGTAGTCCTGATATCGACGGTCTCGAGGGACGGCGTCCGAAACGCCGCACCCTGGGGTTGCATCATGCCGATCCTGAGGCCCCTCGACGAGATCGCCATCGCCTCCTGGCTGAAGAGGGATACCCTCGACAACATCCGGGAGACGGGCGAGTTCGTCGTCAACGTCCCCACCATCGATATGGCGGAAGAGGTGGAGATCTGCGCCAAGAGCTTCCCGCCGGAGGTCGACGAGTTCGAGGAGGCGGGTTTGTCCCCCCATCCCTCGACGAAGGTCGCGCCCCCGGGGATCGCAGGTTGCGTCGCCTGGATGGAGTGCGAGCTCGTCGAGGAGATCCTCCGGGAGAGGTTCTCCCTGATCATCGGGAGGGTCGTCTTCCTGGAGGGGAACGACGAATTCTTCGGCCCTGAAGGCGGGATGGACTTTGAGAGGGCGAGGCCGATGTCGATGATCCTGGGGCCCGACGGCGCCTGCTACACCCGGCCGACCACAGATGGATGATGAGATATCTGCAACTAACGGGGAGAAACCTTTTTTTTAATTATTCTTCAATGATCTTCTCGCTATCTGTCATCTTCTCGCTATCTGCCTTTTTGCGTCTGCTTTTGAGGGCGGTGGGGTTGTATATCCTGGAACGTTTTCCAGTGTTATATCGGCGGAATTTCATAAACATTTATACTAATTTACATAATAACATTCATATCTCATAAGAATTCATGGCTAATTTGTATAAAAGAAAATTCTCTGGATTTGTGAGGTGGTTGGTTTGAATAGAGCGTTGGAGAAATGGCTGACGATGGGGTTTTTTGCCATCCTCTTACTCGGCTCAACAACGGCATCCGAAGATGACGACCAGGTCTCCGTCTATACGATAGCAGGCGGAGACTCCGGCTTTCCTGCACCCTATTCCCATTACCCAAGAGGTGGCGGGTACGTTTATATGAGCTTCATCTTCGACACCCTGGTATGGAAGAACGAGACGGGATACGTCCCGGCCCTCGCCGAGAGCTGGGAGGTGGAAGGTGACGATACCTACGTCTTCAAGCTTCGAGATGGCATCACCTGGAATGACGGAGTGGAGTTCACTGCCGACGACGTAGTATTCACCGTCGAATACGCCAAAGAACACCCCTACGTCTGGGCCTCCACCACCATGGTGGAACGAGCCGAGAAGGTGGACGACCTGACGGTTAAGATGTTCCTAATAGAGCCCTACGCACCCTTCATCGACGAGGTGGGAGGCACCCTTCCCATTCTCCCAAAGCATGTCTACGAGGGTGTCGACGATCCCGAGAGCTTCCAGGATGAAGCAGCCCTCACTGGCACTGGACCTTACACCCTAGTCGACTACGACAAGGTCCAGGAGACCTACAGGTTCGTCGCCCGGGACGATTACTACGGCGGCTCTCCGAGGGTTCGGGAGCTGAGGATCGTCAAGGTCTCTCCCGAGATGGCATCCGCTGCCCTGGCTCAGGGGGATGTCGACGCCGTCTCGATCCCCCTGGATATGATAGAGCCCCTCGAGGATCAGGGCTTCTCGATGCTGACGTCCTCCGCCAACGGCTGGGCTTATAAGCTGATGATCAACCATAAGAAAGAGCCCATGTCCGAGAAGAGGTTCAGACAGGCCCTCGCTTACGCCATCGACCGGGAGAGGCTGGTGGAGATCGTCGGCCGTGGCAGGGGTCTCGTCGGAAATCAGGGCGCTGTGCCGCCCTATAACTCTTGGTACAACCCCGACGTAGAGGGGTACCAGCACAGCCCCGATAAGGCCAGGGAGCTTCTTGACGATATGGGCTACAACGGAGAGGCGATCGTGCTTCTGACCAAGGGTGGAAGCGTCGAGTACGATAGGATTGCTGAGCTCATAAAAGAAGATCTGGAGGAGGTGGGGATCAACGTCGACCTCCGGTCCATGGACTCCAAGACCGTAGACACCAAGGTCGAAGATTGGGATTTCGACCTCGCCGTCAGCGGCCATGGTGGTGCGATCGGCGACCCCAACTTCCTCTCCAAGATGAACTCCGGCTGGCAGTTCAACAGCGATAGGTACTTCGAGGATCTGGAGCTGAACGACCTGCTGTCGGAGCAGGTGACCGAGACCGACAAGGATGACCGAAGGGAAATCATCGACAGGATTCAGGTCCTCTACGCCGAGGACGTTCCGGCGATCGTTCTCTTCTACACAGAATCTGCCTATGCTCACGACGGCCAGGTGAACCTCTATTACACGATGGACGGAGTTGCCAACGGCATACCGATCCCTCTGAACAAGCTCATATTCGTCGGGCAGGATGGACGATAGAATAATGGATGAGCGGATAAGATGATCTGAGGTGATCGAGTCGTGATCCTGAGTCCAAAAAAAAGAGAGCAGGTCCTGCCTCTGCCGGTGGTGCTGATATCGACGATATCGAAAGAGGGGATCAGAAACGCTGCCCCCTGGTCGAACATAACCCCCATACTTCGGCCACTAGAAGAGATCGTCTTGGCCAGCTGGCTGAAGAGGGACACCCTCGATAACATCCGGGACGTCGGCGAGTTCGTCGTCAACGTCCCCACCGCCGATATGGCTGAGGCGGTGAAGGTCTGCTCGATAAACTACCCTCCCGAGACGGACGAGTTCGAAGAGGCGAATCTCGGGCCCCGTCCATCAGCGAAAGTGATGCCCCCCGGAATCGAGGGGTGCCTCGCCTGGATGGAGTGCGAGCTCGTTGAGGAGATTCTCCGGGAAAAGTTCTCCCTGATCGTGGGGCGAGTCGTCCACATGGAGGCGGACGACCGCTACTTCGACGAGGAGGGGAATATGGACTTCGAGAGGGCAAAGCCCTTATCGGCGATCCTGGGGAACCGGGGGGTGAAGTACACCCGCCCCGTGGGCGTCGGGTTCGAGCAGAGGTACTCCGAGATGTCCCTCAACAACGGATAGGGGCTGGCGGCGAAGGGCTTTGACGATGGGGCTGAAAAGAGGCGATGGGCCGAAGATCGAGGGCTCGGATCGGAGGCCGTTTCAACGGCTTCGGCGGCTCAAGCCCCTCCAAGGCCTCCAGCATAGGTTATCTTCGTCCTGAATCTGCCGTACTCCGCCTCCTCCTTCCTCTTGGGCTTGTAGAGATGATCATTAGATAGAACGAAACTGGAGCCATGATCGAGGGTGCTGCGACCAAAACCTCCTTTTATCTCCAGCCTCATCCCCCCCTGGAGCTTTGATTATGGCGATCCATCCCATCGAATTTCGTTACGGAAATCCGGAGATGAAGGACCTCTGGTCGGAGGAGTACAGGTTCCGCTGCCTCTTCCGCGTAGAGGCGGCCCTAGCCCGGGCCGAGGAGGAGCTGGGTTTGATCCCGGAGGGGGCCGCGGGCGACATCTCCCGGGCCTCCGAGCTGGCTCGCCCCGAGCGGGCGAAGGAGATAGAGGACGAGATCGGCCACGACATGATGGCCGTAGTCCACGCCATCGCCGAGGCCTGCGAGTGGGCGGGCGAGTGGGTCCACCTCGGAGCCACCTCCAACGACATCCTGGACACGGCGACGGGCCTTCAGATCAAGGCCTCCCTATCCGTTTTAGAGGAGAAGGTGAAGCGAGTTTTGGGGGTGCTTCTTTCGCGGGCCGAGGAGCACAAGGCCCTCGTCTGCGCCGGGAGGACCCACGGCCAGATCGGCGTTCCCACCACCTATGGCCTGAGGTTTGCGGTCTGGGCCTCCGAGATGGCCCGCCACCTATCGAGGCTCGAGCAGCTCGCGCCCCGGGCCGCCGTCGGGAAGATGAGCGGCGCCGTCGGGACCCAGGCGGCCTTCGGCCCTGACGGGATGAAGATTCAGGCGAGGGTTATGGAGCTCCTCGATCTAAACGAGGTGGACGTCTCAAACCAGGTGATCCAGAGGGACCGCCACGCCGAGATGATCTGCTGGATGGGGCTCGTCGCCTCGACCCTCGACAAGATCTGCGTCGAGATCAGGACCCTCCAGAGGTCTGAGATCGGCGAGGTCGCCGAAGTCTTCGGCAAAAGGCAGGTCGGCTCGAGCACCATGCCCCACAAGAGAAACCCCATCAAGTCCGAGCAGGTCTGCGGCCTCGCCCGGGTAGTCCGGGCCCAGATAGAGCCGGCCTTCGCCAACATCCCGCTATGGGACGAGAGGGACCTCACCAACTCCAGCTGCGAGAGGATCCTCTTCCCCGAGGCCTTTATCTTCACCGACCACATCCTCGCCCTCACCGCTCGAATCCTGGAGGGGCTCTCGATAAACGCCGACCAGGTCGAAAGAAACCTTAACATCCTCTCTGGCCTTAACATGGCGGAGTCGGTGATGGTGGAGCTGGCGAAACGGGGTGTGGGAAGGCAGAAGGCCCACGAGGTCATGAGGGGCGCCTCCATGAGGGCCGTCGAGGAGGGGAAAAGCCTCGCCGAGGTCCTCGCCGAAGAGGGGACGGTCACAGAGCACCTATCGAGCGAGGAGATCGAAGGGCTCCTCGACCCCCACCGGTACCTCGGCACCGCCGTCGAGCAGGTGGACCGGCTCATCTTGAAGCTGGCGCCCCTCCTGAAGTGAGGAGCGGCTCCGAGGCTTAAATTCGGCGGATGGTGAATTTGATGGGATCGGAGGTGACGACGGAGATCTCGGCCCGGCCTCGGGCTATGCTGCTGAAGCCCGGCCTTCTCGTCAGGGACGAGGATGATAACATCCTGGACGCCCGCTCCTCGTCCACCCTCATCCTCGCCGGGCCATGGAGGATCGTCGTCGACACCGGTGCTGAAGACGAGGCGGACGAGATCACGAATCGGCTGGGTGAATTTGGCCTCGTCCCCGAAGATGTCGAGATGGTCGTCATCACCCACGACCACCCGGACCACACTGGAAATAACCGGCTCTTCGCCGGTGCCAGAATCCTCTCGGGGAAGGGCGACGACCGCCTGGGGGAGGGGGACTTCATCGCCCCCGGGGTCTGGATCATGGAGACGCCGGGCCACACCAAAGACAGCATATCCGTCGTCTGCGAATCCACCCGGAGGATCGTGATCGCGGGGGACACCATCCCCCTGATGGGAAACTATCTGAAGTGGGTCCCCCCCCGCCACCACGTGGACCGGGATCTGGCGTTGAGGAGCATGGCGAGGATCGTGGAGGCTGCCGACGTGGTGGTGCCGGGGCACGACTCGCCGTTTCTTGTTCGAGAGAGGAGGAGGATGGCGGATCTGGGCTAAATGCCCCCTCTTCCCGGCGAGCCGCCATCCCTTTTCCTGCTAAAAATGTCATCTTCATCTCGCTCATATGCGGCGGCATTCAATCCAAAATGCAAAAAAGGCAATCTATTAATAGTAAAAAATGTAGATTGGATGCAAGATGCCTCTGAAACTTACGTCAAAAGAGAAGCTGGTCCTTTATGGCCTTGCCCGGTACCCCGGACTCAGCGACATAGACCTCGCCTCGAAGATCGGGGTGGACCGATCTACGATCTTCAAGAGCAAGAGGAAGTTCAGGGAATGGGAGATGGTCCAGCTTCTGAACGTCCCCTCCGGATTGGGGGTGGGGGCAGAGATGATGACAGCGGTCTTCGCCAGATACAGGCCCAACGCCCCCGTGGAGGTGAGGGGGAAGAAGCTCGGGTTCAGGGAGTGGGTCGACCACCCCCACAGCGTCTTCCACGCCGCCACCGACACCGACTCCGTATCCGTAGTCTACTCCAGAAGCTACACCGACTTCAAGAGGGTCTACGAACCCGTCATGGACGACTACAAGGACGCAGGTTTCGTCGAGGAGATCCGATGTTACCATTATCCCTTCTCTCTGACCCGGATCTCCTGGGACTCAGCCCTGGCGGTGAACAATACCTTCCAGCTGGGGCGGACCGACCTCCAGAATGAGCCTCCCGTCGAGGAGGAGACCCCCGAGGATACGGTGAAGCTCACCGAGAAGGACAGGTTAGCCCTCCTCGCCTTCGTCAAATATCCCGCCCTATCGGACCTGGAGCTCTCCCGAAGGACTGGAATCTCTCGGCCCACCATATCGGGGAAGAGGAACAAGTTCTTCCAGAGCAGACTATTGAGCCGTCAGGCGAACGTAAACTGGAAGAAGATCGGATGCGAGCTGATGATCTTCTACCACATAAACGTCCGGCCGAAGGCGACATCCGAGGATATGATGACGATCTACTCCTCCTTCAGAAAGATAGGGGCCGCTGTCTACAGCTACATCCAGCCCGGCGAGATCTTCGGCTCCTTCCTCTCCCAGTGCTACGTGGAGATGAAGGAGAGGATGGATCTGGAGGTTAAGAACCTCAGCGAAGCGGGGCTCGTGGAGGAGAGGCCGAGCTACGTCATCATGCCACTGCGGGAGCTGAAGGTGAGGAAGACCGACTACGCCCCCATGGTAAAGTCGATGCTGGAAGTTGAGTCTGACGTATGATCGGCGAGATAGTCGTCGTCGCCTCCGAGGCCGACCCCGCTAGCCTGAACATCGCCCACCGGCTGATGGAGCTCGGATCCTGGGAGGAGGGAGGGGCCTTCCGCCGGCTCCGAAACTTTCGCCTTCTCCTCCTCCAGGAGAGGCTGATCGCCCTCAGGGACCTGGAGGAGAGGCTTAAGGGGATGGGCCTCTTCCCGGACCTCATCGTCTTCGCCTCCAGGCATCAGGCTAAGGATGGGAACCCCCGCCTCTGCGGCCACTTCTCAGGAAACTCCGGGGAGGCGGTCCTGGGAGGAAGGCCGAAGGAGCTGGCCGTCGCCGCCCCTGGAGCCCTCAAGTCCTTCATATCGAACCTCGCCTTCAACCCCGTGGAGGGGTTTGAGGTGACCGTCGAGGCGACCCACCACGGCCCCACGGATCTGAGTACGCCATCCTTCTTTGCAGAGATCGGAAGCGGAGAGCGGGAATGGACAGACCGGGCTGCCGGCGAAGCCGTGGCGAGGGCGATCCTAGATCTGGAGGATCCCAAATCTCCCGCCTTCCTCGGATTCGGCGGAGGCCATTACGCAACGCGGCAGAATCGGCTCCTGCTGGAGACGAAGATCGCCTTCGGACACCTCTTCTCCAAGTACCAGGCAGGAGAACTAGAGGTTGGGATCGTCGAGGAGGCGAGGAGGAAGTCGGTGGCGATCGGCGCTTACCTAGACCGGAAGTCCCTCCGGTCGGCCGATAGACAGAAGATATCGGAGGCCCTGGAGGTGATCGGCCTTCCGGCTTTGAGGGAGGGGGAGATAAGAGAGCTTTACCCCCTCGATATCTGATCCATTCCATCCAAAAGCAGCCGCCTAAGGCCAGAGCCCCTCTGGGGGCCATCTCCAGCATTCCAGGGCGGCGGATTCCGCGTCCGGGAGCCGTCCCCCCACCATCCCGACCCCGGACCCACCAGGCCTCCCCTGACCACTTTCTCTTGGGCTTGAAATAAATCAAGTCCACTTGATATCCGATCAATCTTTTCTAATAATAAGAAAATGTTATATACCCGATCTACCCTCTTCATGTCGTCTAAACCATGGCATTAAGCCTAACAGAGGGTCAGTATTATGTACGGTTCATTAAAAATTAAAGGAGAATGTCTCTCTTGATGGCGGCGGTTCTGGATGCCCCCGGGAGCTTGGCCCTTCTGGAGGTGGACGACCCGGTCTGCCCCCCCGGAGGCCTGATCCTGGAGGTCGAGGCTTGCTCGATATGCAGCACCGATGTCAAGATGCTGAGGGCTGGACAGAAGGATCTCGTATTCCCCCGAATCCTGGGCCACGAGATCTCCGGGACGGTCTCCGATAGATATGGCGCTAGCCCCTCGGTGGGCGAGAGGGTCCAGATATTCCCGGGGGTAACTTGCGGGATCTGCCCCTCGTGCGGGCGGGGTGCCGAGAACCATTGCAAGGATATGAGGATCTTCGGCTTCAACCTCGACGGCGGGTTTGCGGAATATCTCGTTGTTCCGAGAAACTCGGTAAGAAACGGCGGCGTCAATCTCATCCCCGATGGAATGCGGTTCGAGGAGGCGGCCCTGGCAGAGCCCCTTGCCTGTTGCATCAACGCCCAGGATCGGGTCGAGGTCGCCGAGGGTGACTCGGTCCTGATCTTCGGCGCTGGGCCTGCGGGGATCCTCCATGCTCTCCTCTCCCGGGAGAGGGGAGCATCAGAGGTAGCGATGGCAGAACCCCTCCAGGTCCGGGCAGATCTTGCAGAAGCCTTGGGGGCGGATCAGGTCTTGAGTCCTCTGAAGGAAGAATTTTTGGATGATGCAATGGATTTGACCTGCAGGAGGGGCTTTGACGTCATAATCCTGGCGAGCAGGGATCTGGCGATCGACGACGACCTTCTCTCCCTCCTCGCCCCCCGAGGTCGGGTCTCCCTCTTCTCGGGCCTTCCAACGCATCTCGCCTCTCCTGGGTTGGACCTGAACCATATTCACTACCGTGAAGAGATGGTGGTGGGCTCTTACGGCTGCACGCCAGCCCAGAACAGAAGAGCTCTGGAGCTGATATCCTCTGGTTCCATTGACGTCGGGCGGCTTATCACCAAGAGGGTCTCCCTCGGGAGCATATTGAAGGGGATGGAGCACGCCGAACGGCGCGATGGGCTGAAGGCCGTGGTGACGGATTTCGGCGGGTGATGGGCCTTGGAAGACGACGAGATGAAGAATTTTGGATCGAAGCTGAACCGGCTAATAGCCGGCGAGAGCCTCACGAGGGAAGAGGCGAGAGAGATGTTCTCTCAGGTCCTGTCAAACGAGCAGCCGGACGCCCATCAGGGGGCTTTTCTTGCGGCGATCACCGCCAAGGGGGCGACCGCTGAGGAGATTGCTGGAGGCTGGGAGGCGATATACGGGCTTGACACTTTCAAGGTATCGCCGAGGGTTTCGGGCCATCTCTTCGAGAACTGCGGGACGGGGATGGACGCCGTCGATACCTTCAACATCAGCACGGCGGCATCGATCGTGGCCGCCGCCGCCGGCGTCCTCATGGCAAAGCATGGAGCGAGGGCGATAACCTCGCGGTGCGGGACCGTCGACATCCTGGAGATCCTGGGGGTGGAGGTGGAGAGCGACCCCCAGATCGTAAAAAAAAGCATCGAGAGGGCAGGGATCGGCATCTTCAACGGGATGAGCCCAAAGGTCCACCCTCTGGGGCTCGGCAGAATCCTATCGAAGATAAGGTTCGGGACGATCCTGAACATAGCCGGGTCCCTCGCAAACCCGGCGATGCCGACGAGAGGGGTTAGGGGTGTTTATTCGAGGAGCCTGGTGGCGCCCCTCGCCGAGGCGATGAGGGAGATCGGCTATTTGAGGGCGATGGTGGTCCACGGCCTAGCCTCGGACGGCCTGCTGGGTATGGACGAGATATCCCCCTCGGGAAAGACCTTTGTTGCCGAAATTTGGGATGACGGCAGGATTGAGACCTTTGAGCTATCGCCGAGGGACTTTGGAGCGGAGCCTGTGGCCGAGAGGCTCCTCGCACCCCGAGAAGACCGGACGGAGGAGGCTGTGGAGCTTCTCAGAGTCCTCTCCGGGATGGAGAGGGGACCACGAGAGACGGCGGTCTGCATGAACTCCGCGCCCATCCTCTACATCGGCGGGAAGGCCGATGACCTATCGGAGGGGTTCTTGGCGTCAAGAGAGATCCTCCGGTCCGGCGAGGCGATCGATAAGCTTGGTGAGTGGGTGAGGGCTCAGAACTCCGACCCCCTGGCCGGGGCCGAGAGGCTAGAGGCTTTGGTCGAAAGGGCTCTCAACTGACTCTTAGATGGGAGTCGGACGGACGTTGTTGGGATGAGGGATGCCCCCTCGTCCGATTCCTCTCCTCCAGATCACGATATCCTAAAACCATCCCACCGAATCCGAACCCCTTCTTCTGAGGATGATGTCCAGAGACGGCGTGGGGTCTCTGCCTTCCTCAGACCTCGATCTCCAGGACCTCCGCGACCTTTGCGAGGTACCCCTCCATGTAGGCGTCGCAGACCTCCCACTCGACGTCGACCTCGACCTCTGCCATGATCTCCTGGAGCTGGCGCTTCATCTGCTCCCATGTGTACTTGTTCGGAGATCTGCACAGCTCCGTCAGGAGGCGCAAGGTGGGAATGAAGATCTTCTTGAACTCGGCTCGGATGAAGGCCATGAAGGGCTCGGAGACGTCCCGGTAGACGTAGGACCGGAGCTCTGCCAGGATATCGTACTGAGCGGCGCAGGGGTCGTCGTAAGGGTCTGGGGACTCCCGCCCCCAGTGCTCACCGAGCCTTTTATAGCCGCCCTTGATCATCTCATCGACCCTGGCCTTCCCTTCGCCATCGCCGATCTCCGCCGCGAGCTTGTACCCCGTCAGCCGGAGGCGGAGGAGCTGGACCCTCCCCTCCTCAAAGGTGAGGTTGAGGTGGAACCTGCCCAGGTACTCGGCGATGTGGTCGAGCCTGGTCTCCGGATCGAAGGTTATGGCCACAGCATCACCCTCCCTCCGAGCCTGCGGCGGCAGCCGCGAGCCTTCCTGAACCTGCCTCCCCCATAGATCGGTCCGGGACCATCAACGACGTCCCTGGACCGTCGCCAGCCGACCGACCGTAGATTCGTGACCCATTCATATTAGGAGATATATATCTTCGCAGTTTAATACCTTTGGCATCGGATGAAAACGCTACTGCTTTCTTGAGCCCGCCTCGTTGAGGGCATAAATTTATCCGAAGATGGATCGTAATCCCTGGTCGAAAGGAGGATTTGGAGGAGAATGGCGCGGGTCTATCTGGAGATCATGAGGCCGGGGAACTGTCTGATGGCGGGGATCGCCGCCCTGATAGGGCTCATGGTGGCGGAGAGCGGTCCCGAGCCCCTGACGGCGGTCTTCGTCTTCCTGGCGGTCTTCGCGGTGACGGGGGCGGGAAACTCCGTCAACGACTACTTCGACCGGGAGATCGACGCCGTCAACCGACCCGGCCGACCGATACCTAGCTCCAGAGTCGCCCCGGAGCGGGCCCTGGCATGGTCGATCCTCCTCTTCATCCTCGGGTCGACGGTCGCCCTCCTCATAAACACCATCGCCTTCGCCATAGCCGTCTCAAACTCTATCCTCCTCTACCTGTACGCCCGGAACCTGAAGGTGACGCCCTTCTTCGGAAACCTCGCCGTCGGGTACCTGACCGGCTCCACCTTCCTCTTCGGCGGCGCCGCCGGCGGGAACCTCGGGATCACCCTCTTCTTGTTTCTCCTCGCGACCCTGGCGACCCTGGCCCGGGAGATCGAGAAGGACGTCGAGGACGTCCCCGGCGATATGGCAAGCGGCGCCCGGACTCTCCCGATCGTCATCGGAGAGCGATCGTCGAGCCTCATCGCCGCATCCTTCGTCCTCATCGCCATCCTCCTCAGCTACGTCGCTCCCCTGGGAAGGGCTTACATCGCCGCCATCACCGTCGCAGACCTTCTCTTCCTCGCGGCTCTGGCCAGCATAATGAGGGGCGAGGCCCCCCGGGCTCAGAAGTTGCTCAAGGCTGGGATGGCGGCGGCCCTCGGAGCGTTCATGGTGGCGGCGGCCTCGGGGATGGGCTACCTCTGATCAGGGTCGTCCCTCAAGAAACCGGCTAGCTGCCATGAAGAAAGCCGGTCTACAGAGAGGCCCGCTTCAGACCTCGCCGGCCAGAACCGTAGCTTTCGCCCCGATCTTGAGCCCTTCCGCCCTCCCTCCTCCTGAGGCTCTTATCATACCGACCTCATCGGTCCTGGACCTCTTCCGACCTGGAGTTGAAGGTCCTCGCCATCGAGTAAAATACCGGAGCCAGGATGGCGTTCGAGACGAGGGTCGGGACTCCCACCTTCAAGAGGGAGGCGGCGACGAAGGCGCTGAAGGTGAGGCTTCTGCCGAGGATCGCCTCGACAGCCCCTCCCCCTCGAGAGAGCTCCGGCAGGGAGAGGATGCCGTAGTAGCTCGCGAGGACGAAGGCCGAGAAGCTGACGGCCGTGGCGACGACGACCGCGGCCGAGACCGCCGCCGGCCGGAGGGAGCCGTCCTCCCCCCGCCATTTATCGGCGACGAGCTTGCAGGAGACGAGCCCAGCCCAATGGGCGGGGACGTTCGCCAGGGGAAACGGGGAGGCGGTGGCGGCCGTCAGGGCAAAGCCCGTCGCTAGACCCACGACGTTCGACTCCGTAAACGACATCCTAATCAGGAGGGGCATGAGGCAGTATACGGATATCGCGATCCCGAACTGGAGATCTCCGGCGATCGGCTCCGTAAACCTCATCAGGCGATGGACGGCCCAGGCGAGGGCGATCAATCCGCCGCAGAGGGCGATCTCTTTGGTGTTCATCTGAAATTACCTCCAGACGATTTCTACTGATCTATTTATCGTCAAGGCCGAGGGGGCGGGGATCGATCGGAGGGGCAGAGCACGCCAAAGTCATCCCCTCTCAGAGTGGCCCCAAGCCCTCACCGGTGGGCGAAGTACGCTACTACCTCATCTCCAGATACAGAATCGATCCGGACGAAGCCGTACCTCTCGAACTGGACGACCTTCCCCTCATCCTCCCGGATCCCGGCCTCGCCTATGCCGGCGTCGACCCCATCAGGGCGCATCACCCGGACAGGGAAGCCAGCAGGCGGAGCCCAGTGGATGATCCTAAGCCGCATCTCCTTCGCCTGGTGGGGGTCGGTTCCGATAGCCCTGGCCCGGAGGGGGGCTGTGGCGACGACCTCGATGTTGCAGAGGTCTTTGAGCCGGAGGCTACCCCCGACCTTGAGGTCGGAGAGGTCGTCGGCGGAGACCAGGACCCGGGGACCGGCGGGGATCTCGCGAAGGCCCAAGTCCAAGGTCGGGTGGAAGGGGGCCTTCGCAACTTCGGGGACATCCCCATCGATCTCCAGCGGGTGGGGGTCCTTGACGAAGAACCGCCTCTTAGCCATAGGATCGACGATCTTCCGGTTCTCGGCGTAGACCGAGTCCATGCTGATGCTGATGTCCGTCTCGCCGACTCCTAGCTCCACCATGAACTTTCTGAGCGCCTCTGGCCGGATCCCGCGCCGCCTCAGGGCCCGAACCGTCGGCATCCGCGCGTCGTCCCAGCCCGAGTACTCCCCCGCCTCCAGGGCTCGCCTCAGGGCGGAGGTGCTGAAGGAGCCGAACTGATGGATCTTGATCCTCCCCCAATGGATCGTCGTAGGATACTCCCAGCCCATGTGGTCGTAGAGGTACCTCTGCCTCCGCTCGCTGTCCATCAGGTCCTTCCCCCGGAGGATGTGGGTCACCCCCAGAAGATGGTCCTCGACGGCCGACTCGAAGTCGAGGAGGGGCCAGACCCGGTACTTATCCCCCGCCCGGGGATGGGGCGTCGTCACGATCCGAAAGGCAGCCCAGTCCCGGAGGGCTGGGTCCTTGTGGACTATATCGGTCTTCACCCTCAGGACCGCCTCCCCCGGCCCGAGGGAGCCCTCGATCATCTCACGCCATAGGGCATTGTTCTCCTGGGGGCTCTGGCCCCGATGAGGACACGCCGCCGCGGCGTCCTTGAGGGCCTTGAAGGCGGCCTGATCGCACCGGCAGACGTAAGCTCCGCCCCTCCAGATCAGCTCCTCTGCGATCTCATAGTAGAGAGGGAGCCGGTCGCTCGCGACGATCACCTCGTCGGGGACGGCGCCGAGCCATTGACAGTCCTCCAGGTACCAGCCGTAGGCCTCCGGCATTGGCCTCTTGTTGACGGGGTCGGTGTCGTCGAAGCGGAGGAGGAACCTTCCGCCGTACCTCTTGACGTACTCGGAGTTGATGATGATCCCCCGGGCGGAGCCGATCGTCGGCGGGCCGTTGGGGTTAGGGGCGAACCTCATGACGACCCCCCCTTCGGCCCCCTCCAGCCTTGGGAGTCCCTTCTCTGGCTCCTTCTTCACCCCCAGCTCAGCCAGAAGCTCCGGCGCGATCTCGGCGAGCCGCTCCTCCCACTCCCGGGGTCCCGTCCTCGCAACTTCCGAGAGGACCGAGGAGACGAGGGGCGAGACCTCCTTCGCCCTACCCCGGAGCTCGGGGTGCTCGCCCATCAGCTTTCCCATCACTGCGCCGACCTGGGGCGCAGCCCTGTACTTTACCGCGTTCTGAAGGGCGTACTTCTCTATGATCTCCCTGATATCGTCGGCCATGCAAGACCCCCTCCTGCACCCGCAGATCTTAAAGCTTCTCCAGGCCGTCTCTGACGATCAAGGCGTGGTCGAAGGCGAGGGGCGGAAGCTCCTCCAAGGCGAAGATCTCTGCAGATCTCGCATCGGAACCGGCCGAGAGCTCCCCCCGTCCCCAGGCGAGGTAAGAGATCGAGACGACGTGCCCCCGGGGGTCTCGATCGGGCTTCGAGTAGACCCCCACCAGCTTTATTGGAACGATATCCAGCCCCGTCTCCTCCCTCGCCTCCCGCCGGACTGCCTCCTCGACGGTCTCGCCCACCTCCACAAACCCGCCGGGGAGGGCGTAGAACCCCTGATACGGCGGGTTCTCCCTCCTGATCAGGACGATCCCGTCGCCGTAGAGGACGAGGGCGTCCGCTGCCAGCAATGGCGTCTCCATGGAGACCAGAACGTATATATACACTTAAAGGCAGTGGCCTATCGAAAGGTTTATATTCGGCAAATGACGTAGGCTGAATTGGCAAAAGTCGATGGAATTAGTCTCCCTCCTTTACCCTACATCCAATATCGGCTTTTGCGCCCTTTTCTCTTCATCGTCTCCAACCGCCCGCACCTGAGATATACCTGGCGATCTCTGGAGTTGACATGACCTTCAGCGTCGTAAAGATCGGTGGAAGCCTGATCTCCGTCGCCAGGGATATCGTGAGGGGGCTTGTGGCCCTGTCAACAGATGACTTCTCCTTCCTCGCGGTTCCGGGCGGAGGCCCCATGGCTGACCTGGTGAGACGGCTCTACGATGAATACGCTTTATCCGAGGATACGGCCCATTGGATGGCGATATTGGCGATGGAGGAGTACGGACGGTTCCTGGCGGACGGGACCGGCGCATCTCTTACCTACGAGATCTCCAGGCCCTCTTCTGGGTTCTGGGTCCTCCTCCCCTACCGCCCTCTGATGGAGGAAGACCGGGGGATCCAGCACACCTGGGATTACACCTCCGACGCCGTCGCCGCCCTCGTAGCCAGCAGGCTCAAAGCCGACCTCGTCAAAGCGACGGACGTCGAGGGCGTCTTTTTGGATGGCCGGCTCGTCGACGAGATCCAGGCGGTGGACCTGATGGGAAGAGAGAGCTGCATCGATCAGGGAGCCCTTCGAATTTTGATGAAGTCTGGCAGAAGCTGCCTCGTCCTGAATGGCAGAGACCCGGACCAATTCATCGCGAACTTGAGGGCGGGTAAGGGCGGAACCCTTATAAGAGGGGGAGGTGTTGGTCGATGCGGTCCTGACGTAAGGGAAAGTTTATACCCTGGGATCGATCAAAGCACGTAGAGAGAGAAACATGACGGAAAATTCAGAGAGATGCATGTCATGCGGAGTAACGCTGATCGGGCCGGGTGGCGCCAGGTTCCCCTGCCCCAACTGTGGGGAGATAATTACGAGGTGCAACAAGTGCAGAAAGCAGAGCAACCCCTATACCTGTCCAAGCTGCGGATTTTTGGGTCCTTGAGGTGATACGATGGGGGAAGTTGCTGCCAAGCTGAAGTTGATGCCCGAGGGCGCCGACGTCGATATGGAGAAGCTGAAGGCTGGCGTCAAGGCCGTCCTTCCGGAAGGGGCGAGGCTCCACAGTTCTGCCGAGGTGCCCATAGCCTTCGGCCTAAAGGCGCTTATGGTGGCCGTGATACTGGCGGAGGGGGTCACAGGGACGGAGGGTCTGGAGGCCGCCATCGCCGGGGTGGAAGGGGTCCAGTCGGTAGAGGTGGAAGAGGTAGGACTCCTCTGAGCCACCCTTTATCGTTCCAACCGGGCTCGTAGATCAGGGGTAGATCGCTACCTTCGCAAGGTAGAGGCCGCGGGTTCGAATCCCGCCGAGTCCATGAGCATCCTCTTCTTGGCCAAGAGCCTTGGCAGATCTGGATTGCCCTCAAATTCCATCACCGATGGGGGATCACCTTCTTGGGCTTGCCTCCATCCTTCTGATCTCCTCCGCCGTCTCGAAGATGAGGTAGCGGGCGTAACCGTTTTCAGGATCTAGATATGCCGCTCGTTTAAAACTTTCAAGAGCTTTTCGCCGCATCTCCAGGCGAAGGAAGAGAAAGCCCCGGCCCATCCAGGCGAAGCTGTCGGCAGGATCGATCGCCGCCGCCCGGTCAAGGGATGCGATGGCCTCCATGTACCGGCCCATCATCCCGTAGACTTGAGCCACCTTCTTCTCCGCCGAGGTCCCGGGGTCCGCCCTCGCCGCCTTAGAGTAAGCCTTCAGGGCTAGATCGAGCCTCCCCTCCCGGAGGTGAGCGTCACCAAACCTGATCAGCTCTTCCGGGTCTGAGGCGTTGGGACGAAAGAGGGTGATAACGAAGGAAAAAAGGCGGCTTGGTCCGCCCTCGCCGGTCGTCATCTCGGGGATCAGGGCTTCAGCCGCCTGATCTCCAGGTACTTCACCTCGCCACCATCCTGGCGGGCGAAGATCATCTGCTTTCTGACGCTGTGGGCGAGCCTGACGGCCCGGGAGACGACGGGTAGGTGGAATACGTGCCCCTCGGGGACGGAGTGGACGAGGTACTCGGAGTGGGGGACCTTCTTCGAACCCTCCACCCTCTTGTAGACCCGGAAGTGGCTTCCGAACTTGAAACCCGTCTTCACCACCAGCCTCCGGTCCCGGAGGTCCCGGTAGACGAGCTGCTTCATATCGAACTCCTCCTCGACGAGCCTAGCCCTTTCAGCGAACTCTTCGGGGCCGAGGGGCTTTCCTGACCGATCTACGATCCTGAGAACCCCCTTCTCCAGGAGGTAAGCCGACTCCACCAGAGATAGCTGGAGCCTCCCGCCCACCGGCTTGCCGAAGAACCCCCCCTCGTGGAGGGCCTCGGAGGCCACCGGGTCCCAGAGCATAACCCGGTCCTCCAGGAGGGTGGCGGTGCCACCCCGGGCCTCTATCTTCATATCCCCCTTGAGATCCCTATCCCTCGCCTCGTAGAAGGTTATGTCGCTCTCCTCGTCGACGACCGCCAGCATAAGCCTCTTTCTCATCTGCCTTGCGATCCGAGCCGGCTCCACCAGTTCTTTGAGGTGCACGGGCTCCCTCTCGGAGATGACGTGGACGTAGAACTCGGCGGGGGTCTTGCCGGGCTTCCCCCCCCTGGGGTAGACCCGGAAGTCGGTGACCCCCGGCTGGACGTAGTACCCCCTCTCCCGAAGGTCCTTGTAGACGACGTAACGAAACTCAAAGCCAGCCTCCAGCGCCGTCGCCGCCTCGAAGAGGGACTGGAAGTCGAGCTCCTCCCCGCCGATTCGGACGGATATCCTACCCCGGTCCAGGAGGTAGGCCGCCTCCACCAGGGAGAGCTCGAGGCCTCCGGCGACGGGCCTCCCGAAGCTCCCCTGGTCGTAGAGCTCCCCCGCTGCCGCTCCGCCGAGGAGGACCTTCTCTCCAGCCAGCTCGCCCACTATGGGGTCTTCGGCCATGATCTGGTGGGTCTCAGGTGGAGAGGGAGTCCGGCCAGACGCCGTGGACGCAACTGAGGGCCTCGTCCACAGTGCCGTGAACCTTCTCCGCCGGGTAGCCAACGCTGAGGAGGTAGGACTCGACGTGGTTGGGGACGGCGATCGACATCTGCTCCACCATCATCACCGTCTGGAGGATGGTGTAGTCGCCGAGCTTGACGGGGATTATGGTGTCAGAGACCAATAGCTCGAAGATCTCGGGGCTGATGGGCCTCTCAAACCCGGAGAGGAAGGCCTCCATGATCTCGCTCGTCCACTCATGCTTCTTTCCGCCCTCGTCCTTGTAGGGCATCACCACGACCTCCCTCGTCTCCGCCAGGCTCTGAACGAAGTCGGCTGGAGTGACGTCGCCGTCGAAGACGAACTCGAGGAAGCTGGTGTGGGGGACCGTCGTCGGGATCTTGGACGCCCTGATGCTATAGGTGACCTCCTCGAAGACCGTCCCCGCGTCCGTCCCCTGATGGCCGACGCCCTTGCCGATGGAGACGGCGGAGGGGGATGCCCTGACGACGGTGTGGGGGTCGCCATGCCTTCGATCGATGTTGCCGAGGATCATCTTTAGGCCGAGGGGGCGGGCGGCGAGGGATGCCCTGCAGATCCCCGTGGTGTTGCAGCTGGTGCACTGGATCACCTTCGGCTTCGCCTTCGAAAAGGCCTCGTAGTTCTCAAGGCCGAAGAAGAACTCCCTCTTGAAGTCCGCCTCGAGGCCGTCGGATATCTCGAAGCCCTTCTCTTGGAGGGCTGTCAATATATCCTTCCTGTCGGCTCCGCCCATCAGGGATACGGTGCAGCCGGCGGCGAGCCCCGCCTCGACGTAAGGCGTCTCCTGGTCGCCTGGGGTTCCCACCATGATGAAGTCGGAGTCCTCGAAGAAGTCGTCGTATCCTCCCTGGACCGAGAAGCCGGCTTTCTCCCATTTGGCCCCGTCGGCGTCGTCAGAGACGTAGGCTTTGACGTCGCAGATCCTGATGAACTTGCTGAGGATGCTCTTCGCCCTCCCGTGGGGCTGGCGGAGCAGGACGTTAAGATCTCCCCCGATCCCGGCGGCCTTCTTGACCGCGTCCACGGCAAGAACGGTTCTCTTGTTCTCCGTCCCGTCGAATCCGACGAAGCCTGCATTGGATTTCAATCTCATTCCTCCTGGCTTGATGAAAGAAGTGTCCCGATATAACCTTTTCCTGCTGGAATCCCTCCCCCGATCTCCTAGCGATGGAGGCCTTCAGGCTGCTCCAAATTTATCGAGGATCCAGTCGAAGACCATCACAGCGTTCTGATCCGGATCGAGCCCCTCGGCGTCCACCACAAGCCCTGGGTTCAAAGGCTCCTCATATGCTACGTTTACCCCAGGCACCGTGGCCCCCTCCCCTTTCGCCTTCGCGTATATTCCCCTGGGAGAGTGAGCCGCCTTCCGCCTCCTCTCCCGCTCGATGCAGGCCGGAAGGGATGCTTTGACGTAAACTTCGGCGAACGTGGGGACGAGCCTCCGCGCTAGATCCCGGTATCGCCGCCGGTTGGCGGTGGCGTCGACGATGACGTTCATCCCCGCCTCCGAGAGGAGCTTGGCCATATAGGCGAGGCTCGCGTAGACCACCTCCCTCTCCTGGTCGGTGTAGGTCGGCTCCGGGGTGATTACCCGGCGGATCTCGTCCAGCTCCAGAACCTTCACCCTGATCCCCCGCTCGTCGAGCCTCGCCTTCACCCTCTGGGCTATGGTGGTCTTTCCGCAACCTGGCAGCCCCGTGAACCAGATGACCCAAGACATGGAGGATGAGACGCCTCGCGGCGGATAAATATCATTCCCCAGGCAGAGGAGGACCGAGTTTCAGCAGGTTTTCCAGTATCGTCGCGCTCCAAGGTCGATATCGCGGCTTACGACCTCAATTAATCTCCATCCGACGTCGAATACTTCGAAGAAAATATTCAATCGAACAAAAGATTAATATAAGTGTTCTTGATATATAGAGATGCAACGGGACATATCCATCTCTGCATAGGGATAATCAGAGGTATAAAAATATGACCAATAAAAGAAACTTCGCGTTGAGAGACGCTGATGGGAACGAGATCGGCGTTTTCACGGGAAAACAGCCGAGACAGGCGGCTTTGAAGGCTGCAAACCGGGGATACACCGACATCAGGCTGCGGGAGAGGGGCACCAAGAAGGTCCACCTCTTCAAGGGCGAGAGGAAGCTGGTGGTGAAGCCCTCCAACGCCCCCGACTGGATGCCCAAGGAGATCTGGAAGCCGAACGTCAAGAAGGTCGGGATAGAGAAGCTGGACCAGATCTGAGTATCTCGTCCCCAGGGGTGATCTGACTGACGCCCTCCGGGTTTGGGAGGGCGCGCCGGCAGGCGGCTGGTCCGCCCGCCACATCTTCGCCCCCGTTTTTCCATCGATAGGATGGGCCGTCCACTTTTCAGAGGATTCCTTCTAGGGCTTGCCGGCGTCGAGGCTGAGGAGGAGCCTTATCTCTCGCCCCTGATGATGTACGGTGGTCCAGAAGACCTCCCTCGCCATCCCGAATATCTCGTACGCCCCGGTCCCCGACCCCTCCATCTCCACCCTCCGACCCACCTCCAGAAGCTCGGTGAACTCGGCGAAGAGGGGGTCGGTGAAGGTGTTCCTCCCGATCTGCTCTGCGTCGTCATCGTAGACGATCGTCCCATCCGGGAGCATGGCCCAGATCTTGGCGGCGTCTCCGGGCTGGCAGGGTGCTAGGGCATGGCCGAAGAGCTCCGTCGAGTTGGCGAGGACCGTCACCGCCCCGATCATCCTGCCCTCCTCATCGAAGACGGGGGAGGCGAAGTCCATGGCGGCGAAACCCTCGACGGACATTATATAGGCTAGCCCAGCGGGGCGCCGGGTGGAGAAGAGCGTCTGGATGTGCTCCTGGTCGTCGATCCTCTCTCCCACCACATACCGGTACTCCTCCGGCGCCACCTCCAGGATCGTCCCGTTGAGATCTATAGTTATGCAGTCTACAACCCAGGGTCCCAGCCCTGCCAGCTCCTCGAGGACCCTTCGAGCCTCCTCCCCCTCGATCCCCGTCTCAGAGAGGGCGAGGCTCGCCTCGAGGAGGGCAGTCTCTATCTCCGTCAGCTCCGCGCCGACGGCGTCGGTTGCGAGGACGAGGCTCCAGATCAGGGCCCCGTCGATGGCCTCTCCTTTCGATCCTCCTTCGCCAGCGGCAGGGGCCAGGAGGAAGGCCAAGGCCATCCCCAACGCGGAGACTTTCAGAATTTTTTCATACCATATGCATCTAGTAGGCATCGTGGCATCACCAGATAATGGACGATGTTTCTCTCCGGGAGGATTTACCTTTTTCCTCCTATGAAGCTTCAGGGCCGAGAGTCGGCTCGGCGATCCCAGGTGAAATAAATAAAAGAAAAGAAAGAAGAGAGAGAAGTTTCAGCCGAAGAGGGCTCCGAGGCCCTCGATTCCGCTCTCCTCTGCCTCTTCCTTGTCTTCCTCAGCCTCCTCAGCTGCGGGAGCCTTCCCAGAGGTGGCGGGAGCTGCTGCTGCCGCGGGGGCGGCGGCGACGGCCACGCTGGGGGCCTTGGAGAGGATCTCCTCGATGTTCACGCCCTCGAGGGCGGAGACGAGGGCCTTGATCCTCACCTCGTCGGCAGCGACGCCGGCGGCGCTGAGTATAGTCTTTATGCCCTCCTCGGACACATCTTTACCAGAGCTGTGAAGCAGTAATGCTGCATATACGTATTCCATCTTTATCAACCTCTTCTTCTCGATCAACCAAACAGGGCAGAAAGTCCGCCAAGTCCGGCCTCTTCATTCTCTTCCTTCTCGGCCTCTTCGGCCTTCTCCTCTCCCGTCTCCGCCGGCGCTCCGGCGGCTGGCGCCTCTGCCGGCCCGCCTTCGACCAGGTTTGTCAGCACTGACGCATCCGCAGCCGCCTTGGCCAGGAGAGCCTCCATCATCCCGGGAACGGGGATGGCGCACTCTAAGACCAGGTTTCTGGCCTTTGAGGCCGCCCTCTGGAGGATGGGGGCTATGGTAGTCGGCGTGGCGTAGCCGATCTCCACCGCCAGGCCCAGAGCTTGGGCCGATGCGGTGCTCATCTGGGCCAGGATGGCATCGACGTCGATGGTGAGATCTTCAGACTTATAGACGAGACCTCCCTCATATACGGCTAGAAGCTCAAGCCCCACCTTCCTCGGGAAGATCTCCATCAGGGACAGAACCTCTGCCAGCTGGGCCGATACGGTCTCACCCTCCTCGACGATCACCTTCGTCTCGTTGATGACCACTTTGCCGCTCTTTATGGCGGCGGGAATTCCAGCGGTCTGGAGCTTCCCCACCATCGGACCGGGAGAGAATGAGGTCTCGCCCTTCTCGATCACGATGTCTGTGGGGGCCTTGCCGCCGGCCTTTATCGGCATCGGCTGCTTCTTCTCCTCCAGCATCTTGTAGAGCCTGAAGGGATTTACGTCGGTGAATATGAAGGCCGTCTGGCGGTCGATCTCGTCGGCCAGGGGCAGGATCTCCCCAGAGCATTTCTCAATCGCCCGGCGAGCGATGTTGTTCCTGACCATCTTGATGGTGGCCCCATCCCTCAGCTGAGTTCTAAGATCCTGGAGCTGCTTTGCTGGGATATCCGTCAACCCCACCAGGGCCACGACGGGGGAGTTTTGGATCCTCTCAACCAGATCCTCGACCTCTGCGATCTTCCACTCTGGGACGTGCTCGGTATGGCGTACCTGGACGGACATTTCAGATCACCTTTATCGCTGGACCCATGGTAGTCTTGATGTATACGGACTTGAGGTTCTGCTTTCCGTCCTTTAAGGCCTGCTCGAGCTTGGTCGTAACCGCCTCTACGTTCTCCGCGATCTTCTGGGCTTCCATGTCCCTGGAGCCTACCGCCATGTGGAAGGTGAGCCGGTCCCTGGACCTAACCCTCACCAGGTTTTTCTGTCTTTTTATTATCGGGGTGACGTCCACGTTCGGTGGCAGGGGCAGCGGCATCTTCCCCCTCTTTCCGAGGATGGGGCCCAGCTTTTTGCCGATCGTCGGCATGAGGCTAGTCTCGGCGATGAAGTAGGTGTACTCGTCGGCTATCTTCCTCGCCCGCTTCTTGTCGTCGCCCAGCTCGGAGAGCTCGTCGGGAGATATCACCAGGTCCGCCCCAGCCCGCTGAGCCAGAAGAGCAGTCTCGCCGCTGGCGAATACCGCGATCTTTGCGGCCCTGCCTCGGCCGTGGGGCAGGATGATCTCCTCGTCCACCCTGTTGGCCGGCAGGCTCATATCGATATTGTGCAGGTTGATCGCCAGATCGACGCTCTCGTTGAACCTCCTCTCGGGAGCCTCGGAGATCGCCTTTCTGACGGCATCTTCTATCGTCTTGTTCATCTCAATCCTCCGTAGTCCACGACTTGCGGTCTACTACGGCGTCTCAAAAAGAGAGTCCTGATCTCGTCTGTAATCCTCTATAATAAGTTTTCGTCTATGCGAGGATTTCGTCGAACCTTCCCTCGTCGACCGCCGCCTGGGCCTCCTTTCGGGGCATACCCTCGACGGTGATGCCCATGCTCCCGCAGGTCCCGATGACCTCCTTCGCGGCGCTCTTGAGGGAGACGGAGAGCAGGTTCTTCCTTTTGATTCCTGCGACTTTGACCACCTGATCCATGGTCAGGTTCCCAACGATCTGGAGGGCGTTGCCGGATCCCTTCTCCAGCCCCACCTCTTTGAGGACCAGCGCCGAGGTTGGAGGGGTTCCCACATCCACCTGGTAGTCGGTCCTGCTTCTGACCGTCACCTTGACCGGGACCTGCATCCCGTTCAAATCCGCAGTCGCCTCATTTATCTTCTTCACCACATCTGCAACGTTAACGCCTAGAGGTCCCAGGGCGGGGCCCAGGGGGGGTCCTGCGCTGGCCTTTCCACCGGGCACCAACACTTCGACAAAACTGGCCAAGAAATTCACCTCTGAATCTCATCTTTGCTGAGCACGCGCACGTGGTCACCCCTCACAGTGATGGGGATGGGCACCATCGCCTCGAAGAGCTCTACAGTGATCTCCTCCTTCCCGATGTCTACCCTCTTGACCCTTGCCATCTCGCCCTTGAAAGGTCCCGAGATCAGCTCCACGATGGCACCTTCGTTGATTCCGACCACCGCGGGCTTGGGAGTCAGAAAATGCTCCACTTCGCCGAAGCTGGAAGCCCCCTTTATGACGGTGCGGGCGTGAGGTACCCCCTGGATCGCCTCCTCGACGATCTCCGGTGCCTTCGCCTCGACGAGGACGTAGCCCTTGAGGACGTCGGGAACCAGAAGCGCTGTGATGTCGTACTTCTCCTTCCGCGCCAGCTGGGCGATGAGGTTTGCCACAGACCGCTCCTGATTTGCGGTGGTCTTAACTACGAATATGCTGGTCTCGGCCATTCAGACGGAAGACAGTCGAACCGTATATTTATAGGTTTTCAGCCAGCATCGATGCATCCTATGCCTCGTTATCGAATCCAGGGGAGCGACCGGGCGGCCTGGGTTCCAGGGGGGAAAAGGCCTCCACCGATACGATCTCTGCCCACTGGGGACGGTCGCCGGAGGGGCCCATGGCCCGAAATGTTCATATAGAAGTTTAAACACCTCGCAAGCCATCAGATCAACAGGAGGAAGAACAAAGATGGCAGGACTAGGGGGAACCCCAGTACTCATACTGAGAGAGGGCAGTCAGAGGACTGCTGGCCGTGAGGCGCAGAAGTCGAACATCATGGCCGCCAAAGCCGTGGCGACCGCCGTCAGGACCACCCTCGGCCCCAAGGGGATGGACAAGATGCTCGTTGACACCCTCGGCGATGTGGTCATAACCAACGATGGAGTAACCATCCTCAAGGAGATGGATATAGAGCACCCGGCGGCGAAGATGATGGTCGAGATCGCCAAGACCCAGGACGACGAGGTAGGCGACGGCACCACCACCGCTGTGGTCCTCGCGGGCGAGCTCCTCAAGAAGGCCGAAGAGCTGCTGGACCAGGAGATCCATCCCACCGTCATAGCTGCAGGATACAGGGCAGCCGCCGAGAAGGCGATGGAGATCCTGAAGGATATGGCGATCAAGGTATCCCCCAACGACGACGAGCTTCTGAAGAAGATTGCCATCACGGCCATGACCGGCAAGGGCTCCGGCGTCGCTCGAAGCGAGCTGGCGGAGCTATCCGTAAAGGCGGTCAAGGCGATCGTCGACGAGGACGGGACCGTGGACGTCGATAACATCACCGTCGAGAAGAAGGTCGGCGGCGGGATCACCGACTCTCAGCTCGTCTACGGCATGGTCATCGACAAAGAAAGGCTCCACCCCAACATGCCCAAGAAGGTGAAGGACGCCAAGATCGCCCTCCTGAATACGGCGATCGAGATCGAGAAGACCGAGGTCGACGCCAAGATCGAGATCACCTCTCCCGACCAGCTCCAGGCCTTCCTCGACCAGGAGGAGACGATGCTGAAGGATATGGTCAACAAGATCGTCAGCACCGGAGCGAACGTCGTCTTCTGCCAGAAGGGGATCGACGACCTCGCCCAGCACTTCCTGGCGAAGGCCGGAGTCTACACCATCCGCAGGATCAAGAAGAGCGACATGGAGAAGCTGGCCCGGGCCACCGGAGGGAGGATCGTTACCAGCATCCACGACCTCGCGGAGAGCGAGCTCGGCCGCGCGGGCCTCGTTGAGGAGAAGAAGATCGCCGGCGACGACATGACCTTCGTCGTGGAGTGCGAGAACCCCAAGTCCGTATCGATCATCCTCAGGGGCGGGACCGAGCACGTCGTCGATGAGCTGGACAGGGCCATGGAAGACGCCCTCAGGGTCGTCGGAGTATCCCTCGAGGACTCGATGCTGATGCCCGGCGGCGGCGCTCCCGAGATCGAGCTGGCCCTCAGGCTGAGAGAGTATGCTGCCACCGTCGGCGGAAGAGAGCAGCTCGCCATCGAGGCCTTCGCCGAGGCCCTGGAGATCATACCCAAGACCCTCGCCGAGAATGCCGGCTTCGACCAGATCGATACCCTGGTGGCCCTTCGAAGCAGCCACGAGAAGGGGGTGAAGTCCGCAGGCCTAGACATGGAGGCCGGAACGCCCGTGGATATGCAGCAGAAGGGAGTCCTAGAGCCGATGAGGGTGAAGACCCAAGCGATCAACTCCGCAGCCGAGTCCGCGGTCATGATCCTCAGGATCGATGACGTCATCGCCTCCAAGTCCGGTGGTCCGGGCGGCGAAGGCGGCATGCCCGGCGGCATGGGCGGAGGCATGGGCGACATGGGAGAGGACTTCTAAAGTCCCTCCCAGAACCGTTTTTTTTCTCAGAGATGCGGCCTATTTCTTAAAACCCTTTGCAGGCTCTCGTCGCTTCCCCCTCTTCCATGGCTGGTCTGTAGAACTTCTCGGTATACTCCTTCACCATCCTCCTGGAGGTGAAGCTGGGGCCTGTGACCTTGATCGCCTCCTTCATCACCCTGACCCAACCCCTGGGGACGCCTTTGTCGTCCACCCTGTAGTATAGAGGTATGACATCGTTCTCCAGGATCTGGTAGATCATCTCTGCATCCCGATCGTCCTTCAGGTCGTCGCTCGGACCCTCCGCCCCGTCGAAGCCCCACCCGTTCTTGCCGTTGTAGCCCTCCACCCACCAGCCGTCGAAGACGCTGAGCTGGGGGACGCCGTTGAGGGACGCCTTCATCCCGCTCGTCCCCGAGGCCTCCATGGGGGGGCGAGGGTTGTTCACCCAGACGTCGACGCCGTGGACCAGATACTGGGCGAGGTACTGGTCGTAGTCCTCGACGAAGGCTATCCTCCCCTCGAAGCTCTTGTCGGCAGCGGCCTTGAAGACCTGCTGGAGGAGGAGCTTGGACTGCTGGTCGTCGGGGTGGGCCTTCCCTGCGAAGATTATCTGGACAGGCCTCTGATGGTTTGTCAGGATATTTCGGAGCCTTTCGGGGTCTCGCAGTAGGAGGGTCGCCCTCTTGTAGGAGGCGAACCTCCGGGCGAAGCCCAAGGTCAGGGCTTGGGGGTCGAGAAGGGTTCCAAAGGCCATGATAGTCCTGGAGTCGGACTCGGGATCCCTCCACTTCTCCCTCGCCCGATCCTTTATCTTGTTTATCAGAGACCTCTTCATCCTGAGGTGCTCCGCCCAGAGGAGGTCGTCGGGGATCTCGTCCAGAAGCTCCCATATCAGGGGGTTGTCGTGCTTTTCAAGCCAGTCGCGGCCGAGGTATTGGTTGAAGATCATGTTGCCGAGCCGCCGATCGATCCAGGTGGGGACGTGAATGCCGTTGGTGACGTGATCTATCGGGACCTCTTCAGCAGGCAGGTCGGGCCAGAGGTGGTGCCACATATGCCTCGTCACCTCCCGGTGTCTCAGGCTCACGCAGTTGCGGTGGCTGGATGATCGGAGGGCAAAGGCGGTCATGTTGAAGCCGCTGGCGGGGTCCCGGGGATCGAGCCCCAGCCGGAAGAGATCGTCAAGGCTTATCCCGAGGTTTCGGAGGTATGGACCGAAGTACTTGTCCATCAGAGATAGGGGGAACTTGTCGTGGCCTGCGGGCACGGGGGTATGGGTGGTGAATACCGTAGTCCTCATCACCACATCTGCCGCCTCGTCGAAGCTCAATCCCCTCTCGCGTTCCTCCCGGATCCGCTCCAGGGTGGCGAAGGCCGGATGCCCCTCGTTCAGGTGGATGACGGAGGGGCTGATTCCGAGGGCTCTCAGAACCCTGACCCCCCCTATTCCCAGGACGATCTCCTGCCTCAGCCTCTGCTCGGAGTCGCCGGTGTAGAGCCGATCGGATATGCTCCGGTTCCAGGGGTCGTTGGCGTCGACGGCCGTGTCCATCAGGTAGAGGTCGGTTCTGCCCACCTGGACCTTCCAGACCTCGACGAAGATCTCGCCGTCCAATAGGGGTATACCTACCAGGAGAGTCTCGCCGTTGTCATCCCGGAGCCTTCGGATCGGGGCGTTCTCTCGGTCGAACTTCTCGCAGGCCCCAGCCTGCCAGCCGTCGGGGGTGACCCTCTGGAGGAGGTACCCCTGGGGGTACATGAACCCGACCCCCACGGCGGGAACTCCCAGATCGCTGCACTCTTTGAGGTAGTCTCCGGCGAGAAAACCCAGGCCTCCTGCATAGACGGGAAGGGCGTGGTGGAGGCCGTACTCGGCGGAGAAGTAGGCGATGGTCCTATCCCTCGGATCTGCTATGGTGGTGCAAAACCAGCCGCTTGCAGGGTCCATGTCCCCCTCGAACCGGGCCATGACGGCGTCGTAGTACCTGAGAAAACGAGGGTCGAGGGAGGCGAGCTTGAGAACACCGCCGTCCAGCTCGTGCATCATCTTTACGGGGTTGTGGCCGCTTCGGCTCCAGGCGGCGCGTCCGCCCAGCATTATGAATAGCTCCCTCCCCTCAGGATGCCAGGTCCACCATAGGTTGTAGGCGAGGTCGCCGAGCTTTGCGATCCTCGCTGGCAAGTTCGTAAATTTATCCCTTGGTCTGTAGTGCATGATATATCCTTCCCATCACCGCTCACTCCGCCACCATGGGGCTAGGATGATTTTACCTTTTCCCAGGCTGATGGGAGGGTCCCGGATCTGCCGGAAGGATCTCGGTCCTCGAAGGGGGGAGCTCCTTTCCTACGGCGAAGGAGTAGAGGGGGCCCCAATCCGGCAGGTCGAGGCCTAGGGCCGAGGTGACGGGGTCGTCGAAGAAGCAGCCTATGCCGCAACCTCTCAGCCCTGCCGCCTCCGCCTCCAGGTAGAGGGTCTGGCCGACGATCCCGCACTCCCAGTGGAGCCGGCTGTAGAACCAGGGGCCTCGATCCTCCAGGGCCGTCTTGAGGGGAGCGATCATGGAGGTGGTGAAACAGCAGTCCGAGGCGATCTTCTGGCCGCAGGTGAGGGCCCTCGCCAGGTCCCGGAAGTCTCCGGCCGCAAGCCTAAAAAATCCCGGCGGCGCCCCCTCAGGCCTCGCCCAATCAAAGCTCGCCCTCATCTCGGCCCGCAGGCGGCTTTCGTGCTGCGGGTCTCGGAGGAGGAGATAGAGCCCTCGATCGAGGCCCAGAACTCGGTGAAGATAGATCGCAAGGTCGACCACTTGCCTCCAGGGCGGGAGGCCAAAGGGGAACCTCCCCGGCCCCGGGATCGTCCTGGAGAGGGCCCGGAATAGATCCTCCCTCGTCATGCTGAAGGCGGGGTCCATGGCGATGGAGCTCCGGCGCCCACGAATCACCTTCCGCAAGGATAGAGGAGGATAGGAGAAACTGGGAAGACCCTTCCCATCGACGGCGATTTTTTCTTCGAATCCACCCTTATCCTCGGCCCCGCCCTCTCCCGGAGGCTTGGCCGCAGCTGCCGCCATCGCGGCGACGAGGGGCCAGGCGACGGGGGCCGGGCTGAGCCGGTCGGGCCGCCCCTGCCACCTCAACTCGCCGAACTCGGCCCGGACCTCCTCCGAGAGGCTGATGCCGTCGACCCTCTCGCCCCAGGGGTGGACGGCGACGAGGCAGTCGGCGACCTCGGCCTCCGGATCGGCCCGGACCTCCCCACGTCCTGAGTCGCGGCCGTCGGTGAGCCCCAGGAGGAACGCCACCTCGTCGGTGCCGAGGCAGTCCAGGAGCGAGGCTTGCCACCCCAGGGCCGCCGAGGCGAAGCTCAGGGCCGCGAGGGCGTGGCCGACGTTGAGGTGGAGGTAGCGGAAGGCCCTCTCGCCGTACTTCCAGGCCTCCCGCCATGGTATCGATGATAAGCCTACGAGGACCGTCCCCTCCGGCAGGGCCATATCCCGCCAGGCCTCTTCCGAGAACCGGCCCCTCACCTCCAGGCCGTGCTCCCTGGGGGCGTAGTGAGCGACGGTCGGAGAGTCGAAGAGCCCCGGGACCGGCCCCGAGATGAGGTAGCCCTCCGTCGGGTGGAGGTTACCGCTGGAGGGATTGACCCGCAGCGCCCAGGCCGCCCCGCCGGCCCGCCTCCAGGCCGATATGGCGAGGGAGTCGAAGAGGAGCTGGGATACCGTATCGAAGCTCAAAGGCCGGGGCGGGACGTTCCCCCCGGTGAGGGCGAGGTCGTACGCCGGCCCCTCGCCGGGCGAGGGCTCGGGCCGGGCCAGCTCCACGAGCTCTGCGCCCCGAAACCTTCGAAAGGGCCGGGGCTCGTTGGCCCAGTCCATCGTCTTCGGCCCTGGAGCCATCCGGGGGAAGCTGTGCTTTGTCGCCTGGTGGTAGGCGAGAACGAATTCGAGCTCATCGGACAATTCGAGATCCTCCTGGGCGGGTCTGGTGGCAGGGTCGGAGTTTTGTCTTCCTTGGTCTGTATGTTTTGTCTTCAAATGGACTAACTTTTTTCGGCGAGCTGCTGTAACTGGATCATCATGCCCAAAACTCTTTTCTTCTGCCTTTCAACATGAGATACATGAAGAACGGCACCCCGATCACCGATGTCATGATCCCCGTCGGTATCACCGTCGGGGCGATGATGTTCATGGCGACAGCGTCGGCGGTGACCAAAACCACGGCCCCCAGGATCCCCGACGCCGGAATCAAGAACCTGTGATCTCCCCCGAGGATCATCCGGGCCATGTGAGGCGCCACAAGCCCTATGAACCCGATCGTCCCGGTGAAGCAGACGATCGTCGCCACCACCATGCTCGACACCAACATTATGTATATCCTGACCCGATTTGCGTCCACCCCGATGCTCTTGGCTGTCTCGTCGCCCGCGGTCATGATGTTCAGATCCCAGGCCTTGAGCATCAGAAGCGGTATGCATACCGCAAAGACCCCGAATATCAGGGGGATCTTGTTCCAGGAGAAGGCGGAGAGGGATCCCATCCCCCAAGAGGACATGAGCCGGAGCTGCTCATCGTCGGCGAAGTAGTTGAATAGCTGGCTCATGGCGGAAAAGAAGTAGTTGACGGCGATCCCCGCTAGGATCAGGGTCTCCGATGTGGCGCCCTTGATCGCCGCAAGCCCTATGATGAAGCTGGAGCAGAGGAAGGCGAAGACGAATGCGTTGCCGATGAGAAGGTAAGGTCCGCCGACGATCGAGATCCCTATGACCGCCGCCAGAGAGATGCCGAAATGGGCCCCGGCCGAGATCCCGAGGGTAAAGGGGCTTGCAAGCGGGTTTTTCAATACCGCCTGCATTACGCATCCGCACACCCCAAATCCGATCCCGGCGATGACCCCGCCCACGATCCTTGGAAACCTTATGTTCCAGACGACCCTCGAGGTCAGCAGGTCTACATTGAAGTAGCCGGGATAGAACCTGTCGATGATCGCATAGTAGGCATCTGCGACGGATATGTTCATGGGTCCTATGGTTATGATCACTCCTGACAAGATGATGATGGTGGCGATGATCACCATCATGAAGATATAGCGTGCGAATACGAATGAGTCATGGGCTTCCTGCATCCTACTCCTCTTTCCCGCCCGGGTCGTAACTCGCCTCACAGTCTTCGTCATATTCACCACCAGGCTTTACCTCTCGACGACGACCAGCTTGTGCCATTTTTTGATCTTCAACGGTGAAAGTAATATCAGGCCGATAGCGTGAAGGGCCGCTAAGAGCCAAATGTCAAATGTCATTTTTTCGTTCCCCTGGAATTTCGTCTCGCTTGATATCAAAGAAATTTCAGCGCATCACGAGCTTTCCAACTTAGGCCGTCACATCTATGTGCTCTTCATCTTACTCCTGGAAAAAAATCTCTCCATGTCTTTATATGGTTTTTTAGTGATATCTGCACTCGGATTAGGGTTCTTGGCAGATGATTCGCACCATGGGATTTTGAAGTGGTCACCTTTCGCCCTTCGGTGTCGACAATCTTCCTCAGGGAATCGATTAAATATCTCCAGAAGCCGCCTGGAACCGTTGCAGAAGGCGCAAACGCTGGAAAGACCGAACGCAGAGGTTGTTTCGTTAGCCTTCATATTTGTAAAACACAATCCAATACCTCAAATATTATAACTAAATACTACCTTCTTATAGATTTCGGCATAATTACGTCATATTTAATATTGAAAATTAATATCCTATTAATGTAATAATAAACTGGATTTACGCAGTTGGCGGAGGTCATTCAGATGCCTCGCTCATCAAATTATAAATTGAAGTATCTAAAAATATCCACGCTGTAGTATATTATTGCGCTAACTACGTACGTCTTAATCGATTGCTTATGTTGCTTGAGATTTGCCCTTTATGATGAACTTGCACAACATCATGAACTCGATTTACTGACGATGATTGAGAAATGTTAAACACGCACAAAATCAGTTATGATAGTTAATCTAATCCTTAACTGATAGTTGACAAGTGCAGTTCTTATTGCATCTGTATAGTCCCGAAACCTTTGACTTTAAATACTCAACAATCCCGCATGGGAAAGCGAAATAAGGTTGTAAAGCTAACTGATAAGAAGATCAGATACATTATCCGAGCTAAAACCAACAACATAAGCCCTAAGCGCATCGCGCTTGAGATTGTGGTAAGCGAATCTACAGTTAAGCGAGTCTGGATGTATTGGATGAAAAACCGCGAGCTGCTGCCCATTAAAAAATTTGGCAGGAAGTCACAAGACCTAGATGGGAAATTCGTCGATTTAATACTTGAAATCCACAAAAAGCAAAGATTGGGCGCAAGACGTCTCGAAAAGATCATCGAATTCGAACATGGTATCCATATCCCCCACAACAAGATCCACACGGTCCTTCTTGAACACGGTTTGGCAAATGAGAGCAAGAATAAGAAGAAACATAGAAAGGCCTGGATAAGATACGAACGCGAACACAGTTTGACGGCAGTACATCTCGATTGGCATACCTCCAAGATCAATGGCAAAGAGCTTTGTGTGGTCCTCGACGACAGCTCCAGATGTATCCTCGCAGGAAACGAATTCGACGAGGCGACCGCAGAAAACAGCATCAATCTAGTACTCCGGAACGAAAGTTATAAATTTTATTACTCACCATACAATAAAGATTGTGTCTAGGAAAATGTTATACTCGGTTAGACTCAAGGATGATGAGCTAGCGGAACTGAATCAATATCTTCGTCGAGGCAGATCTTCTGCAAGAAGTCTAACTCGGGCCAGGATCCTGCTTTTGGCAGACGAAGGGAAACCTGATGCCGAGATTGCAGAGACGTTGAAGGTTAGCAAG